>Ga0209254_10000443_pt1 | contig 33331 bp, 37 predicted proteins | sample FrelakmetDIP11DI_FD_187148 | JGI IMG/M metagenome (GOLD analysis project Ga0209254, IMG submission 187148) | Freshwater lake sediment microbial communities from the University of Notre Dame, USA, for methane emissions studies - DIP11 DI (SPAdes)... | ecosystem: Environmental > Aquatic >... | reverse complement strand
GCCGCCCGGGTGTCGAGCGCAATCCCGGCGATCTCGTAGCCGCGCCGGAAATCCTGGACGTGCCGGGTCATCCAGGACTCCGCCTCGGCGGCGTCGCCCTTGCGCAGGGCTTCCACCACGCAGCGCTGTGCCACCACGATGCGCGAGCGGCCCTGCGGCACCCGATCGATCATGCGGCGCAGCGAAGGCGCGAGCAGGCGGGTGACCGGCTGCATGGCGAGCATCAGCACCCGGTTGCCACTGGCGTCGGCGAGCCGGCCGAAGAAAGCCACCACTCCCGCCACGGCGGCCTCGGAGCCGCGTGCCGCCTCGACGGTGGCAATGTCCTGCTCGAGCGCGGCGAGGTACTCAAGCGAGCCGTGGGCAGCGGCCAGCGCAGCCGTGCGCGGCGCCACCGCCAGCATCGCCTCCCACAACTCTATAAAGGTGACCTCGTCGAGCGTCAGCGTACGGCTCACGCGCGAGGCGGTCTCGGCGTGGCCGGGCCGCGTGACCCGCAAGCGCTTGGCGCCGCTGTCGCGACCGACCAGACCAGTGCTCTCGAGGCGGCGCAACGCCTCGCGCACGGTAGAGCGATTGACGCCGAACTGGCCGGCGAGGGCGGTCTCGGTGGGCAGTGCGTCGCCGGGCCGCAGGCTGCGATCGAGGATCTTCTGCTCGATGGCGGCAGCGACGCGGCCATAGGCGGGCTGCGGCACGAGCGGCTCGAACTGGACCGGCTGCGGGGGGCGGCGGGCAGGGCGGGTGCGGGACGGCGTCGACATTTGACGGATCCTCCGATTGTCGGACAATATACGCGGGCGCGGCCCGACCGCAAGCCGTGCAGAGGAGACCCCGTGCACGACTTCGACTTTGGCCTCGGCGACGACCTCGAGATGCTGCGCCAGACGGTGCGTTCATTCGCCGACGCGGAACTCGCGCCCCGCGCCGACGAGATCGACCGCAGCAACCTGTTCCCGCGCGACCTGTGGCCGCGCCTCGGCGAACTCGGCCTGCTCGGTATCACGGTCGAGCCCGAGTGGGGTGGCGCCGGGCTCAACTACCTGGCGCACGTCGTCGCCATGGAGGAACTGAGCCGCGTCTCCGGGTCGGTCGGACTCTCCTATGGCGCGCACTCCAATCTATGCGTGAATCAGGTGCGTCGCTGGGGCACCGACGAGCAGAAGCGCCGCTACCTGCCGCGGCTGGTCAACGGCGAGCACCTTGGCGCACTCGCCATGAGCGAGACCGGTGCGGGCTCCGACGTGATGGGCATGCGCACGGTCGCGACGCGGCGCGGCGACCGCTATGTGCTCAACGGCAACAAGATGTGGATCACCAACGGCCCCACCGCGGACGTGCTGGTGGTGTACGCGAAGGTGGACGCTGCGGCCGGCACGCCGGGCGTTACTGCGTTCCTGGTCGAGCGCGGCTTCAAAGGCTACTCCACGGCGCAGAAGCTCGACAAGCTCGGCATGCGCGGCTCGGACACCTGCGAACTCGTGTTCCAGGACTGCGAGGTGCCGGCGGAGAACGTGCTCGGCCCCGTGGGCGGCGGTGCCAGGGTGCTGATGAGCGGCCTCGACTACGAGCGCGTGGTGCTCGCCGGGGGGCCGCTCGGACTGATGCGCGCCAGCCTCGAGCTGGTGCTGCCGTACGTGCACGACCGCAAGCAGTTCGGCCAGGCGATCGGCACCTTCCAGCTGATGCAGGGCAAGGTCGCGGACATGTATGCGACCACCAGTGCGTGCCGCGCCTACGTATACGCGGTAGCGCAGGCCTGCGACCGCGGCCGCACGACCCGCATCGACGCGGCCGGCTGCATTCTTTACGCCTCCGAAGCCGCGACGCAGGTGGCGCTGCAGGCGATCCAGGCGCTGGGCGGCAACGGCTACATCAACGATTTTCCCGCGGGCCGCCTGCTGCGCGACGCCAAGCTGTACGAGATCGGCGCCGGCACCAGCGAGATCCGCCGCATGCTGATCGGCCGCGAACTGTTCAACGCGACGGCCTGAGGAGCACACCATGGCGATGGGCGGCCTGTACTACGACGAGTTCACTGTGGGGCAGCGCTTCGAGCACGTGCTGCGCCGCACGGTCACCGAGGCCGACAACCTGCTGTTCAGCGCGTTGACGCACAACCCGGCTGCCCTGCACCTCGACGAGGAGTACATGAAGGGCACGGAGTTCGGCAGTCGCATCGTCAACAGCTGTTTCACGCTCAGCCTGATGGTCGGCGTGTCGGTGGCGGACACCACGCTCGGCACCACCATCGCCAACCTTGGCTGGGACGAGGTGCGTTTCCCGAAGCCGGTGTATCCCGGCGACACGCTGCGCACCGAGACCATCGTGCACGAGATGCGTGCGAGTCGCTCCCGACCGGACGCGGGCATCGTGGTGTTCGTGCACCGCTGCTGCAACCAGCGCGGCGAGGAAGTGGCCGTCTGCAAGCGCACGGCGCTGATGAAGCGCAAGGCGGCGGCATGATGCGCTCGCTGCTGTTCGTGCCGGGTGACCGGCCCGAGCGCTTTGCCAAGGCCGCCGCGAGCGGCGCCGATGCCGTGATCCTCGACCTCGAGGACGCGGTCGTGCCGGAGCGCAGGCCGCAGGCCCGCCGCGACATCGCGCAATGGCTGGCATCCCCGGAGCGCGCGGTACCGGTCTGGGTGCGCATCAATCCGGTCGCCACGCCGGACGCGCTGGTGGACCTCGCGGCGATCATCGCCGGCCGGCCCGACGGCATCGTGCTGCCCAAGGCGCGCGACGGCGCCGACGTGCATCGCGTCGACCACTGGCTCGAAGCGCTCGAAGCGCAGTGCAGTCATGCCCGCGGCAGCATCGGGCTCCTGCCGCTGATCACTGAAAGCGCCGGCGCCTTGTTGCGGGCGGCCTCGTTCACGGCGCTGCCGGCGCGGGTCGTTGGCCTCACCTGGGGCGCGGAAGACCTTGCGGCCGACCTCGGCGCGTCCGCCAACCGCACGGCCGAAGGCGATTACGAGTTCACTTTCGCGCTGGCGCGCTCGTTCTGCCTGCTGGCCGCCGGCGCCGCCGGTGTGCCGGCCTACGACACCATCGATGTCGAATTCCGCGACGGTGCAGCGGTAGAACGTCGGGCGCGCGCTTCGCGCCGGCAGGGCTTCGTCGGCAAGCTCGCGATCCACCCGTCGCAGATTGCGCCGATCCACGCTGCGTTCAACCCGACCGCAGAGGAAGTCGCGCGCGCCGAGCGCGTGATCGCCGCGTTCGCGGCCGCGCCGGGCGCTGGCGCCGTCGCTTTCGAGGGCGGCATGCTCGACAAGCCGCACTTGCGCCAGGCCGAACGCATCCTCGCCGCGCGCGAGCGCGGCTGAGACGGAGGACCCTGGTATGAGCCTCATCCAGTCCCGCATCGATCGCGCCGGCGCAGACTTCGTCGCCAATGCCGAGGTTAACCGCCGCCTCGCAGGCGAACTGCGCGAGCTGGCGGCGAAAATCGCGGCGGGCGGCTCGATGGCGGCGCGCCAGCAGCACGAGTCGCGCGGCAAGATGTTCGTGCGCGACCGTATCGATCGCCTGCTCGACCCGGGCTCACCGTTCCTCGAGGTGGGGCAGCTCGCCGGCCACGAGCTGTACGGCGACTGGATCCCGGCTGGCGGTGTGGTCACCGGCGTCGGCCGCGTGAGCAGCATCGAGTGCATGATCGTCGGCAACGATGCCACGGTGAAGGGCGGCACCTACTATCCGATCACCGTCAAGAAGCACCTGCGGGCGCAGGACATAGCGCTCGAGAACCGACTGCCGTGCATCTACCTGGTCGATTCGGGCGGCGCGTTCCTGCCGCGCCAGGACGACGTGTTCCCCGATCGCGAGCACTTCGGACGGATCTTCTACAACCAGGCGCAGCTGTCGGCGCGCGGCATCCCGCAGCTCGCGGTGGTGATGGGCTCGTGCACCGCCGGCGGTGCCTACGTGCCGGCCATGTGCGACGAGGCGATCATCGTGCGCGAGCAGGGCACTATCTTTCTCGGCGGTCCGCCGCTGGTGCAGGCCGCCACGGGCGAGGTCGTCGACGCCGAGACGCTCGGCGGCGGCGACGTGCACGCGCGACAGTCGGGCGTGGTCGATCACCTCGCGGACAACGACGCCCATGCCTTGTGGATGGCGCGCCGGCTGGTGTCGCATCTCAACCGCGACGGCGCCCGCTCGCCGCCGGTGGCGGAGCGCTCGCCGCGCTACGAAGCGCAGGAGTTGTACGGGGTCGTGCCGCGCGACACGCGCCATCCGTACGACGTGCGCGAAGTGATCGCCCGGCTGGTCGACGCCTCCGAGCTCGATGAATTCAAGGCGCTGTACGGCACCACGCTGGTGTGCGGCTTCGCGCGCATCGGCGGCTACCCGGTCGGCATCATCGCCAACAACGGCGTGCTGTTCTCGGAGTCCGCGCTCAAGGGCGCGCACTTCGTCGAGCTGTGCAACCGGCGGCGGGTGCCGCTGCTGTTCCTGCAGAACATCACCGGCTTCATGGTCGGCCGCAAGTACGAGGCGGGCGGCATCGCGCGCGACGGCGCCAAGATGGTCACGGCGGTGGCCTGTGCCTCGGTGCCGAAACTCACGGTGATCATCGGCGGCTCGTTCGGCGCCGGCAACTACGCCATGTGCGGTCGCGCCTACGGCGGGCGCTTCTTGTGGAGCTGGCCCAACTCGCGCATCTCGGTGATGGGTGGCGAGCAGGCGGCCACCGTGCTCGCGATCGTCAAGCGCGAGGGACTGCAGCGGCGCAAGGAGCAGTGGCCCGAGGCCGAGGAGGCCGCGTTCCGCGCCGAGATTCGCGGCCAGTACGAGACCCAGGGCCACCCGTACTACGCCAGCGCACGCCTGTGGGACGACGGTGTGATCGACCCGGTGGACACGCGCGAGGTGCTCAAGCTCGCGCTCGCGACCACCACCTGCCGCCCCGACGAGGGCGAGTCGCCTTACGGCATCTTCCGCATGTGAGGCCGCCATGCCCGACAGTCTGCTGATAGCGAATCGCGGCGAGATCGCCTGCCGCATCATCCGCACCGCGCGGCGCATGGGCGTGCGCACCATCGCCGTACACTCGGTTGCGGACCGCGGCGCGCTGCACACTCGGCTCGCCGACGAGGCGGTGGAGATCGGCCCTGCCGAGGTGCGCCAGAGCTACCTGTCGGTGGACAGGATCCTCGAGGCGGCCCGCAACACGCGTGCCGCCGCGATCCATCCCGGTTACGGCTTCCTCTCCGAGAACGCCGCCTTCGCGCGCGCTTGCGGCGAGGCCGGCATCGTGTTCGTGGGTCCGCCGCCCGGCGCAATCGACCGCATGGGCTCGAAGAGCGAGGCCCGCATCCTGATGGCCGCTGCGGGCGTGCCGGTCCTGCCGGGCTACGACGGCGAGGACCAGTCCGACGGCGTGCTCGAGGCCGAGGCGCAGCGACTCGGGTTTCCGCTGCTGGTGAAGCCGACGGCCGGCGGCGGCGGCAAGGGCATGCGCGTGGTGCGCAGCCGCGGCGAACTCGCCGAGGCGCTGGCCGGCGCGCGCCGCGAGGCAGCGAAGGCTTTCGGCAACCCGCGACTGCTGCTCGAGCGCTTCGTCGAAAAAGGCCGCCACGTCGAGATCCAGGTGTTCGCCGACACCCACGGCGAGACCGTGCACCTGTTTGAGCGCGACTGTTCGCTGCAGCGCCGCCACCAGAAAGTGATCGAGGAGGCGCCGGCGCCGGGCCTTGACGCGGCGACCCGCCAGGCGATGGGCGCGGCGGCCGTCGCGGCGGCGCGCGCCGTGGGCTACGTCGGCGCCGGCACCGTCGAGTTCCTGTACGACGGTCGCGAGTTCTACTTCCTCGAGATGAACACGCGCCTGCAGGTCGAGCATCCGGTCACCGAGATGATCACGGGCCTCGACCTCGTCGAGTGGCAGCTGCGCGTGGCCGATGGCGAGGCGCTGCCGCTCAGGCAGGCGCAAATCACCCAGCGCGGGCATGCGGTCGAGGCTCGGCTCTACGCCGAGGACCCGGAGCGGGGCTTCCTGCCGTCCACCGGCCGCATCGAGCGGCTGCGCTTTCCGACCACCGTCGAGCACGTGCGCATCGACACCGGCGTGCGCGAGGGTGACGAGGTCTCGATTTACTACGATCCGATGGTCGCCAAGGTCATTGCCTGGGGCGCGGACCGGCTCGAGGCGATCGACCGCCTGCGCGCGGCGCTGGAGCACACGGACGTCGATGGCTTGCGCACCAATACGCGATTCCTGTGGGAGATCCTTGGGGCTGAGGCCGTCCGGGCGGGCGACGTGAGTACCCGCCTGCTGGAAAGCGGCATGCCTGCGGGCGGCGCGACGGCCGCCGAACGCACCGAGGCGTGGCTGATCGCTGCCGCGGTCGGTGCCCAGGCGGCGCTCAGCACGGCGGCGCAACGCTCGTCGGCGGTGACGCCCTGGGTCCACCGCAGTGGATTCCGGGTCAACGCGGCACCTTCGTTGAGGATCGCGCTGGCACTGGGCGAGGAACGCCGCTGGCTGCAACTGCGGCCGGCGGGCCCCGACCTGCAGGTGGAACTCGATGGCCGCGTCCACCTGCTCGAGGGTTGCCGGGTCGAGGGCGAGCGGGTGACCGGGCGCATCGACGGCGAGCCATTCGAGGCCCGAGTCCAGGGACACGAGGACGGGTTCGTGCTGCGTCGCCATTGCGTGCGCTTCGAGTTCGGCGAGGACACTGGTGCCGAGCACCACGCGTCCGCCGAACACGAGGGACACCTGCGGTCGCCGATGCCCGGGCTGGTGCTCGACGTCCGGGCGCGTCCCGGCGACGTGGTCGCGGCCGGCGCGGTACTGGTCGTACTCGAGGCCATGAAAATGGAGCATTCGCTGAGCGCGCCCTGGGACGGAACGATTGCCACCGTCACCGTCAAGCCCGGGGATCGCGTAGAGGAGGGGGTGGAACTCGTGGTCCTCGAGCCCCGGGACGGCGATTCCCTGCGGCAACACGCAGACACGGAATGATTGTCGTTTTGCTAGACTTCGCGGCCACTTAGCGCGGAGGATCGATGTTGCCGGACGGGGCCCTGCTCGAAGGTCGAGAGATCAACTGCTGGCGTGGCGATCGGCACATCCTCCGGGACGTGTCGTTCGTCGTGCGTGCCGGCGAGTTCCTCAAGATCACGGGGCCGAACGGCGTCGGCAAGACCACGCTGCTCAGGATCGTCTGCGGCCTGCTGCCGGCCGAGAACGGCACCGTCGAGTGGCGCGGCAAGGTCGTGCGCAGCACGAACGACGATTTCCACCTCGAGATGACCTACCTAGGCCACCTCAATTCCCTCAAGGCCGACCTGACGGCTCGCGAGAACCTGCACTTCCTGGCCGGCCTGCGCCAGTCGCTCACTGCGGCGGAAGTGGATGCGGCGCTGGACCGCGTCGGCATCCTGTCGCGCGGTGACCTGCCGGCGCGCTCGCTGTCGGCCGGGCAGAGGCGCCGGCTGGCGCTGGCCCGGCTGCTGCTGGCGGACGCCACGCTGTGGGTGCTCGATGAGCCCGTTACCAACCTGGACACGGCCGGCGTCGGCCTGGTCGAGGACCTGGTGCGCGAGCACGTTGCCCGCGGCGGGCTGGCGCTGGCCGCGGCCCACCAACGCCTGCTCGACGACGCACCGTTCCTGCGGCGGCTGGAGCTGGTCCCGTGACGCGCGCGCCCACGCTCGCCGCCGCCGGCCTGGTCTTCCGCCGCGACCTCATGCTCGCCTGGCGCCGCTGGGACGAAGTCGCGCAGCCGCTCATCTTCTACGTAGTTGTCACAACGCTGTTCCCGCTCGCCACTACGCCGGATCTGTCGCAACTCCGTGAAATATCAGGCGGAGTGGTCTGGGTGGCGGCGTTGCTCGCGTCGCTGCTGGCCTTGGAATCATTGTTCCGATCGGATGTCGAAGACGGGACCATGGAACAGTGGGTACTCTCGGGACAACCGCTCGGCTGGCTGCTGCTGGCCAAGGTCGCCTCACATTGGGTGCTGACCGGCCTGCCGCTGGTGGTCATTGCCCCGGTGGTCGGCACCGCCCTCGGGCTGCCCTTCGCCGCCTGGGGCACCCTGATGCTGTCCCTGCTGCTCGGTACCGCCACGCTCAGCGTGCTCGGCGGCATCGGCGCCGCGCTCACGGTGGGCGTGCGCCGCGGCAGCGTGCTGCTGTCGCTGCTGGTGCTGCCGCTGGCGATGCCACTGCTGATCTTCGGCTCGCGGTCCGTTGGCATGGTGATGGACGGCGACTCGCCGGCCGGCCCGCTGCAGCTGCTGGCCGCCCTGTTCTTCCTGACGCTGAGCCTCGGGCCGGTGGCGATGTCCGCCGCGATCCGAATCAGCGTCGAGAATTGATCCGAATAAGACCGACGAGACTCACGCTAAGGACCCCCATGTGGCTCTGGATACATAAGTTCGGCTCGCCGCCCCACGCCTACCGCCTGCTCGGCAAGCTCGCGCCGTGGTTCGGCTGGTCGTCGCTCGCGCTGATCGCGATCGCGTCGTACTGGGGCCTGGTGCTCGCACCGCGCGACTATCAGCAGGGCGACGCGTTCCGCATCCTCTACGTCCATGCGCCGAGCGCGTGGATGTCCATGTTCATCTACGTGGCGATGGCCGTGGCCGCTGGCATCGGCATGATCTGGCGCATCAAGCTCGCGCATGCCGCGGCCGCCGCCTGCGCGCCGATCGGTGCGTCGTTCACCTTCCTCGCGCTCGCCACCGGCTCGATCTGGGGCAAGCCGATGTGGGGCACCTGGTGGGTGTGGGATGCCCGTCTCACGTCCGAGCTGATCCTGCTGTTCCTGTACCTCGGCTACATGGCGCTGCGCTCGTCGTTCGACGATCCTCAACGCGCCGACCGCGCGAGCGCGGTGCTTGCTCTGGTCGGCGTGATCAACGTGCCGATCATCCACTACTCGGTGGAGTGGTGGACCACGCTGCACCAGCCGGCGAGCGTCACCAAGCTCGACAAGCCGTCGATCGCGATCGAGATGCTGTACCCGCTGTTCCTGATGATCATCGCCTTCCAGCTGTACTTCGGCTGGGCGATCTCGCGACGGCTGCGCGGCGAGATCCTGCGCCGCGAGCGCAACGCCAAGTGGCTGCAGGAGGCGGCCTGACCATGGACCTGCAGGAATTCTTGAGGATGGGCGGCTATGCGGGCTACGTGTGGTCTGCCTACGGCCTGACCCTGGTGGTGCTGCTGCTCAACTGGCGGGCGGCCCGCCGCCACGAGGCGCAGGAGCAGTTGAACGCGCGGCGCCGGTCGACCGCGGAATGAGTAGATCTGGAGGAGAACCCCAATGACCCCTCGTCAAAAGCGCATGGCCACCGTGGCCGCCATCCTGGTCGGCGTCGGCATCGCCACCGCGTTCGCACTCAAGGCCTTCAACCAGAACCTGCTGTACTACTACAGCCCGACACAGGTTGAGGCGGGCGAGGCACCGGCCGCGCGCAGCATCCGCGTCGGCGGGCTGGTGCAGAACGGCAGCGTGCAACGCGCGCCGGGCAGCCTCGAGGTGCAATTCACGCTCACGGACTTCGCGCACACGCTCGGCGTGAGCTACACGGGCGTGCTGCCCGACCTGTTCCGCGAGGGGCAGGGCGTCATCGCGCGCGGCAAGATGGGCGGCAACGGCGTGTTCGTGGCCGAGGAAGTACTCGCCAAGCACGACGAGAACTACATGCCGCCCGAGGTGAAGGACAGCCTCAAGCCGCACACCGAGGCCGCTCAGGCCATGAATTCCGGCGGCGGCACTTGAGCGCCGCACGGGGCAGGGGAAGATCGCATGGTCATTGAACTCGGGCTCTTCGCGCTGATCATCGGCGTGCTGCTCGCCACGGCACAGGCATTTTTCGGCCTGGCCGGCGCCCACTTCGGCAACCGCCGCTGGATGACTGCCGCGCGGCCCGCCGCGACCGGGCAATGGGTGTTCGTGCTGCTGTCGTTCCTGGTGCTCGCGTGGGCGTTCTACAAGAACGACTTCTCGGTCGCCTACGTCGCCAACAACTCGAATTCGGCGCTGCCGACCTTCTACCGCTTTACCGCCGTGTGGGGCGCGCACGAAGGGTCGTTGCTGCTGTGGGCGCTCTCGTTGTCCACCTGGTCGCTTGCCGTGGCCGTGTGGAGCCGCGACCTGCCCGAGACCTTCGCCGCCCGCGTGCTCGGCGTGCTCGGCATCGTCAGTATCGGTTTCCAGCTGTTCATCCTGCTCACCTCGAGCCCGTTCGAGCGCATGGTGCCGGCCGCGGTCGACGGCCGCGACCTGAACCCGCTGCTGCAGGATCCGGCCCTGGCCATCCACCCGCCGATGCTCTACATCGGCTACGTTGGCTTCTCGGTGGCCTTCGCCTTTGCCGTCGCAGCGCTGCTCGAGGGCAAGCTCGACGAGAAATGGGCGCGCTGGGTGCGGCCATGGACCACGCTCGCCTGGATGTTCCTCACCGTCGGCATCGCGCTCGGCAGCTGGTGGGCGTACTACGAGCTCGGCTGGGGCGGCTGGTGGTTCTGGGACCCCGTGGAGAACGCCTCGTTCATGCCGTGGCTGGTCGGCACGGCGCTGATCCACTCGCTGGCGGTCACCGAGAAGCGCGGCCTGTTCAAGAGCTGGACACTGCTGCTCGCGATCATCACCTTCTCGCTCAGCCTGCTCGGCACGTTCCTGGTGCGTTCCGGCGTGCTGGTGTCGGTGCACGCGTTCGCGAGCGACCCGAGCCGCGGCCTGTTCATCCTCGGTTTCCTCGGCCTGTGCGTCGGTGGTTCGCTGGCGCTGTTCGCCTGGCGCGGCCCGGCGCTGCGCACCCGGGGCGGCTTCGACGCGACCGCGCGCGAGTCGTTCCTGCTCGGCAACAACGCACTGCTGCTGGTGACCGCCGCGCTGATCCTGATCGGCACGCTGTATCCACTGTTCCTCGATGCCTTGAACATGGGCAAGATCTCGGTGGGACCGCCGTATTTCGACCTCGTGTTCCTGATCCCGACTATTCCGCTGCTGTTCCTGATGGCAGTGGGCATGCACTCGTTGTGGAAGAAGGGCAAGCTCGAGGACGTCAAGCGACCGCTGGTGATCCTGTTCGCCGTGGCGCTGGCGCTCGGCCTGCTGATACCGCCGGTCGCCTACGGCTCGTTCCACCTCATGACCGTGATCGGCCTGACGGGGGGCATCTGGGTCATCCTTTCGGCGCTGTACGAGCCCTGGCAGCGCCTGCGCCGCAAGCAGTCGCTGTCGCGCGGTGTGGTCGGCATGACCATTGCGCACATCGGCGTGGGCGTGTTCGCCATCGGCATCACGGTCACGCAGACCTACCGCGTCGAGAAGGACATTGCGTTCACGCCGGGCCAGACCGCCGAGCTGCAGGGCTACACCTTCGAGTTCCGGAGCACCCGGCCGGTGGCCGGCCCCAACTACGACGCGATCGAGTCCGAGATCGTGGTCACCCGCGACGGCCAGCTCGTCACCACGCTGCATCCGCAGAAGCGCACCTACCGCGTGCAGACCATGCCAATGACCGAGTCGGGCATCCACGTGAAGTGGAACCGCGACCTGTTCGTCGCCATGGGCGACGACCTCGGCGCGGGGGCGTGGAGCATGCGGCTGCAGTACAAGCCGATGGTCCGCTACATCTGGCTCGGGGCGCTGATCATGGCGATCGGCGGCCTGGTGGCCATCACCGACCGGCGTTATCGCCGGCGGCGCTCGACCGCCGACGAGGCGATCGAGGCGGGTGGGGCGGCCACCGCGCGCTGAGGGAGTCGACTGGCCATGCTGAAGCTCAAATTCATCGTCCCGCTGCTGCTGTTCGTGGCGCTCGGCGCGTTCCTGTTCGTTGGCCTGTACCGCGACCCGCGCTACGTACCGTCGCCGCTGATCGGCAAGCCGGCGCCCGAGTTCACGCTGCCGAGCCTGCAGGACGCGAGCTACCCGGTGTCGTCGACGGAACTGCTCGGCCAGCCCTGGGTGCTCAACGTGTGGGGCACCTGGTGCGCTGGCTGCCGGCAGGAGCACGACACGCTGCTCGCCATCGCACGGCAAAGGACGGTGCCGCTCGTCGGCCTCAACTGGAAGGACGACAACGCTGCCGCGCAGGACTGGCTGCGGCAGCTGGGCAACCCCTATGCGGTCGTCGCCGAGGACCGCGAGGGCCGCACCGCCATCGACTGGGGCGTGTACGGCGCGCCGGAGACATTCCTGATCGGGCCCGACGGAGTGGTCCTCTACAAGCACATAGCGCCGATGACGATGGAGGCCTGGAACACCGAGTTCCTGCCGCGCATCGAGCAGGCGCGCGCCGCAGCGGGGTCGAAGACGTGACCAACGGTTTCCTGCGTGTTTGCCTGCTGGCCTGCCTGCTGGCGGTCGGTGGTCGGGCACTTGCCATCGACACCGTGGCGGCCTTCGCGGACCCGGTGCTGCAGCACCGCTACGAGGCCATCAACCGCGAGCTGCGCTGCCTGGTGTGCCAGAACCAGACCATTGCGGACTCCAACGCTACCCTCGCCCAGGACCTGCGACGCGAGGTGCGCGAGATGATCGCGGCCGGCAAGTCCGACGACGAGATTCGCGACTTCATGATCGAGCGCTACGGCGACTTCGTGCTGTACCGGCCGCGCATGACGGCGCAGAACTTCCTGCTGTGGGCCGCGCCCGCGCTGCTGCTGCTGGGCGGCGCCGTTGCGGTGGTGCGCGTCGTGCGCAAGCGCTCGCAGGAAGCCGACCTCGAACCTGAACGCCCGGAGGCTGGGCAATCGTGACTACTTTCCTGCTCCTCTGTGCCGTCATGATCGTGGCGGCGCTGGCGATGATGCTCGTGCCGCTGCTGCGCAACCTGCCGGCGGAGGGCAAGCACGCCAAGGTCGCGCCCCGCGCCGTGCCGGCCGCGGTCGCGCTGATGGTCGTGCTGCCACTGGCCGCCTCCGCGTTCTACGGTGCCACCTCGAATTTCCCCTGGGACAACCCGGGTGCGGTCACCGGGCAAGGCGCTGGGCACGCGCAGGAGGGCGGCTCGATGGCAGAAGTGATGGCGCAGCTCGAGGAGCGCCTCGCCAGGAACCCGGGCGATGCGGAGGGTTGGCGCATGCTGGGGCGTACATACCTTGTGTCCGGGCGGGCCGAGGATGCGGTCAAGGCTTATGAAAAGGCCATCCAGCTCACGGGCAGCCCCGACGACAGCCTGCAACTCGACCTTGCCGAGGCGTTGGTGCTCACCGATCGTCCGGAGGCCAAAGAGCAGGCGCAGGGCATCATCGATGCCGCGCTGGCCGCCGACGTCAACAGCCAGAAGGCGCTCTGGTATTCGGGCGTGCTGGCCGTGCGCGGCAACGACCCGGAGACCGCGAAGAAGAACTGGAGCAAGCTGCTCGAGCAGAATCCGCCTCCGGAGATCCGCGAGATCCTGGTGCAGCAGCTCGCCGAGCTGGGCGTGTCCGTGCCGGCGGCGGCCGGTGCTGCCGCGGCTCCACCGCCGGGCATGGGTGGCGGCATGGCTGGCATGGGTGCCGCAGCGGCCGGGGCGACGGGCCGCACGATCCGCATCGCCGTGTCGGTCGACCCCGCCGTGGCGGCCAGGCTCAAGCCCGGCACACCCGTGTTCGTCAGCGCGCGCGAAGTCGGGATTCCGGGTCCGCCGCTCGCCGCGATACGCATCAGCAGCGACGAGTTGCCGACCACCGTCGTGCTGAGCGATGCCAACTCGATGGTGGAGGGTCGCAACCTGTCCTCCGTGAACGAGGTGCAGGTGGTGGCGCGGGTCGCGTTCGGGGGCACGGCGGTCACCGCCAGTGGCGATCTCGTCGGCGAGGCGCGGCACGCCAAGGGCGCAGCACCCGACCTCGGCATCGTCATCAGCAAGGTTTCGCCCTAGGGTCGTGGCCGGGCAGCTGCAGATCGAACTGAAGCGCTTCCCGTCGATCTGGGCGACGTATCCGTTCGTGATGTGGACGGGCCGACCGCCCGTCGCAGAAGTCACGGACCCGCCGGAAATCAGCGCCGTCCTGCGCCGCGTGCGCATCGATGCCGGTGCGGTTGGCCGCTATGCGCGGATGTGCGGCTTCGATCCATCCGCGGGACTGCCGTTGACGTATCCGCACGTGCTGGCGATGCCGCTGCACCTGAAGATCTTCGGCAACCGCGCTTTCCAGCTGCGGCCAATGGGCCTGATCCACCTGTCGAACTCGATCGAGTGCCCGGGCCTGCTGCGGCCGGGACTCGAGGTCGACGTACACGTCGCCGCCCGGAACTACCAGCGCACCGACGCCGGGCTGACGTTCGACATGGCAACCGAGATCAAGGCCGGTGGGGACGTGCTGTGGCGCGAAACCTGCGTGTTCCTGTCCCGCTGGCCGGAACCCCTGGAGCGCACCGGGGCGCGGCCGCCGCGGCCGCCCAGGGCCCCCAAGGATGCCGCGGTGCTGGCCGAGTTCGATGTCACCCGCGACACCGCATGGGCCTATGCAAGGGTGTCCAGTGACTTCAACCCGATCCACCTGAGCGAGCGTGCAGCGCGCTTCTTCGGCCTGCGCGGCTCGATCAGCCACGGCATGTGGTCGCTGGCGTGCAGCCTGGCGCAGGCGCCGCTGCCACACATCCCGCCGGGCATGCGGCTCGAAAGCCAGTTCCTGACGCCGGTGCAACTGCCGGCGCGCGTCGCCGTCAAGGAATGGACGGCGGACGGCCAAAAGAAACGCGCCTTGTGCGACGTACGCACAGGGCGCGTTCACATGTACGCGTGGTGGGACGAGATCAGCCGGCCGGCTTGACGTACATCGCGTCGACGACGCTCTTCACGCCCTTGGTGCCCTTGGCGACCTCGATGGCGCGCTTCTGCATCTTCTCGCCAGTGACGAAGCCGCCGAGCGACACGATGCCGCCCTTGGTCTCGACGTTGATCTGGCCACTCTTGACGTCAGAGTCGTCCATCAGCGCAGCCTTGACCTTGGTGGTGATCACGGTGTCGTCGAGCTTCGAGCCCATGCTGTTCTCGGGAGCGATGGCGAGCGCGTTGTGCACCTTCGTCGCACCCTTCACGCCCATGGCCGCCTTGCCGGCCGCGTCCTTCTGGGCCTTTGACTCGACGAAGCCCGACATCAGCACGATGCCCTTGTAGGTTTCGACCACGATCTGCGACGAGGGCACGCCCTTGGTGTCCAGCAGGGCCGCCTTGACCTCGGCGTTGACGGTGTTGTCGTCCATGACGTTGCCAGCAGTCTTGTCGGCCAGGGCCGGGGCCGACAGGGCAACCAGTGCGGTAGCGACGAATGCGAGAGCCGAATGCTTCATTTCAATCTCCTGATGGGGGGTAATCAGCTTGCAGGCGGGCGCCACGTGAGGCCCCGCCTTGAGGGGGCGGCGGCCATCCGGCACACTGGCTGTTCAACCATTATAGTCGGACCAGCGACCGGCAAGGGGGGGGCATGGCGGGACCATATGGCGTCGACGAGCCCGACGACCTGATCAGCCCTGCGCAGCTCATGAAGCTGGTCGCGGCCGGACCGGATCCGGCCAATGCCGACGACCAGGTACTTGGGCCAGCACCGGTGCCACGTATCACGCGCATGCCCGAGGGGGTCGAGGTGCGCGAGCAGCGGCTCGGCCATGCGGTCGGGCACTGGATCCTGCAGGTGCGCTGTGATTGCGGGCGCCGCTGGTTCGAGGTCGAGCACGTCACAACCGCGCGCTGCCCGCGCTGCGGCGTGATGACGCTGGTGGAAGTCGAAGGCCGCTGACGATCCGGGAATCAGGCGATGGCGTCGGTGGCACGCCGGCCGCGCGCGGCGCCTTGGCGCACAGGAAGCGCATCTTGCCGAACTGTCGCGCCGCCTCGCAGCATTCCTCGCCCGGCCGGATGCTGACGGCACGGTAGCGCGAATCGGTATCGCTCGAAGTACTGGCTGCGATCCTGATGCCCGTGGCGCGTTGCGGTTCAGGCGATCGGCGGAGCAGGTCGGCGAGGAAGCGCAGCGGCATGTCAGGTCTTCGAGGCCTCGCAGATGCTCTCGATCGCCGCGTCGAGCGCCGCGTCGAACTCCGCCTCGGACTGCTGTGCGGTGAGGCCCTCGGTCAGCGCGCGCGAGAAGCTCGCTACCATGCCTTTTTGCCGCGCCAGCTTCTCGTTGGCTTCGGCGCGGGAGTAACCGCCCGACAGAGCCACCACCTTGAGGACGCGCGGGTGAGTGATCAGGTCGGCGTACAGGTTGTCCTTGCTCGGGATGGTGAGCTTGAGCATCACCAGCTGGCCCTCGGGCAGCTGGTCGAGCTGGACCTTGATCGCGGCCTTGAGCAGATCCTCGGCCTGTGCCTTGTCCGGGCAGTGGATGTCCACTTCGGGCTCGATGATCGGCACGAGGCCGGCGGCGATGATCTGGCGGCCAACCGCGAACTGCTGCTCGACGATCGCCTGGATGCCGGCCGGGTTCGCCTGCTTGATCACCGAGCGCATCTTGGTGCCGAAGATGCCCTTGGCCCTGGCGCGTACGAGCAGCGGGTCGAGGTTCGGCATGGGCTTCATCAGCTGCACGCCATTGGCCTCGGCCTCGAGCCCCTGGTCGACCTTCAGGACCGGGACGACCTGCTTCACGTTCCACAGGTAGTCGGCGGTCGGCCTGCCGAGCACCTCGCGGTCCATCGTGTTCTCGAACAGGATTGCCGCGAGCACCCGGTCGCCGTTGAAGCTCGGGCTGGTGATGATCCGCGTCCGCATGGCGTGGATCAGGTCCATCATCTGCGCGTCGCCCGAATAGGCGCTCTCCTGGATGCCGTACAGCTTCAGCGCCTTGGGGGTGCTGCCGCCGCTCTGGTCCAGCGCGGCGATGAAGCCTGCCTGGGTGCGGAACTTGGTCTTCTGCTGCTCGAAGTTGCTCATGACTGGCCTCATACGCGTCGGGACCGGGAATGTGGGCATTCTAGTATTCGCTGAACAACGGCGCACTGAAATGCACGGTGCACTGCAGGTCCGCGGCGGGCGGGCACTCGAGGTCGCCACCGACGCGCTGCGTCGACAGGCGCAGGTTGCGGAGAACGCGGCCGCTGGCACCGGTGACGGGACGCTCTGGCGCGGCGGCGACGGCGGACCCGGGGGGCAGCAGCGGCGTGAGCCGCAGCGCGTCGGAATCGTCGGGATCGAGTCGGATCAGCAGGCCGCGTACTTTTCCGGCGCGCGCCAGCTCGAGCACCGGCAGGGGGGCGGGTCCCGCCAGGGACGCCTGCGGAATCTCCCGATCGGCGAGCACCAGCCGCAACTCGGGTGAGAAATCCGACCCGCCATCCCCGTTGGCGTGCAGCAGGGCATAGGCCTCGCGCAGGGCGACCCGCTCGCCGTCGGCCGTCATGAAACCACTGGCCCGACCGGGATCGATCGCCATGGCCGCGGGAACGAATGACAGCAGCAGGAACACGAGGCTCGCGATCGCGAGCGCCGACGCCAGCGTGATGCCAACCACCAACAGCAGCGAGTGCGCCAGGTGCGGACGCATGAACACGATGCGGTGTGCGGGGGCGCCGGCATCGGCCGGCGAGAGACCGGCAATCCTGAGCTCGTACCGGCCGGCATACGGCAGTTCGAAACTGCGCAGCGTCACTCGCGCCCAGCGGATTCCCGACGTCACGGTGCGGAACAGGACGCGTTGACCCGCAATCGGGCTGCCTCCGGACAGGCTCAGCACGAATTCCAGCTTGCGAAAGCGCGGCGTGAAGCGCGGGCCTTCCATGCACAGCACCACGCGGCCGGCCGCGGGAAAGGCGATTTCCTGGCGCTCATGCAGCGGGAGGTCGCCAAGCCGTGAGTTGCGCAACAGCCGCAGCACCGCGCGCACGAGCATGGCGAGCGCGGCCACGGACAGCACGCATAGCACGGCGAGCAGCCAGGGCGTGTTCACGCGCTCAGGCTATCCGGCTATGCTCGACGCGCAATACGTGGAGCACGACAGGAGGACGAGGCATGACCCAGGCAAAGGTGCTGGCAACCGGGCTGACCTTCGGCGAAGGACCTCGCTGGCACAGGGGCCGGCTCTGGTTCAGCGACTTCTACGATCACGCGGTCAAGTCGCTCGATGCTGCGGGCAACGTGCGCATCGAGCTGCAGCTCGACGACCAGCCGTCCGGGCTCGGCTGGCTACCGGACGGCCGGTTGCTGGTCGTGGCAATGCACCAGCGCCGGTTGCTGCGCCTGGATGCCGATGGCGTGAAGTTGCATGCGGACCTGAATACCGTGGCCACCTACCACGCCAACGACATGGTCGTGGACGAACAGGGACGCGCGTACGTCGGCAACTTTGGTTTTGACCTCGACGCGGCGCTCAAGGAGCGCGGCGTCGAAAGCGTGCTGGCCGATCACCCGACCGCCTGCCTCGCGCGCGTTGAACCGGATGGCAGCGTGCACGTTGCGGCCGCGGACCTGCACTTTCCGAACGGTTGCGTCGTGACGCCGGACGGGCGAACGCTGCTCGTGGCCGAGACGCTGGCCATGCGCCTCACCGCGTTCGATCTCGGCCCCGACGGCCTGCTGTCCGGACGGCGCACCTGGGCCGACCTGCGTGGCCGTGCGCCGGACGGTATCTGCCTCGACGCCAGCGGTCAGGTCTGGATCGCCAACGCCATCGCGCCCGAATGTGCGCTGGTCGGACCGGCGGGCACGATCGTCGCCACGGTCGAGACCAGCCAGCCGTGTTTCGCGTGCATGCTCGGCGGCGAGGACGGCCGCACGCTGTTCATGCTGACGGCCCCGTCTTCCGTGGCCGACGTGGTGTCGAAATCGCGGCAGGGCAGGATCGAGGTCGTGCGGGTCGAGGCACCGCACGCCGGCCGGCCCTGACGACTATTCCGGGAGCATTTCGCCGGAGCCGCCGAATTCCTTGGGGAAGTCGCGGAACTTCGGCAAGCCGTCGCGCGCGGCCATGACTTTCTCGCCGTAGTGCACGTGGACCGTCGGCTGGTACACGAGGCCCCGCACCGATCCCGCCGGCACGTCCGTCATGCCCATGCCAGGGTGGCCGACCAGCACCGGCGAACCGCAGCTCCTGCAGAACTGGCGCAGGCTCGCCTCGGTCTTCTTGTACAGCCCGAGGTTGTCCGCCCCCTTCACGATCTTCACGCTGCTCGATGGCCACAGCGCCGCCGCATGGATCGGCGCGCCGAGCCAGCCGCGACACGAGTTGCAGTGGCAGTAGGCCTGCACGGCGGGGTCACCACTGATCTCGAGTTCGACGGCGCCGCAGGTGCAGCCCGCCTTGTAGGTGCTGGTCATTTTTCGATCCTCCCGGTGGACCGGAACATTCTGCGCTGATGAACCGGAAACTCAATGGCCGGCGGGGCCGCGTGGCGCAGCGCTCGACCAGGGTCCGACGGGCTGTGTGTGCCGGACGCTCAGCAGGCGCCGCTCGTGCGCGAACAACTGGTCGTGCGCCTCGGATGAGAGGCGCAGCAGCATCAGGTCGAGTGGCTGGTCCGTTGCCTCCGCCATGCGGGCCTTGTCGCGCAGCGCGTCGAGTGATTCGACCGGGTCGCCATCGACGCTCAGGATCAGGTCGAAATCGACCAGTCCGGCCGACTCGGCTTCGGAACCTGGGCTCACGTGGTGCACCATCAGCGCTGGACTGCCGGCGATGAGGCCCTCGGTGAGCGGCTCGGCCGCAGCCACCAGCGCACCGGACAGGAGCAATCCACGGCGTTCCGTGACGCGGGCTGCAACCGGCCAATGCCCCTTAACATCGACCGTCCGGCCATTGCGCAGCACGCGCAGCGCCACCTCGTCGTCCCGGCCACGCAATGCGTCCACCAGGTCGGTCTCGGTGGCGAATGACCGCGCCGGGTTGACGAGGGCCTGGACCTCGTCGCCCACGCGCAGGCCGAGCGAGCCGGCGGGCAGCCGCGAGCGCGCCACGACCAACGTCTGCTCCTCGTTTTCGTCACGGGCAAAGTCGACGAGGCGATCGGGCGGCGAGGGGTCGCGCCCTGCGCGCAACAGGTCGAGGATGGTGCAGGCATAGGGCATCGGCACCGCGAAGCTGAGCCCCTCGACGGCTTGTTCCTTGATCTTGGCCGCGTTGACGCCGACGACCTTGCCGCTGTCGAGGCTGATCAGCGGTCCGCCGGAATTGCCCTCGTTGATCGGCGCGTCGGTCTGCAGCATGTTGGGCCCGAGGCGCGTGGTGAATGCCGAGGTGATGCCGCGGGTGCCCGTGTAGCGGAAGCCCCACGGATGGCCGAAAGCGCCGACCGGGTGGCCCACGGGCGGCTTCGACGTGCAGTCGAGCGTCGGCACGCGGGCGTCGGGGGGCAGGTGCCGGGTGTCGAAGGCGAGCACCGCGAGGTCGAGGTACGGATCGACGTACACGCGATGGGCGTCGACGGCCCGTCCGTCGGCGAACGAGATGGCCACGTTGCCGTACGAATGCCCGGCGACGTGGGCGTTGGTGAGCACCCAGCCTCGTTCGGCGTCCACGAGGATACCGGCGCCAAACCACGTGCCCTGTTCGTCCTCGATGAACGGCTCGTTCACCGAGGTGCGCACCTGGACCGTCCAGCGGCCGGCGTCGCGGAACGCGTCCTCGGCGGCACTCTGGGCGTACGCACGATGCCCGGACGACAGCAGCAGCGTGCCGGCGAGCACCACGTGGAACACGGTAGTCGAGCGAGGGGGTCGCATCATCGGCCTGGTTCGGGCGCCGGAAGGCGGGAAGCGCGGATTATCGCGCGGGCTGCGCCGCGCGGTGCACGATTTCGGCGGCGAGGCCGTCGATCTGCTGCTCCACCCTGTGGCGGACCAGCAGCGGCCCGATCAGTGGCGGCACCCAGAACGAGGGCTCGAGCACAGCCTGGTAGTGGACCACGCAGTGCGCGGCATCGCCGCTCACCTGCCAGCTGCCCGCCATCTGCTCGAGATTGCCGGCGACGCGCCTGAACGTGATCCGATGCGGTGGCTCGAGCGTCACCGCGAGCGTCACGTCAAAGGTGAAGTTCGACAGCCCGGCAGTGGTACTGCCGACCTGGCGCAGCAGCAATGGCTCGCCCGGCGCACTCACGATGCGGCTCGACGCCATGCCGGGGATGAACTCGGCCAGGCGATCGAAGTCCACCAGCACCGCGTAGCACAGCTCGACTGCCGCCGGGGCCTCGATCGACGAGCGGACATGGACAACCGCGCCCTGCCGAGCCACGTCGGTGTGGGTCACTGCACCCGGGTTGGGCGCGTCGGCGAGGCACTGCACCGCGCCCAACGCGAGGAGCAGCAGCGCCACGCCGCGACCGACGTCCGCTGGTTCAGTAGTCGTGGGCAAGGATTTCGCGCGTGCGACGGCACAATTCGCGGCCGTACTCGGTCCACACGCCCTGGCCCCAGTAGCGATAGCAGCTGGTCTGCGAGGCGAGCAGGTGCAGCAGGGCGTTGCGGTAGCGCTGCTCGCTGGTCGGGTGTCCCGGTCGCGTGACCCTGGCGTCGAACAGTGCGCTCGCTTCCTCCATCGGGCCCAGCACGTTGTCGTAGCCGCGCACCCACGACAGGTCGCTGGTCCAGCTGCCGCCGTCCATGTGAAAGCGCGCGTCCTCACTGCGCAGATCGTCGATCACCTGCCGCAGCCGGGCGCTGCCGTCGCCGGGTTGCATGCGCGCCCAGATGCGGCCCTGGTACAGGGGTTGCAGTTCGGGCAGATCGTTTTCCTGCACGCCCGTCGCCAGCAGCAGCTCCAGGTATTCGGTCGCATTCAGCAGCGGCGTGTCGCTGCCGGACGATGCACGCACGACCTCGGAATACTTGCCCGGGAACTCGTTCATCATCACGCCGCCGTTCTCACCGTCGGCGATCTGCGTGACCAGCGGCGGGACGCTGCGACCGCCCAGTGCGGTGCGATCGAGTCCGCGTGCCTCGTACCAAGGCTGCATCTGGGCGACGAGCTTCGTGTCGGATCCCTGCGTCTTGACGATCGCGATGATGCTCGCGCTGTCGCCCTCGGCGTTACGGCAGACGAGCCGATGCGGCAGGTGCGGGCGGCGCGGCGAAGTGCCGGTTGCCGGTTCCTCGACCGTGTGCTCCTGCACCAGCACCCACCGGTAACCGCAGTCGAGCAGCGTGCGCACGAAGGCGTAGGCCACCTCGGGGTGATTGGGCAGGGCCATCTCGGACGGGGAAAAGCCGCGCACGCGTGCCAGGGCCTCGAGGCCGAAAAGTCCTGCGAAATGCTGTTGCCACGCGCGCACGTGCAGCTTGAAGTCCTGCACCGGCGTCGACGGAGCGACCGCGTGACCCCACGGCGCGCCGAGCCACTCGACACAGCGCCGGTACTCCGGTGCGCACGTGATGCGGCGCAGGCTGTCGACGACATCGTCGGCACCCATCAGCCGCAGCCCGTGGAGGAGGGTACCGGAGTATTCGAGCATCACGCGCGGCTGGAGGCCCTCGGCGACCAGTGCGGGGATGAACTCGCCCATGCGCGCATAACAATGGCGGAACACCGGCGCATTGTGGTTGTCGCCGACCTCGGGATGCTCCGCCATGAACTGCAGGTTGCCGATCAGCGCCGCGGTGCGCAGGTCGCCGCCGCCGGCAGGGATGAGCGGCTGGTGCATGTGCAGCGCGACCGCACAGGCGCTGCGGATGCCATCGAAGTCGACCTGGCTGTCGGCGAGGAACACGGGCCGGTCGCGCGCGTTGGCCAGGGCACGCTCGATCAGCGCTTCCGCACCACTCAGGTTCGGCAGCCCGTCCACGACCTCGGGCAGAAATACGGAGTCGGACATCACTGGTGACGGATGAACTCGTAGATGTCGAGGTAGTGCTGGCCCGGATGGTTCCACGAGAAGTCCCAGGCCATGCCCTGGCACACGAGGACGCGAAACAAATCGGGTGCGTCGCGCCACAGGCCCAGCGCGCGATCGAGCGCGGATTCGATGCCGGCGGTGTCCGGGTGCTCGAACACGAAGCCGTTACGCTCGGCGCGGGGTCGCTCCGAATAGTCCCAGTCGAACACGGTGTCTTTGAGGCCGCCCGAGGCGCGCACCACCGGCACGGTGCCGTAGCGCAGTGCGATCAGTTGCGTGAGTCCGCAAGGCTCGTACAGGCTCGGCATCACGAGCAGGTCGGCGCCGGCGTAGATGAGGTGCGCGAGATCTTCGTCGTAGCCGATCTCCAGGTGGCAATCAGGGTTCGCGTCGAGCCGCTGCTTCAACTGCCAGAAGTCCTCGTTGATGCCGTGCTCGGCGCCAGAGCCGAGCAGCACGAACTGCGCGTCGTGCTCGAGCGCGTAGAGGAGCGCGTGGCGGATCAGGTGCAGGCCCTTCTGCGTGTCGAGCCGCCCGACGTAGCTCAGGACCGGGCGCGGACCGGGGCGCAGCAGCATGCGCTTACGCAGGGCCGCCGTGTTCACGGCCTTCTGCTCGACGCTCGCCACGGTGTAGTGCTGCGGGATGTGCGGGTCTTGGCCTGGGTTCCACATCTGGTAGTCGAGCCCGTTGAGGATACCGCCGAACTTGTGCTGGAACCGGTGCAGCGTGGGCCCAAGTCCGCAGCCGAGGTCGGTGTGGCGCACCTCCCAGGCGTGATGCGGCGACACGGTGGTCACGAAGTTGGCATACAGGATTGCGCCGCGGGTGATGTTGATCGCGTGGTGGTCGAGGTCGTCGCCCATGCGGTCGGGCGCGCCGAAGTATTCGGGCCGGTGCAGGCCCGTCGCCCGCAGGATATGCGGACCGGTGACACCCTGGTGACGGAAATTGTGGATCGTGTGGCAGACGCGCTGGTTGGCGAGTCCGGCGCCAGCGTACTGCTCGTACAGCAGCACCGGCACCAGGCCGGCTTGCCAGTCGTGCGTGTGGAGGATGTCCGGGCGCTTGCCCGACTGCAGCAGGAACTCGAGCGCGGCCTTGCTGAAGAAGGCGAAGCGGTCGGGGTCGTCCCAGAAGCCATAGTAGGTGCCGCGGGCGAAGTAGGCCTGGGCCGAGTGCGGCTCGATGAAGAAGCACTTGCGGCCGTGCACGAACCCGAACCACACCGTGCAGCGGATTGCGCCACCGTCCCAGGGGACCCACAGGTCGCGGTAGCTGACCTGCAGGCCCCACACGTGGTCGGTGCGCATGCAGTCGTACTTCGGCAGGAGGATCTCGACCGTGTGGCCGCGCAGCTCGAGCTCGCGGCTCAGGCCGTACACCACGTCGCCGAGCCCGCCGACCTTGGCGACCGGCGCGCATTCGGAGGCGATCATCACGATGTACATGAGCGGCTGACTCCGCATGGGCGGCGGGCGCCCGTTGTCCGTGCCACGCTAGCAGAGGCGGCGTGGTTCGCGCAGCAGCGCTTACCGAGAGGTGCCCGCGGGGTGGTCGCTCGTCCCGGGGTGGCGGTATGCTGCGTCTTGCGAAGTACGGGAGAAACCCGCCATGACCGAGACCGCTGCAGCGGAGGGCTCCGCAAGCCAGCTCGCGTCCTACCTGCTGGACAAGGGGCTCACCGGCCTCGGCCCGCTGTCGAGTGCCGCGAGTCTCGCCAACGAGTACCTGGGCGACGCGAGGTACGGTGACGACGCCGCGCGGGTTGCGGCGCTGATCCGGTGGGAGACCGCCAAGAATTTCTCGACCGGCTTCCTGACCGGGCTGGGCGGATTCGTCACGCTGCCCGTGGCGGTACCATCGGCCTTGGCGGCGTCGTGGGTGCTGCAGGCGCGCATGGCTGGTGCGATCGCCCACATCTACGGGCACGACCTCGCTGCGGACCGGGTGCGCACCAAGATCCTGTTGAGCCTGGCCGGCGACGTTGCCCGCGACGCGATGCGGGACCTTGGGCTGAAGCCCGGCGGCAAGCTCACGCAGCAGGCGGTGGACCAGATCCCCGGGCGCGCGCTGGTGGAAATCAACAAGCGCATCGGTGCGCGACTGCTCGCCCGCGTCGGGCAGCGAGTGATCCTCAAGTTTCCGCGGGCGATTCCGGTGTTCGGGGGCGTGGTCGGTGGCTCGCTCGATGCCATGGTCTGCCGCATGGTGGGCCGCACCGCCGGCACTTTGTTCCGACCGCCTCCTCAAGATCGAAGACTGCGAGTAATCTCCACGGTTGTCGTCAACCCGCAAACGGAGCGAACCTCATGAGCAAGGGCATGGATCGGAAAAAGGAAACGAAGAAGAAAGCCAGCCGGACGAAGGAAGAGAAAAAAGCCGCCAAGAAAACCAAGAAGTAGCGCGCCTCAGGGCGCGCCGGGGGAAGATCCAGCGATGACCGTCCCGCCAACACGCGCGGACGATGGCACCGTCATGGGCCATCCGAAGGGTCTCTTCTACCTGGCCTTCACCGAGGCGTGGGAGCGGTTCTCGTTCTACGGGATGACCGCGCTGCTGGTCCTCTACATGGTCAACCAGCTGCTGCTGCCGGGCCACGTGGAGAATGTCGCGGGCTTCGCGGGGTTCAGGGCCGCCATTGAATCGGTGACCGGACCACTGTCGCCGCAGGCACTCGCATCGCAGATTTTCGGTCTCTACGCCGGCCTCGTGTATTTCACGCCGCTGTTCGGCGGCCTGATCGCCGACCGCTGGATCGGGCAGCGCACTGCCGTGGTGATCGGCGCGCTGTCGATGAGCGCCGGCCACCTTGCGATGGCGTTCGATCGCTCGTTCCTGCTCGCCCTGCTGTTGCTGGTGGTCGGGTCAGGCTTCCTCAAGGGCAACATCTCTGCCCAGGTGGGAGCGCTCTACCCGGTGGAGGACGAGGCCCGTCGCACTCGCGCCTTCGCCATCTTCAGCATGGGCATCAATTTCGGCGCGGTCGCCGGCCCGCTGGTGTGCGGGCTGCTGGCGCAGCTCTTCGGCTGGCATGTGGGCTTCGGTGCCGCGGCGATCTTCATGCTGGGCGGCCTGGCGACCTACCTGTATGGCTACCGCCACCTGCCGGCCAAGGTGGCGCGGCGCAGCGGCACGCATGGCGACTTGACGGCCGCCGACTGGCGCATCCTGCGAGCACTGGTGGTGGTCATCGCCATCACCATCTTCCAGTCGATCGGGTATTACCAGCTCGCCAACGTGCTGCCGGTGTGGATCCAGCAGCATGTCGCGCTCGAGGCCGGCAGCTTCAGCATTCCCATCCCGTGGTACCAGTCGATCGATCCGCTGTTCAGCATCCTGGGCGTGCCGCTGCTGTTCTGGATCTGGCGGCGCCAGGCGTCCCGCGGCGGTGAACCGGACGACCTCGGCAAGATCGGGATCGGGGCCTGGCTGTGCGCGGCCGGCAATTTGATCCTGGTGGGCGCAATCATCGCGGCGGGCGGGAGGCCCGTGCACCCGGTCTGGCCATTCCTGTACTGCGCGGTGCAGGGCATCGCCTTCCTGTACTACTGGCCCACGCTGCTCGCGCTCGTATCGAGAGCCGCGCCGGCCAAGGTGAATGCGACCATGCTGGGCGTCGCTTTCCTCAGCATCTTCGTCGCCAACAACCTGATCGGCTGGATCGGCACGCTCTACGAGAAGATGCTCCCGGTGGAGTTCTGGGCGCTCCATGCCGCAATCGCTGCCATGGGCGGCATGCTGGTGTTGCTGCTTGGCAGGCGGCTGAGTCGCGCAGTCGTCCCGGGCGCGGGTCAGCCACTGCGGCCGTCCGCGATGACCCACGAAGTGCAACGATGACGACGATTTTCGAGAACGAAGTCACTTGCGCGGTCTGTGGTGCAAAGCAGACCGTGCAGGAACTGGGCTCCACGAGTTCATTCGGGGCAATGGACCTCGACACGCGTCCGCCGGAGATGCAGCGCTCGACCATGGACCACTGGGTGCACGAGTGCGACGAATGTGGCTACGTGGCGTCTGACCTCGGCGATGCGGACGAGGCCGGACAGATGACCTCGGTCTGGCACGCGTATCTGGCCGAGCTGCACAGCACACAACGGCCGCGGCTGGCGAACCGTTTCGTTTGCCGCTCGTTGCTCGATGAAGCGGCCGGGGATCGGGCGGCGGCTGGCTGGCGACGGCTGCACGCGGCGTGGGCGTGCGACGACGCGGAGCAAGCGGAGGAGGCACGGGTCCAGCGGCGCGCGGCGCTGGAGCTCTTCGAGCGGGCCAGGGCTGCAGGACAGCGCGCCATGAAATCGGTGGCGGGAGGCGATGAGGTACTGCTCGCCGACATTGCGCGGCGTGCTGGGGAGTTCGAGCAGGCGGCCGAATACTGCGCCGCGGGGCTCGCGCTGCCGGAGGTGCCGGTCTTCGTAACGAGGCTGCTGGTCCTGGAGCAGGAGCTCGTTGCCGCAAGGGATATCGGGCGCCACAGGGCCAGCGAGGCCGGCGAAGCCGGCGATACACCGGGAACGGTTCACTAGCGCATGTCGGATAGGAAGGCAGATGACCTCGAGTACGTCGGCTTCTGGCTGCGTGTCGGTGCTGCACTGATCGACTCCCTGCTGGTCGCAATCATCTGCTTTCCGCTGGCGACGTGGATCTACGGCTGGGGATACTGGACCGTCGGCACGCTGATCCAGGGCCCCGCAGACGTCTTCATCAACTGGGTACTGCCCGCGGTCGCAATCTTGCTGTTCTGGATCTACCGCCAGGCGACGCCCGGCAAGATCGCGATCGGCGCACGAATAGTCGACGCCGAAACGGGGGCGGCGCCGAGCACGAGGCAGTTGATCGGCCGGTACCTCGGCTATTACGTCTCGATCCTGCCGCTCATGCTCGGGCTCATCTGGGTGGCATTCGATCCACGCAAGCAAGGGTGGCACGACAAGCTCGCCGGCACCGTGGTGGTGCGTCCCAGGAACCGGCGGACCGCACCGGTGAGGTTTGGCCCGGCTGCGCAGTGAGTGTCATTGCCATGGTCCCTGTGCTTCGACCTCCGCCCGCAAGGCTTCGACGTCCAGTGCGTCGAGGTAGCGCAGCAGGTTCTGCCACAGCGGATGGAAGCCAAAGCCGCCGTTGATCATCTCGTCCTTGGCCTCGGCTTTGGTCCAACCTTCGACGACGACCCGGTAGACGGCCACCATGGTCCCGGTGCGATCCGAGCCATGACGGCAGTGAACGAGCACCGGTAGCAGGGCAGGGGTGGTGGCAATGCGCAGGAACTTGACTACATCCTCGTCCTCGGGATGCCAGGTCTTGAACGAGATCTCCTCGAGGCGCAGTTTCGATGACGTCGCGACGAGCGAAGGGTCATCGTTGAAGACACGCAACGAAACTACCGTGTTGATCGGAGCATCTCCGATTGCGAGGCTCGGACTCGACTCGAGAAGCACAAGGCCCGCCCGCGAGGGTTGTGCCGAGCGGTACAGAGACGCGTTGACACGGTGGAGATTCGGCAGTCCGGGACTCGCCGCAACGGAGCGGGCCCAGCTGGCGGGCCGCGGACCGGGGGCGGCCGGCGCAGTCGTCGCACAGCCGCCGATGAGAGCCAGGGCGCTGACGACCAGCAACAGGCTACGGTGTGCTGAGCGGGTCAGAGTGCGAACGCGTAGCGCTGTCGCAGGCGCTCCAGGTGCTTCGACATGTCCACGCACGCCCGATTCTGTTGCCACTCGCGCCACAGGGACGGATAGGACAAGGCGACGAAGCGCGTGTCGCAGCCGGCGACGGCGGCGGCGAAGTCGTTGATTTCCAGCCTGAGGTCGCGGTAATCGGTGACGTCCAGGGCGTTCGCCGGCTCCCAGTACAGGTAGACCAGTGTGCGCTCGTGCGTCGCGAACGAATGGCGCAGTCCGAGGTAGTGCTTGACGAGTTGAGCCGCATCGAGATGGCGGTAGGTGCGCGGGTCGCTGCGCAGCCGCGCATACATCCTTGCCCAGGGTTCCTCGGCAATCCGGGGTCGATCCGCAGTGCCCATGAACGGTCGCGAGTACTGGTCCGAGAACTGCGCTGCCTGCTGCCGGAGCGGCTCGAGGAACTTCGATTCGACCGCAATCACGGTGGTTGCCGTGCGGGCGAACAGGTCGAAGTGCGGGTTCGTACCGACGAGCCCGTTGTCACAAGGATATTCGAACTCGAGCGTGTCGAAGCCGGTGATCCCCGCGAGCGACAGGCGTTCTGGCTGGCGGCGGAACGGGACGAAGGTATTGACCGCTAGCGCGGAGGATGAGAATGCCGCGCGAAACTTGGCGGGTTCGTCTGGCTGGTCGACGAGTTCGTTGCCGGCGCCCCGGCGCAGATCGGCCTCGAAGTCGGCAGTAGTGACGCCCTCGATGAGGTTGTCGCGCCAGTCGTCGAGGTAGCCTGCGGGAACCTCGCGCCACCGGACCTCAGGTCTCGTGAGGCGAAGCCGCTCCGTGGCGGCGAGCTCGGCGCGCGCTCGAAGGTCCGTGACCATGCCAGCGAAGCTACGTCCAGCTTGCCGGCGCCGAAAGAGGAACTGCCGAAGCCCGGGTAGCGATTACTCACGAGGGCGCTGTGCCAAGCCGACGGCGCCGCTGCCTTTGGCACAGCGGCGCCGTCGCGAGGGTCAGCACCAGGGGCAGGGGCAGGATCCAGCTCATTAAAGGATTGCCGACAGCATCAGGGCCAGACCCACGGTGCCCACGGCCCAGAGAAGGCTGCGCACGTAAGTGATGCCTGCCCAGTAAACTGGCAGGTACACGAGCCGTGCCCAGAAGAAGACCTGCGCCCCGAGGGTGGCTTGTTCGTCCACGCCCAACGCATGTGCCGTAAGCGCCAGGGCGGTAAACAGGATGAAGTTCTCCTGTGTGTTGCTGGCGGCGCGGACGGCACGTGCTCCAAGCGGCGTAGCATCGGGAAGGTGGTCGCGATTGCTCAGGCCGAGTTTCATGCCCGCCGGAGTCCATTCCCGATTGCGCAAGAAGGCGGCGGCCATGATCGACACCCAGGTCAGCACGGTCATCCAGACAACGAGTTGCAGCAGCGTGGTCATCGGTACCTCGGTGAAATTAAGGCGGACATGTTGCAAAGTGTAGCGAAATGCGACTGACGGCACCGCCGGTCCTCGAACCGGCGGTAGTGCAAAGACATGCAAGGCGCAGCAATGCCAATCGGAGTGTGTCCCGTGCGGAATTCCAACCAAGATGCAGAGTTGATTGCGGCACGACTCGAGGCACATCCGGACTATCGGGTGTTGCGGCGGCTGGACACGTCGCGCGAGTGGCCGGCGCTCGCCGGGCCGACGGTGCGGCGGGCGGCGATCGTGGACACGGAGACCACGGGCACGGATCACGCGACCGACAAGGTGATCGAGCTGGCGGTGGTGGTGTTCGAGTACTGCGCTGCGACGGGGGCGGTCGGGCGGGTGCTCGACTCGTACGACGGGCTCGAGGATCCGGGGATGCCGATACCGGCCTCGAGCACCGCGATTCACGGAATCACGGATGCGATGGTCGCGGGACAGCGGATCGACGATGGGTCGGTCGCGAGTCTGTTGGACGGAGTCGGGCTCGTGATAGCGCACAACGCGGGGTTCGATCGGAAGTTCCTGGAGCCGCGGCTGCCGGTGTTCGCATCGCTGCCCTGGGCGTGCTCGTGGGCCGAGGTGCCCTGGAGCGAGGCGGGGATCGAGAGCTCGAAGCTCGAGTACCTGGCGTACCGGACCGGGTTTTTCTACGAGGGCCACCGGGCGGAGATTGATTGCCTGGCGCTGTTGGAGGTGTTGCGGCGACCGTTCGGTGAGGCGGGCGCGTCGGCCCTCAAGGTGTTGCTCGAATCGGCGCGCGCGTTGTCTTTCCGGCTGTGGGCGACGGGGTCGCCGTTCGAGTCGAAGGACGTGTTGAAGAAGCGCGGGTACTGGTGGGAGGCGGCGAAGCGCTGCTGGTACGGGGAGTTCCGTTCGCACGAGGAAATCGAGGTCGAGCTCGCGTGGCTCAAGGAGACGGTGTTCGGCGGGAAGAGCGTATCTTTGGACCTCGAGGAGTTCGATGCAAAGACGCGGTATTCGGGGAGGGAGGGGAAACGCGAGAAAGTGAGGACCTGATCGTGCGGGACGAATTGCAGGAGTTGCCGGGCGTCGGGCCAAGCATTGCGGCTGACCTGCGGCAACTTGGCGTGCGCTCAATCCGAGATCTGGCGCGGAGGTTGCAATGATCTGGGGACTGCTGGCTCTGGTGATTGCCGCGGCGTTCGCCGGCGCCGCGATCTACATCAACGTTGCGGAGCACCCCGCGCGACTCGGTCTGCCAGTTGGCGCCCTGCTGACACAGTGGAAGCCGAGCTACGTGCGCGGATTCGCAATGCAGGCGACCCTTGCCGTACTGGGAGCCGTATCGGGTGCCCTGGCATGGTGGAAGACCGGGAATGGCCTTTGGCTCGCCGGGGCCGTGGTGCTGGTAGCAAACTGGCCGTTCACTCTACTGGTCATCATGCCGACTAACCGGCGCCTGATGGCGACAGCACCGGAGTCCGCTGATGCGGTCACGCGATCACTGCTGGAGCTGTGGGGCCGGTTGCATGCGGTGCGTAGTGTATTGGGGGCGATGGCGACGGCGCTGTTCCTGGTGGCGGCGTTGCGGGAGTGACGAGTGAACGAGAGAACACGCTGGATGACAGAATCGACAACGTCGGCCGTGTCTGCGGTCCGTAAGTGTGCGGATGCCATGCAGTCACAGGCCTCAAGCCTGCTGCAGTCATTGCTGCCCCTGGCGATGCAGGAAACGCTGCGGACGACCGCCCTCGAACTCGCCGCAGGGCTCAAGGACACGTCGGAGCGCGTGATGTTCGAGCTGGCCTTGCTGCAGACCGAGCTGGGCGAGGGCAAGGCGGATGGCGCGGCTGTGGTCCGGCGACTGTCGGGCCTGGACGCGGCGATGATGGGTGCAGTGGCCTCTTTGGCTGAGGTGGTCGACGCGCTCGAGAAGGCGGCCGAGCGTGACGAAGCGCAGGAGCCGGCGTTCGTGCTGGTGATCGAGACGGTGGGTACCCTGCTGCAGGCACTGGAACATGCGAAAAAGGCGACTGGTGCGCTGGAGGCGGCATTGCCGGGGCCGTTGTCGTGAATGTCATGCAGATCAACGCAGATTTTGCACAGCGCGTCGTGCGGCCGCCACCACGTGCGGAGGATTGGGTGCCGTCGCCGATGACGGGTGTGCACCGCTATCTGCTCGATCGGGTGGGCGGCGAGATCGCGCGTGCGACAAGCCTGGTGCGCTACGCCGCCGGCTCGCGGTTCGCGCGTCACGAGCATGGAGGTGGCGAGGAGATCATGGTGCTCGACGGCGTCTTCTCGGACGAACGGGGGGACCATCCCGCGGGTACCTATCTGCGTAATCCGCCGGGATCCGGACATGCGCCGTTCTCGCGCGCGGGGTGCAGGCTGTTCGTCAAGCTGTGGCAATTCGCCCGCGGCGACCTGCGCACGGTGCGAACCGACACGGTCTCCGCCGACTGGCATCCGGGGCTGGTTGCAGGGCTGACGGTGATGCCATTGCACGAGTTTGACGGCATCAGCACGGCACTCGTGCGCTGGGCGCCGGACACGCGGTTCGCGCCGCATACCCATCCGGGCGGGGAGGAGATCTTCGTGCTCGAAGGGATGTTCCGCGACGAACACGGCGAGTATCCAGCAGGCTCGTGGCTGCGCAACCCGCGCTGGAGCCGGCACATTCCGTTCACGGGGCCGGAGGGGGCGCTCATCTACGTGAAGACCGGGCACCTCGGCGCGAAGCTTCTCGTGCCGGACGATGCCGGGTCAGGCGGGTAAGCGGCGATCGCGGCGTGCCAGGAGTTGGCAGGGTGGACATCAGGAGGGAGGTTTCATATGTGTGATCTCAAGGGCAAGGTCGCCCTGGTCAGCGGGGCCGGGCAGGGGATTGGTGCACGCACGGCCGAAGTGCTGGCGGACGCCGGTGCGATCGTGATCGTCACGGGTCGCACGGATGCACCGTGCATGGCAGTCGTCGAGCGCATTCGGGCCGCAGGGCACCAGGCGCACTTCCGTCACCTGGACGTGACACAGGAGAAGGACTGGAAGACGGTCATGGACGATGTCTGCGCGAAGTTCGGCGGGCTCGACGTGCTGGTGAACAATGCCGGCATTGAAATGGTCAAGGCGCTGGCGGATCTGACCCTTGCGGACTGGCACGGGGTCTGTCGTGTCAATCTTGACGGTGTGTTCCTCGGCACCCAGTACGGCATCCGGGCGATGACTGAGGGCTCGACCACGCGTCCAAAGGGCGGATCGATCATCAATGTGTCTTCGGTCGCAGGCCTGGTCGGCACCGCGTTCATGTCCGCCTACAACATGACGAAAGGCGGAGTGCGGCTCTTTACGAAGTCGGTGGCGCACGAGTGCGGCCTGCTCGGCAACGGCGTGCGCGTGAACTCGGTACATCCGGGTGTCATCAACACGCCGATGGTGGATGCGGAGCTGCCGAAGTGGACCGCTGCCGGTTTTGGCAGCACCGACGAGGAAACGCTGCGGAATGTGCTGGCGATGCATCCGATCGGCCGGCTGGGCGAGGTGGACGACGTCGC
>Ga0209254_10000442_pt1 | contig 33344 bp, 22 predicted proteins | sample FrelakmetDIP11DI_FD_187148 | JGI IMG/M metagenome (GOLD analysis project Ga0209254, IMG submission 187148) | Freshwater lake sediment microbial communities from the University of Notre Dame, USA, for methane emissions studies - DIP11 DI (SPAdes)... | ecosystem: Environmental > Aquatic >... | reverse complement strand
CAGCTCGTGAAAGCAGGCTTGCGCACCGCCGATGGACGGCGGATAGGCGGTGATGGTGTACAAGAGGTTCATCGGCACGGGTTGCGCCACCGGTCCCCATGCGGGGCTGTGTGATAGACCATCGCTCTTTGCGCTCGATGGATTCATTATAGCCTGACCAGCGTGGGAAGGCAAGCCACGGCGGACGGGGAGTTTACGCGGCGTTTGAAGATCGTAACCGATCTGTTACCAAGCATTCACAGGTTTTTAACCTTGGCCTGGTACAATGCAGGTATGGGAGAGCCGGTCTGCCGCGCCCGGTGCAACAAGGTTATGGACTGGACTGCAATGGGGCGACCACACGGGGTCGCCCCTACAGCAGTGATCCAGAATGTTGAAATACACCCAAGTGCTAGATGACGGACGCGTGAATTGACGCGCCGATGCGGTTGTGCTACAATGCGGCCTATTGTGCCGATTGGCTATCTGCCTTGACGGGGCGGCAGCATTCGCACGGCTGCCAGGTAGAAGGTTCATGGAGACGCATACCTCTTGCGCTGTTGAAGGTTCTGACGCCTTGCCGTTGGTGACTGTGCTAATCCTGTCTTATAATGGCCGTCACTACCTGGACGCTTGCCTCCAATCGGTCCTCGATCAAGATTCTCCACGTAAGGAATACGAGATACTGGTAGTTGATAACGGCTCGACCGATGGCTCGGCCGACTATGTGGCGGCCCACTACCCCCAGGTACGGCTGCTGCGCCACGGGCAGAACCTGGGTGTGGATGCCGGCCTCAACCAGGCCTTGTCCCACACGCGAGGGCGGTACCTGGCCTACCTGAGCCAGGACGTAGTTGCCCACCGGCACTGGCTGTCGGCCCTGGTGGAAGCGATGCAGGGCGATCCGCTGGCGCGCCTGGTGACGAGCAACATCTATTTTGCCTGGTGGCCCGAATTCAACCCCCAGACCCGCGCCGGCTGGCCAGAGCGGGCCTACGTCTGCGACCTGACAGGATATGGCGTGCTCGACTATACCTCCAAGCCGCTCACGGCTGATTCCATTCCGATCCGGGTGCTGGCCGCCGACACAGCGGCGAGCATGATCGACCGCCGCCTGGCGGACGAGCTGGGCTATATTCTCGACGAAGAGTTTTTCATGTACGGGGACGTGATTGATCTGTGCCTGCGCATCAATTCCATGGGCCGCAAGGTGCTGTTCGTACCCCACTCGGTGGCCTACAACAGCAGCGATTGGCAGCTCAAGCTGAATCGCCGGACGCTGCTGAAGGCGCTGCGTTCCTCACGGAACAACCTGCTGGCCTTTTACAAGGTGAGCCATACCGGCGAGTTCGTGGCGATGCTGCCCCGGCTGCTGCAGGGGCACCTGCACCGCGGCCGGCAGCATGGCCTTTCTCCTACCCGGAATCTGATCTACGGCCTGGCAGCGCTGCCGATGGCGCTGTTGGGCCTGATCCTGGCCATGGGCCGCATGCCGCGCATTCAACCCAAACGGCGCCTGGCCTTGCAGCAGCGAACGATGCCGCACGGTTGGCTGGTGAGCCGCCTGCGCCACCCGGGCTGGCAGCCCGATCCACGAGTCTGGCTGGCCGGGCCGCCCGCAGCAGAGGAACGGCCCCAAGACAGGGCCTCGAGCCCAGAGCAGAGGACAAAGTGACGATCCAGCTTTTCAAGCCTTTCATGGGAGAAGAAGAGATCCAGGCTGTGGCCGAGGTGCTCCGCTCCGGCTGGATCGGCCTGGGTCCCAAGACTGCCGAGTTCGAGCAGGCGTTCGCAGCTTTCTTGGGAGTGTCGCACGTTGTGGCGCTCAACTCGGCGACGGCGGCGCTCGACCTGGCGATACGGCTATTGCAGATCAACCACGGCGATCAGGTGATCGTGCCGACGATGACCTTTGTGTCGACTGCCCACGCAGTGGCCTATAACCTGGCCGTCCCGGTTTTCGCCGACGTGGATCCCGATACGCTGCTGATCGATATCGAGGATGTAGCGCGCAAGATTACGCCCCGTACCCGGGCGATCATCCCCGTCCACTATGGCGGCCGGCCGGTGGATATGGATCGGCTGCGTGAGGCGGCGGGTGACATACCGCTCATCGAGGATGCGGCCCACGCCTGCGGCGCCGAGTACAAAGGGCGCAAGGCCGGCACGTTGGGCGACCTGGCCTGCTTTAGCTTTCACGCCGTCAAGAACTTGGCCACGGGTGATGGCGGGGCGCTGGTCAACCACAACCAGGCGTTGATGGAGAGGGCCAAGCGGCTGCGCTGGCTGGGCATTGACCGGGGCACTTGGGATCGCACCGGGGCGGATCGCTCCTACTGGTGGCAGTACTTTGTGGACGAGATCGGGCTCAAGTGCCACATGAACGACATTGCTGCGGCCATCGGGCTGGTGCAACTGCGACGGCTGCCGGACACCAATGCCCGGCGCCGGCAGATCGCCGGACTGTATACTGCCGGCCTGGGCGATCTGCCGTGGCTCCGGACGCCGCCCATGGACAGGTCTGATTCGGTGTCATCGTGGCACATCTACTGCATCCAGGTGGAGGACCGCGACAACCTGAACGTCCACCTCCAAGAGAAGGGGATCGGCACAGGGGTGCACTATAGGCCGATCCACCTGTACACCTGCTACGGCAACCAGCCACATCTGCCCAAGGCTGAGCGCGCCTTTGAGCGTATCCTGTCACTGCCGATGCATCCAGGGCTGAGTGACGACGACGTCGAGTATGTGATCGAGACGATCCGCGCGTTTCAGCCCACGGCCGGAAGCTCGAGCCGCCCCGAGCAGGTGACGCTCCCTGTAGCCACGGCACAGGTAAGCCTTTCGTGACCAGTTTTTCACCCGATTCGGGCGAGCTGGCAGACCGGGTCATCCTCGTCACCGGCGGCTCGCGGGGGATTGGTGCAGAGATCGTCCGCCAGGCGGCAGAGCGGGGCGCGATGGTTGCCTTTTGCGCCCGAACGCTCGGCCACCCCCAAGAAGAGGGCCTGCAGGCCGGGCGGGTGGTTGCAGTGCGCGCCGACGTTTCGCGCGAGGATGAGGTGGAAAAGCTGTTTGACGCCACGCTCCACGCCTTTGGCCGGGTAGACGTGGTGGTCAACAACGCGGGCATCAGCCGCGAAGGGCTGTTGGTTTCGCTGCCCACCACAGCCTGGAACGAGGTAATCGCTACCAACCTCACAGGTGCGTTCCTGGTCTCGCGCCGGGCGATCAAGGAGTTCCTGGCCCAGGGCGCAGCAGGGCGGATTATCTCCATCGGCTCTGTTATGCAAGAGGGCGCGCCTTCCAACGCCAGCTACTCTGCCAGCAAAGGGGGCTTGATCGGGCTGACGCGCACGATTGCCCACGAATATGGCAGTCGAGGGGTGCGCGCCCACCTGGTGGTGGCCGGCGCGGTGGAGACAGAGCTGACGCAGGATGTGCCAGAGTCGATCAGGCGCGCCGTGGTGGAGGCCTGTCCCCAGAAGCGCCAGGCAACGGCCAGCGAGGTGGCCGCGGCTGTGCTCTTCTTGGCGTCGCCGCGGGCCGGCCTGGCCAACGGGACGGCGATCCGCGTCGCCGGCGGGCTGCGGGAGGTGATGGTTTGATAGCGGGCGGTCTAGAAGGCGCGGTCGTCCTAATCACCGGTGGGACGCGCGGGTTGGGCAAGGCGATGGGGATCGAGTTTTCCCACGCCGGCGCGAGGGTATATCTGACCCACCGCTGGAGCAGCGTGGATGAGAGCGAGCTGGCGGCCGAGTTTGAGGCGCTCGGCCTGGCCGCGCCTCGCGTGGTCGAGTCAGACGCCGGCGATCCGGAGGCAACGCGAGAGCTGATGGCAGCGCTCAAGGCGGAGACCGGCCGGCTGGATGTTGTGATCAGCAATGTTGCTTTTGCCAAGGTGACGCGCGAGCTGGGGGATCTGCGGCGTAACGCCTTTGAGCTGTCGCTGAGGTATTCGGCCTGGCCGGTGGTGGACCTGGTCCAGGCAGCGCACGAAGCTTTTGGCCGCTATCCCCGCTACGTGATTGGCGTGTCGAGCGGCGGCGGCGAGCTCTGCTTTGACGGGTACGACCTGGCCGGCGCATCCAAGGCGGTATTGGAGACTCTGTGCCGCTACCTGGCCTGTCGCCTGAAGCGGCATGGCGTACGGGTCAATGCCGTCCGGCCCGGACTGCTCGACACAGAGAGCGCCCGGGTGACCTTTGGCGACGAGACGATAGAAGCCGTCCAGGAGCGTGCAGGGGCCTTTCTGCTCGATCCTCGCCGGGTGGCGCGGGTGTGCGTGGCCCTGTGCTCCGGCTATATGGATGCCGTGACCGGCCAGGTGATCGTCGCAGATGAAGGCTGGTCGCTGGTCAGCCCGATCGCTTACCTGGCCGGCCAAGGGCTGCCGGGCGAGTTCCCCCCGGGAGACGAGGACGAGGAGATCGGATGAGCTGGGACCATTCCGGCGAGGCGGCAGAGCTGTTGCGCCGGGCGGCAAAGGAGCCGCTCGTGCCGCACGGCGAGCGCCGGCGAGGGCCATTCCTGGACCGGGCTGCCATCCAGACCCGGCTGCCCCACCGCGATCCGTTCCTTTTTGTAGATGAGGTGACCCGGCTCGACCTGGAGCGGGGCATTGTCGTCGCCCGGTACGACCTGAACCGGGCGGCGGCGGTCCTGGCCGGGCATTTTCCGCAGCGACCGGTCTGGCCGGGTGTGCTCCAGGTGGAGGCAATTGCCCAGGCAGGCGCCATCCTTCACCTCGCGCAGGCACAGGAGCCGGCGCTCGCCGACATGGCCCTCACCCACATCCTCGGCGCACGGTTCGTGCGGGCGGTGACGCCCGGCGACGACCTGGAAATCATCGCCCAGGTGCTGGCAGACGGTCTGTTGGTGACTATTGTCGGGCAGTGTTTGCAATACGACGCCGTCTGTTCAGCAGCGGCTGTAGCCATACTTTGAAGCTATTTTTGAAGGGAAAGGTTGAAGCATGACTCGGGAGGAGATTTTCGCCGTCATCCAGGCCAACATTCGGGAAATCATCGCCGGCACCAAGGACAAGGAGATCCTGGAATCACACAGCATGCGTGACTTGGGCGCCGATTCGCTAGAGATCGTAGAGGTGGTCTCGCGCTCGATGAAGCAGCTGCGGATCAAGGTGCCGCGCACGGAGCTGTTCGAGGTGCGCGATCTCAAGGGGTTGCTCGACGTCTTTGAGAAAGCCGCTGCCAAGGGCCAGTGACGAGCGGGCAAAAGTGGGCAGGTTTGCGGTGATCCCTGTGTGCCTCCATCGCTGCGCAATGGACAGCACAACGGTGTCTGGCACAGGAGACGCTTTCAAGGGACAGGCCGTCCTTGTGCCCGACCTTTTGCAGCCGCTGGAGCTGCTCCTGGCAGAGCTGACGGCGGCGGAGCGCGAGCAGGCTCCGGCCGCATCGCGACAGGGCCGGCCTACCGAACGGCGCTGCCGCCAGTTTGTGCTGGGCCGATGTGCAGCACACGCTGCGGTCCGGCGGGCGCTGGCAGGGCAAGCGCAGCCCTCGTGCATAGAGGTGCTCACAGGCCAGGAAGGCCAGCCGGTGGTTTGGGTTGACGGTGTGGCAGGGGCGGCCTGTGTGTCGATCACCCACTCGGGGCGCCTGGCGCTGGCCTGCGCCTGGACGGGCACGCCTGAAGGGCGCCGGGCCGGCGTGGACCTTGAGCGACTCCGACCGGTGGATGTGGCGCAGAGCCGTTACGCCTTCTCCCGGCGTGAGCGGGCACTGCTGGCCCGCGCCCCGGAGGGGCCGCGGCTGGCCGGGCTTGCCGCGTGGACGGCCAAAGAGGCGGCCTGGAAGGCGCTGTGGCCCGCCCAGGGCGCCGATCCGGCAGAGGTTGAGGTGTGGGCCTTGAACCTTGCCGGCGGCCAGGCCGTGGTCAGGGCGCCTCGTGGCGGTTCGCGGCTTGGGGTGCGGGTGGGCATGACGGCCGGACCGGAGGGTGAGTATGTCTTTTCTGTGGCTCGGTGACGACGACCGCCGGGTAGTTGTAACCGGCATGGGCATCGTCACTCCAATCGGCGAGAACCTGACCGAGTTCCGCGACTCGCTGCGAGCCGGCCGGTCGGGCATCGGCCGCTGGAAGCATATGGACGAACGGTGCCTGTCCAAGGTCGGCGGTGACATGAGCGACTTTGACCTGGCCGGTCACCTTGAGCGGGTCGGGTCGGGCTATCCGCCGCACCTGAGGGAGCGCGCCCGCACGGTGCTGCGCGCCACGCCGCTCACCGGCCGCCTGGCTGCAGCGGCAGCTTTACAAGCCTTTGTGGATGCGGGGCTGCCCGACGCCGGGCTGGAGCCGGAGCGGGTGGCGCACCTGTTCGGCGGCAACAATCTCAACATGAACTATTTCGTCCAGAATGTGCTCGAGTTCGCCGACGACCCGGACTATATAGACCCCCTGTTGGGGGTGGTCCTGTGGGACACTGACATCCTGGGCAAAGTCGGCGAGCTATTGACGGTCAAAGGCCCCAACTATACGATCGGCAATGCCTGCGCCAGCGGCAACGTGGCCCTGCTGAACGGCCTGGACCTGCTGCGGTCAGGGCGGGTGGACGCCGTGATCGCCTCGGCGGCAACCCAAGAGCTGGATCCGGTGGCGCTCCAGGGTTGGGCGCTGGTCGACGCGCTGGTGTGGCGTAATTTCGCCGACGAGCCGCAGCGGGCCAGCCGCCCCTGGGATGTGCGGCGCGAGGGGTTTGTGCCGGGCGAAGGGGCCGGCGCGGTGATCCTGGAGACGCTGGCCGGGGCGCGGCGGCGCGGCGCCCATGTCTATGCCGAGCTGCTGGGCGGTGTGCTCACCTGCGATGCCACACGCCTGCCCAAGCCGCTGGTGGAGGGACAGGTGCGGGTGATGCGCAGCGCCCTGGAGTCGGCCGGCGTGGCGCCGGAGCAGGTCAATTATATCAATGCCCACGCCACTTCCACCGTCCTGGGCGACGCCGTGGAGGCAGCGGCGATCAAGGAGGTGTTTGGCGAGCACGCCTACCGCATCCCGATCAACGCCACCAAGTCGATGATCGGCCATTGCCTGACGGCCGCCGCCCTCGTGGAGTTCGTGGCCGTCCTGGTGCAGATGGAATACGGCTTTTTGCATCCGACGATCAACCTGGAAGAGCCCGATGCGGGCTTGAACCTGGACCTGGTGCCCAACGCAGCGCGCCCGTACCAGGTGGAGGTGGCCGTATCCAATTCGTTCGGTTTTGGCGGGCTGAATGCCTGCGTGGTGGTGGGGCGAGCGCCGGAGGGGTGAGGCGGAGTTCAGTGCAGATGGCGACAGGTAACCGAGACGAGGAGCGCCGGGTGGTGGTCACCGGCATGGGCATCGTCACGGCCATTGGCGAAACGCTGGCCGAGTATCGGGACTCGCTCCTGGCCGGCCGGTCGGGCATCACCCGCTGGAAACAGATGGACGAGCGGATCTATTCCAGGATCGGCGGCGATCTGAGCGATTTCGACCTAAAGGCCCACCTGGCCCGGGTGGGGACCGGCTACTCCCCCAGCCTGGTGGAGCAGGCGCTGCGGCTGTTGCGGGCCACGCCGCTTTCGGGCCGGCTCACTGCCGCTGCTGCGCTGCAAGCCTTTGACGATGCCGGGCTGCTGGGGTTGGTCTCTGAAAGCTATGCGGAGCGGTTCGGCCATGTACTGGCCGGGCATAACCTGAGTGGCAACTATGTCTATGAAAACGCCCTGGCGCTCCAGGATGAGCCAGAGTTCATCGATCCGCTCTTTGGCTTGATGTTTCTGGATACCGACGTGCTTTCGGTTGTCTCGGAGATGTTGGGCCTGAAGGGATCCAGCTTTACCGTCGGCGGAGCCTGCGCCAGCGGCAACATAGCCCTCCTGGCCGGGCTCGACCTGCTCCGTTCAGGGCGGGCCGAAGCCGTGCTGGTCAGTGGAGCCCCACCCTGGTTGTCGCCGGTGATGCTCCAGGGCTGGGCTCTGATCGACGCACTGTCGGTGCGTTCTTTTAACGACGAACCGGCGCGGGCCAGCCGGCCGTTCGACGTCCGGCGTGAGGGGTTTGTCCCGGCCGAAGGAGCCGGCGCGGTGGTGCTGGAGACGCTGGCCGGGGCGCGGCGGCGCGGCGCTCGCCTGTACGCCGAGCTGCTGGGGGGGGCGTACAGCGCCGATGCGTCGCGACTGCCCAAGCCCGACGCGGCGGGGCAGGCGCGGGCCATGCGCCTGGCGCTCCAGGATGCGCGGATTGCCCTGGAGCGGGTCGACTATATCAATGCCCACGCCACCTCGACGGTGCTGGGCGACGCGGTGGAGGTGCAGGCGATCAAGCAGGTGTTTGGCCGGCAGGCGTATGGCATCCCGGTGAATGCTACCAAATCGATGATCGGCCATTGCCTGACCTCGGCAGGCGTCGTCGAGTTTATCGCCACGGTGCTGCAGATGGAATGTGGCTGGCTGCACCCGACCATCAACCTGGACGAGCCAGAGCCGGGGCTGGACTTGGACTTTGTCCCTCATCAGGCGCGCCAGTACCGTGCCGAGGTGGCTCTATCCAACGCTTTTGGCTTTGGCGGGATTAACACCTGTGTGGTGGTGGGCAGGCAGGTGTAGGGAGATGGGCACCGCCTTTCTCTTTGCCGGACAGGGCAGCCAGGCAGTGGGCATGTTCGACGCACTGCGTGGCTGGTCGGGCGGGAGCGAGCTGATCGACGACGCCGACGCGGCGCTGGGGTTCTCATTGTCGCGCATTGTAGCTGAGGGTCCAGTCGAGGCGCTGCGCCGGACGGCCATCGCCCAGCCCGCGCTGCTGGCGATCAGCGTGGCGCACGCCCGCCGGCTGACAGCGCTGGGGCTGCGCCCCGAGGCGCTGGCCGGGCACAGCCTGGGCCAGACGTCGGCGCTCGTCGTGGCCGGCGCGCTGTCGTTCGAGGATGCCGTGCGCCTGGTGCACCAGCGCGGCCGGATGATGCAGGAGGCAGCGCCCGAGGGCCAGGGGGCGATGATGGCTATCGTGGGCCTCGACCTGGAAGTGGTCGAGGCCGCCTGCGCAGCGGCACGGCCGCTGGGGGTGGTGGCCGTGGCTTGCCACAACGCACCGCGGCAGATCGTGATCTCGGGCCGCCGGGAGGCGGTGGCCGCGGCGGCCGATCGCTGCGACGAGGAGGGCGGCGGGGTGGTGGAGCTGGCGGTGAGCGCCCCGTTTCACTGCGAGCTGCTTGCGCCGATGATCCCGGCGTTTGGCCGGGTGGTGGACGCCGTGCCGATGGCTGATCCGGCCCTGCCGGTCATCGACAATGCGACGGCGCAGCCGCTGCCGGATGCGGCTGCTGCCCGCCGCTCGCTGGTGGAGCAGATCGTGGCGCCGGTGCTGTTCGAAGAGAGCCTGCAATATCTGGTGGGTATGGGCATCGATCGATTTGTGCAGTGCGGGCCGGGCGACAGCCTGCTGGCCTTTGCCCGGCGGGTGTCGCGCCGAGCGGAGCTGCTGACATTCGACGCGGCAGCGCTGGACGCGACAGGCTAGAGGAGGTGACATGAGGTCCAAAGCCGCACGGGCTGTTATGGTGTTCCTGGCGCTACTGCCTGGGCCGGCCCTGGCCGGCCTGCCATCGCCCGGGCGCCTGGTGCAGGTGATTGTCGTGGTGTGGGACGGCGCGCAGCGCAATCACGTCCAGGAGATGCTCGATAGCCACGCCCTGCCGAACCTTGAAGCGATGATCGGGAATGGGGGCCTGTGGCGCGCCGACATGGTCATCCACACGACGGCGTGCGAGGTCGGCGACGGCGACGGCTATACGACGATGACCTGCCCGGCTATGGCCGCCCTGGTGACCGGCTACGGCTATCCACTGAACCACTGCTACTCCAACGGCCGGTGCGGCACGCTGGCCGACGGGACCTCGATTTTCGAGCGGATGAAGACCTTCGATCCTGATATCCGGACCGGCATGATCACCAGCCACTCGCTCACCTGCTGGCCGTCGCCCGTCCTCGACGCGGCGGCCGAAGCGTTGGATGTGCAGTATCACGACCTGGATGTTAGCGGCAACAGCACGACCATCCGTGGGCTCCAGTTTGTGGATGCCTACCGCCGTGATCCGTTCCTCCTGGTGCTGCATTACGGCGGCCCCGATTTCCAGGGCCATTCGCGCGGCGAGAACTCGGAGCAATATGATACGATCCTAATGGTCAACGACGGCGGGTTGGGGCGGATCCGGGCTCGGCTGGCCGATCTCGGCATGGCAAGGAGCACGATCCTCCTGGTGACCGCCGATCACGGCTTTGAAGAGGGTGCCAAGAACCACGTGGGCTGTCTCGACGACGACAGGAACCTGTGGATCGCCAGCAGCCGTGCGGCGGCGATCGGCAACCTGGCGGCGCCGGCGTGGCAGACGTCGATGGCACCGACGATTTTCGACCTGTTCGGCATGAGCAAGGACGTGTTACCGCCGTTTGGCGCCGAGTCGCTGGTGCTCTGGGAGAATTAGCCGGACTGCAAAACGCAGGCGGCGGGCGTGGGGGAACCTGTGACGGGTGTGAGCCGACTTGACGGGCAGGGAGTGGTGGTTGCCGGCGGGCCGGGCGGGCCGGCCGGTGCGGTGGCACGCGCGGCAGCCGAGCGGGGCGCCAGCGTAGTGGCGGAAAGAGCTGACAGGTCTTACTCGACCTGTCAGGCCGGGGAAGAGGTCGACGAGCTGTTCGACCTAGCGGCGGAGCGGCTGGCGGCGCTGAGCGCCGTCGTAATCGACCTGACGCAGGAGCCCCTGCCGCCCGCCAGGCCGCTGGCCGAGACCTCGGCCGCGGACTGGGAGGCCGGGCTGGATGTCCTGCTGCGCCGGCCCTTTCTGCTGGTGCAGCGGGCGGTGCAAGAGTTCCTGGGCGGGGGCGAGGGAGGACGGATCGTGCTGGTGGCGCCCGAGGCGGCGGCCGGCGCGGGTGTGGCGGCCCAGGCCGCCGGGACGGCGCTGCGGTCGTTGGTGCGCAGTGTGGCCAAGGAGTATGGCCGGCGGGGGATCGCCTGCAACGCGGTTGCCGTGCAGGGCGGCGGAGCGCTCGATGCTGTCGTCGAGGCCGTGCTGTTTCTCGCTTCGGCTGAGGCTTCTTTTGTGAACGGGGAGGTTGCGCCGGTGGGGAACAACGAGGGCGGTTCCGGAGGTGGGGATTGATCAAGGGCGAACGGGTGATCCTGAGAGCGGTAGAGGAGCGGGATCTGCCCCTGATTGCACGCTGGCGCAATGATCCAGAGATCGCGCGGTTCTTCTTCTCCCCCTTTCCGATCAACGCCGGGGGTCAGAAAAAGTGGTACGAGGATCTTTTGGCCGACGGCAGGCGGATCGTGTTCATGATCGACAGCCTGGAAGGCCAGGCCGTGGGCATGCTCGGCCTGGACAATATTGATTACCGCAACCAGCAGGCAGAGCTTGGCCTGGTCGTCCTCGATCCTGGCCAGCGGGAACGCCGTTATGCCCGGGAGGCGGTCATCCTGACTATCCGCTATGCCTTTGAGGAACTGAACCTGCACCGCCTGGTTGCGGCGATGTACGCCTTTAACCGAAGGATCATCGAAGGGGCGCAGTGGCACGGCTTTCAGGAGGAGGCTGTGCTCCGTCAGGCGGCGTTTTCCGGCGGCAGGTTCCATGACAAGGTGATCATGGGCCTGCTGCGCGAGGAATGGCAGGCAAGGCGGGGCCTTGAGCAAGGAGAACGGCCACGAGACGGGGCCGTGAGCAAGGGGGGTCTATGATGCAGGGCAAACGTGTGGTTCTCAGACCGGTTGAGGAGCGCGATCTGGCGCTGCTGGCCCGTTGGCGCAACGATCCGCACAACCGTCGCTTTTTTTTCTCGCCCTTTCTGATCAACCCCGGCGGCCAGAAAAGGTGGTATGAGGATCTGTTGGCCGATCGCAGCCGGCTGATCTTGATGATCGATACGGTGGAAGGCAAAACAGTGGGCATGATCGGCCTGAACAGGATCGACTGGCGCAACCAGGAGGCAGAGAGCGGCATGTTTCTGCTCGATCCGGAGCAGCGGGGTCAGGGCTACGCCGAGGAAGCGGTTATGCTGATGACCAACTATGCCTTTGAGGAGCTGAACCTGCACCGACTGTACGCCGAGATCTATGATTTCAACCAGGGGGTCATCGCCATGAGCAAGCTGTTCGGCTTTAAGGAGGAAGGGGTGCTGCGACAAGCAGCGTTTACCGACGGCCGGTTCCACGATAAGGTTATCTTGGGCCTGCTGCGCGAGGAATGGCAAGAGGAACAAGGGCAAAAGTAAGCGCTGATGCTAGAACCAGAGCTTTCAGGGGCCGCTGCCCGGCCGGGGCGCGCCTTTGGGGTATTTCGGCATGCCAACTATCGCCTGTATCTGTTCAGCACGGTGGTGTCGCAGATCGGCACCTGGATGCAGTACCTGGCCGAGGGCCTGCTCATTTACCGCTTGACCCAGGAGCCCCTGGCCTTGGGGTTATTGGGCTTTTTGCCGCTGCTCCCCCTGGTGCCCCTCATGTTCATTGGCGGCGCCCTGGCCGACCGTTTGCCGCGGCAGAAATACTTGGTTTGGGTGCAGATGGCGTCGGTGCTGCCGCCCTTGTGGCTGGCCGCTCTCACCTGGACCGGCCGGGTCCAGGTGTGGCATGTGATCCTGGTCGAGATGCTCATCCAGAGCCTGGCCACTCTGGACAAACCGGCGCGCCAGGCGCTCATTGTCGACACGGTGGGGATGGAAGATCTCGACAGCGGCGTGGCGCTGAGCGCCTCGGTATTCAACCTGTCTCGGGTGGTTGGCCCGGCGTTGGCCGGCGTGTTGGTGGCCTGGACCGGCGAAGGGATCTGTTTTGCCTTGAACGCCGTCAGTTTTCTGGCCTCGGGCATCGCGCTGCTGCGGCTGCGTTTGCCCCCAGGCAAGACAGCAGCCCGCACCCAGCCGCTGCAGGGCGGTATGCTGGGCGGGGTGCGCTATCTGGCGCGCGAGCGGTTGTTGGTGGCTGTCTTGGGCTTGTCGCTCCTGGTCAGCCTGTTCATCATGCCCTATCAGCGTTTTCTGCCGGTCTTTGCTCTGGATATCCTGGATGTGGGAGAAGTCGGGTTGGGTGTGCTGAACGCCTTGGCCGGATTGGGCGCTGTGTTGGGCGCCATTGCCCTGGCCGGCGCGGTGAGCCGTTGGCCGGGCCGGCGCGGAAAATGGATCTGGGGATTGGCCCTGCTGGTAGGACCGCTGCTGGCCCTTTTTGCCCTTACCCGCTCTGTCTGGCTGTCGGGCTTGATGGTCATGCTGGTCGGCGCAGGGGTGGTGGCTGTGCGAAGCCTGGCATTTACCATGGTCCAGGTCTACGTTCCAGACGAGCTGCGCGGGCGCACGCTCAGTATCGTGATCCTGTTATCAGTCGGCGCCGTGCGTGTGGGCGAGCTGGCCATCGGCCTGCTCGCCTCCCGCACAAGCGTCACTCTGACTTTGGTGCTGGGGGCTGCCGGCTGCCTGATCGGCGCAGCAGCTTTGGGGATCCTCGTTCCCCGTCTGCGCCAGGCCAAATAAGGACAAATCATGGGAAGGGCTGCTGTGACAAGTTACTACCCTGTGTTGATCGTGGGCGCCGGCCCGGCCGGCCTGACGGCCGCATACGAGTTGGTCAAGCACGGACAAACCGCCGCCATCTTGGAGGCGGATCCAACCTATGTGGGCGGCATCGCGCGGACGGTAGAATACAAGGGCTACCGGTTCGACATTGGCGGCCACCGCTTTTTCAGCAAGAGCGAGGAGATAACGAACCTGTGGCAGGAAGTGCTGGGCGACGATTTTGTCACACGCCCTCGCCTGTCCAGGTGGCTGTACAGAGGCCGGTTTTTCGACTATCCGATCCGTCCCCTCGAGATTTTGGGGCTGTTCGGGCCGTGGCAATCGTTGCGGATGTTTGTGTCCTACTTGAACAGTTGCCTATTCCCCATCCGGCCCGAGATCAATCTGGCCGACTATTACATCAACCACTTTGGCCGTTACCTGGCCCGGCCGTTTTTCATTGACTATAACGAAAAGCTGTGGGGTATGCCCTGCCATGAGCTGAGCTCCGACTTTGCTCAGCAGCGGGTAAAAGGCATCTCCTTTGCCGGCGCTGTGTTGGGCCCCATCCGGCACAAGCTAGGGCTGAATGGAAAAGAAGTGGTCAAGAGCTTTGTCTCCGAGTTCAGGTATCCCCGCTATGGACCGGGCATGATGTGGGAGGCATTTCGCGACCGGGTGGTGGCTGCCGGCTGCAGCCTGCACATGGACCAGCGGGTAGTAGGCCTGCGCCACGACGGGCGCCGGATCGTATCGCTGCTGGCCCAAAGCTCCACAGGGGCTCAGACAGAGTACCGGGCCGAACATATCATCTCGACGATGCCGCTGCGTGAGCTGGTCCTGGCTCTGGATCCACCACCCCCGGCCGACATACTGGAGAACGCCCGCGGCCTGCGGCTGCGGGATTTCATCACTGTGGCGCTCATCGTCGCCCGGCGCGACCTGTTTCCCGACCAGTGGGTCTATCTGCACGATACGGGCATGAAGCCGATCCGGATGCAGAACTTGAACAACTGGAGCCCTGACATGGTGCCCGATCCAGACACCACCTGCCTGGGCCTCGAATATGTCTGCAACCGGGGCGACGAGCTGTGGCAGATGGACGACCGCGAGCTGATCGCACAGGCCACGTCCGATCTGGTTCGAACCGGCTTTGCCCAACGCCAAGAGATAGTCGATGGCGCAGTGGTCCGCTCCCTCGACGTGTACCCGGTCTACACCCTGGATTATCCACAGCGGGTGGCGAGCATTCGCAATTATCTGGCTCGCCTGAACAACCTGTTGCCCAATCATCTCCAGCCGGTGGGTCGGGCGGGGATGCACCGTTACAACAACTCGGATCACTCGATGATGACTGCGTTGTTGGCAGTACGCAGCCTCCTCGGCCAGGGAGCATTCGATCCATGGTCGGTCAACGCCGACGCCGAATACCACGAGGAGAGCTATGGCAAAGCGTGATCTCTTGTTTGGGGTGCTGGCCGGGCTGGTGGCGGCGGCGATGGTGGCCGGCTGTGGGCCACAGCCCAGTCCAACGGCCGTCCAGCCAACCCCAATGCCGACCCAGCCTGCTCTCGAGTCGCCCACTCCGCCGCCGACCGATACGCCTGCGGCGCCCCAAGCAGAGGGGGCGCTGATCGGCGCCCAGGTGGGACCGGAGCAGGCAGAGGTGCTGTGTGACAGGCTGCGACAGGATGGGGCGGCGGCTACCATCCTGTGGCTGCGCCAGGGCGATGTAGACCAGGGCAGCGGGCGCTATGCCTGGGACGCGCTCGACAGCCAGGTCGATGCTCTGCGCGCCTGTGGCCTGGAGGTGGCGCTCCACGTCCAGGCGCGCGGCCAGGGCGAGCTGTCGACCATGCCGCAGGACCCGGACGAATACACCCGTTTCCTCACGGCCCTAGTCACCCACCTTCGAGGGCGGGTGCGCCGCTACGCCATCGAAAACGAGGCGGTGTCGGCGACCTCGTGGAGCGATTCGCCGCAGAGCTATTTCCAACTGCTGGACCTCGCCTACCCGGTCATCAAGTCGGCCGATCCCCAGGCGATTGTGCTCGACAGCGGGCTGTCGAGCGCTGCCTTGGGGATCGCCCGGGCGCACGACCTGTACCAGGCAGGTCAGCGCTCAGAAGCTCTCCGCCTGGTACAGCAAACCCTGGCCGAGTCGGCTGGAGGGCTGGCCTCGCGCAGCCCACGGACAGAAGCCGACCTGGAGGCCCTGTTTCAGGACCCGGTGGCGGCACGGGTCATCGCCTGGCTGCCCCTCCTGGTGCAGCACCAGCACAGCTACGACGCCCTGCAGGTTCACTATTACGGGCCGCCGCAGCAGTTGCCCGACCTGATCCACTGGCTGCGCGAGCAGGGCATCGACAGACCTTTGGAGGCTTGGGAGCTGGGCAGGCGCTACCAGGGCCAGGTCGCCTTTGACGAAACCGCCCACGCCCAGGAGGCCGCCCGACTGATGGTGACAGCCGCCGGCGAGGGATCGCGATTGAGCATTTTTGTCCGCTTCCTGGAGTGGCAGCAGAAGGGACTACCCGGCCTGGTGACCAAACAGGGCGCTCGCCCAGCCGCCACCGCTTTTCGCGTCGTCGCCAACAGTCTGAACGGCTTTCAGTCGGCGGAACGGGTGGATCTCGGGCCGGGCGTGTGGGCCTACCGGTTCACCCGGCCCCAGGGCGACCTGTACGTGGTGTGGACCGACGGCGATCAGGCGACGGTGAGCTTGCCGCTGGCCGGGCCGTCGGTGAGCGTCACCGACATCGAGGGCCGGGCCACGACGGCCGACCCGGCACGGCTGCTCATAGGCCCGAGCCCGGTGGTTGTAAGCCCATGACCCTGTCTGTCAATGGGCAGGCACAGGGGCCTGTCCCTACCCCGCGGCGGGTGATGATCGTTGGGCTGGATGGGGCTACGTGGCAACTGGCCCGCCCGTGGGCCGAGTCCGGCCAACTGCCCACCTTTCGCCGCCTAATGGAAGAAGGGGCGTGGGGGGCGCTCGAAAGTGTTCGGCCCCCGGTGACGCCTGCGGCGTGGAGCAGCTTTGCCACCGGCATGAACCCCGGCAAGCATGGCCTGTTCGACTTTGTGGGGCGGCAGGAAGGCTCGTACGGCACTTACGTGGCCAACGCAGGCTACCGGGACGGGGCGCCGCTCTGGCAACTGGTCAGCCGGGCCGGCCGCCGGGCGACGGTGTTCAACGTGCCGGCCACTTACCCGCCCGATCGGGTCAACGGGCTGATGGTCAGCGGTTTTCTGACGCCGGCCCATGCCGCCGACGCCGCCTGGCCGCCCCAGCTCCAGGCTGAGCTGGCCCAGGCGGTTCCACAGTTCACTTTCTATCCGCCCCACATCTACTCCCCCGGCCACGAGGGTGAGTTCGTCGAGGCCGTGTCGGACCTGAACCGGGCCACACTAGAAGCGGTGCGTTACCTGTTGCGCCGCGAGCCGTGGGACCTGTTCGTGGCCGTGTTCGTGGGCACCGACGTGATCCAGCATTTCCTGTGGGGCCACATGGCGCGGGGAGATGCGGACCTGGGGGATGCCATCCTGGGCTGCTACCGGCAGATGGACGCCGCCCTGGCCGAGCTGGTGGCCGGCCTGGGGCCAGATGACTACCTGCTGGTCATGTCGGACCACGGTTTCGGGCCGCTGACCCACTACCTGCACGTCAACTCGTGGTTGGCGGAGCATGGCTACCTGCGGTTCAAGCGCAACCCCCTGTCGGCGGTCAAATTCCTGGCCTACCGGCTGGGGTTTACGCCGCTTGGCGTGTACGAAAAGCTGCGGGCGCTTGGCCTTGGCAGCCATATGCAAGAGACGGCCGGCGAGCGTAACGAGTGGATGAAAGCCCTCGTCCAAAAAGTGTTCCTGTCCCTGCCCGACGTGGATTGGGGGCGCACGCGAGCCTACTCGCTGGGGTTTGGCGGTCCGATCTTTGTCAACCTGCGCGGCCGCGAGCCCCAGGGTATCGTCGAGCCGGGCGCCGAGTATGAGGCTCTTCGGGCGCAGATCGAGTCCGACTTGAGGCAGGTGGTGGACCCAGAGACCGGCCAGCCCTTCGTGGGGCAGATCCATCGCCGCGAGGAGCTGTATACCGGCCCCCACACCCGCCGTGCTCCTGACTTGATCTTTGCGCCCCGCAACTGGAGCCACCAGCCGTTCGGCACCCACGAATTCGCCTCTCACCGCTGGCTGGAGCCGTGCCGCGACCGGAGCGGCACCCATCGCCTGGACGGCCTGCTGGCGTTGTGGGGGCCGGGTGTCCGGCGCGGGGCACAGGTGGAGGGGGCGGCTATCGTGGATGTGGCGCCCACTGTGCTGGCCCTGTTGGGCGTGCCGATCCCGGCCGATATGGACGGCCGAGTCCTGTCGGCGACTCTAGAAAGTGGGTTGCTGGCCGACCTCGATATTGCCTACGAGGAGGCAAGCGAGCAGAACTCTTCCCCTCGGCCGACGCCAGAGATGAGCGCGGAGGATGAGGAGCTGATCCGGCGGCAGTTGCGGGGATTGGGTTACGTGGCCTGAGAGGAAAGGGGCGAGATGCGCGTTCTTTTGACAAACTGCTACCAGTCCAAATCGGTCTTTTCGGAATATCAGATCTTTCCGTTGGGCCTGGCCTACATCGCTCGTGCTCTGGATCAACATGAGGTGATCTGTTTCGATGCCGCTGTGGCCCAGGAGCCGATCGCCGACCTGGATCGTATCGTCGACCAGTTTCAGCCGGAAGTCGTTGGCCTTTCCCTGCGCAACATCGATACGGCGCAGTCCTATGACGTCGTCTCCTATTGGCCCAGTTTCGTACAGACGGTGCGGCACCTGAGAAAAACCTGTCCGGATGCCATTCTCGTTGTGGGTGGAGCTGGTTTTTCCCTCTTTGCCCAAGCGGTTATGCAGGAACTTGGCGAGCTGGATTTTGGTGTCTACCTGGAGGGCGAAGAATCTTTTCCTGAGCTTCTCAGCAACCTGGATCACCCTGAGAAAGTGAGAGGGGTCTTTTATCGGCGCGATCAGCAGGTACACTTTTCAGGAGCGAGAGAGCCGGTTGATTTAGACTCCTTACCGATGCCCCGGTGGGATCTCTTTGACTTGGCTCCCTACAAAGGACTGACCGGGATGGGCGTCCAAACGAAACGGGGATGTGTTTTCGATTGTCTCTATTGCAGCTACCCTTTTTTGACAGGCCATGAACTCAGACTCCGTCCCCCCGAGAAGGTAGGAGAGGAAATCGAGATTCTCAACCGGCAGTATGGGGTCCAGGAGATCTTTATAGCAGACAACATCTTTAATTTTCCACCGAGTCACGCCCAGGCCATCTGCCAGGAGATCATTCGAAGGAAAGTCAATGTCCGGTGGACCGCCTGGTTCGACGAAAACTCCATAACATCTGATCTCGTCAAGCTTGCTCAAGAAGCCGGATGTTTCCAATTCTCATTCTCGCCCGATGGCTACAACGGCACCAGCTTGAGAGTGCTAGGCAAGAGAGCAAGCCGGAAAGGGCTTGAAACTACTTACCGCCTTCTCAATGAAACCCAGCACGCCTCGTTCCGCTGCGATTTCATCTGGAACCATCCGGGGACTGGCTGGAGAGAGATGCGCGACCTCAGCGGTCTCCTGTTCAGGCTCGCACTCATGAGAAACGTAAACGGCATAGCCGTCACGACGATGCGCATCTTGCCACATACCAGGCTGCATCAGATTGCTATCAAGGAAGGACGGGTGAAAGTGGATGATCCATTGCTGCTGCCGGTGTTCTACGATCCTTTTCCGTGGAGGTTGTTCAGCGCTCCAATGAACCTCCTCGAGCGGTTCCACAGGGTTAGTCGAAGCCGCATTGGGAGGCTCTTGCGTGCGATATGAATAGCTCACAGAGATCCCCCTGTGCCTGTCCGACACACCGCCTCGGAAGCGGTACTCCGCAGGACAGGCCTTCAGAGAACGAGCCCGTCGCCAATACCCACAGGGTGATGATCCTTGGTGTGGACGGCGCAACTTTGGACCTCATCCGCCCCTGGGCACAGGAAGGCTTGCTGCCCACCTTCGCCCGGCTGATGCAAGAGGGCAGTTGGGGCACGCTGCGGAGCGTCGTACCGCCGGTTAGCCCTACCGCCTGGAGCTCTTTCCTCACCGGCACCAATCCCGGCAAGCACGGTGTTTACGACTTTATCGGACGTCGCCCGGGCGCCTATGAGAATCAACTGGCCAACGCCAGTCACCGCAGTGGGGCCGCGTTGTGGAAGCTGCTGAGCCAGGCCGGGCGGCGGGTGACGGTGTTCAATGTACCGCTCACCTACCCGGTCGAGCCGGTCAATGGTCTGTTCGTCAGCGGCCTGCTCACCCCGCCTGACGTGGCCGATGCCAGTTGGCCGCGCGATCTCTTGGACCAGGTCCGCCAGCAGGCGCCTGCTTTTGACTGCTCGCCGGCCATCATCCTCTTGGAGGGCAAAGAACAAGAGTTTGTGCAGTCCATTGCCGATCTTAACCGTTCAACCCTGCAAGCAGCGCGCTACCTGATGGAGCGACAGCCGTGGGATTTCTACATGGCCGTCTTTATGGGCGCTGACTTTACCTCTCATTTTCGATGGAAGAACAGCGCCGGCAACCAGGCAGCCAGCCCGGCTGGCGCTTCTTCATTGCAGGCTCAAGTGCCAGCCGCCTTACAGGCTTGCTACCGCCAGCTCGACACAGCGCTTGGCGAGCTGATCGAGGCCGCCGGCCCTGACGTTTACGTGGTCGTGATGTCAGACCATGGCTTTGGGTCGTTGGAGAGGTATATTTATGTCAACACCTGGCTGGCTGAGCGAGGGTACTTGCAGCTAAGACGCACCCCCCTGACACTTTTCAAGCGGGCACTGCACCGAGTGGGTATCACACGCATAGCCGTGGGCAATGCCCTGCGTCGCCTGCAAGTGGGCAGTCGCGCGTACCGCGCCCGACGCTTCGACGGGATGCGCCAGGCAGGGCTCGGCAGGCAACCAGATGGGAAAAAGCCCAAACCAACAGCCTGGGTCCAAAGGGTATTCAATCACGTCTTCCTGTCGTTCGACGATGTGGACTGGTCGCGCACCAGGCTCTTTTCCCTTGGTTTTGCCGGGCCGATCTATGTCAACCTGAAGGGCCGCGATCCCCAGGGCATCGTCGCGCCGGGGGCTGAGTACGAAGCGGTGCTGAAGCAGGTGACCGCCGACCTGCACAGCCTGCATGATCCAGAAACGGGCGAGCCGCTGATTGGCGAGATCTACCGGCGCGAGCAGCTCTATTGGGGGCAGCGTACCGACGAGGCCCCCGACCTTGTGTTCCTGCCCCGCGACATGAAGAACGCTACCTTTGGCATGTCAGGTTTTGCCTCCCGCCGCTGGCTGGCGCCGGTGCAGGAGCGGACCGGCACCCACCGCATGGACGGCATCTTGTTTGTCACAGGGCCGGGTATCCGATCCGGTGTCCAGCTCGACGACTCGTCGATCATGGATGTGGCCCCCACCGTCCTGGCACTGATGGGCCAGCCGATTCCGGCGGCGATGGACGGCCACGTCCTGGAAGAGGCTATGACGGGCGAGCTGCGCGCTTCCCTGGGAATTACCTATGCGACGGCGACGGAAGAGCCCTGTGCCGCTGACCGGCCGGTCTCCTTTGCAGGTGAGGAGGAGGAGCTGCTGCGCGAACGGCTGCGCGGCCTGGGGTATGTTGCCTGAAGCACAAGGCGGAGATCCGAACACGTGCAAGACTCACATGCTGGAGGATGACATGCCTGACATGGACGGACTGAACGCCGACTCTGGCAAACGAAAGGTGATGATCCTGGGGGTGGACGGGGCGACGCTGGACCTGATCCAGCCCTGGGTCGAGGCGGGCCTGCTGCCGACCTTTGCCCGGCTGATGGAGGAGGGCAGTTGGGGCACGCTGCGCACCGTGGTGCCGCCGGTCACGCCCACGGCGTGGAGCTCCTTCCTAACCGGCGCCAATCCCGGCCAGCATGGCCTGTATGACTTTGTCGGGCGGCGGCCGGGCACCTACGAAACCTGGCTGGCCAACGCCAGCTATCGCAGCGGGTCTTCGCTGTGGGAGAACCTGAGCCAGGCCGGCCACCGGGTGACGGTTTTTAACGTGCCGCTTACCTACCCCGTGGAGCCAGTGAACGGCCTGTTCGTCAGCGGCCTGATGACGCCGGCCACGGCGACAGATGCCACCTGGCCAGCAGAGCTGCTCGACGACATCCGCCGCGAGGTGCCGGCCTTTAACTTTTCGCCGCCCGGCATCTTTTCACCCGGCGAGGAGATCCAGTTCGTGCGGGCGATTGAGGATCTGAACCGGACCACTCTCCAGGTGGCCCGCTACCTGTTACACCGCCAGCCGTGGGATTTCTATGTGTCCGTCTTTATGGGCACCGACATTGCCGGGCATTTCTTGTGGAAGCAGATGGCGGAAGGCCAGCCAGCTCAACTGGCTAATGCCATCCAGGATTGCTACAGGCAGATCGATGCCGCCCTGGCCGAGCTGATAAAAGCCGCCGGCCCCGATGTCCACCTGATCGTCATGTCGGACCACGGCTTTGGCTCCTTGGAGCGTTACCTGCACATCAACGCCTGGCTTTGGGCGCGGGGCTACCTGAAGCTCAAGCGCACACCCATCACCCTACTCAAGCGCACCCTGTACCGGCTGGGCATTACCCCCATGGCCGTGTACGAGCGGCTGCGCCGGCTGGGGCTGGGGGAGCGGATGCGCCGCACCGGTCGGCAACGCTCCACGCTGCTTCAAAAGCTGATGAAGCGCAGCTTTTTGTCGTTCGCCGACGTGGACTGGTCGCGCACCCGGCTCTTCTCTATCGGCTTTGGCGGGCCGATCTATGTCAATCTGCGCGGCCGCGAGCCGCAGGGCATCGTCGCGCCGGGGACCGAATACGAAGCCCTGCTGAAGCAGGTGACCGCCGACCTGAAGGCATGGCACGATCCAGACAATGGCCAGCCGCTCATCGGCTCTATCTATCGCCGTGAGGAGCTCTATTGGGGTGGGCGCGCCGACGAGGCTCCTGACCTGCTGTTCCTGCCTCGCGACATGAAAGACGGCACATTCGGCCTCATGGCTTTTGGCTCCAACCGCTGGCTGACGCCAGTCGCCGACCGGACCGGCACTCACCGCATGGACGGCGTCCTGTTTATGACGGGGCCGGGCATCCGCCGGGGGGTTCATCTGGACGAGTCGTCGATTATGGACATTGCCCCGACCGCCCTGGCACTCTTGGGCCAACCCATCCCCACGACGATGGATGGACAGGTCCTGGAGAAAGCCATGACCGACGAGCTGCGCGAGTGCCTCCAGATCATCCGTGTTCAGCCAGGCGACGGCGCCCGGCCTGCGGAGACGCCCATCGATCTGGAGAGCCACGAAGAGGAGCGGCTGCGCGAGCATCTGCGTGGCCTGGGCTACGTAGCTTGATCAAGTCGGTAGCAGCCTCCCTGCGCACCTGGCCAGAATGGTGGCTGCTCGTGCTGTTCCAGGCAGTCTTTTGGCTGGCGCGTCCCTGGCTACAGGGAGTGGAGTGGCAGTGGGTCGTGGCCTGGGGGGCGTTGGGCTTGTTCCTGTTGCCCGGCGCCTCGCTGATCGTGCTGCTGGGCGACACGGGCAACTGGTGGGAACGGCTGAGCCTAGCCTTCATCGGCAGCTTGTCGCTGCCCAGCCTGCTGGCCCAGGTAGCGATGCTGCTCCATGTCAATGTTCAGACCTATGCCTGGGCTTTCCTGGCGCTGACGGGAGGGATGCTGGCCGCGGCCCTGGTGCGCCAGCTCTTCTACCGGCCGCCCGGCGACCGGACACAGCCGGAGCAGGGCCGCACGTCGCTGTGGCTGGCGATTTTCCTGGGCGCCATGCTGGCCGGCCTGGCGATCTATTGGGCCAACGCGCCGATGGATTCCGATCAGTGGAATGCCCTGGCTTGGGTTCAGAACCTGCGGCATGACGCGCAGATGATGGCCGAGGAGCCTCTCTACGGGCTGGGTATCTCTATCTCGCCTCGTTACATGTTCGTGCCCTGGCTGGCCCACCAGGCGATGCTCTCGTTCCTGGTCGATCTGGACCCGGTGGATCTGCTCATCCCGCTGAGGCTGCCGCTCATCTTTCTGTCGATCGGCGCGGTCTATCGCCTGGCCCGCACCATTACCCGGCAGCGCCGGGCAGCCGCGCTGGGCACGCTGGTGTGGGGTTTCTACCTGTTGGTCTGGAACCAGGGATCCTATCCTGGCTATGACATGGTGGTCCGCGCCGACCTGGACAAGATCCTGGCCAGTTTTACCCTGCTGCCGGCAATCCTGAGCCTGACGCTCGAGGCGCTGGAGGATGGGGGGTGGCGCCGCTGGGTCTGGCTGTCGCTCGGCTCAATGGCGGCCGCCCTGATGCACCCCCTGGCCGTTGGGCTGGTGGGGTTATCGCTGTTGGGCCTGGGGGGTATGGAGATACTGGTCATAATGTTGCCTCCCTGGAAGGCGATGAGCCGCGCCGACCGCCGCCAGCGTCTGCTCCGCCTGGCTTTCGCCGCCCTGATCCTTGGGCTGGGGCTGCTCCCTTCCCTTGCAGGATTCGTGGCTGGCATGGATACCCCTACCGGCACCGTGGTCTCGAGTGGCCTGCAGGATACCCGCGACCCCAGCCTGGCTCGAAATCTGAGTTATGCCCTAGTCCAAAAGCGGCTGTGGATCCTGGACAGTGGCCGGTACATCATTCACCCCCAGATGCTGCTCCAACCGCTGCACCTGGTGGGCTTGGGCGCCCTGCTGATCCTCGCGCCCTTGTTCCGGCGCGAGAGGGGGTACCGCCTGCTGCTGGGCATTGCAGTGGTCATTCCCTTAGTCACACTGATCCCGACGACTGCGGCGCTGTTGGGCCGGTATATCACCCCCTGGCTGCTGTACCGGCTGGCCTGGCCGGTCAGCTTGGCCGCCGCGATTGCCATCGGCTGGGCCTTTTACCGGCTTTTTAGCTGGATGCCGTGGAGGCGACTCGCCACCTGTGCCCAGGTGGCGTTGTTGCTGGCGATCGCCCTGGCCGGCATCCCCAACTACCGCACCTCGATCACCTGGCTGCAAGAGCGCCGCGATACGTTTGGCACCAACACCTGCTTCCAGGCAGCCCCGCTTCTGCGTTCCTTCCAAGACCTGGTGCCTACAGCCACACCGCCGGCCGATCTGCCCCCAGCAGATCCAGAGACTGGGGTGGGCAGGTGGCAAAGCGGCGTCACCGTCTTGGCTGAAGATGACATGAACGGCTGCCTGGCTTCCTATGCGCCCTATGCCAACATCATGGAGTTCCGCACCACCAACCTGATCCGCTATTACCCGCTGGACAAGGAGGACGTAGCCTGGCAGCGGCTATTTGACACCCTGTATTATGGCAACGCCGAGGTCGTCGACGCCCGTTTTCTGGAGATTCTGAACCGTTGGTCGATCGGCTACCTGATTGTCCGTTCAGGCTCTCCCCTGGAGCCGCAACTGCGCCATCTGCCGGACCTTTTCCAACCGGTCTCATCTGCCCTGGGGCGCACTATCTACCGTGTGGAGCATCCCTTGTCGGCGCAGCCGGTGGTCGAGGCCAATACAGCTCTGCAGAGAGCCGTTTTTGAGACGGGGGTCGCCGATCAGCTCGACAAGGCCATCGCCGCTTACCAGGCAGTGCTGGATACGGGCGACTCTGGCGCCCGTTTCCTGGCGTTGATGGGCCTGGGGCAGGCCTATCTACATGCCGGGCGGTTGGAAGAAGCCATCGGCGCCTGGCAGCAAGCCACTACCTGGCCGGACGAGGCGGTGCCATGGGCCCGGCTGGCCGAAGGCTATTTGCTCCAAGGTCGCTCTGATCAGGCGTTGGCTGCCTACCGGCAAGCCGTTGTTCGCCAGCCAGACGCCCAAAACAGCGCCTTTCAGGTCCGTTTGGGCGACCTGTGCGCCACGGCCGGCGATCTAGAGTGCGCCGAAACGGCCTATACCGCCTCGCTGATCGGCATCCCGCCGGACAGCAGCGCGGTGTATGACCGGCTGGGGCACCTATGGCAGAACAGCAACATCACCGACCGGGCCATCGCTGCCTATGAGCGGTCGCAGGAGATCTATGAGGGCGGCTCGACCTGGGGCGCTTTGGGGACCGTGTATCTTCAGCTCAGACAATGGGCGCAAGCCCGGGACACCTTTGAGCGCATCCTCGCCCTCGACCCCTGGGAGGAAAGCGGCCACCAGTATCTGGCCCAGCTCAACCTGGCTCAGAACCAGTTCATCTCCGCCGAAACCGAGTTCCGGGCCGCGCTGCAACTGAACACGATGAGCAGCGGCGTTTACTCGTCTTTGGAAAAGCTGTGGCAGAGCCAGCGGGGAACGCTTGACGCCGTGGCCGAGCTTCAGGAGCTGATCGGCTTTCGCATCGGCATCAGCGATGCCCTGGCGGCGATGGCCGACCTGAAGGCCCGCCTCGGGCAGCCCGACCAGGCAGCCGGCCTTCAACAGCGAGCGATCGACTGGTGGCCGCTTTACAGCGGCTCTTACAACTCGCTGGCCACCTACCAGATCGGCCTGGGCCTGCCCCAAGAAGCCAGGACCAGTTTTCGCCAGGCGCTCGACCTGTCGAGTGGAGATCCGACGGCCTGGCTGGGGATGGCAAACCTTGCCAGACAGCAGGGAAATCTGAGCTTGGCGCTGGGCTATACCCTGCGCGCCGTGCTGGCATCGCCTCGGTCAGCCTATACGCACCAGATGCTGGCCGGCCAGTACGAGGCCCTGGCACAAGACGACCTGGCTCTCATGCAGTATCAGGCGGCCGTCGCCGCTGAACCGGCTTCTTCGTCGCCCCTGGTGGCCTTGGGAGGATATTATCAGCGCCAGGGCGACCTGGCCCGCGCTCAGGAGATCTATCGGCAGGCCGAGTCGGTGCAGCCCAACGCCGACGTATATTGGAACCAGGGACGGCTGGCACAGCTCCAAGGGCAGTTGCATCTGGCCATTCAGAAGCTTCGCCAGGCCGTGGACCTGGTGCCTGGCTCTGGCTATCTGCGGGTAAGCCTGGGGCAGGCCCTGGCCCAGTCCGGCGATCTGCAGGGCGCCCTTGAGCAGTATCAGGCCAGCATCCGCCTGGACCCCGGCTTTGTCAGCGGCTACCTGTCGCTGGGCGGCATCTACGAGACCCTCGGTCAGTGGGACCTGGCCGAGACGGCATACCTGACCGCCACCGAGACAGTGCCGGGCGATCCACAGTCCTACATTAGCCTGGCTCAACTGTCTGCCCGGCGTGGCGATCCCGACCAGGCGCTGGCCTATCATGAGCAGGCTGTTCAAGCTGCTCCTCAGTCGGCCGCCGCCCAGCGGGCGCTGGGGAATTACTGGAGTGAGCGCGGCGAAATGCAGGCTGCGAAGCAAGCCTATCAGCAGGCTATCACCCTGGCCCCTGCCGACGCTGCCAGCCACGTTGCGTGGGGCAACCTCTATGTCCAGACCGGCGACCTGGAGGCCGCTGAAGCGCGGTACCGCGCCGGCCTGGCGTTCAATCCTGCCTCCGGCCAGCTTTACACGCTGTTGGGCGACATCTACGCCCGGCAGGCCCAGGACCAGCAGGCCGAAGCGGCTTACCGGCGCGCCCTCCAGGTCGAGCCGGCGTGGCTGGGCGCCTACACGTCGCTGGCCAACCTGTACCGCCGCCAGGGCCGGTTCGACGCTGCGCTCGACGTCTACCGACAGGCAGAGGAAAAGCTGCCCGGCTCGGCCGATCTGCAGGTAGCCCTGGCCAACTATATGAGAAGCCGGAACCAACGCGACGGCGCGCTGGTCGCCTACCAGCGCGCCATAGAGCTGTCGCCCGCGGCGGCGGGCCCACGCGTCAGCCTGGCCGAAGCCTACGGCGCTTGGGGCCGGTCGCAGGAGGCCATCGACGCCTACCGGCAAGCTATCGAGCTGACACCCGGCAACCCGCGGCCCCACTTGGGGCTCGGCGCTCTATACCAGACGCTGGGCCGCCTGGCCGAAGCACAGGCCGAGTTCGAGGCCGCCGCGGAGCTGGACCATACCCTGGCCGAGCCCTGGCGCAGCCTGGGCAGCCTGTATCAGGTCCAATGCCGCACCGGCGAGGCGGTCGCAGCCTATCTGCACGCCGCCGACCTGACGTCTTTCGATCCGGCCGCCGGCATCGCGCTGGCCCAGCTCTACCGGCGCGCCGGCGATCTCGACCGGGCGATAGAGACTGCACAGGCGGCGGTAGCGGCCGCGCCGCGATCGGGGGCGGCCCTCGATACCCTGGCCAGCCTGCTGCTGGCGCGGGGTGACACGGACCAGGGCCTGTCTGAGCTACAGGCCGCCACTGAGAAGGACCCCTCCTTTGTCCAGGCCTGGCTCGATCTGGCCAGCCTGTATGCCCGGCAGGGCGAGTACGCGCAGGCCGAAGCCGCTTACCGCTCGGGCATTCAGGCCGACCATTCCGCGCTCGGCGGCTATGTCCGGCTGGGGCAGTTCCTCCAGGATCGGGGCCGCGTGGACGGCGAGGAGGGAGCCCTGGCCTATCTGCGGGCCGGCGTTCAGGCGGTGCCTTCGTCTGGCTGGGCTTTTAGCGCGCTGGCCTCAGCCGATGCGCGCCGCGGTCAGGTTGGCTCAGCCATCGCCGGCTACCGGCAGGCCATCGCCGTGGACCCGGGCTTAACTGGCTCATACCTGTCCCTGGCCACACTGCTGCGCAATCAGGGCCAGCCCGCCGAGGCCGAGGCGGTCATCCGGCAGGCGATGGCGGCGAACCCGGCGGACGCGAACGGCTCCATCGCGCTTGGACAGTTAAACAACGCCCAGAATCGACCCGCCGCTGCCTTGTCGCAGTTTCAGGCCGCCGTCGACCTGGCGCCATGTGCGGCGGCTCCGCTGTTGGCTCTGGGCGACTATTACCGGGGCCGAGCTGATTGGGATGAGGCGCTGGCAGCCTACCAGGATGCAGCCAACCTGGAACCGGGCTCGACCGGCGCGCTTGTCCGGCTGGGGGCCACGCGCCTGGCTTTGGGCCAGTTCGAGCCGGCCGAGGAGGAGTTTCAGCAGGCGGCCCGCCTGGATGCCGCTGACGCCGAGCCGTGGTTGAACCTGGCCGATCTTTACCTGACCCAGGGGCAGCTTGAGCGGGCCCAGGAGGCCAGCCAGGCAGCGATCGACCTGGCCCGCGACTCGGCAGACGGCTACCTACGCCTGGCCGACGGCTTTCAGGCAGCCGGGGATCTACCGGCCGCGCTCGGCGCAGCGCAGCAGGCCGTCGCCATGGCGGGCGGCAGCAGCCAGGCTTACGCCAGCCTGGGCAGCCTGTACCGATCACTGGGGCAAGCGGCGGAGGCGGAGGCGGCCTACGGCGCGGCCATCGCCGCCGACCGCAGCAACGTAGCCGCCTATCTGCTGCTGGCGGCTCTCGCCGAGTCGCAGGATCGCCCGGCCGATGCCGAAAAGGTGTATGGCGACGGGCTGCGGGCGGTGCCCGGCTCTGGCTGGCTGCGTACCAGCCTGGCGGGCTTGAACAATCGCCGGGGACGCTTTGACGAGGTCCTGTCCACCCTAGAAGCCGCAGTGGCGGCCGAGCCGTTGTTTGGTCCGGCGTACGTCAGCCTGGGCAACGCCTATCTGTTGCTGGCCGATGCCTCGTCAGCCGAAGCGGCCTTCCGTGATGGCCAGGCGGCCGTGCCGGCCGACCCGTACAGCTCGGTTGTACTGGGCAGCTTTTACCAGAACCGCGACCGGGGCGACGATGCACGCGCGGCGTATCAGGCTGCGGTGGATGCCGACCCCGGGTCGGCGTTGGCGGCAGTCTCGCTTGGCAGTTTCTACCAGCGCCAGGGTGACCTGGCCCAGGCCACAGCGGCGTACACCCATGCTCTGGAGCTAGAGCCACCATACGTGCCGGCCTACAACTCCCTGGCCTCGGCCTACTGGAGCCAGGGTGATTATGATCAGGCTGAGGCGACTGCGCGCCAGGCAGCCACGGTCCGCCCCGGCGACGCGAACGGCGCCGCGGCGTGGGGCCAGTTCCTGCTGGCGCGGGCCCGTTTTGACGAGGCGATTGCCGCCTATCAGGCCGCCGCCACGATGTTTCCGGGGACGGCGAGCCCGCACGTCGGGCTGTGCACTGCCTACCGTATGGCGGGCAATCTGGCAGCAGCCCGGTCTGCCTGCCAGCAGGCGATTGCGGCCGAGCCGGGCAGCGCCGCGGCTTATGCGGCGCTGGGCGACGTGGAGCGAACGGCCGGCCGGCTCGACGCAGCGCGCGCGGCGTATCAAAAAGCGCTTGCCCGCGATCTCCAGCAGGCGGGCGCTTACCAGGGCCTGGCGGCCATCGACGAGCAGCAGCTTGACTGGAGCCAGGCTGAGGCTCGCTACCAGGCTGTGCTGGCGCGTACCGCCGGCGCCACCTGGGCCCAGCTTGCCTTGGGCGATCTGTACCGCAGTTGGCGTCGTTGGGATCGGGCGTTGAGCACCTACCAAGCCGCCGCCCAGTGGGAGCCCGGCAACGCCTCGGCGCAGGTGGGGATCGGCCTGGCTGCTTGGAACCTGGGCCGCGTCGCTGAAGCCAGCGCCGCCTTCCAGGAGGCCGTCCGGCTGGCGTCTACCAGTCCGGCCGGTTACGTGCAGGGCTCGCAGATCGCCCAAACACAGGGCAACCCGGCCGACTCGCTGGCGCTGCTCGTCCAAGCAGCAGAGGCCGTCCCGGCTTCTGGCTGGGTGCACACGGCGCTGGGCAATGCCTACACGCTGCGGGCCGAAACGTCGCGGGCGCTTGCCAGTTATCGCCAGGCGATGGAGGTTGACCCGGCCTACGCCGGTGCGTACATGTCGCTGGGCAGCCTATATCTGCTGCAAGGCCAGCCGCAGGCGGCGCTGGGACAGTATTCCCAGGCGGCGCGCGTGACTCCCAATTCGGGCTGGCCCTGGGTGGCGGCCGGCAACCTCTATCAGGCGCTCAACCGCTTGACCGATGCCCTGGCTGCCTACAGCTCGGCGCTGGCCCGCGAGCCAAGCAATGTCGATGCCTGGCTGGGGCGGGGCAGTGGCTACCGGCGCCAGGGCAAGATCGACTCGGCGCAGGCCGCCTTCCAGACGGCAGCCGACCACAGTCCCATGACCGGCGGCGGGTGGGCCGGGTTGGGGGCCATCTATACGCAACAGGGCCGACCCGATCAGGGCGTAAGTACCATGTTGCGCGGCGCACGCTCGGCCACCACCGGTGGCCAGCTCTACTCAGCCCTCCTGTCGGCGCTCGTCCAGCTCGACCGCCTCAACGAGATGCCGGCCCTGGCCCGCCAGGCAATCGCCGCCAACCCCGGCAAGGCCTGGCCGTACGTGCTACAGGGCAACGTTTATGTCGCGCTGCGCCGGCCGGACGACGCGCTCGATGCCTATCGCCGGGCGGTGCGCACCGAAGCGGGCAACGTCTCGGCCCGCCTGGCCCTGGGCTGGGCCTACCAGGTGCGCGGTGACCTGGCCGCGGCGATGGGTCAATATCAGGCAGCGCGGGCCCTGGAACCGGGCAATGCCGCGGTGCTCAGCGCCCTGGCCAGCGGCGACCGCGCCCAAGGCAGCCGCCAGGCGTCGATCGACCGTTACCTGGCTGCCGCCGACCTCGACAAAAGCTCGGCCGCAGCTCTCAACACCCTGGCCCTGCTCTACCGCCTGGAGGGCAACCTGGAGGCCAGCCGGGCCACCTACGAGCAGGCCATCGGGCGCGAACCGTCGAGTATGTGGCTTTACCTGGGCCTGGCCCAGACCCTGTCCGATCTGGAAGACGACGCGGCTGCGATCGACCTTTACCAGCAGGCGGCGGCGGTCGATCACAGCTCGGGCTGGCCTTCACTGCTGCTGGGCAACCTCTATCTCCGCCAGGGCGACCGGGCCGGGGCCGAAGCGGCCTACCGCGACACCCTCGCCACAGAGCCCGGCAACATCTATGCGTATCTGTGGCTGGGCAACCTGCTCGCCGGCCAGAAGGACACGGCAGGCGCGCGCGCCCAGTGGCAGGCAGCGCTCGACCTCTATCCCGGCTCGGCCGCCGCCTGGGAGCGGGTGGGCCATGGCTACCGCCTCGAAAACCAGATGGAGGAGGCGATCACCTACTACCAACATGCCCTGGCGCTGGATCCCACGGCCAGCGGCACCTACGATGCCATCCTGTCGATCTACCAGGGCTGGGGCCGTCTCGACACTTACCTTTCGCTTTTTGAGGGGTGGCGGCGCCAAAATCCGGACGAGCCGTGGCCGACCGGCCTGCTGGCCCGGGCCTACGAGCGCCTGGATCGGGTTGACGACGCCATCCGCGAATATGAGACGGTTCTGGCCTGGGTGCCCGAGTATACCGATGGCCACTATCGCCTGGCCACGCTCTATGAGCGCACCAGCCGTCGTGACGACGCACTGGAACAGTGGAATATCTATCTGACGCTTGCCGCGTCGAACCCACAGCAGTTCGAGGCCGAATCGCGCCTCGCCCGCCTGACACAGGTGACCATTACCTCGCCACAGGCCGACGCCGCCGTCGAGGGCATCGTCGAGATCCGCGGCACAGCCAACATGAGCGACTCGTTTAGCTACTACAAGCTCGAATATCTGGGCCCCGACGGCTCGCAGACGTGGCACCTGATCGGCGACCTGCACCGCCAGCCGGTGATCGACGGGCTGCTCGGCACCTGGGACACCAGAGCGCTGGCCCCCGGCCGCTACCGCCTGCGCCTGATGGTCGTCGACGATACGGGCAACTTTTTGCCGCCGTTTGAGGTGTGGGTGAGCGTGAAGAAGCCGTGACCGCAACGAAACCGCCGCCGCCCGCTTTTCTCGGCCGGCACTTGCAGCGGATCGCCAGAGAGCGGCTGTGTGGTCCGGGCTAAACCGTGTGACTACCAGTTTGGACACAGGTAACAGACACAGCTCAGGCAGCGTCATGGCACGCCACCTGCTCCTCGGCTCTGCGATCCTCCTGGGGGCAGCTCTACGCTTTCACGCCCTCGGCGCCAAGAGCCTGTGGGGCGACGAGATCAACACAACGGTCAACTTTGTCCTTAAACCGGCCTGGGAGATCATCACCCACCTCGATCCCAATAACCACCTCCTTTATTCCCTGCTGGCTCACCTGTTTACGCTGGAAGGCGCTAACGAATTCCTGCTGCGGGCACCGGCTGCCCTGTTAGGCATTGCGGCCATCCCGGCCCTTTACCGTCTCGGGCAGGCTGTTGCTTCGCCTGGCGTCGGCTTGGTGGCAGCATTCTTGCTGGCCATCTCGCCCTATCATCTCGGCTATTCTCAGGAAGCCCGGGGCTATTCGGCACTGGTCCTGTTCACAACTCTATCGCTTTTCTACCTTCTGCAGGCGATCAAGGTCGGAAAACAGCGGCATTTTGCTGCTTTTGGCGTAGCGACGGTACTGGCCCTTTACAGCCATCTGTTCGCCGCGCTGCCTATCGGCACCGCGCTGTGCCTGGTGGCAGGCTATGTGCTGGCCGATCTCCTGGCCGGCCGGCCGCTTCGGTTCCGCCTTTGTGCTTGGGTCATCACCCTGCTGTCTACCGCTTTGGTCGTGGCAGTGCTGTATGCACCGCTGTGGCTGGCCTGGCTGGGCCTCGTCGATCGGTCACAGATTGGCGATTATGCCGGCCGCCTGAGCTTTGCCACCGACTGGATGGGTCTGGCCTCGGTCGTCGACCTGGCACGGCGTTTTGGCGGCGGATGGGGTGGGCAGTGGCAGCCGGCAGCCGTCATCTCGTCTGTCTTTTTCTCGATTGGGCTGGTATTGACCGCCGGCCGCAACCGGTCGAGCACTATACTCGCCTCTGTGCTCGTGCTGCCGTTCCTGTTGGTCGTCCTC
>Ga0209254_10000441_pt1 | contig 33378 bp, 29 predicted proteins | sample FrelakmetDIP11DI_FD_187148 | JGI IMG/M metagenome (GOLD analysis project Ga0209254, IMG submission 187148) | Freshwater lake sediment microbial communities from the University of Notre Dame, USA, for methane emissions studies - DIP11 DI (SPAdes)... | ecosystem: Environmental > Aquatic >... | reverse complement strand
GCGCGGCCGTCGTAAATCGTCCAGGTTCTTTGCACGAAAGACGGTACACCAGCAGACGTGAGCCGTCATGGCAGTGTGGGGAGATTGGTCGCAGACAAGACTCAGAGTGCCGCTATCCACTCGGCGGCTTCGCCAGGATCTCACGAGTCGTGCTGAGCGGAAGCCCGTCAAGCGGTGTCAACTGGTAGCGGAGTGCTTCGAGTAGCCTGCAGCACCTTTCGTGTACTTCAACGCCGTGTGTTGTCAGGACGATCGTCGGGGCGTGCGTTGCGAGGATGTCGGACGCCCCTTTCAGCGCATCGTACTCGCCTCCTTCGATCTCGCACTTGATCACGTCGGGTGGCGGGAGCCTGCCGGAAGCGCCTTTAACTCGTTGGCGCAACGGGCTGGATGTGCCGCCGACGAAGTTGCCACGCCCGCGTACGATGCTCTAATCGCTTTTCCTCGAGGCCCGAGGGCCGCCCCTTCCCGGCTGAGTTGTCGGAAAACTTGACGGATCGCCTCTGGCCACCTCGTCACGTCAGACCAGGATCGCGCGGGTATCTGCCTCAATGGAATAGACTTAAGCGGCTCGCGACGGCCGTCCCCTGGATTGGCATGCAGTCTGCTATTAACACTGAGGATCGGTGACATTGGACTCTGTCGCCAAATGAGGAGGGATATGAGGAAACTCGCGCTGGTCGTTGCGGTTTTTGCGCTCCTCGGTACCGCGGTGCCAGCTCGCGCCGGCATCATCACCTTCGAAGGTTACGCGGACCTGACCGTGTTCACGACGCAGTACGCCGGCGTCAACTTCAACGGCGCGACTGTTCTGTCCGCAGGCGGTAGTCTGAACCTCCCGGAGTTCCCTCCGCATTCGGGCACCAATGTCGTCTATAACCCCGTCGGTGCGATGACTCTTGATTTCCTCGCGCCCGTGGGGTTCTTCAGCGGGTACTTCACCTACAACCAGGATCTCTTGGTGCAGGCTTTCGACAGTGCTTCGCTCCTGCTCGGCAGTTACAGCGGACTCTGCACTGCGAACTATGTTGGGTCCGGTTGTGCAACCGGCGCTAACGAGTACGGTTTGATCACGGCTGCCGGGATCTCTCGCGTGGTCATCACGGGCGGAGGAGGCAACAACTTCACGCTCGATGACGTGGAATTCACGGGTTCGGTCGACAATGTTCCTGAACCCGGCTCCTCCCTGTTCCTGCTCGGCATGGGCCTCGTCGGTCTGAGGGCGTGGCGGAAGCGCGGCTAGGGCAGGTATCACCTGACGAACTTCGACCTTGGGGACCACCATCGCGGTGGTCCTTCTCTTGTACGGAGGGCAGCGGCCACCGACGAGAGATCCACGCCGCAGGATCCAGGAGGACCAGTGCAGCCCGGCATCAGCCCCACGGCTTTGGCGTCGGAGAATCTTACAGACTGCCACTCGCAGCATCACCCCGATAACGCAGGATCACAGCCGTATCTATTTTTATTTGAGTAGTTTAGATGGTACAAGCCGGTCACTGGCTGGCACGGCACGTTATGTGCTTTCGGAGCGGAAGGGAACATTCCTCAGGAGGTTTAAGTGGTCCATCGGAAACTCGGAGCGATAGCGTTTGTACTAGGCGTCTCTGTATGCTGCGCCGCGGCAGCCCAGGCCGGACCCATCATCGGCGCCGTGGGTGGGGTCATCAACTCAGGGGGGCCAGGCAATGGAACCCTGACCGAGACCTTCAACCAAGCTGGCCTCTCCGTCGCCTATGTGAGCGGCGTGACGGATTTCGATGCGTACCTGGCGCTGAATCCCACGCACACGGTGGTGTTTAGCGGTTACGAGTGGTTCGGCAATGCGGGCACCTCGAGCGCCAGCGTCACCTACGATCTCGGCGCCGTGAAGTCCGTCGCCAGGCTCGCGCTCTGGAATGAAGAGTCCAGCGGCATCGGTCGGCTCGATCTCTCCTGGTCGACCGACAACGTGAACTTCTTCGCGCTGGCGTCCGGTCTGCTGCCGACTGATCATCCGCTCGTAGACTACAAGGCGGATGTCTTCTCGTTTGCCTCCACCAGCGCTCGCTACATCCGGTTCGACATGTCCGCGTGTCCCCAGCCGATTGTCGGGAGCTTCAATGCCTGCGCGATCGGCGAAGTAGCCTTCGACAATGCGTCGACAACGTCCGTACCCGATCCCGGCTCCTCGCTGCTCCTGCTCGGCATGAGTCTCGTGGGGCTGCGAGCGTGGAAGCGGCGGCAGTAGTTCAACCCGAGGGCGGGTACGACTCTCAGAGGGCCACCTTCGAGGTGGCCCTCCTCGTGTACGCCTGAGCCTTCATGGGCGGGGCTTGGTCGAGGCTTTCTGACGCCTCGACGCGGCAGCAAACGAGTAATCAATCCGCCTGGCCTCGCGGCAACTCAGGAGCCACTCAGGGGGCGCGCCTCAACCAGCCGACTGGCTCAGCGCCGCTTCTGCGCGATCATGCGGACGAGCGACGTCGGCTGCGGATCCCATTCCGAGACCCCATCCGTGTCTTCGAAGCGCAGGAGACGAAACCCGGCGAACGCCCGGAGGAGGTCGACCGGATCGATATCGACGGGCCGGCGGCGTGCGGCGTCCCCGGGCGAGGCGAAGCTCTCGACGACCACGATCCCGCCGGGCCTCAACGCCTGGTACAACCGCTGCGCGAAGGACTCGTCCGAGGTGGAGCCCGGGCCGTAAATCACGGCGATCAGATCCCAGCGGTCTCGCCCATAGTCGAATTCCCTGTCGCTCGCGTGGACGGCCGTGAGGGTGACACCGGCCAGGGCGGCGTTGGCCTTCGCTACGGCGAGCCCTTCGTCGGAGATGTCGATACCCGTGACATCCCAGCCCTTCCGGGCCAGGGCTACGGCATTGCGGCCCTGCCCCATGCCCACGTCGAGGGCCCGCCCCGGAGCGCGACCGTCGATGGCGGCCATCAGCAGTGGACTCGGCGCCGTGCTGAAGTTCGGCGTCCGACTCGCGTAGATATTGTCGAACATCAGCGGCCACGCGTCGGCGCGGTCACGCATGAGGCGCAGGACGATGGCCAATTGCCGGTCGGATTCCTCCGGGGGCAACCCACGCGACTGCACGGCGGTCCGGTAACCGTTGAGAATCTCGAGCGGGCCGCTCGCTTGCGGCGCCTTCTTGAGCCACTGCAGGAAATCGGCCCAGGCCCGATCGTCGGGCGTCTGCGCTCCCGCAGCGACGCTGAACGCGGTGATGGACAGCAACAGCGCGAAGCAGACGGGCAACGTCGTCATAGGACAGGCTCCCGGCCGTGTTCGGTCGAACCTCCGCCAGACTACGGCGCGGCGGCGGCGTGATGGCAATCGGTGATGATTCGACTGTCGCACACCCCATGGGCGGATGCAAGTCACCGCGCGCGTAACGGATCCCGCCAATCTCCGCCTCCGGGGCAGGTCTTGGTCGACGGCGGCGGCCTTGTGTGCAGAAGTGAACTGCGGCACGTCTGCCTGCTGACTACGAATCCATATCGATAACGCCGCTGCGCGCCGGCCTTTGTCCACGCACATGCCCGGTCATTCGTGCCGCAGGGCCACTACAAAACGGGATCGAGGGTTAGCTTCGCAGGCCCCTCGGTCCGACTGGAGGAGCGATGTTGAAGCGTGTATTGGTCATCGGGCTGGTTGCTGCTGCGTTGGCAGTGGCGCCGGCCCAGGCGGGTCCCATCACCGGCACCCTTTCGTTCTCGGGGGCCGCACAGCCCTGGGGCGGGACGAATTGGTTCAATTCGTCCGGCGTCGATTTTCTGCCGCTCGCCGCGTCGGTGGCGTCGTCTCCGCTTCCGACTGGCACCTACATGGGCACCCAGGACACAGCGACCATCTTCAGTGACTTCATCTTCGATCCCTTCCCGGCCGCGGGCGTGAAGCCGCTCTGGATGTTCACGAAGGACGCGATTACCTATTCGTTCGACTACCTGGCACTGGGGAGCCTCGCACGGGTGGGAGATGACGTGAGTTCGTCCATTTCCATCCTGAACGGAACCGGCATGCTCTACGCGACCGGATTCGACCCGACGCCGGGGCTGTTCAGCCTGACCGCTCAAGGATTCGGCGCACTGGGCGGCGGAAAATCCACATTCAGCTTCTCGGCGTCGGACGTGGCGATCGAAACCGTTCCCGACGGGGCATCGACATTGATGCTCCTCGGCTTCGGCCTGATCGGTGTGGCCACTGCCCGCCGCCGGATGAAGTAGTAGGGCGCGAACGCTCTGCGCGGCCGAGCGCCCCGGTGCCGGTGAGCACCGGGGCGACGTCGCCAGGTGATGGCGGCGCGGCGCGCGTGCATCCTGCGAACTCAAGGTACCGGCCAAGATCTCAAGAGGTATGTCCATGTTCAAAACCGTCTGCGTCCTCATTTTCGTGATGTCCGTGCTCACCATCGGCGCACCTCCCGCCCTTGCGCAGACGTCGGGGCCGCCGTACACGTTGACGTTCACGCAGCCGACGGGCGGGAAGGTGCAAGGCGCGGGTATAGACTGCGGCGCGGGCGGGACCGCATGCTCCGTGACCATGCCCGCCGCCATGACGCTCGGTCTCTGGGCTACGGCAAGCGCGGGCTACACGTTCACCGCGTGGACTGGAGCCTGCACGGGGACGACGACCAGCTTGTGGCTGGCGTTGGGCGGCCCGCGCGCATGCGGGGCGACGTTCACGCCGGTCGGGGGCGTGCAAACGACGCCCGTCATCACCTGGCCAACGCCTGCCCCGATCACCCAGGGCACGGCCCTCAGCGCGACGCAGTTGAACGCGACGACCACCGTGGCGGGGTCGTTCGTCTATACGCCCGGGGCCGGCACGGTGCTCCCGGCGGGGTCCTACACGCTCTCGACGACCTTCACGCCCACGAACACGACGCTCTACACGAGCGCGACCAAGACGGTCACGCAGGTGGTGAACGCAGGAGCGGCGACGACGACGGGAGCTTTCACGGTCTACGACGCCAGCGACGTGGTGGTCGGCCCCCTGATCGGCAGCTCGACCGTGGCGCTCTCGATGGGGGGACAGAAGTACTCGACTGGCGCCGGCCGTGATGGGTGGTTGCAGTCCGATGTCACGCTGTACTTCTTCGACGCGGGGTGCACCGTCGGGCCCTACTCCCTGAGGTCCTGGCTGGCCACCGCTCTCCCTCCAACGCCAGACCCGATGCCGAGCTACTTCTTCCGCTCGCTCAGCACCGTCGGATCCACGGGGTACTACATTACGGGACAGTTCGTCAGCCGTGCGCTGTCGGCCGACGTGCCGAACGTGTGGTATCGAGATAACGGAGCGGGACCATGCACCCCGCTCGAACTGGCAGGGGCGGCATGGTTCGACGAGGTCGGCGTCGTTCAGTTGCCCGCGCATCAGCCTCCGTTCACGATTCGGTAGACCCGGGGCGGCTGAGCCGTCGGACGTTCGAACGAACGAGGGCCACCAATGGGGTGGCCCTCGTTGCGTACCGCGGCGGCCGATTTCGACGCGCACAGCCTTCTTCGTTGCGGTTACACTCGTTGAATGAGGAGGCCGCCATGCAGACGTTCAGAGACATCATTGCGGAGCACCTGGCGACGCACGCTGAGCTGCCCTGGTTGACGCTCGTCTCCTCGGATCGTGCAACGCCGTTCACCATCAGGCAGATCGTCGAGCGGACCTGCGACTACTGCGCCTTCTACCGCTCAGTCGGGATTGCCGAAAACGACACGGTGGTGATCATCCTCCGCGAGTCTCTCGATCTCATTGCGTCGTTCTTCGCGGGAATCGTGTGCGGCGCACTTCCCGCGTACTATTTCTACCCGTCGCCGAAGCAGTCCACGAGCGTGTTCCTCGCCTCTATCGACACGCTGCTCCTGTACAACGAAGTCAAGCTCATCATCAGCTACCCCGAGGTGATCTCGGTCCTCAAGGACCATCATCGGATTTCGGTGCCGGAGTTCGTCGGTTTCTACGAGTGCGCCGAGGTGCCGGCGGCCGGCCGCGCCGACCTCGGCGACTTTCCGGCGCCGGTGCACGAGGCGTTCCTGCAGTTTTCGTCGGGCACGACGGGCGCAAAGAAGGGCGTCAAGATCTCGACGAAGGCACTGCTCAACCAGGTGCATGCCTACGCCGACTTCGTCCAGTTTGCTCCAGGCGACAGGGTGGTGTCGTGGCTCCCGCACTACCACGACATGGGGCTGATCGCCTGCATTCTGATGCCGTTCGTCACCGGAGTTCCCGTCCACATGATGTCCCCGTTCGAATGGGTCAGAACGCCGCGCCTGCTGCTGGACTGGCTGGCCAGAGCGGGCGGGACGCACGTGTGGCTGCCCAACTTCGCGCTGGGCCATCTGGCGAAGTCATGCGCAGACGACGAGCCGGCCGAGTTCGACCTCAGCGGAGTCAAGCGGCTCATCTGCTGCTCTGAGCCTGTTCTGAAAGTCACCGTGGACGAGTTCGCCGAAAAGTTCAGGGCGTCAGGCCTGTCGGCGGACTGCTTCCAGAACTGCTACGCGATGGCCGAGAACACCTTCGCGATGACATCGACCCGACAGGGTCCAATACGGTTCCTGTCAGTCGACCCCGACCTCTTCCGGAGAGAGCACCGCATTCGCCCCGCGGCCGATGGAAGGCCCATTGCCAGCGCGGGGGCGCCCCTTGGGAACGTCGAGGTGGAGGTGAGGTCGGACAGCGGGGTGCGGTTGCCGGAGGATCACGTGGGCGAGATCCTGATTCGGAGCGACTGCATGCTCGACAGCTATCACAACAACTGGGCGGAGACGCAGCAGTCGATGTTCGACGGGTGGTTCAAGACGGGCGATCTCGGGTTCCTGCACGATGGCGAGCTCTACGTCACCGGCCGGAGCAAGGAGATGCTGATCATCGGCGGGGAGAACATCTATCCGCAGGACATCGAAGCGATCCTGAACGAAAAGGACTACCTCATTCCGGGACGGAACGTCGCGTTCGGGATCGAGAACTCACGTACGGGGACCGAGCGTCTCGTGATTGTCGCGGAGACGAAGCCGGAGCACATGCACGTGGATCTGGTTCCCCTGAGAACCGAGATCCTGAGTGCGCTCGGTGTCTCCGTGTCCCGGATCGCCCTCGTGCCCCACATGACACTGCTGAAAGGCACTGCCGGCAAGATCTCGCGCTACCTCAACAAGCAAGCTTTTCTGGACGGCAAGTTCAACCGGGCGTGAGGCTTACGGCCTGCGGGCGTCGCACCACCGCCCAGGTGCCACGCCAAGCACGCGGCGCGCCATCACTTCACAGGGCGGTCGTCATACTGCGCCTGGTAGTACGCCCGGTAGGCCTGATCCTGGTGCTTGATGGGCTGCCACCACCACGCATTCGCCCGATACCACTCCACGGTGGCCGCCAGCCCGTCGGCAAACGCATGCCGGGGTGCCCACCCGAACGCCCGCAGCTTCGTCGTGTCGAGGGCATAGCGGCGGTCGTGCCCCAACCGGTCCGCGACAGGCTCGATCAGCGACTCCGGCTTGCCGGCCAGCGCCAGGATCCGGCGGGTCAACTCGATGTTCGGCACCTCGTTGCCGCCGCCGACGTTGTAGACCTCTCCGCCCGCGCCGTGCTCGATGAGCAAGTCGATGGCGCTGCAGTGGTCCTCCACGTGGAGCCAGTCGCGCACATTGAGGCCGTCACCATAGAGCGGCACCGCCCGGTCTTCCAGCGCGTTGGTGATGAAAAGCGGAATGACCTTCTCGGGAAACTGGTACGGGCCGTAGTTGTTCGACGCGCGCGTCACGATGACCGGCACCTGGTAGGTGGCCCAATAGCTGTAAGCGAGGCGATCGGCGCCAGCCTTGCTGGCCGAGTATGGATTCCGCGGCCGCAGCTCGTCGGTCTCCTTCGAGGCGCCCTCCGGCACCGACCCGTACACCTCGTCGGTCGAAATCTGGACGAACCGGCGCAGCTTCGGGGCGTGCCGCGCGGCCTCGAGCAGCGCGAAGGTGCCGAGCACATCGGTCTGAATGAACTCGTCGGCGCTCTGCAGTGACCGATCCACGTGCGTCTCGGCCGCGAAGTGGACGACGACGTCGGCGGCCCTCACGAGCGGGGCGCTCACGGCCGCGTCCCTGATGTCGCCCTTCACGAAGGTATGCCTCGGATCGTCGATCACGTCGTGAAGGTTCTCGAGGCGCCCGCAGTAGGTCAGCTTGTCCAGCGTCGTCTGTCATAGCGTTTCGAGGACCTCACATTCTGCCAGCCGCCTGCCCGCAACGTCCTTGGCCGCAAGGATCGGCTCCGCGGTGAGTGGCCAGGCAATGCCGATGTCGGGATCGTTCCACAGCAGGGACCGCTCGTGCCGGGGCGCGTAGTAGTCGGTGGTCTTGTAGACGGTCTCCGCCACGTCGGAGAGGACCAGGAACCCGTGAGCGAACCCTTCGGGCACCCAGACCTGCCGCTTGTTCTCCGCCGACAGTACGGTAGCCATCCACTGGCCGAAGGTGGACGACGGCCTTCGCAGGTCCACCACGACATCGAAGATCTCGCCCACCACCGCGCGGATCAGTTTGCCCTGAGGCTGGCGAACCTGGTAGTGGAGCCCTCTCAGGACGTGACGTACGGATCGGGAGTGGTTGTCCTGCACGAAGGGGCGGTTGGTTCCCGCGGCCTTTCGAAACAGGTCTTCGCGGTAGCTCTCGAAGAAGAACCCTCGCGGGTCCCCGTACACCACCGGCTCGAAAACGAGTACACCGCCGAGACCGGACTCGACCACCTTCATGCGGGTTCCCCTGTCTTCATCGTATCAGCAACACTGAACGTGTCACCTTTTCATCAGGGCGGGACGATCTTACACGCAGAATGGTAATCGCCGGCGGACGCGCGGCTCCGTGATGCAGGCCAGGCCCGCACTCGTCTTTCTAAGTAACTGCCTAACCACTACTTAGCAGCTTCGTTCGCGGGTGACAAATCTTGGCACCACCCTTGCTTGGGTAATGGCTACGGCTGGTCCAGCCGGCGGATTCCCTCAAACGCCCCCTGACCTGGGATAATACCTGAATGAAGACGCCCTATTTCGGACACCGCCGCGCCCTATCGAACCTGAGGCTCCTGCTCGGCGTCGCGTTCCTGCTATTTGTCGCGGTGTCGGCTACAGCGCAGGTCCTGAACGATCCGCGAATCGCGGAATTCGAGCCGTCGCCGGACCATTGGGAGACGCTCGAAAACGGCGAGCCAGCCGTGGTGCGCTACGAACTCGGCCTGTATCTGCTCGGGGCGTCGGCGCCCTTCGCCACGGTCGACATGGGAAAGCCGTCACCTGGCCCGGATGGCAGGATCCTGTTCGACTTCGCCTCCCACGTGGCGAGCTGGCCCCTGACAGGCACGTACTACGAAGCCCGGGTCAGCGCCGTCGGGCCCGAAGGCGCGGCGCTCAGTGACGCGTCCAACCTGTTCACTCTCGCCACGGCCTCGTCGTGCGCCACCTCTGTGAGCGCCACGTCCATCTTGGCCCCGGCATCGGGCGACAGTTATACCTTGCAGGTCAACACGGGCACCGGGTGCGCCTGGGCGGTGTCGACGTATCTGTCGTGGGTGACGATGTGGACATCCACCGGGTCGGGCAGTGGGCCGGTGCCCTTCGCCGTCAAGCCGAATAAGACCACATCCAGCCGCAGCGGCACCATCACAATCGCGGGAAAGACGGTGACGGTTTGCCAGACCGGCCTCTCGGCCAACGCCCCCACGCTGGTGCTCGAGGGGCCGCGTTCCTGCGGTGCGACGTTCAAGCCTGCGAAGTAAGCACCGGCGGCTGGCCGCCATCGCGCTGACACACCCTGCCACGCGCTCGACGTTTCGCTGACAGCCTGCCTCACCAGAACCGTAATCGGCTTTCAGAAATCGCAGGAACGGCCGGCCTCTCGCCCACCCGGGAATCCTGCGGCGTGGGTGATTTCCTGCCTGTTTCTCGGGCTTTCCGCAGTCTGCACCGAGGTACGGTTCTTGCCTTTTCCCTGGCGAAGGGGGAGCAGTCGTTGACGCTCCCCCACCACCACGGGCCTAGGCAACGCCGCCATGAAAACCAACCACCATGAAGTCCGCCGCACCCGGTCGAGCAGCGCCGCCCTGCTCGGCATTGCTTTGATGCTGGCCGTCACCGCCGCAGCGAATGCGCAGGTCGTCAGCGACCCGCGGGTGGCCGAGTTCGACCCCTCGCCCGATCACTGGCAGACGCTCGAGAGCGGCGAACCGGCGGTCTTGCGCTACGAGTTGAGCGTGTACGTGGTCGGCGAGTCGGCGCCGTTCACCACGGTCGACATGGGAAAGCCGGACCCGGAAGCCGACGGCAAGGTCCGCTACGACTTCTCGAATGGCGTCTCCGGCTGGCCCCTGACCGACAGCAATTACGAAGCCCGCGTCAGTGCCGTCGGCCCCGAAGGCGCGGCCCTCAGCGACCCGTCGAATCCGTTCGTCTTCGGCGCGCCGTCGACGTGCGAGTTCTCGCTGAGCGCGACAGCGCCGCAGATGCCGGCATCGGGCGGCGACTACGCCGTGGACGTCCTCACCGGCGACGGCTGCTCCTGGAGCGCGACCACCGCGCTCTCGTGGGCCACGCTGCTGACGTCGAGCGGGTCGGGCAACGGAATGGTCGCCTTCGCGCTCGAGCCCAACACGACCACGTCCAGCCGCACGGGCGCCATCACGGTCGGCGAGCTGACGCTGACCATCCGCCAGGAAGGCCTGACGATTCCCGCGACATCGTGGCCGAAGCCTGCCGCCATCACCCACGGCACATCGCTCGGCGCGGCGCAATTGAACGCCATCGCCAGCGTGCCCGGCACCTTTGTCTACACACCCGCCGCCGGCGCGGTGCTCGCCTCTGGCACGCATACGCTGCGGGCCGCCTTCACACCGAATGACACGACGCTCTATGCGAAGGCCACGGCCTCGACGACGATCACCGTCGGCGCCATTGTCTATCAACTGACGGTGTCGCGCCCCTCCGGCGGCACGATTTACAGCGCCGGCATCAACTGCGGCTCGTCCACCTCGACCTGCAATGTGACCATGCACGCGAGCATGCCGCTCGGCCTGCAGGCCGCGCCCGACGCCGGGCACCGCTTCTCGGGTTGGACGGGCGACTGCACGGGCACGAGCCCGAGTTACACGCTTCAGCTGAACGGCGCGAGGTCGTGCGGCGCGACGTTCACGGCTATCACAACGGCACCTTCATCGGGCGCATCGACACCATCCACGACACCATCCACGACGCCATCGACGACACCATCGACGACACCATCTACTACGACTGGCGGCGCTTCCACGCCTCCTCCCGACGGCAGCGCGCTTCCGCTTGGCGCGCCGTACAGGCTGACCGTCGTGCGTCCCACAGGCGGCGTGGTGAAGGCGGCCGGCATCAACTGCGGTACGAGCAACGGCTCCTGCGCGGTCACCATGCCCGCGCCGATGACTGTCGGCCTCCAGGCGCTGGCGGACGCCGGCTACGTCTTCGCGGGGTGGACGGGTCATTGCTCGGGAACCGCACCAAGCCAGGCGATGGCGCTCGATGGGCCGCGCACGTGCGGCGCGAACTTCGCGCCGGCTGGCACGGCTGTGACACCGACGGCAACGCCCACGACGCCGCCGACGACGCCGCCGACAACGACGCCGACGACGCCGACGACGACGCCGACGCCGCCGACAACGAACGGCTCGCTCCAGACGGGGGCACCCTACACGCTCACCATCGCGCGCCCGGCCGGCGGCACCATCCAGGCCGCAGGGATCAACTGCGGCACCAAAGGCGCCCAGTGCTCGGTGACGATGCCTGCAGCAATGAAGCTGGGGCTCCAGGCCACACCTGACGCGGGGTATCGGTTCGTCGGCTGGTCGGGCGAGTGCACCGGGACCTCTCCTGGATACGCGCTGGTCCTTGCCGGACCGCGCAGCTGCAGCGCCACGTTCACCGAGCGGCCCTGAGCGGCCCGTCACCAGGCGTGCGCCGCTCAGGGTCGGCCGCAAGTCCCGCCGGCTGTCAATAAGAGACAGACCTGGGTCCTGTCAGGCACCTGCCAGCGTCGGAAGCTCCGCCGCCGATGCGGGCGATGAGCTTCGGCCTTGATTGAGGGTATAGTAGAATCTTGCGCTTGTTGTGTTGCCTCGGCAGAGCTGCGAAGCTACTGGCGCCGCTCCCCAAGGCCGATACAACCCCAGGCAGGTGCGGTAGTCAGGCCCGCACCCCGTCGTGGCGGTGCGTCCGGGGCCGGTCGATCTTCGAGATGGGACTGACGGGGCGAAGCTACGCGTGGATCTCTCTCCCATGTACGAAACGTTCTTCGGGCTAACAGAACCGCCTTTCCAGCTCACGCCGAACCCGCGGTTCCTCTTCCTGACGGCCGCCCACCGCGAAGCGCTCGCCACGCTCCGCTACGGGCTTACCTCGTCGCTCGGCATCACACTGCTGACCGGCGAGGCAGGCACCGGGAAGACCACGCTGCTGAGCGCCGCATTGCTCGCCGAGTGGCGTCCGAAAGACCGCATCGCCGTCCTCAGCAACCCGACGCTCGCGCCGGCGGAGTTCTACGAGATGCTGGCGGACCGGTTCGAACTCCCCGGAGTCGCCGGATCGAAGGCGAGGTTTCTGCTGGCGTTCGAGCGCGACCTGCTCGATCGACACCGGGCTGGCGGCTTGACCGCGGTCGTGATAGACGAGGCACAGAGCCTCACGCACGCGCTGTTCGAGGAGGTTCGGCTCCTGGCGAACCTGGAAACGGCAACGGCCAAGCTGGTCAACGTCGTCCTCGTCGGCCAGCCGGAGTTGGCGGATCGCCTGAACGACCCATCGCTGCGCCAGCTCAAGCAGCGCATCATCCTGCGCGCCGCGCTGGCCCCGCTCGACCTCAAGTCGACCGCGTCGTATATCGCGGCGCGCCTGAGGGTGGCGGGGGCGGTGCCGACGGACGTCTTCACGAAAGACGCCGTGGGCGCCATCTTCGAGGCCTCCCGGGGGATCCCGAGAATCATCGGCGTGGTGTGTGAGAACGCGCTGCTCGCGGGTTACGCGGCGCAGAAGAAGCCCGTCGACAAGGCCGTCGTCATCGACGTGTGCCGCGACCTGGACCTGCCCACAGGCGGCCGCCTCCCGCAGGCGGAGGACGCGCCGCCGCGCCCGGACGTATCTCGGGTATGGATCGCGTCCAGGAGCAAGCCGGCCGTCCCCGAGCGTGCGGACGAGAACGAGGCGCAGGAAACCCCTGTCGTTGAGCGCCCGTTGATGTTCAAGTTCTTCTGAGGATATTGCCCATGCGCACCATACTGGCCACGGTCCTCGCTCTCACGCTGTTCGGACAGGGTACTTCGGCCGCTCAGGCCGTGGCTGCCCCGCCCCAACGCCCCCAGCAGGCCCCTGCGCAAACCCAGAAGCAGAAGCCGCAGGCGGCGAAGCCGGCGGTCCCCCCACCCACGGTCGCCATCGAAGAGGGATTCACCATCGGCCCTGAAGATGTCCTCGGCGTCGTCGTCTGGCGCGAAGCGGACGTGTCGGGCGACGTGACGGTCCGGTCCGACGGCATCATCACGTTGCCGCTCATCGGCGACGTCAAGGCGGCGGGCCTGACGCCCCAGCAGCTGGGCGACCGCATACAGACGGCCCTGCGCGAGTTCATCACCGACGCGGCGGTCACGGTCGTCGTGCGGCAGATGAACAGCCGGAAGGTGTTCATCACCGGCGAGGTGGCCAAGCCGGGCGCCTATCCGCTGGTGTCTACGATGACGGTCATGCAGCTCATCGCAGTGGCCGGCGGCCTCAACGAGTTCGCCGAAGGCAAGAGCATCTCGGTGATGCGCACCGAAGGCGGGCAGACGAAGACACTGCCGTTCGACTACAAGAACGTGGCGAACGGCAAGAAGGCGCGACAGAACATCGTCCTGAAGCCCGGCGATACCGTCGTGGTACCGGAGCGGTAGTGGTGTTCTCCACTTCGGCATGGATGCTGGGGGCGGCGCTGATGGCGGCCCAGGCGCAGGCTCCGCCTCCCGCGCAGTCGCCGGTTGCCGTCCAGGCTCCGCCCGAAAACACGCAGCGGCCGACTGGAAGGACCCAGCGCCCGTCCACGCGACAGCCGTCCGCGTCCGGCCAGGGGTCGGTGGAGCAGGCGCGCACCTCGCGAGACGGCGGGCCGACGCGGCAGGAATTGACGTTCACCGCGAATCTGCTCGCCGGCTACGACGACAACCTCACGGCCGGGCTCGGTTCGGGCTCGGGCACCTCCCCCGCCGCGATGGTCAGCGGGACGACGGCATCGGTGGATGGCACGCTCGGCTATTTTCGAGGCAACAGCCTCCGCTCGTTCCAGCTTGATACCACCGGGTCGCTGGTTGGATATCCAGACAACCTCGAAAATCCCGCGCCGGCGGGAAGCCTCAACGCTTCCGGCAGGACGCCGATGGGGCGGGCGACAACGCTCGGCCTGTCGGGAAGGGTGAGCTACCAGCCCTTGTTCAGCGTGCTGTCGCCCGGCGCCGGCACCGGCCCTCTGCCGCCGGGCGTGGCGCAGCCCGCGCCAACCACCGGCCTCTTCGAACGGAAATCGTTGAGCTCGAGTGCGGGCGTTTCTCTCGATCGCAGATGGGGACGGCGAGACACCACCACGTTGGGCTACACCTACCGGATGCAGGAATTCACCGACGACGATTACGGCGACAGCGCCTGGCACGACGTGGCGGCGAGTTACAGGAGGATCGCGTCCTCGCAGGTGAAGGCTGGCGCGGACTATCGCTACCGGAGCGGCGAGTATCGTGACTCGCAGGATCTCGCTCGCCCGACCGTCGAGCACCGGGTGGAGGGCGTGACGGAATTCATGGGGACGCCATCACGCCGGCGTTCTTACTCGATTCTGCTGGCGGCTGGAGTCAGATATCTGGAATTGGTGAGCGCCAGCGGCGCAACGTCCACGTCGTGGTTGCCGGTTGGTCGGACGCGACTCACCTTGGACGTGTCGTCGAACTGGTCGATCGAGGGCGGCTACCAGCGGGAACTATCGCTGCTTCAGGGCGTTACCGACGAGGTGTATACGACCGACACCGCGTCTGTAACCACGAAAGGCATGCTCAGTCGGCGGGCGGCGCTCATGATCGGCGCCACTTACAGCAACTGGGTGACGACGGTTGCGTCGGGTGTGCGCGACACGATGAACGTCTACGGCGCGACGTTGGGACTCCGGTTCCTGCTCACCGACTCGCTGGCCGCGACGGCCAACTATCATTACTACCTCCACCGCTACTCGAACCCGGCGTCGCTGCCCGCGGGCTTCCCCGCGGAATTCGACCGCCGGGGCGTGCGCGTAGGCCTCTCGATGTTCTTCCCGCTGGCGGGGTCGACTTCCCGCCAGGTCAGCCGCTGGTGAACCGAACATGCTACCTGGCCAGCAACTCACGGTCGAATCGGTCCTGAAGCTCCTGCGGCGGAACCGCTGGCTCTTCATCGTGCCGCTGTTTGTCGGCATCCTGGGCGGACTCCTCTACTCCCGATCCCAGCCCAGCCTGTACCGCTCCGATGCCGTGGTCCAGGTGGTGCCGCAGCGCGTGCCCGAGAGCTACGTGAGCGCCACCGTCACCGAGCGGGTGGAAGACCGCCTGCGCGCGCTCGCCCAGCAGGTGCTCAGCCGGACGCAGCTCGAGAAGCTCATCACCCAGTTCGACCTGTTCCCGAGCGAGCGCCGGCGCCTCCCGCTCGAGGACGTCGTCGTGCTCATGCAGACGAAGCGCGTCCTCATCCAGCCGCTTGCCACCGCCGAGACGTCGCGGCGCGATTCGCGGTCGGAAGCGTTCCGCGTGTCGTTCGATTACGAGAACCCGGCCATCGCGCAGAAAGTGGCCGAGCAGCTGGCAAGCTTCTTCATCGACACCAACGCGCTCGAACGGAACTCGCAGGCCAATCAGACCAGCGACTTCCTCGACGCCCAGATGACCGACGCCCGCACCCGTCTCGAGGCACAGGAGAAGAAGCTCAAGGATTTCCGCGAGCGCAATGCGGGTCGCCTGCCGACGCAGATGCAGACCAACATGCAGGCGATTCAGAACGCGCAACTCGCGCTCGTGTCACTGGAGGGGGCTGTGGCGCGGGATCGCGATCTCAGGCTGGTGAAGGATCGCCTCTATAACGATGCGATGGCGGACGTGCAGGCCGGCGTGCCCGCGGCGTCGGCAGCCGGCGCCGCGCCCAGGGCCGGTGATGCCTCTGGGCTGCTGCCCAGCGGCGGATCGGCGCGGCAGCGGCTCGAAGCCGGCCGCAGCCTCCTGGCGCAGATGGAAACGCGCCTGAGCCCGAAGCACCCGGACGTTGTCCGCGTCAAGCGCCTCATCGAGGACCTGGAGAAGCAGGTGGCCGCCGAGGAACTCCAGCAGCCGCTCTCGCCCGAGGCGGCCGGGGATCGGCCAACGACCCCCGACGAGGCCCGGCGGATGGAGAAGCTCCGCGAGATGCGGGCCGAAATCGAGAGCCTCGACCGGCAGATTGCTTTCAAGGAAGGCGAAGAGAAGCGGATGCGCGCCGGGATCGCCGCCTACCAGGCGCGCCTCGAGGCGGTGCCCGGCGTCGAGTCGGAGTGGATTGCGCTCACGCGCGACTACGATACGCTCCAGGAATCGTACCGCCAGCTCCTGGCGAAGAGCGAAAATTCGAAGATGGCGGCCAGCCTTGAGCATAACGCGATCGGTGAGCAGTTCCGGATCCTCGACCCGGCCCGGGTGCCGCTGAAGCCTCACAGCCCGGACCGGCTGCGCATCAACCTCGTTGGCACCCTGGCGGGACTCGGCCTCGGGGTCGTCTTGATCGGGCTCGCGCACTATCGCGACTCGACGATGCGGTCCGAGACCGACGTGCTGGGTGCCATCGAACTGCCCGTCCTCGCACTCGTGCCGCTCGTGAAGACCGAGGCGGATATGCGCCGCGCGAAGCGCAGGCGCCTGCTCGCTGCGACGGCGGTCTGCGCCGTCAGCATCGCCACCGCGGCGATGGCCTGGTCCCTGCAGTTGTGGAAGTTCATTCTGTGAGGTCGTGATGGGACGGATCGACGAAGCACTGCGCCGGTCGAATCTGGATGCCGGTCAGGTGACCGGAGCCGTGTCTCCGACGCCGGCTCCCGCACCATGGGGATTCGAGCAACAGGAAGACGGGGACAGCGCGGACCCCGGGACGCCCCCGGCGAGCGGGTCCGCCGCCGAAGAGACTCCAGGCCGAGGCGCTGCCGGCCGAGACGGGAGCCCGGAACGCTGGACCGGGTTCGACCCGGGCATCACCCAACGGCTCGTCGTGTCGGAAGGCGCATCGTCGCTGCTCGTCGAGCAGTTCAGGACGCTGGCGGGCACCCTGCACCGCGCCCAACTCGAGAAGCACTTCAAGAGCGTGATCGTCACGTCCGCTTCGCCCGGCGATGGCAAGAGCTACGTCGCTGTGAACCTGGCCCTCACGCTCAGCGCCTCCTACAAGCGGCGGGTGCTGCTGGTCGATGCCGACTTGCGCCGGCCGTCCCTGCACGCCCTCTTCCAGGTCCGCAACAGCCGAGGCCTCAGCGAGGCGCTCGCCGCCACCTCGGACGAGAAGTTGACGACGGTCCAAATCAGTGACGCACTCACGTTGCTCCCTGCGGGCCAGCCCGACGCCAACCCGCTGGGCGGGCTATCGTCGACCCGCATGAAGCGCATCGTGGAAGACGCCGCAGCTCAGTTCGACTGGGTGATCGTGGACTCGCCCCCGGTGGGGGTCCTGGCCGACGCGCATCTGGTGGCCGAGACCGTCGACGCCGCCATCCTGGTGGTCAGGGCTGGCGTCACACGATTCGAGGATCTGGCGGCGGCGGCCGAGGTGCTGGGACAAGACCACGTCCTCGGGGTTGTGCTCAATGCGGTTGAACCCGGGGAGATCCGCGGACAGGGTTACTACCAGCACTACTACGGGCACGACCCCACAAAAGGTTGACTTTTGTTGCCAGGAACACGACTTTTTGGCGCGCTCGCGTCGTTTGCCGTCACGAACACCTCGCGGAAATATTTGGTATCATATTGAGGTTACTCGCTTTAGCGGGCACGGGGGCCACGGCTTGGCCATCCCATCGAGGTGGCGTAGAGCTTGCTCCAAACGTGGCTAGCGTCAACCTCTCGCGCCAGGTCGCCTGACATGTCGAACCCGCAATCACGCCGACCTCTCCGGGCCCTCGAGCGGCCGCCCGGCACGGAATACGACGAGGAGACCTTCCTCTACTTTCTGACGATGGAACGCGCGAGGGCCGGGCGTTCGAGCCAGCGGCTGCGGCTGCTGCTTGTCACGCTGGAGCCGGTCCCCGGCAAACCCGGACCGATTCTCCCGGCCAGCGCCGCCAGGCTGTTCAAAGCACTCAAGGTGCTGCTTCGCGACACCGACATCATGGGCTGGTACCGCCGGGATCACGTCGCCGGTGCCATTCTCACCGCGTGCGCCGGCTCGCCCGAGGATGAAGCCTCCGACCTCATCGAGGGGCGCGTCCGGGAAGGGCTCCTGGAGCGGCTGCCCTCGGACCTGGCCCGGGTTCTGCGCGTGCGGATCACTCAGCAGGGACCCAGGCGGCTCGTGAAGGAACAAGGCTCGGCGTGACCAAGAGACTCCTGGCGGTCCTGCGAGATGTTGGCGGTCGCGACTGGCACACCGGGGCGACCCCGGCTACCGACCCTCAGACGGGTTCTGCGGCTCAGGAGCCGGCGGGCGGTTTCGTTCTCGGCGAGAGCGTCTTCAAGGACGCTCTCGTCCGCGAGCGCAAGCGCGCCGATCGGTTCGACGCGCCGTTCGCCGTCCTCCTCGTGGACAGGAGCGACTACGCCCCCGAGGCGGGCGCGTGGGCCTCGGTCCTCAGTTCGGTGGCCGCCGTGAAACGCGAAGCCGACGCGGTGGGCTGGCTCGACGCGGGCGCGGTGCTGGGCCTGCTCCTGCCGGAAGTGTCCCGCGGCGGCGCGCTCAAAGTGATGGAACGGCTACGCCACGAGATTACGTCGCGGGTCGGCGACAGCGCCCTCGCGGCGGCGGCGATGCGCGTGTACGCCCACGGTGTTGAATCCGGCCCGGATGGGGTGGCCTTCCCGCCGGTGGACCTGCTGATCGAGAACTTCGTCCAGCCGCCAGGCCGGCCGCTGCACGATACCGTCAAGCGCGCGGTCGACATCGTCGTCAGCCTGGCGTTGATGGCGCTCTTCGCGCCGGTGATGCTGGCCGCGATGGTTGCCGTGAAGTGCTCGTCGCCGGGCCCGATGCTGCTGAGACAGGTGCGAATCGGCCGGCGGGGTGAGCCCTTCAAGATGCTCAAGTTCCGCACGATGTACGTGAACGCGGGGCACGGGGTGCACCAGGAGTACATGGCCTGGTTCATCAAGTCGAGCGGCCAGCAGCCGCGCACGGGCCGCGAGGTCTTCAAGCTCACCAACGATCCCCGCATCACGCCGCCGGGGCGCTTCCTCCGAAGGACCAGCCTGGACGAGTTGCCGCAGTTCTGGAACGTCCTGCGCGGCGAGATGTCGCTGGTCGGCCCGCGGCCGCCGCTGCCCTTCGAGGTGGATCAGTACCAGCCGTGGCACCGCCGGCGGGTGCTCGAAGCGAAACCCGGCGTCACCGGCCTGTGGCAGGTGAGCGGCCGGAGCCGCACGACGTTCGACGACATGGTGCGCCTCGACCTCCGCTACGCCCGGACGCACACCCTGTGGTCCGACATCAAAATTCTGGCCGCGACGCCGCTGGCCATGTTCAAGGGCGCGATTTGATGGACACCTTCAATTCCATTGCTCCCGACGTGAAACTCGGCAGCAACGTCAAGCTCTCCAAATTCATCAACATGTATGGCTGCGAAATCGGCGACGAGACGAAGATCGGCGCCTGCGTCGAGATCCAGAAGGGCGTGAAGGTGGGCCGCCGCTGCAAGATCTCGAGCCACACCTTCATCTGCGAGGGCGTGACGATCGAGGACAACGTGTTCATCGGCCACGGCGTGATGTTCACCAACGACGTCTATCCGCGCGCCACGGCCCCCTCGGGCGAACTGCAGACCGAGGCGGACTGGAAAGTCGAGACGACCGTCGTGAAGCAGGGCGCGGCGATCGGCACGGGCGCCACCATCCTGCCGAGGGTCACCATCGGCGAGCACGCGATGGTCGGCGCCGGCAGCGTGGTGACGCGCAACGTGCCGCCGCGCACGATTGTATGGGGCAACCCCGCCAAAGTGCTGCGGCACATCGTGGTCGGAGAGGAAGGTGCCAAGTGAGCCAGCTCCGCATCGGCGTCATCGGCTACGGCTACTGGGGCCCCAACATCGTCAGGAACCTCTACGCGCTGGGGACGTGCGAAGTGGCTGCGCTGTGCGACAAGAGCCAGGCCCAGCTGCAGAAGGCGCGGCGAGTCTACCCCGGCCTGCACCTCACCGAAGACGTGGCGGAGGTGATTACCTCGCCCGGCATCGACGCCGTGGCGATTGTGACACCCGTCTGGACGCACTTCGAGCTGGCGAAGGCCGCCCTGGAGAACGGCAAGCACGTGTTCGTCGAGAAGCCCTTCACCTCGACGGTGGCGCAGGCCGAGGAACTGGTCGAACTGGCGGCCCGGAAGAACCTCCGGATCATGGTGGACCACACGTTCCTCTTCACGGGGGCCGTCCGGAAGATCCGCGAGCTCATCGACAACGGCACGCTCGGGCCGCTCTACTATTTCGACTCCTCCCGCATCAATCTCGGCCTTTTCCAGCACGACGTGAGCGTGGTGTGGGACCTCGCGCCGCACGACCTCGCCATCATGGATTACGTCATCCGCGAAAAGGCGGAGGCCGTGGTCGCCACCGGAAGCAGCCATTTCAATCACCTGGCCGACGTGGCGTTCCTGACCATTTACTTTCCCAACAACGTCCTCGCGCACATCAACGTGAACTGGCTCTCCCCGGTGAAGGTGCGGACCACACTCATCGGCGGCCGCGACAAGATGCTCGTGTGGAACGACCTCGAGGTCGACGAGAAGATCAAGGTGTACGACAAGGGCGTGAACGTCTCCAGCAAGGAGGGCGTCTACGACCTGCTCGTGAGCTACCGGTCGGGCGATGTCTGGTCGCCCAAGGTGGACCAGACCGAGGCGCTCAAGGCGGAGCTCGGCTACTTCTTCAAGTGCATCGACGAGAACGCCACGCCGTTCAACGACGGCGAAGCGGGGCTGCGCGTCGTCAGGATGCTCGAGGCGGCCGACAAGTCCCTGATGGACCGCGGCCGGGTGATCCCGCTCAGTTAGACTGCATTAACGTGGAGGCCGACCCTTCAGGGTCGGCGTGCACGTTTCTTTCATGATTCACCCTCTGGTCGAATACTTCCGCTGCCCCGAGCACGTCGCCGTGCTCGGGCGCGGGGGCCAGCTCCCTCCTGAAGCCGGCTACTTCAGGTTCGGCGACGCCACCTGTTACGGGCGGCAGTCCGCGGGGGAACCGTCGCCCGACGCGGCAGGCAGGCTTGTCGATGCCGCCGCCAGCGTGTCGGTGGTCGACCGCAAGGTGGTGCTGCCGTTCGACCTGGCGGAAGCCGTCGACAACCTCCGGCACGAGCATTACCCCGAGGCGCAGCGCGCGATCGAACACATCTCGACCTTCAACCTGTCTCACGCCGCCTACTACCTGGTCAGGCCGCTGCTGTCGGTACGCGTGAGAAAGCACTTTCAGCGGCTTCACTGGAGGGGATGGCGGGAGATTCCCTTCCCCGCCTGGCCGGTCGACACCTCCGTCGAAACGCTCATGCGCCAGGCCGTCGGCGTCGTGCTCGAACGGGGCGGCGTCGAGGAGTTCCCCTTCATCTGGTTCTGGCCCGACGGGGCGCCTGCCGCCGTCATGATGACGCACGACGTGGAGGGGCCTTCCGGTGCGGCGTTCTGCGGCGATCTGATGGACCTCGACGCCGGGCACGGCATCCGGTCGTCGTTCAACGTGGTCCCCGACGCGCCGTGGTCGTCGAGGGTCTCGACCCGGCAGCTTGTGGCCGATCTCAAGCGCCGCGGCTTCGAAGTCAACGTGCACGACCTCACGCACGACGGCCATCTTTTCCGCAACCGCGCGCGGTTCCTGCGCCATGCGACGGCCATCAACGCCCGGGGCCGGGAGTTCGGCAGCCGGGGGTTCCGGTCGGGCGCCATGTACCGCCGCCAGGGCTGGTTCGCGTCGCTCGACATCGCGTACGACATGTCGGTGCCGAACGTCGCGCATCTCGAACCCCAGGCGGGCGGCTGCTGCACGGTGATGCCGTTTTTCATGGGCCACGTCCTCGAGCTGCCGCTGACGGCGGCCCAGGACTACACGGTGTTCCAGATTCTCGACGACTACTCGACGCGCCTGTGGCAGGAGCAGATCGATCGGATCTTCGCGCAGCACGGGCTCATCAGCTTCATCGCGCACCCCGACTACCTGGTCGAGGCGCGCGCGCGCGACATCTACACGGAACTCCTGGGCATCCTGGCGGAGCTTCGTGACGGCCGCGGCGCCTGGATCGCGCCGCCTTCCGAGATCGACCGGTGGTGGCGGAACCGCCGCAGGATGAGGCTCGTGCGGCACGGGGCGTTGTGGCGCGTCGAGGGACTCGAGAGCGAGCGCGCCCGCGTCGCCTATGCCCGGCTCCGCGACGGGCGGGTGGTCTACGAACTTGCCGCCTGATGTTCACGTCCTCGATCCTCTTACCGATACCCGATGGGACGAACTTCTCGAACGTCACCCGCGCGCATCGGTCTTCCACTCACCGGGGTGGCTGGAGGCACTGAAGCGGACGTACGGCTACGAGCCGATCGTCTTGACGACGAGCGCGCAGGGGCCCCTGGAGAACGGCCTGGCGTTGTGCCGCGTCAAGACGTGGCTCGCGCGGCGCCTGGTGTCGCTGCCCTTCTCGGATCACTGCGACCCGCTCATCGACCGCCCGGAAGACCTGGCAGCGGTCCTCGAGCACCTCGAGCGCGAGATGGAGCGGGGCCGCTGGCGTTCGCTGGAACTGAGGCCCCGTCCAGGCGCGTGGCCAGAGGCTGCAGGGCAAACCGAATCCGCGAAATTCTGCCTCCACACCCTCGATCTGGCTCGGCCTGCGGAACAGATTTTCGCAGGTTTCCACGCGTCCAGCACCCAGCGGGCCATCCGGCGCGCCGAACGCGAGGGGTTGAGCTATGAAGCCGGAAGTTCGGACCGGCTCCTGTCGGCCTTCTATAGCCTGCTGCGGCTCACCCGCCGCAGGCACGGCCTGCCCCCGCAGCCAATGGCCTGGTTCAGGAACCTCATTGCGTGCATCCCTTCGACTGGCTTCGCCCGCTCAGGGCAAGGGGCGACGATTCACGTGGCGAGCAAAGACGGCATGCCCGTCGCCGGCATTCTGACGCTGACGTTCAAGAATTCAATGGTCTACAAGTACGGGGGGTCGAATGCCGCCCATCACTCGCTCGGCGGCATGCCGTTTCTCTTCTGGCGCGCGATCCAGGCGGCGAAGGCGCTGGGCGTCGAGGAACTCGATCTCGGACGTTCGGACCTCGATCAGCCCGGCCTGATCGCCTTCAAGGAGCACCTCGGGGGGGTGCGGTCGGATTTGACGTATTACGGACACCCGGAACGGCGTGCCGACGCCGGCCGTCACGGCCCGGCAGCCCGCGTGGCGGGCATGGCCGTTCGTCTCCTGCCGGATACAGCGTTGGACCTTACCGGCCGATTACTCTACAGACACCTCGGCTAGGCGATCCGATGGAGGTCGAGGCTTTAGCCTCGACATGACTGATTCGTTCATTTTCAACGGAGTACTCGAATGGCTGACAGTCCTGTTCCCTTCCTCGACCTCGTGACCCCGCACAAGGAGCTCGAAAACGACCTCGTGGAGGCCTTCCGCCAGTCGCTGCGCACCGCCGGATTCGTCGGGGGCGCACAGGTGGACGGCTTCGAGCGTGAGTTCGCCGAATTCTGCGGAGCCAAGTACTGCGCGGGCGTGGCGAACGGGACGGATGCCGTGCGTTTTGCGCTCATGGGCGCCGGTGTCGGCCCGGGCGACGCGGTGGTGACGGTGTCGCACACGTTCATCGCGACGGTCGAAGCCATCAGCCAGGCCGGTGCCGGCACGGAGTTCGTGGACATCGACGAGCGCACCTACTGCATGAGCCCGGCCGCCCTCGAGGACTATCTGAAGGGCTGCGCGAAGGACGCGGCGACGGGCCGTCCCGTTGGCAAGCGCACTGGCAAGCCCATCAAGGCGGTCCTGCCCGTCCACCTCTACGGCCAGGCGGCCGACATGGATGCCATCATGGCCATCGCCGCGAAGTACGGCCTGATCGTCGTCGAGGACGCCTGCCAGGCGCACGGGGCCGAGTACAAGTCCGCGGACGGCGGCTGGCGTCGGACCGGAACCTTCGGCAAAGCCGCGGCCTTCAGCTTCTACCCCGGCAAGAACCTCGGCGCGTGCGGCGAAGGCGGAGCGGTCACCACGAACGACGAGCAGGTCGCCAAAGTCGTCAAGATGCTGCGCGAGCACGGGCAGTCGCAGAAGTACTACCACGACCTCGAGGGCTACAACGGCCGCCTGCACGCCATCCAGGCCGCGTTCCTGCGGGTGAAGCTCCGCCACCTCGCCGCGTGGAACGACGGCCGTCGTGCCGCCGCCGCCCGCTATGGCGAGTTGTTCGCGAAGGTGCCCGGCGTGACCGTGCCCTACGAGCCGGCGACCAGCCGTGCGGTCTACCACCTCTACGTGATTCGCGTGAAGGATCGCGACGGCGTGGGCGAGCACCTCAAGTCTCAGGGCATCTACACCGGCCTGCACTACCCCGTCCCCGTTCACCTGCAGAAGTGCTATCGCGACTGGGGATACGCGGCGGGCAGCTTCCCGGTGACCGAGCGGGTCTGTGGCGAGATTCTGTCGCTCCCGATGTTCCCGACACTCACCGCCGAGCAGCAGCAGCGCACCGTCGACGCCATCGCGGCATTCACGAAAGCGTAGCCGCCTGGAAGTCGACGCTTCCGTTCCCGGGATGGAGGTCGAGGCTGTAGCCTCGAGGAACACTCGTTGACCCCGATTTCCCCAAAACGCGTCTGGATCGACCTCGACAATACGCCCCACGTCCCGTTCTTCCTCCCGATCATTCGGGAGCTGGAGCGCGCGGGACACACGGTGGTCGTGACCGCGCGCGACGCCTTCCAGGTGTGCAGCCTGGCCGATCGTCACGGCCTCCGCCACACCACCGTGGGTCGGCACTACGGCGCGAACAAAGGGCTGAAGGTCGCCGGCACCGTGTGGCGCGCCGCCCAACTGCTCCCGCTGATCATGCGCGAGAAGCCCGACATCTCGATGTCTCACGGGTCGCGCCCGCTCGTCATCGTGTCCGGGTTGCTCGGCATTCCCAGCATGCTCCTGTTCGACTACGAGCACGCCCGGCGGATTCCCCTGTTGAAGCCCGCGCTTGGCGTCGCGCCCGTGTCGATAGACGGTGCGGCGCTGGCGAAGGGCTTCCGTTACGGCGTACGGTCGTATGCCGGCCTCAAGGAGGACGTCTACGCGGCCGGGTTCCGTCCGGACCCGTCGATCCTGGCGGAGCTCGGCGTCGGCCCGGAGGAGATCCTCGTCACCATCAGGCCGCCGGCCACAGAGGCCCACTACCACAACCCCGAGGCCGACGCGCTGTATGTCGAGGTGGTCGAGCTGCTCGGGGCCGCCGACGGGGTTCGGATGGTCATTCTGCCCAGAACGGCCGGCGCCCAGCGGGAATTCGTGCTGCGGACGTGGCCGCGGTGGTGCGAGGAGCGGCGGATCATCCTCCCCGAGACCGCCCTCGACGGCCTCAACCTCGTGTGGCACTCGGATCTCGTCGTGAGCGGCGGCGGCACCATGAACCGCGAAGCCGCGGCCCTCGGCGTCCCGGTCTACAGCATCTTCCGCGGCAAGCTCGGGGCCGTCGACCGGTACCTCGCGCAGGAGGGCCGGCTGACGCTGGTCGAGACCATCGAGGATGTCCGGTCGAAGATTCGAGTAGCGAAGCGGCCGCGCAGCGTGGATGCCGGCGCGGTCGAGAGGCCGGCGCTCCGCCAGATTCTGGACGCGGCGCACGAGCTGATGGAGCTGGGGAATGGCCGTCGATAGCCGTCGCGTCGTCGTTCACCTGGTGTGCGGCGCGCGGCCGAACTTCATGAAGGTGGCGCCGCTCTATCACGCGCTGCTGGCGGAACCCTGGGCCGAGCCGGTCATCGTGCACACCGGCCAGCACTACGACGCGAACATGTCGGGGTCGTTCTTCGCCGAGTTCGGCCTTCCCAGCCCGCACGTCTCGCTCGGAGTCGGCAGCGGCACGCACGCCGAGCAAACCGCCAAAGTCATGGTGGCCTACGAGAAGATCCTCCAGGAGCAGCGCCCGGATCTGGTGGTCGTCGTGGGCGACGTCAATTCGACGATGGCCGCCACGCTCGCCGCGTCCAAGCTGCACATCACGGTCGCGCACCTCGAGGCCGGCCTCCGGTCGCGGGACCGCCGCATGCCCGAGGAAATCAACCGTCTGGTCACCGACGTGCTGGCCGACGCGCTGTGGGCGCCGTCGCAGGACGGCGTCGACAACCTGCTGGCCGAGGGCATCCCCCCGGAGCGCATCCAGCTGGTCGGGAACATCATGATCGACTCGCTCGAGATGTGCCGCCCGCGCATCGAGCAACTCGATGCCTTCAGCACGTTCGGCCAGACCAGGCGCAGTTACGGCGTGGTGACCATCCACCGGCCGTCGAACGTGGACGACCCGGCCGTGCTAAGCCAGCTCTGTGACTTGCTCGAGCGCGTGTCGGCGTCGGTTCCGCTGGTCTTCCCCGTCCACCCGCGGACGCGCCAGCGCATCGCCGCCGCCGGCCTGCTGGCGAAGGGGCAGGACGCCGGCCGTATCTTCATGCCGGAGCCGCTCGGCTACACGGCGTTCATGAATCTCGTGTTCAACGCGCGCCTCGTCATCACCGACTCGGGCGGCATCCAGGAAGAGACCACCTATCTCGGCATCCCGTGCCTGACGCTGCGCGAGAACACCGAGCGGCCGGTCACCGTCACGCACGGCACCAACCGGCTCTGCGCACCCGGCGAGTTGTTGGCACGGGTTGCCGACGTCCTGAACGACGGCACGCGCCCCGTGCCGGTCATCCCCTTCTGGGACGGCAGGACCGCCGGCCGGGTGGTGGCCGCGATTCGAAGCCTGGTCAACCCGGGAAGCGGTTTCGCCGAGAGCGGCGTTTCAGCAGGAACGCGCGCCTCATGACGTTGGTGCGGCTCGACGACACCATCGCCAGGCTCGAGGCGTACTGCCGGCAGCGGGAGTGGGCCGGATTCGACCCGTACGACGCGCTCAACAGCGATCTGTTCGCGCGGACGCCGCTCGCGAGAAGCCGGATCGCACGCCTGGCGCTCACCCAGTTCCTGAAGCGGAGCCCGGTGAATTTCAGGCCGATGCTCGGAATCCGCCCGCATCAGAATCCAAAGGCGCTCGGGCTGTTTCTCTCGTTCTACGCGGGGCGTGCGAAGGCGGGCGACGAGGCCGCGCGCCGGCACGCCGGGACGGTGGCGCGCCGGCTCCTGGAGCTTCGTTCGCCTGGAGTACCCCACTGTTGCTGGGGGTATAGCTTTCCGTGGCAGATGCGGACCAGGCTCGTGCCGACGTTCGCGCCGAATCTGGTCTGCACGACGTTTGCCGCCTCTGGCCTGCTCGACGCCTACGAAGCCGGGCTCGGTGACGAGTGGCTCGCGCCGGCCGTCAGCGCAGGCGACTACCTGGCCAGGGAGCTGTACTGGGAGGAGGGCGATCGCGCGGCGTTCGCCTATCCGCTGCCGGACATCAAGGTGCCGATTCACAATGCCAACTTCCTCGGCGCGGCGCTGCTCTGCCGGCTGGCGCGGGCCACGGACGAACGCCGGTTCGTCGATCAGGCGCTCCGGGCAGCCCGCTACTCCGTGTCGAAGCAGCGTGATGACGGGTCGTGGGCCTACGGCGACGGCCCGACGCAGCAGTGGGTGGATAGCTTCCACACGGGCTTCAACCTGTGCGCCCTCCAGTCGATTGCGGCGGATCTGGGTACGAGCGAATTCGACGACGCGATCCGCGAGGGGTACCAATTCTACCGGCAGCACTTCTTCACGCCTCGCGGCGAGCCGAAGTACTTCCACGACCGGACCTACCCGATTGACATCCACAGCGTGGCGCAGAGCCTGATCACGCTGCACGCGTTCCGGCGCCTCGACCCTGGCGCCGACGGCCTCGCCGCATCGGTTCTCGCCTGGGCCACGGCGCACATGTGGGACGAGCGGGGGTTCTTCTACTACCGCGTGCTTCGGGGCTTGACCATCCGCACGCCGTACATGCGCTGGTCGCAGGCGTGGATGCTGGTGGGACTTGCCGCGGGCCTGCGCCACGAATGCTGATCAAGCCGTGAGTCCTCGTCTCAGGCTGGCGGTCGTAGCGGCGGGGGCCATGCTGTGTGCCTCGCTCGCCACGTATGCCCTGGCTTCGGTTGTTGGCATACAGAATCGGGCGGCGACGGGCCATAAGCGGTTCGGGGGCGCCGACAGGCCGGTGGAGGCCCTGGTTTCGGGATCCTCCCTGACCTACGGCGGTGTCAACTGGACCCAGGTGGCAGACCGTCTCGGCACCGCCATCGAAAGCTGGCCCGTCCCCGGGTCCGCGCCCCCTGAGTGGGAGCAACTCCAACGGCGCTCGCCTCGGGCTAGGGCGACATTCGTGGGAGTCTCGGTATACGACCTCAACGAGGAGTCTATCTGCGACTTCCGGGCAAGCATCGTGCCGCTACGTCAAACGCTCGCCGACCTGAGGGCGAGCCGGTCGAGCATGACATTCGTACGGCGCCTGTCATCCAGGTATGCCCTGACTTGGTCCCGCGCCGTCCTTCCAACGGCTGGGTGGTCGGATCGCGTCATGTTCGGGCTGCGTGACAAGGCGAGGTCCCTGCTCGGCACCTCCGCCGCCAATGAACAACTTGGAGCGGCATTGCAGGTTGCCGGGGACACCTTGTCCGAGGAGCGCGTAAGCGACTGGCCGAAGGACCGACTGTTGCGCCGGCTGGCTTCCATGCGCAGCAACCAAGGCACCCCGTGGTTTTCCGGCCCGAAACACCTGGCACTCCTCCGCCTGCTGCAGCAGGCGCGCCGGCAGGGCGTCATCGTTGTTGTCGTCCTGCCCGTGTCCCAGGTGTATTTGGAGAACATCCTTGACGACCAGATGAGGGCAGATTTCGAAGCGTCGCTTGCCGACGCCAAACGAGTGGTACCGGAGGCTGCCTGGGTGCGCCTGGACCGTCTCGACGGCCTGACTTCAAGCGACTACTTTTTCGACCTGGTCCACCTCAATGCACAGGGTCAGCGCATCGCCACACCGGAATTCGTCAGGGCGCTGGGTGGGCTCAGGATCGGCCGATGAGCTTCGCCTCCTTCGAGTTCGCAGTGTTCGCGCTGATTGTGCTGGCCGCTCGCCGTCTCTGCCGCACGCGCACCGCGGACAACTGGCTGCTTCTGCTGGCCAGTTTTGCGTTTTACGCGACTTGGAGTCCGCAGGCGGTGGTCCTGATTGTGGGCGTATCGCTGGTGGACTACCATGTCGGCCGTAAGCTCGCCGCGGCTGAATCGGTCGGGGTCCGCAGGCGGTGGCTCGGCGTGAGTCTCACGACCAATCTCGGCCTGCTCGGCTTCTTCAAGTACACTAACTTTCTTCTCGCCAACGCGGGCTGGGGCGCCAGGTGGTTTGGCGTAGACACGAGCGGCTGGCGATTCGATATCGTCCTTCCGGTCGGTATTTCGTTCTTCACGTTCAAGAGCATGAGCTACACGCTGGATGTCTACCGGCGGACCATCCAGCCGTGTGGAAGCGTACGTGACTACCTGCTCTTCGTGTCGTTCTTCCCGCAACTGCTCGCCGGCCCGATTGCCCGCGCATCGACACTGCTGCCCCAACTGGCGACACGCGTACGTGCGTCGGCGGTGGAGGTCGAGTCCGGCCTTGCTCAGTTCGGCCTGGGCCTCCTCAAGAAGGTGGTCATTGCCGACCAAGTTGCAAGCCACGTCGACCTCATCTTTGCCGCTCCGGGCCAGTTCGACGCACTCACCCTGGTCCAGGGCGCATTCGGCTATGCGATCCAGATCTACTGCGATTTCTCAGGCTACTCTGACATGGCCATCGGCGCAGCGCGCGTCATGGGATACCGGACGCCGGAGAACTTCCAGATGCCGTATGCGGCGACGGACATCACGGACTTCTGGCGCCGCTGGCACATCTCGCTCTCGTCCTGGCTCAGGGACTATCTCTTTCTGCCGCTTGCGTACAGTCTCTCCCGCCGAATGCCTGACGAACGCTACGCCGGAATCCGGGTTGATGTCGCGATCTACATCATCTCGATCCTGGTGACGTTCTCGGTGTGCGGGCTGTGGCACGGCGCGAGCTGGACCTTTGTGCTCTGGGGCCTTCTTCATGGAACGGCCCTCGCCGTTCACCGCGCCTGGCGGCTCTGGAGTCCTTCCAGATGGCGTGCACAGCGACGGTGGTCCCGACTGGGACGGCAGGTCTCGTCGCGCTTCGCGACCCTCGGCATCGTTCTCGTGGGATGGATACTTTTCCGAGCCGATTCGTTGCACTCCGCCTGGCTCTACCTCGCACGCATCGCCGTCTGGGAATCCGGCGGCACGCGCCTGCCGTCACCATACATCATCCCCGCCTGCATCGCCGTGGTCGCGGTACACGTGCTGACCCGCCGGGACGCCAACTGGGCGGAAGACATTCCGCGTCAGCCGCTGACCGTACGCATTCTCTCCTACGCCTCGGTGGTCTTCCTGATTGCGAGCCTCGGAGCCACCGAAGCCGTGCCGTTCATCTATGCCCAGTTCTGACGCCGCCTCCGCCGCGGATCGGCCCCGACGATGATCGAGTGCATCTTCACGCTGGACTACGAAATATACGGTGACGGCAGGGGCGACCTGCAGAGTCTGGTGCATGAACCTGCCGAGCGGCTCAGGCAGCTGTTCCTCAGGCGGGGCGTGCGCTTCGTCACGTTCGTGGAGGTTGCCGAACTGGAGCGGATCGAGGAGGCCGGCTCCGACGCCGCGATCGACGCGGTGAAGGCGCAGGTGCGGGACCTCCACGGCGAGGGGTTCGAGACGGCCTTGCACATCCACCCCCAGTGGTACGACGCCGTGTTCGAGCACGGTCACTGGCAGCTCGACTACGCCGAGTACAACCTTTGCACGTTGCCGCGGCCTCGCGTTGTCGAACTCGTCGATCGCGCGCTCAGCCACCTGCGGCGGCTTGTCGGCCAACCCTCGTTTACGCCGCTGGCGTTCCGCGCGGGGAACTGGCTCTTCCAGCCGACGGCAACCGCGGCGGAAGTGCTTGCGGAACGCGGCATTCGGATTGATTCATCGGTCTTCAAGGGCGGCGTCCAGCGCCGCCACGGGCTCGACTACAGGCCCGCGTCGGCGAACGCCGACTTCTGGCGGTTCACCGACGACGTGAATGTCCCCGACCCCGCCGGTTCGATGATCGAACTGCCGATCCACACCCGGATGGTCCCTTTCTGGAAGATGGTGACCTCGAAGCGGGTGGGGCTTCGGAACGCTGGTGCGATGGCCGCAGGTTCCGGCAAAGGCCGATTCGAGCGTCTGCGCGACTTCGCCCGGCTGCGATATCCGCTGAAGCTGGACTTCTGCAGGATGACCCTGGCTGAGATGACTTCCTCAGTAGAAGCCACGCTCCGTGAGGATCGGCATCGCCCCGGCACGGTGCGGCCAGTTGTCGCCATCGGTCACACGAAGGATCCGATCGACATCGAAGCGCTCGACCGGTTCCTCTCGTACCTGGCTTCGCGAGGCGTGACGGTGTCGACCTTCGCCTCGTTGTATCCGAAGCTCTGGCCGGTGCCGGGGGAAGCCGTGCCCGGCGATGCCTGACGGAGTGGCGAACGTGGCGCACGGTCCAATCGTCGCGCGGCCCATCCCCATTCGGTGGAACCCCGGATTGCCGGTTTTCGCCAAGGAGGGGTTTCTCAATGCCGTCGGTGACGAGTACGGTTGGCTCGGTGGAATGGACGCCGCTGGAGCGCTGCGCTGCATACTGCCATACACCATCGTTCGAAAAGCGGGGGTGCGGATGGTGCGGTTCAGGGTGGAGACACTGCCGTGCTCGACCGGTTTCGAGATTGAAGAGGAACGGGCCTTCCTCGACAGTGTCGTCGAATACTTCAGGCGCGTGGGTGGGGACGTCATCATTCCGCCGAGTACCAACACGATCTTCCGGACCTATCCCTCGGAGGCCCTCGCGGCCCCGTACGCGACCCATATCGCCGACCTTTCGGTAGCGGAGGAAGCGCTCTGGTCAGCCGTCAGCGCTACCCACCGGCGCCACATCAAGGCGGCCGCGAAGAGCGGCGTCGTGGTCCGTTCGGACGCCGGGCAGTTGTCCACCTGCCACGCCATCATCCGCGACACGTTTCGCAAGTCGTCCATGCCGTTTATGAGTCTGGAGAAGCTCTGCCGCATGGTCGACGGGCTCGAGGGTGACGTCAGGGTGATCGTGGCCGAGGCCGGCGGGGCCGTACAGAGCTGTGCGGTGATGCCGTTCAGCCAGCACACGGCGTACTACCTGTACGGCGGCAGCGTGCCGGGCGCGGTGCAGGGCTCGATGCACATGCTGCACTGGGAAGCGATCCGTCTCTTCAAGCTGCTCGGCGTGGGCCGCTACGACTTCTGCGGGGCCCGCGTCAGCCCCGCGCCGGGGTCGAAGGCGGCCGGCCTGGCGGCTTTCAAGGAGCGCTTCGGTGCGGATCTCCTCCAGGGCTACACGTGGAAGTGCGCGCTCAGGCCGGTCGGGGCCGCGGGCAGAACGTTCTGCGGCGTGGCCGAGGCTTCAGCGGAGATGCCCGACTCGTTGCCGACCACGTCCACGGCGGTGACGACGTAGTAGTAGGTCGTCCCGTTGACGGCAGTCGAGTCGAGGTAGCCGGGCAGGGTCAAGAGAGCGGAGCCGCTCAGCGGCGTTCCGTCAGTACTGACAGGCAGGCTGGTGCCGCGATACACGCGATAACCGGCTATGTCAACTTCGGCATTCGCGGTCCACGACAGGGCGACGCTGTTGTTGCCTGGGCTGGCAAACAGTCCCGCAGGGGCCGCAGGCGCCGTGTCGGGCACCGTGAATGGACTCCCGGCGACCCAGATCGGTGCGTTCACGGCCGTGCCGATCACGCCGCCGCCAACCGAGTTGCCGACCGTGGTCCCCGATGCTTCGTTCATTCCCCAGCGGCCACGAAGGCCCGTCCCAGAGAGCAGTTCCTGGTCACGCGTGGCGAGAAGCTCGGCCTGTGTCCGTGCGACGCCCCAGACGCGAACCTCGTCGAGCACGCCGTTGAAGAACCCAGCTGGCGCACCAGC
>Ga0209254_10000440_pt1 | contig 33385 bp, 34 predicted proteins | sample FrelakmetDIP11DI_FD_187148 | JGI IMG/M metagenome (GOLD analysis project Ga0209254, IMG submission 187148) | Freshwater lake sediment microbial communities from the University of Notre Dame, USA, for methane emissions studies - DIP11 DI (SPAdes)... | ecosystem: Environmental > Aquatic >... | reverse complement strand
AAGAAGAAATAACGGCAGGGTTCGAGGAGTCCAGGATTCAAGGATTCCGGAAGATTTTACTTTTAACACTTGAACCCTCGAATCCTTGCCCCCTTGGATCCTGTTTATAAAGGAGGTTCATTCATGTCTGACATAAAAAAAATGTACCGTACCATTATGGCTGACCATTTCCCCAATGAGATGATCATTCAATTCGGAGACCAGAAGCTCGTTTACAAAAAGAGGACATGGAAGATACCTGATGATAAAACAGGCGAGCTTATCGAAAAGGGTCTCCGCTATGGTGAAAATCCTGAACAGGAAGCAGCACTCTATGAACTGGCCAACGGTAATCTCACGCTCGGAGGCTGCCAGTTCATCGCACCCGGAAACGGCCTTGTCAGCAACATTACCGAAGAAGATATGATCCAGGCAGGCAAACATCCCGGCAAGACAAACCTTACCGACCTCGACAATGGATTGAATATTATGAAATTTCTCATGGACAGGCCTGCAGCAGCTATTTTAAAACATAATAACCCCTGCGGCGCCGCATTTGGAAAAACGCTGGTTGATGCTTATGAGAAGGCAAATATGGCGGACCGCATCGCTGCTTTCGGCGGGTGCCTTGTGGTAAACAGGTCGATGGATAAAGAGACCGCTGAAATGGTTGGGAAAAATTACCTTGAGGTTGTTGCTGCCCCAGAGTTTGAAGAAGGGACAATAAGTATCCTTGCAAAGAGGAAGAATTTGAGGATCATCAGGGTGAGCAAGATACATCAACTGGGGAAATTCAGAAGCCTTCGGTTTATCGATTTCAAATCACTGATGGACGGAGGAATTATCGTGCAGCAGTCTTCCGTCAATAAGATCAGGGCAAAGGAGGATTTTCTGCCTGCAAAAACAACGTACCAGGGCAGGGAATACGCGATTGAAAGAGCACCGACTGAAAAAGAATACGACGACCTGCTCTTCGGATGGAATGTGGAACAGGGGATCACCTCGAATTCCGTCATTTATGTGAAAGACGGTGTGACCGTCGGGATCGGAACCGGCGAGCAGGACAGGGTGGGTGTGGCCGAGATTGCGGTCTACAAGGCCTATACGAAATATGCCGATGCGCTCTGTCATAAAAAACACGGTATACCCTATAAGACATACGAGCTCGATGTCGAGAACGGCAGGCGAAACAGGGCTGATCTTGCAGCAATCGATGAGGAGACAAAAAAGAATAAAGGAGGGCTCATCGGTTCTGTAATGATATCTGATGCCTTCTTCCCCTTCAGGGACGGTGTTGATGCCGGGATCAAGCAGGGTGTCAGCGCCATCGTCCACCCCGGCGGTTCTGAAAGGGATTTTGAGTCAATTATCGCCTGCAATGAAGCGAATCCGAAAGTGACGATGGTTTTTACAGGGCAGCGGGCATTTAAACATTAAATCTCTATGACAGTATGCAGGCACCCCTCCTTATGATGTGAAGACTTTTTCACGAGCCTCTATTGACATTTTGTTTAAAATTTGATTATATTAATAAGTTTTGTAAATTTCCCTGACGTGCGCTGAGCACGTGTCTGCTGTACCAATCCAGTACAGATGAGTGATAGGGAAACTGCGTGACTGATGAACGTGGAAGGGAAATCTGTTGCGTTTTGTTTTTGATAATTTTATACACTGAAAGGAGGAATCAGCATGGCAGAGAAAGGAAAATCAAAGACCGACGTTTCTGCAAGAGCGGAAGCAAAAGGCAGGATTCAGCGCTGCAGCATCTGTGGGAATAAGGTCGAAGTTGTGTTGGCCGTTACCGCTTCAGGGAAGAAGAGAATGAAGCGCGTGTGCTGCGGAGGATAAATAAATACTGTCTCCTGCGGCGGTGCATTGCCATTGTCGCAGGAGACTCCAGCCTTATCCTGACTGTAAAATAGTATCCCGCTTTCTCCTTGCAACTTATCTCCTTCATCCGGCATTATAAAAGAAAAAAGGAGTTTTCATGCCAAGAATAGTGTTGTCCGTGATAATGGTTGTCTTCTTTGCTGCATCGTCGTATGCCCAAGAGGTTGTTGCAACGGTAAACGGTACGTCCCTGACACAGAAGGACCTTGACGCCGAGTTGGACAGGCTTATCCCCACGATCACGTTTCATCGCAGTGTTTCGAATGAAAAGCGCAAATTCTACTATGATCAGGCGTTGCAGGAGCTTATCAACCGGGAGTTACAGTATCAGGATGCTTTGGCAAGAAATATGAAGCCTGAGAAAGAGAAGTTGGACGCTCAAATGGAAAGGATCAGGAACAAGTTCAAGACGCCGGAGGAGTACAAGGCAGCATCGGAAAAAGAAGGGCTGAGCGAGGAGAACGTGCGGGCACGGATTGAAAAGAACATGATGATCCAAGCCGTATTTTCGGATACCGTGACTGCAAAGGTGAAGGTGAGCGATGAAGAGGTAAAACAATATTATGAGAAAAACGCCTCCCGCTTTAAACAGCCTGAAAGCGTAAAATTAAGGCTTATTTCGGCAAAGGATGAAAAGAAGGCCCAGGATATTCTCGCAAAGCTTAAGTCCGGTGACGATTTCGGCGAGATCGCATACAACATGTCGGAAGACAGCTATCGTGAAAAAAGAGGGGATATCGGATATATGCACAAAGGGAGAATGGTTCCCGAGATTGAAGAGGCTGCATTCAAGCTGAAAATCGGCGAGACGAGCGGTGTGATCAATGCGGAAAACACTTGGTTTATCATTAAACTCGAAGACAAGAAGCCGGAACATCAGCTGCCTCTTGAAGAAGTCCGGGACAAACTGAAAAAAGATTTGGAAAAGGAACGGACAAAGGAGCTCAATGAAAAGTGGATCGCTGATCTGAGGGCTAAGGCCAAGATAGAGGTTCTGTTAAAGACCGAAGAACAGAAAAGCGAGAAGAAATAGCACTGAAAATTGTGTTGATCAGTCCAAGGGGAAAATGCAGACTTTAGTAATCCCGGATACACAGATACCCGGGATGATTTCCCCTGTGAGGAAAGTGATTGTGCTCACCCTATTTACGGCATAAGACTGGTTACGAGCTTCATCAGTTCCTGCGTCTGAATAGGTTTTGTGAGATAGGCGTTTGCACCGATGGCCAATGCCTTATTCTTATCCTCTTCCGCGCCTTCTGTCGTGATCATGATGATGGGTATTTCCTTATAGGCGGGATTGCTCCTCACCAAACTTACCAGTTTCAGTCCGTCCATGATCGGCATGTTGATATCGGCGAGGATCATGTCTACCTTTTCAGCGGACAGTTTCTTCAGCGCATCAACACCGTCTGTCGCCTCAATAACCCTTGCAGCAGGAATTCTCTTGATAGCGAACCCGATCAGTTGTCTCATCGTCGGCGAATCTTCAACAACGAGGATGTTCGGCATGTAGTCCTCCTTTATGTCCCCTATTTCCTCGGCTTTTCCTTCAGAAGATCAAGGAAACTTTGAATAGTGGTGAGCTTCCTCTCCGATTGTGTATAGAGCCTGGAAGAAAAGATTGCGGTGGCCGCATGCCCCGCGAGAAGACTGAAGAGTTCATAATCGATATTCGAATATGAGTTTTTCTGAACAAAAAGGGAATAAATCGAGATCACCCCTATTGTATGTTCCTTGATCTTCATCGGTATGCAGGAGATGGGCTGTAACGGATCGATCTTTGAGTCCGAATCTGCCGAGATATTTTTGAGCAGATATGACTCTCCGTCTTTGGCGGTTCCACCGATGGTCCCTTCCCCGATGCGCACCTTCAGCATATCACCGAGCTGCAAGCCCTCTGCCGCGACAGGGACCAGTTCATTCGTCTTGTCATCCATGAGGAAAATCGCAAATTTTTCCGCACCGACAAGATTGATGATGATCTCCATGACGATTCGCAGCACTTCATTGAAATCCAGGGTAGAATGGAGCTGATAGCTTGCCACATAGAGATTCGCAAGCATGTTGTTCTCGGTCTCTACTTCAATATACTTTGAAGCGAAATCCTTGTTCTCCTGTTCGGCCTGCCTGAACCGCTCCATCAGAGAGCCGATCTCGCCTTCGAGAAGCTTTATCCTATCTTCATAGAGTCTTACCCGCTCTTCATTTCCTGCTTTTTCGACCGTTTCCTCAAGCTGCGCGATCTTAAAACGGAGCCGCTCATTTTCTTTGATGAGCTCTTTTGTGAATTCCTCCCCTCTTTTAAATATCTGCAGGAATTCGTCAGCTTTTTTGGAAATCCCGGAGTCGCGTTCCATTAATCCTCCACTCTATGCGTCATCGGCCTGTCTCTTTTCTCTCATCAATCGTATTATCTCAACAGGAATTTGCGAGAGAGGCAACACCTTCTCTGCAGCACCTGCTTTTATCACCTCAAAGGGCATTCCAAAAACAACTGCCGTCTCTTCAGATTCTACTATAGTATAGCCTCCCCGCTTTTGAATTTCCAGCATCCCCGTTTTTCCGTCGTTCCCCATCCCGGTCACTATAACCCCCATTGACCTGGGGCCGAAGATCTCGGCAAGGGACGACATCATTATATCCACAGAAGGGACGTATTTGTCCGTGCTCTTTGGCTCTTTGATGAGCGCCGTTGTTCTCCCCCCTATTTTTCTGAACGACATATGGTAGCCGCCGGGGCAGATAAGCACTTTGCCGCTTTCGAGTTCATCGCCCTCCTGCGCTTCTTTAACCGATACCTTCGAAATCCCGTTCAGCCTTTCAGCGAATGATGCGGTAAACCCCTTCGGCATATGCTGGCTTACCACAATTGCTGCAGGGAAATTGGCCGGAAGCTTTGTCAGGATAATTTTCAGGGCGGCGGGTCCTCCTGTTGATGATCCTATGGCAATTGCGGCGATATGGGATGCTGATTTTTCGAGAGAGGGCCGGTGTGTCTCCACCGCTTCTACGAGTTCGAGATTTCTGCTCATCTTGTCAAGACGGACATCTTTTACCCCTTTCACCTTTCTCGCCAATTCTTTTTCCACTTTCTCGAACTCTGCAGAAGGCATTCTCGGCGGCTTTGCGATGAAATCAGCGGCCCCGAATTCGAGCGCCCTGAAAACAGTCTTTGAATCGGAGTACGAGCTGACGATAATGACCGGCGTTGGTCTGTTCTTCATCAGCCACCTGAGGAAACTGAACCCGTCCATTCCCGGCATCTCGATATCCAGCGTAATGACGTCGGGCTTCAGCCTCAAGGTCTTTGCCATGGCATCGATGCCGTCTGCGGCTACCCCGGCTACCTCGACATGGGCATCTGATTCGAGCATTTTCTTGATCGTTTGCCTGCTGTATGCAGAGTCGTCGACAATGAGCACCCTGATCTTAGCCATGTATAACGGCTCCTTTTTTGAGAGGTTTCTGATAGACCATGTCGTATTTGAGATGTTTCAGCGTAAAGGCTGTGGAGATGTTGATCAACGATTCAGCATGCCCCAGCAGGAGATATCCGCCTTCTACAAGCCTCTCATAAAACATCTCTATCACTTTTTTCCGTGACGGATGGTCGAAATAAATTAACACGTTTCTGCAGAAAATTACATCCATTGTTCCGACGAGCTTCACTTTGAACGGGTCGAGCAGATTGAGATGGCTGAAATTGACGAACTGTTTGACGTTATCCGAAATCCGGGAGAGGTTGTTTTCCTCCCTGAAGTATTTATGATGTAAATATGGCTCTATTGTTCTGAACGAATTCTTCCGGTATAAGCCCCCCCGTGCAACCTGGAGGACCCTCTGGTTGATGTCACTTCCAAATAGTTCGACATTCCAGCTTTGAAACCCTCCCTTTTCGAGAATGAGCATGGCGATTGTATAGGGCTCCTCGCCGGTCGAGCACCCTGCAGACCATATCCTCAGCCTCTTTTTATCTTTGTTGAGGTCCTTCAATTCAAGGAGTATCTCTTCGCTGAATGCCTTGAGCTGGTTCTGCTCCCTGAAGAAGTATGTCTCGTTCACGGTAAGGATGTCGATGATCGATAAGAGTTCTTCATCCCGGTTCTTGTGATACAGCAGATACCGGTAGTATTCCCGGAACGTATTGAAGTGGAGGGTACGGACCCTTCGTGACAGCCTCTTTTCAAGGAGATACCGCGAATCGTCATCAAAGAATATCCCGCAATAATCCCGGACGAAGTCCCTGATCAGTCTGAACACATCGACTTCAAGCGGTATTATCTCTTCTTTTTCGAATAGCGACATTCTTATCCCCCGTCCTGTCCCTGGCCACTTACCCTGCTATTATTTCTTCAGGCTTTCTTCCGCCGTCTTTTTTACAATAGGGTCTTCTTCTTCGTCAATCAGTTTTTCGATCTCGCGCCGCACAACGCCTTTCGCCTTCCGGCCCAACACCTCAACAGCAGCCATTCTCGTTGCCCAGTCACTATCCCGCAAAAAAGGCAGCAATGCATCCTCGATCTTCGAAAAAGACGCAAGTGCTGTAATCGTAGTCCTTACAACCTCTTTATCCTCTGATGAGAGCATATGCAGCAAAGCAGATCGCGCTTCGTCTCCGCCTATCATGCTGAGAGACTCTATTGTTGTTGTGACAACAAATCCGTTTTTATCGGAAAGAAGACCGATGAGAAGCTTTACCGCCCTTTTGTCCTTCAGCATCCCAAATGCCTTTGCGACCGCTGCTCTCACCGAATCATCGGCGTCGGAGAGGAGAAGCGAAAGAGCATCGAAAACAGTTTCCCCTCCGATGCGACCGAGGCTGGCCGCAGAGGCTACACGTATATAAGGGGCTTCATCGGTGAGGGCATGGATAAGGAATGTAACAGAATCTTCTGTTTTTAAGAGTGAAAACGCCTCAACACATGCCTTCCGAACATCGACGTTTCCGTCTTTCAGGGCGAATCCAAGGGCGGGAACCGTTTCTTTGGCCCCTATGTTCCCGAGTATCAGAGCGGCATTTTTCCTGAGCGCATGTTTTTCATTTTTGAGCATCTCTGTCAGTTCTTCGATGGAGAGCCATTGACTGAGGTGTGACAGCGACTCAACTGCGGCTTCCTGCACATCTATATACGGATCGTCCAGAAGTCTTTTGACCGGCCCTATCGCCTTTGGATCGCCGATTCTCGAAAGCGCGATTGCGGCGATCGAGCGGATATGTCCATCCGCGTGGTCCAGGAGTTGTTCGAACGGGGCGTAATAGACAGGAGAGGCGATCCTGCCGGCCACCTCACAGATAAACCGTTTCTGAAAGAGGCTCTCGGTATCAAAGAGCTTCAGTATCGATTCCGGCCTGTCCTTTCCAATGAAGACGAATGCTCTCTTGACGTCCTCCGCAAACTCCTCTTCCTGTGAAATCTCGAGGAGAGAAGAGTAGGCCCGATCGTCCTTCATCAAACCGAGGATAAGTATGGCGGATATTCTCACCTCAGGTTTATTCGACCAGGCATGTGAGATGAGGATGTCCAGCGATTTCTCGCCGATGAGGCGCCTTATTTCTCCGGTAATGAATTCTTCACTTACGCCCTTGCGGTAGAACCGTTCGACAGCACGGAGCGTCTCCTCCTGTATCGTCCTGGAAGGGTCTTCCAGAAACGGAATGGTATGTTTCAGGGTATCCGGGTCCGCGATAAAACTTAACGCCTTAATCGCCGGCGCTCTGAGCGTTTTTTTGCCGAGCGCCTTTATCAGGGCAGGGATGGCCTTCGTGTCCCCAATTCTGCCGAGCGCATCGGCAGCGGGATAGGCGGTCCATAAATCGTCGCTTCCGATGATCTCTATTAAGGCGTCCACCATCGATGCTTCCCTCACCTTGCCGATATGCTCTATGGCAGTTGCGCGGACATTTTCGTCGTCATCCTTCAGCGCGGAAAGCATGAGCGGAAGGGTCCTGCGATCTTTTTGCTCCCCTAAAACATCGATAATAAATTTTCTTACGTCTCTGTCCTGTGTGTTGAAGGCCTCGATCAGGAAGGGGGTCGCCTTTTTCTGGAGTCGGATAAGCGCGTCGATCGACGAATTGCGCGCTCCTGCATTGTCTTCGAGATGGAGGAGGCTGATCAGCCCGTGTATATAGCTCTCAACCTCGTATTCTTCGATCAGGATGTCTGTAGCCGTGTTCCTGACCCTCCAACTCGGATCCTCCATGGCTTTCAGGAGAAGAGCGATCAGGGCCTTGTCAGGTTTTCCCTTGAGCCGTTCGACCGCCTCCCGCCGGACCTCTACATCGCTATCGTTCAGGAGACGTTCCAGTTCCTGCATTTTCCTCCAGTATTTCTTCCGTCTCTTTCAGTATGATCTTTTCCTCCGACGTAAGGAGGTAATCGATATTAAGAAGAATGAATATCCGGTCGTTTTTTTTCCCGATGCCCGAAAGGTATTTCTTTTTTAACCCTTTAAACAGCGTCGGAGGGGCCATGATCTCGTTGCTGGTGAGAGAGATGATCTCTTGTATCTCATCCACGAGGAGGCCTATTTTTTCGACGTCATAGCGTACAATTATGATGAGCTCTTTCGCTTCAGCTGCCGCGATACCGAACCGTCTCCTCAGATCGAGGAGCGGAACCACTTCACCTCTCACCGTGATGATGCCGGAGAGAAAATCCGGGAGTTCCGGCAAGGTATAGACCTTCTGCGTATTGAGAATCTCGACCACTTTATCGATCTCTATGCCGAAATCTTCCTGCCCGATCTTGAATATGGCGAACTTCATACTTTCTCCCGTCGTTTTTTTATGCCCGGCTGCACGTCTTCTTCCTAAGCCATCCCCAACCGGGACATCATGCTCCGCACATACGAAAAGTCGGCATCGGAAGTGCTTTCAAAGCCATTATGCTGCTGATAGATTGTGCGGAGGACTGCTGACCCTTCAGGTGACGTATCCTTAAGCGCTGTGAGCGCCGATTCGATGGCGTCCCTGATGTTCTGAGGCAATGCTTTTGTGACACAGAGGCTGAATCCCGGGAGGTCCTCGGAAAATTGAATCACCCGGATCCCTTTATCCTTATAGTGCAGGGCAGTGCTTTCGTTTACCCCGCCTGCATCGAATGAGCCGTCAAGAATTCCTTTGATCACTGCCTCATGAGAGCCGAGATATTCGTAATGGAGGAGATTTTTCAGATCCATCCCGGCGTTCAGGAGCATTATTCTCGGTGCTATGTAACCGGATAGGGAATGCTGTTTTCCGAAGGCGAACTTATGCCCCCGTATGTTTTCAGTTGAGGTGATCCCGCTTGTGCTCTTCACAATGATGACAGAACGATATGTTGCTTTCCCGTCTGTCAGCGCCCGGACAAGGACTTCTGCGCCGTATTGTTTTTTTGCCATGATATAGGTCACGGGGCTTAGAAAACAGAGGTGGGTTATGCCTTTTCCCAAATCCCGTAAAGCGCCCTCGTGGTCGGATACCACCCGCAACTCAACTTTCCTGCCGAGCTTTTTGCCCAGATAGCGGGCAAGGGGTTCGAATTTTGCGGACAGGTCGATTGCTGAAACGCCCTTGGGCTCAACCCCTAACCGTATTGAGCTGAAATCCGAGCCGGGAGCAGAGTCTTCGTCGAGCGAACGTATCCTCTTCAGTTCATTTGTCAGCAACTCGGTATTTTTGGACAGGCCTTTTAACGACTGGTTGATCGCGTATACCCTGTCCATATTCTCTTTTGGGACATCCTTTATCTTTTCTATTGAATCGAAAATCTGTTTTGAGCCGGACCGTTGCTCATTTACGGCTTTTGCGATGTGCAGGCTTTTCTCGGAGACAAGCTCTAATGCTTCCGAAATCTGTTTCGAACTGACAAGCTGTTCGCCGGTGGCGTTCATAACATGGTTCGCGACATCTCTCATTTTCTCTGTCGCCTGTGTGATAAGCATTGCGCCTTTGCTCTGTTCCAGCGTTGTCTTTGCTACCTGGGACACCATATTTTTTACTTTTTCCATGGATTCCGAAACAAGCCGGGTTGTCCGTGCCTGTTCCCCGGTCGAACGCTCTATGGCATCGGCCATCTCTGCAGACTGGATCGAACTGTTGACGATTTTGCCGAGGGCGTCACCCGCATCCTTCGCAACCTTTAATCCCACATCAACCGACCTGATGCCCTCATCCATGGCGAGGATGGCATCCCTGACCTCTTGCTGAACAGACTGGATGAGCCCGGCTATTTCATGCGTTGAGAAGGAAGTCCGGTCCGCCAGTTCTTTTATCTCATCGGCGACAACAGAAAACCCTTTGCCGTGCTCGCCGGCTTGTGCAGCGAGGATGGCCGCATTCAGGGCAAGGAGGGTTGTTTGATCGGTTATCTCGTCGATTACATTCAGGATCTTGCCGATTTCATCTGACCTGACGCCAAGTTTTTGAATAACCCCGGCTGTCTTGTCGAATGAGAGTTTGATATTCTGGATTCCGTCGATCGTCTTTTGGATCGATTCCATGCCGAAGGTGGAGGCATCGTTCTTGACTTTTTCGGATAGTTTCGCCGATTCTTTTGCGCTCTGTTCCACTTCCTTTATCGATGAGGCAAGCTGTTCCGCAGCCGCAAGTGTTTCTTCAGACGATGCGGCAAGTTCTTCCGCCTTGTAAGAGACTTCTTTTATCGTCGATGACATTTCTTCAATGGAAACCGATGTTGAATCGACCGCGTGAGAAAGCTCCTGCGCGTTGTTTGCGACGTGACTTATACTCATGACCATCTCTTCCATTGCAGCGGACTTTTCCTCTGTCGAGACCGCGAGACGTTCAGCGCTGTCCGAAATCTCCGCTGCTGCCGTATTCATCTCCTCCAGCGAGCTTGCGATATTCGCGATCGCTTCAGATTCGAGCCTGGTGCTCTCCGATACGTTCTTGAATTCATTCTCGACTTTCTCTACGACCGATACGACACGCTGCGATCCGTTTCTCACCCGCGTGAAGATACCGCTGAGGGAGGAGAGGGATTCATTGATGGCTGTGCTCATCCTTCCTATTTCGTCATTCGATCTTATATCCAGATGGTGCGAAAGGTCTCCGTCGGCCAGTGCCCTGGCCGCTTTTTCAATGGACCGAATCGGATTTATCACCAGCTTTTTGGCAATCATCCAGAATAACAAGGCGGCAATGGAGATGCCGATGACCGTGATGAGCGTCGTCCCCATGATGAAATGCAACCCTTTCCCATACGCTTTTTCGAGCGAAACAGCGCTGAACGATATAAGAACAGACCACAGAAACCCTCCGATCAATAGTGCTATAAAAAAGATCAGATACTTGGATGCGAGGCTTTTTCTTTCAATCTCTCTCATAAGGCCCCCTTGCCCGGCTTGCGAATTAGATAACAGTTCATTTTAGATGGAGGGCGACCGCTTCTTCCAGGTTGATGATGGAAACGAAACGTTTTTCAACGACGGCCACCCCTTCGATAAATTTCCGTTCCGCCTCAGACAGATGGGAAGGAGGCGGCAAAATTTCAGATTCTCCTATGCTGACTACTCCAATGACTTTGTCCACTGTCACCCCGATCGGCCCCTTGGGACCCTTGACGATCAGCATTTTGCCTTTCTTATTCTCCGGAGAATGTTCTGCAAGGGAAAGTTTGAGCTTAAGGTCAATAATAGGGATGACTTTGCCCCGGAGCGAAGTGACGCCAATGATATAACGGGGGGTTTGTGGAATCCTTGTGGTCCATTGATATCTGAGAATTTCATCGAGTTGTGACACCCGGAAGGCAAATTCCTGTTGCATGAGGGCGAACGTGAGTATTTCGATAATCTCTTCCGCTTTTTCCCCTTTTTGTTCTGCAGTATGTTCCGGCGGGACCTGTTTTTTTTCAGGCTTTTTCTGTTCTTCCTGCCGCTGGAGGTTTGTTTCCTGCGAAGATTCTTCTTTCTCCCTCAGCTCGGTGATTTTTTCGGCAGGGACCGGTTCGGGGATTTTTTCATCCGGAGGCATACGGTCTTCCGGCGATGGTATCATCTGACCGTTTGCTTTCGGTGGATGTTTTTCGGCCTCCGACTCCCTGAGTTTTTTTCTAATTTTCGCGATGTCCATTCAATTCCAGTTCCATGGCAGCTTCATTAATAACAAACTCATCAATAATGCGCGTTTCTTTGCCGAACCCTGACAGGAGGGCTGAGGTTGCGAGGCTGTTGATCACCCTCGGTATTCCACCCGAGTAACGGTAAAGCTGTTTCAGCGCCCTATCGGTAAACAGGGGGTCCTCAAGCCCGGATATCCTCAGCCGGTGCTCCACATACCCCTGCATTTCCTCTTCAGCCAAAGGGCCGAGATGGAAAAAGAGCCCTATCCGCTGCCGTAACGGGAGATAGGTCTTGTGTTTCAGCCTTCTCCTCAACTCGGTCTGACCGACAAGGATGAGGCTGAGGAGATTCGTATGATCGAGCTGAAAGTTCGTCAGAAGCCGTATCTCCTCAAAGGTTTTTTTGTTTGGAATGAGTTGGGCCTCATCAATAATGATCACCGGAGTTATCCCGGTCTCGTAATCGTGGTATACCTTTTCATAGATCGCATCGAGCAGGTTGTCTTTATAATTGTAAGGGACATCAATATCGAAGCGTTTTGCAATAGTCCTCAGGAACTGAACCGGAGTCAACTGAGGGTTGATGATCACAATGACCCGGTATTTTTCGCCGAGTGAGTCCATTAAGGCGCGTGTGAGCGTAGTTTTTCCGCTGCCGACTTCGCCGGTGAGAAGAATGAGATCCTTCTCCTCGACAGCATACTGCAGCCTGGCTAACGCCTCTTCATGGTTCCTGCTTAAAAAGAGAAAGTGAGGATCGGGTGTTTTGCTGAAAGGTCTCTGTTTAAGCCCATAAAATTCCTCATACATAGGGCACCCCCTCCTGCTTAAGGAGCGATTTATCCATGAGGGATTCGATGTCGAGCACAAGGATTACCTCATGTCTGCCGATTTCCGCAGCTCCCGCAAAGCCGGCCAGGCCTTTAAAATATTCCCCCAGAGACTTTATGACGATCTCGTGCTGTCCGATGATTTCATCGACAAGAAGCCCCAATTTTCTCTTGCCGAAGCCGACAACAATCGCAAATAACATCTCCCGCGGGTCTGTTGCAATATCGAATACCTTCCCCAGGCTGATGATGGGAAGCATTTCCCCTCTTATGTAGTAGACGTCCTTCCACTCGATGGTCTGAATGTCCTTGCCCTCCAGTGCAACGGTCTCAGATATCGTTGTTATAGGAATAGCGAACCGTTCGCTGCCGACTTTTACCAGCAGCGCCTTAATGATCGCAAGGGTAATCGGGAGCGTCAGGGTAAAGGTTGTCCCCTTGTCCTTTTTTGTAGAGATTTCGATAAAGCCGCCGAGAGAAGCCATTTTTTCCTTTGCTACATCCATTCCGACTCCCCTGCCGGAAATCTCGCTGACCTGGTCTTTTGTACTGAAGCCGGGGGCGAATATGAAATCAACGATGTCGTGTTCTTCAAGCCTGTCTTCGGCGGTGAGCATCCCTTTTTCTACCGCTTTTTTTCTGACCTTTTCAATGTCGATGCCCTTACCGTCATCCGTCACCTCTATTACTACATGATTTCCTCTCTGGAAAGCCTTCAAAACAATGGAACCACGTGCGCTTTTGCCTTTTTTCTTTCTCTCTTCCAGAGGCTCGATCCCGTGATCGATCGAATTTCTCACAAGGTGCATGAGCGGATCAATGACTTCTTCTGCCAGCGATTTGTCGAACTCCGTATCTTCACCGTACAGTGTGAGGTCGATCTCCTTTCCGATCTCCCGCGAATAACGCCTGATTACCTGGGCAAGCCGGGAAAAAATCTGGCCAACCGGTACCATCCGTATTTCGAGCACTTCCTCCTGGAGATCAGAAAGCTGTCTCTCGAGGGACTGGGAGATTTTGAATACATCGCGTACGAGCGGTGAATGATTGTCCAGTTCGGAGAGTTCTGCGCCGATCCTTTTCACCGCATCTTTTGCAAGGGTCAGTTCTCCAATGGTATTCAGTATTCTGTCCAGCTTGTCGATGTCGACCCTTACCGTCGTTGTTGTGCTTTTTATGGACTGTTCCTGTTTCTTTTGGAACCGTGGCTCATGTTGTTTCGGCTGCACAAGGACATCGATATCCCCTTCCAGTTTTTTATGAAGCTCATCCACGAGGACGGCTGAGGAAAACATGAGGTTGAAGCCGATGGAACCGTCAGGAATATCCGCAGAGGTGGGGAGGGTTGAGATGAGTTCCCCTTTTGATTTTATCTTTTTCGACATCTCCTCAAGGGTTGTATCGAAGGTGGAAAGGTCAAGGACCGTCTTGAGAAGATAGATGCCGTTGCCGGTTTTAATGTTCGCCTTCAGTCTGTGTTCCTCATATTCCGAGAGGACCTTGAGGATTGAGTTATCGATGAGCCCCTCGATGCCGGGGCCGCTCTCGCCCTCCTGCAACGATGCCCTGAAGGTCTTTATTTCCTGTATAAATGGGTTGAGATCAGTTTCCCTGTCTTCTTTGACTGCATCAACGGCGGACACGAGGATATCGATGCTTCTGAAAAGGAAATCCACCACTTCCCCGGTGATATTTACCTTTCCGAGCCTTACTTCATCCAGAAGCGATTCGAGGCCGTGGCTGACACCTGTGATGGAGAGATTGCCGAAAAGTCCGGATAGCCCCTTCAGGGTATGAATGGCGCGAAAGAACGCATTAACAGTATCGGGATTTACGGCTGTCTGGTAGGTGTCCTGCAGCTCGAGCACCAGTTGCCGGCACTCGAAGAGAATTTCCTCTGTTTCTGCAATGAATTCTATTTTAGAGGCTTTCATGTGCGAGAGCCTGATTTACGACTTCCTGCAGTTCATGTGCCTTGAACGGTTTTGTGAGATATGCCATTGCACCGAGTGCAAGCCCCCTTTTTTTGTCCTCCTCGCTCCTCTCGGTGCTGACGATGATGAGAGGAATATGCCTATATCTCTCGTTGTTTTTAATGAAACTGATGAGTTCAAGACCGTTAATGTCAGGCATATTGATATCCGTGATGACGAGATGAAATTCCTGCGTGGGAAGAAGCTTTAACGCTTCGAATCCCGAAGACGCTTCGACTGTATTGAAATCCCCCATCTCATCGATGACTGCCCGTATGAGGGCCCTCGTGGTCGCCGAATCTTCGACAATAAGAATTGAATTGGCCGTTTTTTCGTGCATTTTCTCAATTCTAACAGATTGAAATAAAAAAAACATTACGCTTCAGCGTTTCTCTCCATCTCCTGGATCCTTCTCTGGAGCAGGGATTTTTCAAGGGCGAGCCCTGCCTGGTCTATGAATATTTCAAGCCCTTCGCTTTCCCCGCTCTTTTCTCCTGTTGTCAGGTTGTCGCAGTACAAAAGTGCGACAACCCTGTCCTCGGCGACGAGGGGGAAAAGGGCAAATTCGTTCGGCCACTGTCCGCCGATTTCCTGCAGCAAGACCTCAAGCACCGGATCTTTCTCCGCGGGACCTTTATAAGGGCGTTTTTCGGTGGTGATCTTCAGAAGAAAAGGGCTTTGCTGGTAGGGCAAAGCTATTGCTCTTATCTTTTCATCCGGGTTTTCGATTTCGAGTCCGAACTGGCCGAGTCCGATGATCTCAGTGTTTCCGACCATAAAGAGTATCCCCCTCTGGAATATATCGCTTGCAAACCTGAGAATGAGCAGTGTAATCTCAGAAGCAGAATTCGGAAACCTCAGTTCCTGCGTCAGCGCCCTCAATGACAGAATATCTTTTCGCTGGGTCTGCGGCTTTATATCCCAGTCCTCTTCCCATGCCTCTTCCCCTCCCTTGAAGCCTGTGAGTTCTTCTGTAGAGACCGTTGGCATCTGTGAAGATTCGTCATGCGCCCTGGCACCCTCCATTAAAAGGTATTCCGGACTCATCCCTTTCGAAAGCTCCCAGCCGAAATCCGGCATGTCAGCCTTCCCCGACGGGGTGGTGTCATCGGGTTCGAACTGGAAATCTCCGTTCTCCCAGAAGAGGAGCCGATAGACGACCTTTTCTATTCTTTTTCGTGTCATCTTCTCCAGGGTTTCTTTGTTGACCGAACCGAGTTCGTAGAGTATCTCAGGGTAGGACTTTGCAGGCAGCTTTTTCTTTACTTCAGAGGCGAGGTGGTACAGGGTATCTTTTATGACCCCTGCATTCAGGAGATCCTGACCGGGAGTCGTATCGATATCGTCGGTCTCAGCCCTTACTACAAGGCCGTTCCTGAACGTGATCAATGCGCTTCCGCTGCTGCCTTTGAGGATGAGTGTCCCCGTCTTTTTGCCGATGCTCAAAATCTGGAAAATATCGGAGAGGGCAAGGTCCTCAATACGTCCTATAAGACTCATGTCGTTACACACCCCGCATGGATCATTGCGGTTCCCTCTCCTCTTTTCTGGCCTTTAGCGCCTAACATCTACCCACTCATTATTCTTATAGCAATCAATATGCCATCTGCCCGTCAATAAATGATAATCGAGTATATCAAGGAAAATTATGGGGTGTCAATGAAATGTGAGACGGCAGGCCCCCGCGCTCCGACAGGCGCGGTGAAGATAAGTAAAAACAGCAGGATGACAAACTACTTCGTATGTTTCATGACGCTCCTCCCCGTCACTGTGTTTTGATTCAAATAATCCAAAAATTGCAGAACCTTTCCCTGAACATGTCAAGCAGGCCGCAACAAAGATCATTAAGGAATCAGTAAAGCCACTTCATAATGCTGAACACCGCAGAAAACTGGTCGAGCTGCACAAAACCGCTGAGCAGATTATTGATACTATCAGTCCTGATGTGGTCATAGAGGCTGGATTCAGTGCTGATGCTTTGGATAAGGCAAAGGGTCTGGTTACGTCATTTGAGCAATTCATCAAAGATCACAAAGACGAAATCTCCACTCTGCTTAAAGAAAAAGGCGGAATTGGAAAAGCCTATCAGCTTTTCGGTGAAGGCTTGTGGACGTTGCTGGATGAATTGAATGAGGTGCTGGCGGCATGAACTGTTTAAAATATAACTATAAATAAGTTGATAATAAAAACCTTTTATTGGTATAATTTAAGTACTAATATAAGTACTGAAAGGAGTATTAATATGAATACAGTTCCGGCGCAGGAAATAAAAAGAAGAGGAATCTCCGTTGTAGATGAGATACTGAAAGAGAAAGACGGGGCCGTCTATATAATTAAGAATAACCAGCCTCAGTATGTTGTTCTAACCGAAGGGAGATACAAGGAATTACTGGTGGCAGAAAACGAGGCATATATGGCCAGAGTACGCGCCTCATTGGAGGATGTCAAGGCAGGCCGGGTCAAGCGAGGAACTGCTGAAGAGTTAATACGTGAGCTGGAGCTGGAAGACTGAGGATGTATAGCCTCGTCTGGACCCCTCATTTTACGCGCGCAGCGAAGAAGTTTACAAAACGCCACCCGGAGTTGAAAAAAAATATTGCGTGCATCCTTCGCGATCTCGAAAAAGATCCCTTTCAGTCCCACCTTGAGTATCATAATCTCGGGGGAAAATACAAAGGCATACAAGCCGTAAGCATAACCGACAACTACAGGATTACAATGACCATTATAATCACCAAGAAGGAAATACAGTTGCTTGATATAGGATCACATGACGAGGTCTATCGAAAAAAGAAATAAGGACATAAAGGGAAATAATACAAATGAATCGGTAACGACGGCATCATATCTATGGACGGTGTTACCCCGCCCCTACTACGGAAAATAACATTGGGACAAATTGTCGCATATTTTAAATATCAGTCGGCGAAACGCATCAACCAAATCCGCCACGCCCCTGGTGTGCCTGTCTGGCAACGGAATTATTACGAACATATCATCCATGATGACGCTGAATTGCAGGCAATCCGGGGATATATCAGATACAATCCTTTAAAATGGGATGAAGACGAAGAAAATCTGAAAATGAAAGGGACTATACAAAAAAATGCCTAACGGTTTCGATTCGGACAACCTTCCTGACCCGGATATCTGCCCGCGAAATTATTGAATACCTTCAAGCAGCCTTAGTCCAGTTCCAGTCTATTGCAGAAGATTGGGGAGAGGAGCCCCAAGGTTGAAGGTATTATGGTATCACTGATTTTGACGGGGTTATTTTCCGGAGCGCTGCGAGTTTCATTGCAAAGCCTTTGGAAGCAGCTCTGTTGTATAATAGACACATGATAGCGATAGTAGATTACGGGATGGGGAATCTGAGGAGCGTTGAGAAGGGATTTCTCAAGGTCGGCGTTGATGCGAGGGTTGTGAGAGATCCGGGGGCAATTGATGATGCGAAGGGCGTTGTGCTTCCCGGGGTCGGCGCGTTCAAAGACTGCATGAGGAACCTCGAACAGTTCTCTCTGACGGAAGCAATAGTGAGGTCAATTCAGAAAGGCAAACCGTATCTCGGCCTCTGCCTCGGACTTCAGGTGCTGTTCACGGAATCGGAGGAGTTCGGTGTTTACCGTGGACTCGATGTCCTGCCGGGGAAGGTCCTACGGTTCCGTATCAACCTGAAAGTTCCGCACATGGGGTGGAATACCGTACAGGTCCTGAAAAGACCCCCGATTTTCAACGGTATCGATGACGCGTCCTACTTCTATTTTGTTCACTCGTATTATGTAGTCCCTGATAACGCAGAGGTCACTGCCGGAACAACAGAATATGGGGTTCCCTTTACTTCGATGGTCTGGAAGGACAATATCCTCGCAACGCAATTTCATCCGGAAAAAAGTCAGGAGACCGGGCTCAGGATACTGAAGAACTTCGGAGAGTTTGTTAAAAAGGCCTGATCCCTATGCTTCCCACGGGATCGTCTTGTCTTTGCCTTCCATTTTTGCCCTGTAGAGGGCTTTGTCTGCGTGCCGGATAAGCTCCTTTCGCTCTTTCCCGTCATACGGAAACGTTGAAATCCCGATGCTTACGGTTATGAAATCCCTCGGGAATACGGTCCGCGCGCAGGGGAACTGCTCTTTAACGGTATCACGTATCCGTTCGGCAACGAGATAGGCTTCTTCTTTTTCTGTCTGCGGCATGATGACGGCAAACTCCTCTCCCCCGAAACGCGCTATGACATCGCTGACGCGAAGACACTCCTTTGCGCTGTTGGCGATGTATTTCAGGAGCTCATCTCCTGCAAGATGCCCCTCGGTATCGTTGAATAGCTTGAAATCATCGATATCGATCATTGCCAGAGAGAATGAAAGGCTATGCCGGCTTGAACGATGGAGTTCTTCAATGAACCTCTCCTCGAAATACCGCCTGTTGAAAAGGCCTGTCAGGGAATCGGTGATCGAAAGTTCTTTCAACTGACCGGCGAGGCTGTAATACGTTGACCGTTCGAGCGCAATAGAAGCATAGGATGCGAAGGAACGGAGCAATGAGAGATCGTCTACCGAGAATACCTCTCCGGTGATCTTGTCGGAAATATTCAATACGCCGATCGTCTCTTCCCCTATCTTGAGCGGGATGCTGATACAGGAGCCGGTCCGGTATTTCGGCCTCCGGTTAAATCCATTATCGTCTTTTTCGATGTCATCTATGCAAAGCGGGGTGCCTTCCTTCAATACCCATCCTGCTATCCCCTCGCCCGGTTGTATCCTGATATCGCTCAAAAGTCTTTTATTTATCCCCTTCGCAGCTTTTATGGTGAGTGAGGATGTATCGTCGACAAGCATGAGAGATCCCTTCTCCGCTCCTGTGAGACGGACGGAGGTGTCGAGTATGGCTTCATACAGCATATCCGGCTCTTTTACCGTGATCAGCCGGATTGCCGCTGCGTTCAGAATATCGATCTCTCCAAGGCATTTCTTGCAGAGATCTTTCAGCTCGATGAATCCGAGCAGCGAACCCGTGAGCCTGCACAGATCAGCAATGATATCAGTCTCTTCCCTGTCGAGAACCACATTGAACATATTGACCAGTCCGGCGACCTTGCCCTCCTGAAGGACGGGAAATACATGGAGAGAGGTGACCTCGTCCGGCAGCCCCAGCCGCAGGATATCCATGCTTTCTTCGGAATAGGAAGGTTTCCGGTCTTCAACGACCCTCGCTATGAAGCCGATTGTCTGAAACGGCAGCGCCTGCAGGTGATCTTTAAACCTTCCCGCTGCCCTGAGCGGTCTGAATGTATTTTCATTCTTTGTCATAACCGAAATGCTCTCGGCGTTGAAGAAAAAGAGGAGGATATCCGCCAGCATCCCGTAGATTTCATCCGTATTTTTATCCGGTGTAATCTCCGGAATCATCGCTAAAATGGTCTTCAGGAGCCGGTATCTTTTTTCATTCATCGTGGCCTTGCAACTATTTTTCAGGCATAGCGTGAATATCGAACGGATATGCCGCGCTGTTTCGTGAATATCCACATAACTCTTTGCCCTGATGGCCTGAGAAGCTGACTTGACTGGATCGGAGATGCGTTCGTACGACCGTCCCTCTCTTTTAAAAGAATAGTCGAAATCTTCCCTTGCAGGATCGAATCCTTCCCCTACCACAGTGAGAAGACTGTCCCCTTCACGCAGGGGGGCAAAAAAATGCCACTGTCCCGCAGGTTCTGTTATCCAGGAGATTTCTGTTCTGAGAATGGCTTTTTCGATGTTCGTCCTGAGGAAATCCGTATATTCCCCTCTCCCCGGAGAAGAAGCCCTGATCACTGACAGGGGGTTATCCGACTGTGCCGGAGGAAGGAGCATCTCCCCTTTTTCGCTGTACAGGGAAAGAGAAACCCCTGTGAGGTTCGAGAGCAATGATTGCAGAGAAGAAAGGCTGGCGATGTCAGGAGGTTCCACGGTTGTTTTTCCCTTTTCGCTCAAGCTGCAGCATAAGTTCCCGGATGCTCTTGTGCAGCACGGGGTGCTCTGCATCAGGCGCGATTTCAGACAGCGGTTTTAAGACAAAATCTCTCTCATGCATGAGGGGGTGAGGAATGCGCAGATGATCTTCGTCCACAACCCTGGCATTAAACAGCAGGATATCAAGATCGATGATGCGGGCCCCCCACCGGGATGCCGGTTCCCTGCCGGTTTCTTTTTCGATCTCTTTGAGAATTTTTAAGAGTTCGCGCGGGCTTAATGCTGTTTCGATCTCGATAGCCATATTGAGGAATAACGGCTGGCCTTTCACCCCCCACGGCTTCGTCTCATGGAGGGCAGATTTTTTTTTGACGGGGATTCCTCTCTTCTCAAGAAGCTCTACGGCGCGGATGCAGTTTACCTCCCTGTCCCCGAGATTAGAACCGATGCCGATGTATACGGTAGACATTTTGCAGCTGATCGTTTTACTCAATGACGTTCATTGAAAACCATCATTTACCGGTACACTACAGTACCAAATAATACATTTTTTCACAATAGCTGAGGGGCTTTTTAGAGAATTCTGCCGATTCTCTCGACCGCCTCCTGAATCCTTTTGTCCGGAGCGGTCAGCGCGAACCTGACATATCCTTCTCCGGCATCTCCAAATCCGTTCCCGGGAGTTGAGAGAACCCCTGCCTGATCAAGCAGATGCGTTACAAATCCCATTGAATTAAAACGGGGGGGGACTTTCACCCAGAGATAAAACGTTGCGTCCGGTTTCACGAGATGCATCCCGAGTTTATTCAACCCCATGTAAAGGATATCCCGCCGTTGCCTGTAGGTGTTCCGAATGGGCAGCAACATTTTCTGGTCTAAACCGAGACCTGCAATGGCCGCCTCCTGAATAGCCTGAAAAACGCCTGAATCAAGGTTCGTCTTTACCTTGCCGAGCCCGGCCAGAACGTGGCTGTTGCCCACAGCGAACCCAATCCTCCATCCTGTCATGTTGTAAGTCTTCGAGAGGGAATGGAACTCGATGCCGACCTCTTTTGCTCCGTCGAACTGCATGAAGCTGAGGGGTTTTTTATCATAATAAATCTCGGTATACGAGGCGTCGTGGCAGACGATAATGTTATTTTTAGACGCAAATTTGATGACCTCTTCAAAGAATCCGCGGGGCGCGACAGCCGAGGTGGGATTGTTCGGATAATTGATAAACATAAGTTTTGCTTTCTTCAAAATTCCCTTTGGTATCCGGTTTAAATCGGGGAGGAAGTTATTCTCTTCTCTCAACGGCATCATGAAACTTTCTCCTCCGGCAAACAGGGTTCCGATCGGATACACGGGGTATCCGGGAGACGGCACAAGGACCACATCCCCCGGGTTGACGAATGCCAGCGGGATATGGCCGATGCCCTCTTTCGAGCCGATGAGGGAGAGCACCTCTGTCCGGGGATCGAGCTTCGTGTTGAACCGTTTTTTATACCAGTGCGCAACAGCCTCCCTGTATGAGAGCATTCCTTCATATGACGGATAACGGTGATGGATAGGATTTTCAACGGCTTTTTTCATCGCCCTGACGATCGGACCCGGGGTAGGGATATCCGGATCACCGATACTCAGATCAATGATATCCATGCCCTTTTTGACCGCCTCCTGTTTCATCCTGTCGATGGATGCGAAAAGATAGGGCGGAAGATGTTTGATTCTTGACGCAAATTCAAAGGAAATCTTTTTCTTCAAGAAAACCTCCTGGTGACGGGTTGCTCTATTATATCTTCAGTGATCTGAAAATTGAAGTCTTTTTATCGTATAAATAATAATCCAGATTATTCATAGATAGAAAGAATATGAGACGGGGAGATAGTATTCGAGCGGATTTTTTTGCCGATGGGGCAAAAAAAATAGGGCACTAATTCCTTAGTGCCCTATTGCTGAAAAGAAGATTATTTCTTCTCTGCCGGTTTTGCTGCGGGTTCGGCCTTTTTCTCCATTTTCTTCACTGCGGGTTCGGCCTTTTTCTCTATCATCTTCTCTGCCGGTTTAATGGCGATGCTCTTTGCTGTCATCTTGCCATCGGCCTCTGAATACTTAAGGGTCACCTTATCGCCTGCTTTCACGTCGGCGAGGGTCTTCACGTCTTTGTCCATCATGATCTTTGTTTTATCATCAACCATTGCGGTGACGTCGCCCTTCTTTCCCTTTACGGTAACGGTTTTGGCCTTTGCATCAACTGCTGCAACCGCGCCGGTAACCTGTTTTACCTTTACAGGGGCTGTCTTCTCCGTTGCCTTCTCTGCTGCTGCAGGAGCTTTCTTCTCTTCCATCTTAGCCGGAGCTGCCTTCTTCTCTGCCGGGGCAGGGGCTGCTTTTTTCTCCTCTGCAAAAGACAGAGTGGTTACTGCAAATACAAAGAGGACTGAAATGATAAGCGCTAATACTTTCTTCACTGAAATCACCTCCTTTCATTTCCTAAATTTTTTGACGAAAAATGTTATCCGGAAGCAGTATGTATACAATAACCATGCCATTGATAAAATTATTTAAAAAACAGCAGGTTGTGGTATTACAGGGTATCCTTATTTGGGGAAGGTGTTCTTTTTTGAGGAATCGATATTCAACTTTTCCCACCGGTACCAGAACGTCTTGTAACTCATCCCCAGCAGTTTCGCTGCCTTGGTGGCAACTCCGTTTGCCTTCTGCATGGCTTTCTTTAACAGGTCTTTTTCGAATTCCTCGACATTGATCCCCTCATCGGGAAGTTCGAAGTCGAGGATGTCCCTTCCATGTAAGAGGCGCAATTCGCTTTTAATGTCCTTCATGCCTATGCGGGATGTTTCACACATGAGAACAGCGCGCTCAATCGCCGACTGAAGCTGTCGTATATTGCCCGGCCAGTGATACTCCTTGATTGCGTTCAATGCGTTTTCTTCAATCCCCTTTGTCCTTTTGCCGAATTCGTGGTTGTATTTGTTCATAAAGAAACTTACCAATTCGGGGATGTCTTCTTTTCTCGATCTCAGGGGGGGTAGGTCGATAGTGACGACCTTGAGCCTGTAATAGAGGTCTTCCCTGAAGGTCCTGTTGAGGATTTCCTTTTCAAGGTCCTTGTTTGTGGCAGCGATGATTCTGACATTGACCTTTATGCTTTCACGGCTGCCGATTCTTCGTATCTCTTTGTCCTGTAATACTCTGAGGAGCTTGGATTGAGTCAGGAGGGGAAGGTCGCCGACTTCGTCGAGAAAGATCGTCCCGTTGTTCGAGGCCTCAAAAAGGCCTGTGCTCCTTGAAACAGCGCCGGTAAACGCCCCTGGTTCGTATCCGAAAAGCTCGCTTTCAATCAGGCTTTCCGGGATGGCGGCGCAGTTTATTGCGATAAAAGGTTTTGTTCTCCGCGGGCTGTTATAGTGAATCGCCCTTGCGGCAAGCTCTTTGCCGGTGCCGCTTTCGCCGAGCAACAGAACAGTGACATTGCTTGAAGAGACCTTTTTCATGACTTCGACCGCTTCGATCATTTTCGGGGAGTGCCCTACGATCCCCTCTATTTTAAATCTGTCGAATAGGGCCTTCTGGAGATGCAGATTTTCTTTCAGCAAATCGGCTTTCTCAACAGCCCGTTTTACAGTAATGAGAAGCACTTCCTTGTCCAGTGGCTTCGTAAGGTAATCAAATACGCCCTTTTTTATCGCCTCGACTGCAGAGGCGATCGTTCCATAGGCGGTCATGACGATCACCGGCGGGTCGAACGGCTCCTTCGGCAGAGTCTCAATAAATTCGAGCCCGTCCATCCCTTCCATTTTGAGGTCCGTCATCACCACATCAGGTTTGATTTCATTAAAGATTTTCAACCCTTCTTCGGCTGATGAGGCGGCATGTGTTTCATATCCTTCGTCATCAAGAATCGTCTTGAGGATTTCCCGCTGCAACTGTTCATCGTCCACTACAAGAATAACAGCCAATGATACCTCCAATAATAACAGGGTCCAAGAGGCCCAGGAGTCGAGGATTCAAGTGAGTTTTTCATTCGACTCCCTGAATCCTTGACCCCTTCGAACCCTTCATAGTATTTCACTGTTGCACAGGCAATGAGATTGCAATCGTACTTCCTTTTCCCTCCAGGCTCTGGAAATCTACTTTGCCGCCGTGTTCTTCGACGACCCTCCTTGTCATGGCAAGGCCCAGTCCCAGTCCAGCGCTCTTTGTCGAGAAGAAGGGCTCGAAGAGCTTCGACAGATTCTCCTTTGGAACACCGATACCCGTGTCCTGAATGATAATAGAGGCCTTACCGTTCGATACATTTGTGCTGACCGTCAGGTCCCCTCCTTCGGGCATCGCCTGAAATGCATTGAGGATACTATTGAATATACATGTCTTGATCAGTTCAGGATCTATGAAGAGGTTCGGGAGAGAACCATTCTGATAGTGTATCCGCACCCGGTCTTTTTCCGCCTTTGCACTGATCAATGCGAGCACCTCACGGATGAGTTCGCCGACATCCACCTCCCTGATGCTGAGCTTCAACGGCCTTCCGTAATCAAGGAAATCTCCGACGAGTTTATTCAGCCGCTGTATTTCATGTTTTATGCTTGTGATGAGCGAATCGAAACTTTCTTTCTCCTTCCCTTCCTGGGGAGGATACTTTGTTTTCAGGTGGTCTATCGAAAGACTGATAAAGTTCAGGGGGTTTCTGATTTCATGGGCGATGCTCTTTGCCAGTTGAGCAACTCCCGAAAGGTGTTCTGCCTCGCGTAATTTTTCTTCAAGGGCCCGTTCTTCCCTCAGTTTCTGCACCATGAAATTGAAACTCTGCGTCAGTTCTCCGATCTCATCCGTTCTGTCGGAGGTCAGATTCAGCGTCAGGTCGCCTGCCGCAACGCTTCGTGCGGCGTTGACCACAGCATAGATCGGCTTTGTGTACATCCATGAGAGAAGCACGGCAAGAAGGATGCCGAGGCCGAAGACCAGGGACGTAGCGACAATTCTCTTTATCGCATTACCTTCCAGGATCGCAGAAAAATCCTCGATGTTGATCTTAAGATGGATATAGCCGTAGTGCTCGTTGCCTGCAACTACGGGGAGAATGACATTGTAGACCTTGCCCTCTTTGGATACCGGCTCCCCAAGCTCTGCTTTGATGATCCGTTCCTTTTTCGAAGGGGCGACCTGTTCTCCTACCTTCATCGGGTTGGTGCTCGCGACGATTTCGTCCGTATTACTGATGATGGTTATCTCTTTCAAACCTTTTGAATTGAGCTTTTTCAGGTATGTCTGAAGTTTCATCTCGTCGGTATAGCCCTTGCTCGTCACTTCCTCTACGCCGACCTGAATTGCCTTGGAGAGCTCAGCCGTCTGCATTTCGAGCTCTTCCATCAATGCTTTTTCGGACTGCGAATACAAAAATGTAAGCGCCGATAAGAGGATAAAACTGAGGACAAGCATCATGCCGATGAGCTTTTTGTTAAGGGAGAGATTGAGGAAATAGGTTTTAATGGACATCACGTTATTTTATATGCGGAATGCAGCTATAAGTCAATGCAGGGTATGGCGTAAAACAGAAATAATTGCAAAGAGGACGCTTTCCCCTCATAGTTCCCTGCTCGCCGGTAATGCTTTGCCCTGTTTCCTTTCTTTCTGGTACAATTGCTCATGTTTTTGCAGCAGTTGATCAATGGGATCACCCTCGGAAGCGTGTATGCACTGATTGCCCTCGGTTATTCCATGGTCTACGGCATCCTCGAACTCATCAATTTCGCCCATGGTGAGATCTATATGCTCGGTGCATATCTCGGCATCATATTTCTTGCCTTCTTTACCGCCATCGGCCTGACTGCTTACAGCCTTCCGCTTGCATTATTGCTTACACTGATTTTCTCGATACTCTTCTGTTCTTCTTACGGTTTTACCATAGAAAAAATCGCCTATAAACCTCTGCGGAACGCTCCACGGCTGAGTCCGCTCATCAGCGCCATCGGCGTGTCGATATTCCTTCAGAACTATGTGATGCTTACGCAGGGCGCTACGGACAAGGTGTTCCCAAACCTCTTCGGCACTGCGGGCTTCGAGTTCCAGTCGGTGAGGATGACCTATCTTCAGCTCGCTATCATCCTGACATCGGTTGTTCTGATGGTCGCGCTCCGTCTGTTCGTACGGAAGACCCGGATGGGCAAGGCGATGAGGGCGGTCGCGCAGGATAAGACCATGGCGTCGCTCGTGGGGATCAATATCGACACCGTCATCTCCGTAACGTTTATCATCGGCTCCGGACTTGCCGCTGTTGCAGGGCTCATGGTCGCCATGTACTACGGACTCGTCAATTACTCTATAGGATACGTAGCGGGGATAAAGGCGTTTACCGCCGCAGTCCTCGGAGGCATCGGGAGCATACGCGGCGCCATGTTCGGCGGTATTCTCCTCGGGCTTGTGGAAAGCCTCGGGGGGAGCTACATATCAGGCGAATATAAAGATGCCTATGCCTTTATCATTCTGATCCTGGTGCTCCTTGTGAAACCTGGAGGTCTTTTCGGAAAAGCTGAAATAGAGAAAGTGTAAAAACAGTGAAGAGTGAACAGTGAAGAGTTATAGAACACTATATGAAGCGGCAAGGCCGTTTATCATCGCATTATGGTTGTCGCTGCTCTTTCTTCCGTTTAAGGGCATCTCTGCCGCGCTTATATTTTTCATAGTCATCTCGGTTCTCCTTGTCTCGTCAAAATACCTTCTGAAATACAAAAATACTATTGCAGAGGGGAAAACGTTTAAAGGGTATCGGTTGAAGGCAGCCGGGTTGTTCTCAGACCGGTTTTCGGCTGTTGCCCGTTACCTCCTCATGTGCCTTCTGCTCCTCGTTCCTTTTCTCTTCAGGGATTATTTTATCGATGTCGCGATTTTGGCGGGTATCTATATCATCCTTGCCCTCGGCCTGAATGTAGTGGTCGGTTTTGCCGGTCTTCTGAACCTCGGTTTTGTTGCCTTCTATGCCATCGGCGCCTACAGCTATGCCCTCCTCAATACACGGTTCGGCCTTGATTTCTGGTCCGCGCTGCCTTTTTCGGTCGTGCTGACGTCTGTGGCGGGTTTTCTCCTTGCCGTCCCGGCCCTCCGGCTGAGGGGGGATTATCTCGCAATCGTTACGCTGGGGTTTGGAGAAATCACGCGCCTCATATTGAATAACTGGGACAGTGTGACACGCGGACCAAATGGGATATCGGGGATTGCTCCGCCTGCGATCATGTCGGTATCGCTCGGGAAACTTTCCTATTATTATTATCTTGTCCTGTTTTTCGTGATAGTGACTGTTTTTATCACCAGGAGGGTCTATACATCACGAATAGGGAGGGCATGGGTCGCCATACGGGAAGATGAGATCGCGTCTTCCGTTACGGGAATCAACACTACCCTCTACAAGCTGTATGCCTGTGCGTTCGGCGCTTTCTGGGCCGGGCTTGCCGGAGCCATTTTTGCGGGGAAGATGCAATTCGTATCTCCCGAGAGTTTCACGTTCATGGAATCAGTGCTTATCCTCTGCATGGTCATCCTCGGCGGACTCGGCAGCATCGCGGGCGTTATCGTAGGGGCTTGCCTGTTAGTGCTGCTGCCGGAAGTCCTTCGCGAAGTGCAGCTCTATCGCATGCTCGCCCTGGGAATCGGGCTTGTGCTTTTAATGGTATACAGACCCCAGGGATTGCTCGGAGGCAAAGGTGTATTTATTAGAAGTTAGAAATATATCCATGCGCTTCGGCGGGGTAAAGGCGGTCGAAGCACTTGACTTCAGGGTAAAACAAGGCATCATCATGAGCGTTATAGGACCGAATGGCGCGGGAAAGACAACGATCTTCAATTGCCTTACCGGTCTTGCAAAACCTGAAAAGGGGACGATCCGTTTCTCATCGAGAGATATCACCGGCCTTGCACCGCACAAGATTGTCCGGCTGGGCATCGCGAGGACGTTCCAAAATATCAGGCTCTTCAGGGAAATGTCTGTCGCAGAAAATGTCATGGTTGCCCAGCATCACAGGACGCGGACCGGTCTTATCGGCGCTATCACGAGATGGAAAGGATTTCAGAATGAGGAGCGGACGGTAAGGGAGAGAGCCATTGAATATCTTACATTCGTCGGGTTGTCGGATTATGCGGATACCACTGCGGGAAATCTCCCGTATGGAGCCCAGAGAAGACTGGAGATTGCCCGTGCACTGGCAACCGAGCCATCGATGATTCTGCTCGACGAACCGACAGCGGGAATGAATACGCAGGAGACGTCTGAGGTAATGCAGCTCATCAGGAATGTGAAGGAACTCGGCAAGACCGTATTGCTGATAGAGCACGATATGAAAGTGGTAATGGGCATATCCGACAGGATTGCAGTGATCAATCACGGGGTAAAGATAGCCGAGGGGCTCCCATCAGAGATCAAGAAAGACCCCCTCGTGATCGAGGCGTATCTGGGAAAGGAACACTAAGAAAGGATTCAAGTGGTCGAGGATTCAAGGATTCCAGTGAGATGGTTCACACTCGAATCCTTATATCCTTGACCACTTATAATTTCATGCTTGAACTGATTGACATCCACACATTCTACGGCCCGATTGAGGCCCTGAAAGGCGTTACCATCGGGGTGAAACAGGGTGAGGTCGTCTGCCTGATCGGCAACAACGGGGCGGGTAAATCAACTGCCTTAATGACGATATCAGGGATTATGAGACCGCGTTCCGGGGAGATCACATTTGAAGGGAAGAGCATTAAAGGGCTCGCCCCCCATACGATCGTTCAGATGGGCATCAGCCAGGTGCCGGAGGGAAGGAGGATTTTCCCCAAGCTTACTGTCAGAGAGAATCTCGAGATGGGAGCATTTATAGTGCACAGTAGGAAGGTGTCAGTGGTCAGGAACAGACAAGTAACCAGCCAACAATTAAGAACGCTCTATGAAAAAATCTTCGAGCTATTCCCTGTGCTGAAAGAACGGCACGACCAGCAGGGCGGCACTCTGAGCGGAGGGGAACAGCAGATGCTTGCAATCGGCAGGGCATTGATGTGCAGCCCCAAACTTTTATTGCTTGATGAACCCTCCCTCGGGCTTGCCCCTATCATAACGAGCAAGATTTTCAAGACCATACGTGAGATCAACAAGGAAGGGGTTACCGTTCTCCTCGTCGAGCAGAATGCACGTGCAGCACTCAGATTATCACACAGGGGATATGTACTTGAAAACGGAACTGTCGCGCTCGAAGGTCAGGGAGAAGACCTCCTGAACAACGAGCAGGTGAGAAGGGCGTATCTTGGAGAGTAGAGAAGGAATGTGGTATTTTTCTTGTTTCCAGTTGACTCATAAGAAAATGTTATCGAAGGATCGATGACTCATCGGGAATTCTTCAGAAAACAAAGAAAGATTCCGGAAAAGCCGGAATGACATTCCAAAAGGCATATGAATATATCAATTTTGAGATAGGTTCGAGTCAATTCGACTGTTACTTACCAATAGACGTCAAAGATATCTTTTAATATAATGTAGTAGAGGGTATGGACGAAAAATGATGTGAACCTTTTTCTGACATTTGCTACTAACTAAGAAACAAGGAGAGGAGGAAAGGAAGATGAAAACACGGTACCGATGGCCCTGTTCAGGGTGAAAGGAGGGATGTGGAAGGTTTTTCAGGGAGGGAGAAGTAGTATTTCTGTGAAACATCGGGCTTCAATCAAAGTGTAGAAGGAGGAAAGTATGAAAAAAGGCATAAAAAAGCAGTATGTGGCGATGGTGTTTTCAGCATTGATTCTCCTTTGTTTTACTGGTGCGGCACTTGCTGCCGATGTTCCTGCAGTCGCGCCAATTGTAAAAAAGGCTGATCTGATTGTGGAAAAGATAGAGTTCAAAAAACTGGCGCAGGATCCGGCTATAGTAAGACCTGGGGTGCCGACGAAAGTCAAATATAAGGTGGAGATCAAAGTCACGGTGAAGAATAAAGCAATTGGTGACAACGCGGCTTCTGCCGGAGCTTTTAAAGTGCTTTTGGAGTGGTCTGACAACCCCCCTGCCGGCTTCAATTATCTTGCTGAGGGCGGAGTAGCGGCATTGGCGCCCGGTACAAGCAAGGCACTAACCTTTGAGCAGTGGGTGCCCAAAGGGACTGCAAGGAAGTACAAGGCAACAGCGGATAACCTCAATTCGGTTGTTGAGTGGGATGAAACAAATAATGTGAACTCAGCAGGGTATGTGGCGGAATAAGAGGCTTTTCCCCAAAGTAAATTGTCATTATGTGGGATCTGATTGATTCCAGCGGTGTTTGAAAGGAGGGAGGGAACAATGAAAAAGATGTCAAGAAAAACTCTGTTTGGAGTAATCTCCGTATTATTTCTCTTTTCCCTTTCCCATGCGATCGAGAAAAAGGAACCGGCGACTGGTATCAGGACTGACGAGGTGCCGTCGGCAAGTCGGGTATTGAACTGCCCTGATCTTGAGGCGAAATTAACGATCACCAAAACAAAAGACGGTTTTGCCGGTACTATTAATCTGAACGGCCAGGTTTGCAATGTTGGAAGGGCGGATTATATATCGCCGCCGCTTGCTCCGGCTCAGGCGACATTGGCAGGATATGATTCGTTGAAACCTCTCACCGGTGAGAATTATAAAATCATTTCTGGCAAGGCGATAAATAATTTGCCAAAAGGCTCATGCACGCCGATTGTGGGGATCTACACCATATCAGGGGTAGCCGAATGGGGACATACATCAACTCCGGATGTTTACCCCGCTCAACGTGAATTTTCATTAAGCATTGGCAGAAATGTGCCTGACGATGTAAATTTCAGGCTTAATGAAGATTGCAACAAGGCTAATAACCTTGCCAAAGAAGGTGTGAAATACATGACTTTTCCCACAATAGGGCCGTATCGGTTTTAGTAGGAGTAGTTGGCATTCGGCGCAGCAGCAGGAAAAATGGAAGGATAGGGATAGTTTTAAATTCTGGATGATAGAAATGAGGAACGTATGAAAAGAACAATGAAAACGGTTATGGGGATATGTTTTGCGACTCTCATTCTTCTCGGAGTTTCAGGAATAGCGAATTCCCTGGAAAAAGAGAAGGTCCCGATAGCGCCCATGCAGAAAGCACCACCCTCTATGCAGACATCGCCGACCCAGAGAGTCAGCCCCTCGATCACTGACGGAGGCGGGGAAGGGGTCTATGACCCGGGAATCGATCTTGTGGTTACAAAGGTTGAGATGCAACGGGGGGTTTTTATGGGTGCGCAGAAGATCCAGATCATCCCCACCATACAAAACATGTGGAGGGGCAGCACAAGGGCACGGATAAAAATAATGTTCTACACGCTTAGCATGGCCGAATGGGCTGAGGGCGGCATCGGCCCCAATGAAGAAAAACGGGCAGGAGCCATTTATGTTGACGACCCGACAGAAACCCGGGCACTCCGGTTCAGCGTCATGGTAGACAGCGATAATGAAATCCCCGAGAACAACGATATGAACAACCGGTGCGACAATGTTACACTCGGCGCTACCGAAAGAAGCAGGGTGCATACTTGTCCGGTGATGGGGCCGCATGAACCTTTGATATAGATTTACATGCGTGATACCGGGTCAAATGGTGTTTAAGGTTTGGAAACATGCAAATGAGGATGATAATTACCGTGTCAATTGCCCTGATTATTCACATGAACCTGGAGCAAACCGCCTGGGGGGCGATTACAGGAATTTTCTTCTTGACACGGCTGACTGGCGTTTTTGCCAGACAGCATGCAACAGCGACGCGACGTGCAGGGCATGGACGTATGTGAACCCCGGCGTGCAGGACCCTACGAGGGCCAAATGCTGGTTGAAATCGTCTGTTCCCGACAAGAGTCCGAACTCCTGCTGCGATTCAGGAGTAAAAGTATCACCATAAATATTGCTTAAGAGGGCCGGAAAGAGCGGCTTTCCCAGTGATATTCTTCAGATGGTATAAGAGTAAAAGCGGCGAAACCGTGATGTAATGATTAAGACATTTGGTTATTTCTGCTGGCTTTAAGAATTAAGATACAATAAGACAGGGTCAGAAATGGCCCTGCCTTTTTGTTACAACATTTCGACCGAAAATTTTTAAATTCCAGGTTTCATTCAGACACAACATTTGTAGATGAACATGATATTCTAAACTCATCAAATGTTACGTCCGGTGACGGCGAGAAGTCTTATCCCCGTAAGCCGGAGCGACGATCGCTCGTTTTATTAAGGGAAAATGAACTAGCTGCCATCTTAGTTCTATCCTATACTTTCTGCCCCCTCTTTTGTATAATTATCTCAACCTATTTGATGCTATGCCATTTTTTGCTGCTTACAATGGCTAAAGCATTTTTCACCTTTACAGAGTATCTCTTAAGTACGTTATACAGATCCTTCCCGGGATCAACAGGGAGATAACTAAGCATGGCCGTTTGTATGAAGGTGACATCTCTTTTTTTAGCCACTCAACTCTTCTCCATGAACCCTTTCCCTGCAAATGGTACTCAATGATAAAAGAGCATGAATTCAAGCTTCTTAAGGAAGCGGGGAAAGGAGATGCGCAGGCATTTGAACAACTCTATGAAGCAACGAATAGAAGGGTGTTCCAGTACCTTTGCCGGTTCACGAATGACCGTTATCTGGCAGAAGACCTGACTATGGATACGTATGCGGAGGTTTGGAAATCAGCCGGCCGGTTTCGGGG
>Ga0209254_10000439_pt1 | contig 33441 bp, 30 predicted proteins | sample FrelakmetDIP11DI_FD_187148 | JGI IMG/M metagenome (GOLD analysis project Ga0209254, IMG submission 187148) | Freshwater lake sediment microbial communities from the University of Notre Dame, USA, for methane emissions studies - DIP11 DI (SPAdes)... | ecosystem: Environmental > Aquatic >... | reverse complement strand
CACGTTGGCGCCCTGCGCCGCGAGGGCCTGCGCGATGCCCAACCCGATCCCGCTCGTGGACCCCGTCACCAGGGCCGTCCTGCCTCGCAGCATGCCGAAACCTCCCGTCGAGGCCGCGGCGGAGTCCGCGGCACACGGACTAGTTCGGCCGGCCGCCCGAGTGGTTACTGGCTGCGGTGGCTACCGTGCAGGAGGAGTCTGCGAGTCAGGCTGCGAAGACTGAATACGTACTCGCCGCACGGGCATGCCTGCACGAGGGCGTGGCCTCGTGCAGCGCGCGATCACGCGGCGCCGCGGGTGGCGAGGTAGTTCATCGGACCGCCGCGGAACGGCGCGAAGCCGGTGCCGAAGATGAGCCCCGCGTCGGCGAGGTCGGCGTCGGCGACGATGCCCTCCTCGACGGTCTTCTTCGCCTCGACGAGATAGGGGCCGATCAGGCGGTTCACCAGCTCGTCGGTCACCGGGCCGGCCTGGCCCTTCACCGGCTTGCCCTGCTCCCACTTGTAGAAGCCCTCGCCGGACTTCTTGCCGAGCTTCTTCTCGGCGAGCAGCGCCTCGAGCTGCTTCGGCGGCTTGGCGGCGTCGCCCGCCAGCGCCTTGCCCGCCGCAGCGACGATGTCGAGGCCGACCGTATCCGCGAGCGTGATCGGACCCATCGGCATGCCGAACTGCTCCATCGCCCTGTCGATGGTCTCCTTCGAGATCCCTTCGTCGAGCATCGCGAGCGCACTGGCCAGGTAGGGCCCGAGGACGCGGTTCACCAGGAAGCCGGGCGCGTCCTTGACGTAGAGCGGCAGCTTGTCGATCTGGCGCACGAATGCCGCGCCCTTCTTCGCCCACTCCGGATTGGTGATCGGCGCGGTGACTACTTCCACCAGCTGCATCTGCGGCACCGGGTTGAAGAAGTGCAGGCCCACGAGACGCGACGGGTCCTTCATGTTCGCCGCGATGTCGGCTAGCTTGAGGCTCGACGTGTTGGTCGCGAGGATCGCGCCCGGCTTGGCCTCCGCTTCGAGCTTCGCGAACAGCGCCTGCTTGGTCGGCAGGTGCTCGAAGATCGCCTCGATGATCACGTCGGCGTGGCGGATGCCGTCGCCGTTCACGTCGGGCAAGAGGCGGTCGAGCGTGTCTCGGGCGCGCAGCCGGTCGCGGATGCGCTTCCGGTACATCTCCGCCGCGCGCTTCATCGCGGGCTGCAGCCGGTCGATGGCCTGGTCCTGCAGCGTCACCACGCAGCCGCGCATGGCACACACCGCGGCGATGTCGCCGCCCATGGTTCCCGCGCCGATCACGTGCACGCGCTTCGCGGTGAAGTCCGACTCCTTGCCGAGCGCCTTCATGCGCTCCTGCAGGCCGAAGATACGGATCAGGTTCTTCGTGGTCGGATGCTCGATGAGATAGCCGATCGACGCCGGGTCGCCGTCGCGCGGCGCGAACGGGTCGCCGCCGTGCTTCTGCCACAGCTCCAGGATCGCGTAGGGCGCCGGATAGTGCTCGCGGCGCGCCTTTTTTTCGAGCTGCTTGCGCGCCATGCTTGCAGCGACGCCTTTCAGCGGGCCGTTGAGCAGTTTCTGGAAGAACGGCAGCTCGCGCGGCTTGGGCGCCTCCAGGGCGAAGATGCGCGCGGTGTTGTCCATCACGCGCCACGGCACCGAGGCATCGACGAGGCCCATGCCCTTTGCCTTGCGCGCCTCGATCGAGCGCCCGGTGAGCATCATGTCGAGCGCGGCCGGCGGGCCGACGAGATCCGGCAGGCGCATCACGCCGCCCCAGCCCGGCAGGATGCCGAGCATCACTTCCGGCAAGGCCATCTTGGTGCCGGGCTCATCCACCGCCACGCGGTACTTGCACGCGAGCGCGAGCTCCAGGCCGCCACCCATGCAGAAGCCGCGGATCAGCGCGACGGTCGGGAAGGGCAGGGCGGCGAGGCGGTTGAACGTCTCCCAGCCGCGCCGCACGATGGCCAGCGCGTCGTCCTTGGTCTGGATGCGCGTGAACTCGCCGACGTCGGCGCCGGCGATGAAGCCGGACTCCTTGCCGGAGCGAATCACGAGGCCGCGCGGCTTGTCGGCGGCGAGGCGGTCGACGATCGCGCCGAGCTCATCCATCGCGTCCTTCGAGAACGTGTTGGTGGACTCGCCCGCCTTGTCGAAGGTGAGCCAGACCAGGCCGTCGCGATCGGTGTCGAGGCGCCAGTGGGTGTAGGTGCCCAGCATTGCGTCGTTCGGTTTCATCACAGGTTCTCCACGAGCATAGCCCCGCCCTGGCCGCCGCCGATGCAGATGGTGGCCATGCCCTTCTTGCCGTTCTTGCGCTTCAGGACCTGCAGCAGGTGCAGCACGATACGCGCGCCGGAGGCGCCGACCGGATGGCCGAGGGCGATGGCGCCGCCGTCCACGTTGAGCTTGTCCATGTCGAGATCTCCCAGCGCCTGCTCCGCGCCGAGCTGGGTGCGGCAGTACTCGTCGCTCTTCCACGCCTCGATGCAACCGAGCACCTGTGCGGCGAACGCCTCGTTGATCTCCCAGGCGTCCATGTCGTCCAGGCCGTAGCCGTGGCGGCGCAGGATGGGCGTGGACGCGTGCACGGGCCCGAGGCCCATCTGCGCCGGGTCCAGACCCGCCCACTGGGAATCGACGATGCGGCCGACGGGCGTGAGGCCGTGGCGCTTCACGCCTTCTTCGGTGGCGAGTACCAGCCACGCTGCGCCATCGGTGATCTGCGAGCTGTTGCCCGCGGTGACCGTGCCGTACTTGCGGTCGAAGAAGGGCTTCAGCTTGGCGAGGTTCTCCACGGTCGAGTCCTTGCGCATGCCGTCGTCGGCCTGGTACAGGCTGCCGCGGTCATCGAACATCGCGACGATCTCGCCGAGATGGCCCTGCTCCTGCGCCGCGATGACTCGTGCATGGCTGCGCGCCGCGAACTCGTCCTGCTGCGTGCGGCTGATGCCGAAGCGGTACGCGAGGTTCTCGGCCGTCTGGCCCATGATCAGGCCCACGTTCGGGTCGGTGAGCCCCTTCATGATGCCGATCACCGGCGCGAGGTAGGCGAGCTTCAGCTTCGCCACCGCCGCGGCCTTCTGGCCGAAGGATTTCGCGGCGTAGAAGTTCGACAGCCAGTGCACCATCGCATCGGAGAACAGCAGCGGCGCGCGCGATAGCGCGTCCACGCCGCCGGCGAGCACGAGGTTGGAGCGGCCCGCTTCCATGTTCGCGATGGCCGAGTCGAGTGCCTGCATGCCGGAGGCGCAGTTGCGCATCACGGTCCAGCCGGGCACGTGCTGCCCGCAGCCCAGGCGCAGCGCGACCACGCGGCCGATATTGACCTCGTCCACCGAGGGCGAAGCGCAGCCGAGGATGACCTCGTCGAGGTCGGTGGGGGCGAACGGCTGCCGCGTGAGCAGCGCGCGGCCGGCGTGCACCGCGAGGTCGCTCGCCGCGAACGGGCCGGGCTTGTTGCGCGACTTGAGGAACGGCGTGCGCGCGCCGTCGACGATGTAGATCGGTTTGCTGGTCATGAATGCTCTCCTTGGCGCGGCCGGCGAAGCGGTCCGCACGGCTGCTCAGCGGCAGGCATTGCCGTAGTCCCACTGCGCCGCGCGGCACTCGCCTGCCCACGTCGTGTCGGTGCTGACGGTCTGGTCGCGGCACCACTTGCGGGCGCGTGCGGCCGCTTCCAGGCACTTCTCGCTCGCGTTCTCAGCGGTGGGGTACTTGCGCGCGGTCGGTGCGCTGTAATCCTCCACGTAATAGCTCTCGCAGCCGGCGAGCAGCAGCGCAGCGCAAGCGATCGCGGCGGTAGATGATCCCCTCCCCCTGACGAGGTGGAGGGCCGGGGTGGGGGGGATCGTCCTTCTCACGCCGCCACCCTCGCGCGCGGCGCGGCCGGTGGTACCTCCTCGCGGCGCACGCGCCAGTCCTGCGCAAAGTCGTCCACCCGCACCACCTTGTCGCGGAGCGCCGCGGCGCGAGTCAACTGGTCGCGCTCGGCCGCGGTGATGACATTCGCCGCGACCGCGGCCTGGACCAGTTCCGACGGAGCGCGGCCGACGATGGCCTTCGCCTTCTGGGCAGCGCGGATCCGGGCCTCGATGGCCTCGGCGTGGATGGCCGCTTCCATCGCGGCGTCGATCAAGCCCAGCGTGTCGTCGCGCTCAGGCGAGCCCAGGTACGTGCCGGCGGTGAGGCGGTCGCGGGTGGCGGAGGGCTCGATGAGGAGCTTCGCCACTTTCTGGCCGAGCCGGTCGGACGGAACGACGTACGGCCGGCCGAGCGGGAAGATCACGAGGTGCAGCAGCGTGGCGACGAGCCGGCTCGGATAGTTCGACAGCACGCCCTCGAACGCGTTCTGCGCGCGGAACATCGCGTCCCAGAGCGCCCAGTCGAGCAGCGGCTTGTCCGCCTGCTGGCGGCCTTCGTCCTCGTAGCGCTTCAGCGCCGCGCTGGCGAGATACATCATGGAGAGGATGTCACCCAGGCGCGCGGAGAGCTTTTCCTTGCGCTTGAGCGAGCCGCCCATCACCAGCATCGACACGTCGGCGACGAACGCGAAGGCGCTCGAGAACCGGGTGAGCTGCTGGTAGTAGCGGCGGTTTTCCTGCGCGACGTTCGCGGGCACCCTCACCCAGTGCGACCCGGTGAGGCCCGTGACGAACGCGCGGAGCCCGTTGCGCACGGTGAAGCCGATGTGGCCCCAGAACGCGTGGTCGAAGTCGCGCGAGGCCCTGGCGCGATCCGCATCGCGCGTCGCCTGCATTTCCTTCAGGACGTACGGATGGCAGCGGATCGCGCCCTGGCCGAAGATGATCAGGCTGCGGGTGAGGATGTTCGCGCCCTCGACGGTGATGGCCACCGGGATCTGCTGGTAGGCGCGGCCGATGAAGTTGGACGGGCCGAGGCAGATGCCCTTGCCGCCCTGGATGTCCATGGCGTCGTTGACGACCAGGCGTCCGCGCTCGGTGAGGTGATACTTGACGATGCCGGAGATCACCGAGGGCTTCTCTCCGAGGTCCACCGCGCCGGCCGTCATGGTGCGCGCGGCGTCCATCATGTAGAGGTTGCCGCCCATGCGCGCGAGCGGCTCCTCGATGCCCTCGAACTTGCCGATCGCGGTCTTGAACTGGTTACGTACCCGCGCGTAGGCACCCGTGCCGCGCACCGCGAGCTTGGAGAGCCCGGTCGCGGAGGAGGGCAGGGAGATGCTGCGCCCAGCGGCCAGGCACTCCATCAGCATGCGCCAGCCTTGCCCCGCCATCTTCGGCCCGCCGATGATCCAGTCGAGCGGCATGAAGACGTCCTTGCCGGAGTTCGGGCCGTTCTGGAACACCGCGTTGAGCGGATTGTGGCGGCGGCCGATGTTCACGCCGGGCGTGCTGGCGGGCACCAGCGCGCAGGTGATGCCGAGATCCTCGGTGTCGCCGAGCAGCCGGTCCGGGTCGTAGAGCCGGAACGCGAGGCCGAGCACGGTGCAGATCGGGCCGAGGGTGATGTAGCGTTTCTCCCAGGTCACGCGCATGCCGAGCACCTCGCGACCCTCCCACATGCCCTTGCACACGATGCCTAAGTCGGGAATGGACGCGGCATCGGAACCCGCATTGGGATTGGTGAGGCCGAACGCGGGGATGTCGAGACCCTTGGCGAGGCGCGGCAGGTAGTGGTTCTTCTGCTCGTCGGTGCCGTAGTGCAGCAGGAGCTCAGCCGGCCCGAGCGAGTTGGGCACCATGACCGAAATCGCGGCGGCGCTGCAGCGCGTGGACAGCTTGGTGACCACCTGCGAGTGCGCGTACGCGCTGAACTCCTTGCCGCCGTACTGCCTGGGGATGATCATGCCCAGGAAACCCTTGTCCTTGATGAACTGCCAGGCGTGGGGCGGCAGGTCGCCGAGGTCGTAGGTCTCCCAGTCGTTGACCATGGCGCAGAGCTGCTCGGTCTCGTTGTCGAGAAAGGACTGCTCCTCCGGCGTGAGCGTCGGGCGCGGGGTCGCGAGCAGCTTCTCCCAGCGCGGCTTGCCGGAGAAGAGGTCGCCGTCCCACCACACCGTGCCCGCGTTGATCGCGTCGGCCTCGGTCTGCGACATCGGCGGCATCACCTTGCGGAAGACCGCGAGCACGCGGTTGCTGATCAGCGGCCGGCGGATCGCCGGGACGCCGATCACGAGCGCGATGGCGGCGGCGAGCGCCGCGAGAACGATGAGAAACGTCGTCATGGTGCTACTCCTCGATGAAGCCTGGAACTGGCGCGGCTGGGGGCTCCCGCCACCTTGGCTTTCGGCGGCGGGGCGGGATCGGTTACGGAAGCCGGCGCGCGCTCGCCGCCGAGGTCGGGCAGCGGCGCCTGCAGGCCGGCAATGAGAAAGGGCGCGAGCCGGTGGAGCAGCCGCTCGTCGTCGTGCGCGCGGCTGCCGTTCGCGCCCGGGTTGAGGGCCGCGATGAGCTTCCATGCGTCCGCCCCGGCGAGCGTGTAGGCGAGCGCGCCCATGGTGAAGTGCAGGCGCCAGGACAGCTCCTGGCGCTCGATGCCGGGCAACGCGTGGCCGAATGCGTCCTTGAACCGCGCGATGGTGGGCGCGTAGCGCTCGGAGAGGAAGGCGCGCAGCTCCGCCGAAGGATCGACGTAGGCCCGCCCGAGCAGGCGAAGGAAGTCGCGCCCGCCGCGGTGCGGGTCCCGCGCGAGCGCGAGCGCCGGCATGAACAGGGCGGCGAGGATGCGCTCGCAGGACAGCGCCCGGCCCCGCGCTTCGGCCTCGTCCTGGTCGAGCTGGGCGAGGCGCTCGGCGTGCAGGGCGTCCAGCCGCCGCGCCAACATGGCCTGGAACAGCCCGGCCTTGTCCCCGAAGTGATAGTTGACCGCGGCAAGGTTCGCCGCCGCCGCGCCGGTGATCATGCGGCTCGACGTGCCGTCGTAACCGTGCTCGAGGAACAATGCCTCGGCGGCGTCGAGCAGCCGGTCGCGCGTCTCCTGCCGGGTGTCCATCGGGGCGTGATCCTCCGGTACGGATGTTTCAAACGAACGTTTGAATGCTGGGGGAGCGCCCCGGGCGGGTCAAGGAACACGGTAGAGGGGCGGCTCTACCGCACTGCGGCATGCCGGCCGCTTGCGCACGGGCCGCGGCGCCTCCACCTACAATCCATCGTTGACCGCAACGGAAGCCGTCCTTGCAGCACCACGCCGCCCATCCGCCCGTTCCCGCCGCCGCGTCCGCCGGCGGCAAGCCCGCCCGCCGGAACGAATGGCGCACCGTCCGCCTGCTGCTGCCCTACCTGTGGGAGTTCAAGGCGCGCGTGGTCGTCGCGCTCCTCCTGCTCACCGTGGCGAAGCTCGCCAATGTCGGCGTGCCGCTGGTCCTCAAGGAGGTCGTCGACAGCCTGGACAGCGCCACGGCGGTGCTGGTCGTGCCGCTCGCGCTGCTCCTGGCCTACGGCGCCCTGCGCTTCTCGACCGTCCTGTTCGCCGAGCTGCGCGACGTCGTGTTCGTGCGCGTCGCCCAGCGCGCGATTCGCCGCGTGGCGCTCAGCGTCTTCCGCCATCTGCACGCGCTGTCCCTGCGCTTCCACCTCGAGCGGCAGACCGGCGGCGTTTCGCGCGACATCGAGCGCGGCACGCGCGGCATCTCGACGCTGCTCTCGTACATGCTCTTCTCCATCATCCCGGTCATGCTGGAGTTCGCCCTGGTGGCGGCGGTGCTGTATGCGAAGTTCGACTGGCGCTTCGTGGCGGTCACCTTCGGCGCGGTCGCGGTCTACCTCACGTTCACCGTCCTGATCACCGAGTGGCGCATGGAGATCCGGCGCCACGCCAACGAGCTCGACTCGAAGGCCAACACCCGCGCCATCGACAGCCTGCTCAACTACGAGACGGTCAAGTACTTCAACAACGAGGAGTACGAGGCGCGCCGCTACGACGAGAACCTGCAGAAGTACGAGTCGGCCGCGGTGAAGAACGAGGTGTCGCTCGGGCTGCTCAACATCGGCCAGAGCTTCATCATCGCCGCCGCGCTCACCTCGCTGATGGTGCTGGCGGCGCAGGGCGTGGCAGCGCGGGACCTCACCCTCGGCGACCTGGTGCTGGTCAACGCGCTGCTGATCCAGCTCTACATTCCGCTCAACTTCCTCGGCATGGTCTACCGCGAGATCAAGCAGGCGCTGATCGACATGGACCGCATGTTCCGGCTGCTGGAGGAGAACCGCGAGATCGCCGACGCGCCCGACGCCGTGCCGCTGCCGCCCGGACCCGCGACGGTGCGCTTCGACCGCGTCGACTTCTCCTACGAGCCGAAGCGCCAGATCCTGCACGACGTCTCGTTCGAGATTCCCGCCGGGTCGAAGGTCGCCGTGGTGGGCCATTCCGGCTCGGGCAAGAGCACGCTCGCGCGGCTGCTGTTCCGCTTCTACGACATCTCCGCCGGGCGCCTGGAGATCAGCGGCGTCGACATCCGGCGCCTGCGGCAGTCCTCGCTGCGCGCAGCCATCGGCATCGTGCCGCAGGACACGGTGCTCTTCAACGACACCATTCTGTACAACATCCACTACGGCCGGCCCGATGCGACGAACCAGGAGGTCATCGAGGCCGCGCAGGCGGCGCACATCCACGACTTCATCGAAACCCTGCCGGACAAGTACGAGACGCGCGTCGGCGAGCGCGGCCTCAAGCTCTCCGGCGGCGAGAAGCAGCGCGTCGCGATCGCGCGCGCCATCCTCAAGAACCCCGCGATCCTGGTGTTCGACGAGGCGACCAGCGCGCTCGACTCGCGCACCGAGGGCGCGATCCAGGACGAGCTCGACCGCATCGCGCGCGGCCGGACCACGCTGGTGATCGCCCACCGCCTCTCGACCATCATGGATGCGGACCAGATCCTGGTGATGGACCACGGCCGTATCGTCGAGCGGGGCACGCACCGCGAGCTGGTCGAGGCGGGCGGACCCTACGCCGGGATGTGGGCGCTCCAGCAGCAGGAGGAGGCCGTCGCCGGAGTACCGCAAGCCGCCTCGCCACAGGCGACCGGGGCCTGATCGCCGCCTGTTCGCAGATAGGCCATTTGGCTTATGTTCTCAATGCTTTAGACTCGCCTGGCGAAATTACAACGCCAAGAAATTCTCAGTGTCCGCTCTAAAGATTTCCGCTATCTCCTTATTTTGGTTGCCGTAACGGCGAGCGGCTCGCTACACTGCCTCTCCTGGGTGGTCGGGGGGCGCATGTACAAGATCGGACTGGATGCAGTACTGGCTTTCGGGCGGGCAGCCGTGCTGGCTGCGTGCGCAGCCGGCTACTCTGCCGGCGCGGTCGCAAACGCCTTGCCGCCCATTGCCGAAGACCCCGAGGTCCTCAAGTCCTCCACCGTGCTGGTGATCGATGAAGAGACCGGCGAGGTGCTCTACGGCAAGAACACCGCCGCGGTCGTCCCCATCGCGTCCATCACCAAGCTGATGACCGCCATCGTGACGCTCGACGCGAACCTGCCGCTGGACGAGCAGGTCGCCGTCACCGGGGACGACGTCGATCTGTACAAGGGCACGCGCTCGCGTCTGCCGGTGGGCACCACGCTGTCGCGTGCCGAGATGCTGCACCTCGCGCTGATGGCCTCCGAGAACCGCGCCGCGTCGGCCCTCGGCCACAGCTATCCGGGCGGCGCCGGCGCCTTCGTCGCCGCGATGAACGCCAAGGCCGCCGAGCTCGGCATGAAGGACACGCGCTTTGTCGAGGCCACGGGCCTCTCGAGCGAAAACGTCTCCAGCGCGCCCGATCTCGCCAGGCTGGTCCAGGCCGCCAAGGCCTACCCGCTGATCCGCGAGTACTCGACCTCGACGGCCCTCGACGTGGAAGTCCGCGGCCGCAAGGTCGCGTTCGGGAATACCAACGGCCTGGTGCGCTCCGGGGACTGGGAGATCGGCGTCTCGAAGACCGGCTTCATCCGCGAGGCCGGCCGCTGCCTGGTGATGCAGGCGCGCCTCGCCTCGCGCTCGGTGATCATCGTGCTGCTCGATTCCTGGGGCTCGTTCACGCGCATCGCCGACGCCGCGCGCATCCGCGCGTGGCTGGAGCCGGGCTACTCGATGCCGGTGCTGAACGCGAAGCCGGTCAAGAAGGCGTCCGCCAAGGGCGCCACCGTGAAGCGCACCGCCGCCCAGGGCGCCACCGTTAAGCACACCTCCGCCAAGGGGTCCGGTAGCCGCGTGAAGGTCTCGATCAAGCCCGCCAAGGCGCGCTGAGGTATCTTCGCGGGGTGAGCCCCCGCACCGCCTTTCCCCCCGCCGCATGACCCCGCCCGAGCGCGCCGCGGGCATCGTCCGCCTCTACAACCTTCTCACGCCGCAGACCTCGTTCCGCGACGACGTCCTCGCGGGCCTCGCCCTGCCGCAGAAGTCCATTCCGCCGAAATACTTCTACGACGAGCGCGGCGCGCAGCTCTTCGAGCGCATCTGCGAACTGCCGGAGTACTACCCCACGCGCACCGAGATGGCGATCATGCGCGAGTGCGTCGGCGAGGTCGCGCGGCTGCTCGGGCCCGACGTCGAGCTGATCGAGTTCGGCTCCGGCGCGGGCGTCAAGACCCGGCTGCTGATCGAGCACTGCCGCCCGGCGCTGTACGTGCCGGTGGACATCGCCGAGCCGCAGCTTCGGGCCAACGCCGCTGCGCTCGGGGCGGATTACCCGTGGCTCAACCTGAGCGGCATCGTCGCCGACTTCGCCGCGCCGCTCGCGCTGCCGGACTTCGTCGTGCCCGTGCGCCGGCGCGTGGTGTATTTCCCCGGCTCCACGGTCGGCAACTTCACGCCCGACGAGGCCGTGGCGTTCATGCGGCGCTGCCGCGACCTGCTCGGGCCCGGGGGCATCCTGCTGATCGGCGTGGACCTCAAGAAGGACAAGCGCGTCCTGGACGCGGCCTACGACGACGCGCAGGGCGTCACCGCCGAGTTCAACCTGAACCTGCTCCATCGCATCAACCGCGAGCTCGAAGGCGATTTCGTGGTGAGCCGGTTCCGCCACGTCGCCTTCTACGACGAGGGCAAGGGCCGCATCGAGATGCATCTGGAGAGCGGCTACGCCCAGTTCGCGCACGTCGCCGGCCGGCGCTTCGACTTCCGCCCCGGCGAAACCATCTTCACCGAAATCAGCTGCAAGTACGGCGTGGAGGAGTTCCAGGCGCTCGCGGCGCAGGCGCGCTTTCACGCCGAGCGGGTGTGGACCGATCCGCAGCGGCTGTTTGCCGTGCATGCGCTGATGGCGGTCTGACGCCGCGGCTCACTCGAACCGATACCCCTTCGCCGGCACCAGCCGCCAGCGACCGTCGCCGGCGAGTTCCAGCACCTGCTCGTGATACGCGAGCAGGGCGGGACGGTGGCTCACGCTGACCGGCGTGGTGTGCAGGCGCGCGAGCTCGCGGTAGAGCTGCTCCTCGTTGGCTGCGTCGAGAGCGCTGGTGGCTTCGTCCAGCAGGGCGTACCTCGGTTCCGCGAGCAGCACGCGCGCGAAGGCGAGGCGCTGCTGCTCGCCGATGGACAGCAGCTTCGGCCAGTCGCGCTCGGCATTCAGCCCGCCCGCGCGGTCGATGAGCTCGCCGAGGTTCACGCGCTCCAGCAGCCGCGCGAGCTCCGCGTCGGGGAGGGTGCGCGTGGCGTCGGGGTAGAGAAGCTGGGTGCGCAGGCTGCCGAGGGCCATGTAAGGCTGCTGCGGCAGGAACATCAGGTGCCCGGCGGCGGGACGCTCGATGCGCCCGCTGCCCCTCGTCCACAGACCGGCCAGCGCGCGCAGCAGCGAGGTCTTGCCGCCGCCGCTGGCGCCGGCCACCAGGAGTCCGGCGCCCGGCTCGACCGTGAGGGTGAGGTCCTCGATGAGGGTGCGCTCGCCGCCGGGCGTGCGCAGCGTGACGTGCACCAGTGCGACGTGCGGCGCGTGAACGGTGGAAATGCGCTCCGCCGCGCCCGGCGCCGGCCCGGTCAACGCAGCGGCGAAGCCGTGCAGCCGGTCGATGCCCGCGGACAGGCGGCTCAGGCCCTCGAAGTGCTCCACGATCACGGTGAGCGCGGCGAGTATGGCGGTGAAGGCGCCGCCTGCCTGCACCGCGGCGCCGACCTCGAGCTCGCCCGAGAGCACGCGGTTGGCGATGATCGCGCTCGGCAGCACGATGGTGAGGAAGCTGAACGCGTACTGGAACAGGTTGAGCCCGAACTGGGTGCGGACCAGGCGCCGGAAGTTGCGGAACAGCGCGTCGAAGCGCAGCTTCGCGCGGTCGCCCTCGTCGCGCTCGCCGCGCAGGAAGGCGATGCCCTCGGCGTTCTCGCGGATACGCACGAGGCCGAAGCGGAAGTCCGCTTCGCGGCGCAGCTGCCGGTAGTTGAGCCCGATGAGCACGCGCCCGAAGAGCAGCGCGGTCGCGAGGGTGCCGAAGAGGGCATAGCCGGCGAGGAAGTACACCAGCTCGCGCGAGATCGACCACAAGAGGCCGGTGAAGGCCGCGAGCTGGATGCACGCGCCGAGCATCACCATGACGAAGTAGAGCGTCTGCTGGGTGAAGGTGGCGATGTCCTCGGCGATGCGCTGGTCCGGGTTGTCGATGTCGCCGCGCGCGTTGAGCTCGTAATAGGCGTGGCCGCCCAGGTAGGCGTCGAGCATGCGGTGCGTCATCCAGCGCCGCCAGTGGATGCCGAGCGTGTCGCGCACGTAGTAGTACAGCGCCCAGATCGGCACGGCCGCGAGCAGCACGGCCACGCTGTAGCGGATCGCCTTCCAGAAGCGGTCGCCGTCGCGCGCGGCCAGTGCCGATGTGAGCTCGCCGCTCAGCTCGACGAACGCGACGTTGAAGCCGGTCTGGCCGAGCAGCAGCGCCACCAGCGCGGCGAGCAGCACGCCGGCGCGCCAGCGCTGCTCCGAGCGCCAGTAGGGGCCGGCCAGGCCGCGGAAGCGCTCCCAGCGGCGCACGTCGAAACGGTGCGATTCGATGCGGTCGCGCTCGCGGCCCGCCGGCGCTCCGGCCGCAGCTGCCGCCGGCGGCGCCTGCGCTCCACTGCCCTGCATGGGTGGTCTTCCTCGGTCATCCATCTGAGTTCACCCGCTTACAGCCTACTACGACGGCCGCGGCCGCGCGGCGTCGCCTCGGTCCGCTGATGCGCGCCCGCCGTTGACGTAACGCAATAATCGGCTCGCCGCCCGGCGCTATGTTGAAATCGTGAAAGCGGGTGCATTTTTCGGCTGGCACGCATGGGGCGCGGCGCTGCTGCTGGCGGTGGTCGGCTGCACCTCGCTGCTGCCGCGGAGCTCCAGCGACGCCACTACCGGATGGCACAGCTACGAGGAGGCGCGCGCCGCGATGGAGCAGATCCGCCCCGGAACGACCACGCGGGCCGAGCTGAATGCGGCGGGTCTCGATCCCTACAAGGCGCCCAACATCACCATCCTGACCTACTCCGACATCCTGCTGCGGTTCCCGGTGACTGCGGCGCTGACGCTCGAGGAACTCGACGAGGGCCTCCAGCAGTGCTTCAAGGCCGGCAAGAAGTGCGACGGCTACCTGGTGCAGGCTCGAGAGGCGAAGCGCACGCGCACCGGCAACTTCTGGCTCGACTCGCTGCGCTTCGACCGTCCGGCGGAGACGCGGGGCTGGAGCTTCAGCGCGCTGATCGTCATGGTCGAGGACGTGGTCGTGTACACCCTTTACGGCGGCCAGCCGCTCGTCACCGAGCACACGCGCGAGCGCAACCCGCTCGGCCCGCTGCAGGGGTGGGGCGATACCGTGCCGTCGCTGATCGGCTGGTAGGCGCAGCGCTCATTCGAATAGCGGCAGGCTCTCCGCGGCGATGACCGCTTCCGTGGCCGAAGCGGCGTCGTCCTCGCGCACCAGTGCTCCGACGCGTACGCCGAGCAGCCGCAGGCGCCGATCGAACACCACGCGCTTCAGGCAGGAACGCACCGCGTCGCGGATCGCGGCGGCGTCGCGCGTCGGACGCTCGAGCGTGACGTCGCGCGTCACGATGGCGAAGTCCGCATAGCGCAGCTTCACGCCGATGGTGCGGCCGAGGTAGCCCTTGCGCTCGAGGTCGCCCGCGACGCGCTCGCACAGGCCGAGGAGGATGCGCGAGAGCTCCTCCCGGTCGCGGCGCTGGTCGAGGTCGCGCTCGAAGGTGGTCTCGCGGCTGATCGACTTCGGCTCGCGCACCGTGACCACCGGGCGGTCGTCGCGTCCGTGCGCGGCGTCGAGCAGCCACTGCGCGTAACGCGCGCCGAACGCCGCCGCCAGCGCCGCGGGCGCCGCGGCGGCCAACGCGCCGATGGTGTCGATGCCCATGGCCTCGAGCTTCGCGCTGGCGCGCGGCCCGATGCCGTTGATCCGCTTCGGCGGCAGCGGCCAGATGCGCGCGGCGAGGTCGGCGTGGGTCAGGACGGTGATGCCGTCGGGCTTGTCGAGCTCGGAGGCGATCTTGGAGAGCAGCTTGTTGGGCGTGATGCCGATGGAGCACGACAGCCCTGTGGCGTGCCGCACGTTGTCCTTGATGCGCGCGGCGAGGGTCCGGCTCTCGCCGGGCACGTCGGTGAGGTCGATGTAGATCTCGTCGATGCCGCGATCCTCGATCTGCGGGGCGATCTCTGCCACCGCGGCCTTGAAGCGGCGCGAGTAGCGGCCGTACTCCTCGAAGTCCGCGGGCAGCAGGATGGCCTCGGGCGCCAGCGCCGCCGCCTTCATGAGGCCGATACCCGAGTGCACGCCGAAGGCGCGCGCCTCGTAGGTCGCGGTGGTGGCGACGCCGCGCCCGGAGTAGTCGGCCAGCCGCATGAACTCGCCGCGCAACTCTGCGTCGGAGGCGCGCCGGCGGCGGCCGCCGATCACGACCGGCAGGCCCTTGAGCTCCGGATAGCGCAGCAGCTCGACCGACGCGTAGAACGCGTCCATGTCGAGGTGGGCGATGCGGCGCTCCGCCACCGCGGACGCGCCTCCGGGGAAGCTCTGAAGAACCCCGTTCTTCAGAGCCTCATTCATGGGAGCAGGGGGATGTTTCCCGGAACTTTTTCAGAGTTCCTCTACGCGGCGAGCTGCCCGCGATAGCCGATCGACCGCGAGATGCGGTCGGCGGTCTCCTTGACCAGCGCGGCCCACTGCGGCTTGAGGCGCTCGGCGGGCGCGGAGATGGAGAGTCCCGCGACCAGCGCGCCGGTGTCGTCGCGGATGCCCGCGCCGATGCACTTCACCCCGATCTCGGCTTCCTCGTTGTCCAGCGCGTAACCCTGCTTGCGCACGCGCTCGAGCTCTTTCTCGAGCATCGCGAGCGACGTGATGGTGTTCTTCGTGTGGCTGACCAGCCTGTCGCGCGCGGCGTAGTCGCGCACCGCGTCCGGCCCGTCCTCGAGCAGGAAGAGCTTGCCCACCGCGGTGATGTGCAGTGGGGCGCGTGCGCCGACGATGTTGACCACGCGGATCAGCGCGCGGCCGCTGGAGGTGCGCTCGATGTAGACCATCTCGTCGTCGCGCCGCACCGAGAGGTTGACGGCCTCGGCCGTGGCGTCGTGCAGCGCGCGCATGAACGGCAGCGCGTGCTCGCGCACGCTGATGCGCTGCTTCACCAGGTTGCCCAGCTCGAGCAGGCGCATGCCGAGGCGGTAGCTGCCCGGATCGATGCGCTCGACCATGCGGTCGCGCACCAGCGCGGAAAGGATGCGGTGCGCGGTGGAGGGATGCAGGCCGGCGCTGGCCGCGAGCACCTTGAGGCTCACGGCGTCACCGGAGTCGGCCAGGACGTCGAGCAGCTTCATCATCCGCTCGATGACCTGGATCGAGCTCTTCGCTTCCTTTTCGGTGCCTGCGCTGTCCTGCACGCTGCAACCCCTCCCCGGGGTGATGTGATAACTCTGCCGAAATTCTAACCCGGCATCCGGAATCGGGCCGAAGGCCGCGTGGTAACATCCGCGCGCCATCCAGCCCGCAGCCAGAGAGCGTCCATGCGCGTCGGCCTTCTCGTCACCTGCCTCGTCGATCTCATGCGTCCGTCCGTAGGCTTCGCGGCGCTCGAGCTTCTCGAGGCGGCGGGCTGCGAGGTGGTGGTGCCGGAGACCCAGACCTGCTGCGGCCAGCCCGGCTGGAACTCCGGCGACCGCGCCGCCACGCGCGCGCTGGCGGAGAAGGTGCTCGAGGAGTTCGAGGACTGCGATTACGTGGTCGCACCCTCCGGCTCCTGCAGCGGCATGATCCGCACGCACTACCCGGCGCTCGTCGAGAACGAACCGGTGCTGCGCGACCGCGTGGCCGCCCTTTGCGCGAAGACCCACGAGCTCACGGATTTCCTGGTGAACGTGGTGAAACTGCAGGAGGTGCCCGGCAGTTTCGCGGGCACCGTCACCTACCACGACTGCTGCGCCGGCCTGCGCGAGATGGGCGTGAAGGCGCAGCCGCGCGCGCTGCTCGCCAGGATCCCGGGCGTCGAGTTCGCCGAACTCAACGAGTGCGAGCAGTGCTGCGGCTTCGGCGGCACGTTCTCGATCAAGTTCGGCGAGGTTTCGGCGGCGATCGCCGACCGCAAGTGCCGCAACATCGAGGCGACCGGCGCGGACGCGGTGGTGCTGGGCGACCTGGGGTGCATGCTCAATATCGAGGGGCGCCTGCGGCGGCGGGGCAACACGACCACGCGGGTGCTGCATGTGGCCGAGGTGCTCGCCGGCAAGGTGGAGTGATGCAAGTCCAGTCGATGCACTTCAAGTCGCGCGCGCAGCTCGCGCTCGAGAACAAGATCCTGCAGGGCAACCTCGACAAGTTCGGGTCGGGGGGGCTCGCGCTGCTGCGGACGAAGGCCGTGGCCGCGTACGGCCACGCCGAGTTCGAGCGCCTGCGGGACGCCGGCGCGGCGATCCGCGACCGCTCGCTCGCCAACCTCGACGCGCACATCGAGCGCTTCGAGCGCGAGGCGGTGCGCCGCGGCGCCACGGTGCTGTTCGCGAAGGACGGCGACGAGGCGCGCGACCTGGTGCTGGAGATCTGCCGCCGCCACGGCATCCGCAAGGCGGTGAAGTCGAAGTCCATGCTCTCCGAGGAAGCCGGACTCAACGAGGCGATGGAGGCGGCCGGCGTGCAGCCGGTCGAGACCGACCTCGGCGAGTACATCATCCAGCTCGCCAAGGAGCCGCCGTCGCACATCATCGCGCCCGCGGTCCACAAGTCGAAGGAGGAGGTGTCGGACCTCTTCGTCGAGCACCACGGCACGCCGCACAAGACGGCAATCCCGGAGCTCACGCGCGAGGCGCGCGAGGTGCTGCGCGGGCATTTCCTCAGCGCGGATCTCGGCATCAGCGGCGCGAACTTCCTGATCGCGGAGACCGGATCCGGCGTCATCGTCACCAACGAGGGCAACGGCCGCATGGTGACCACGCTGCCGCGCGTGCACGTGTCCATAACCGGCATCGAGAAGGTGATCGGCACGCTGGAGGATTTCTCGACGCTGCTGCGCTCGCTCACGCGTTCGGCCACCGGTCAGCCGATCTCCAACTACGTCTCGATGTTCACCGGGCCGAAGGGCGCTGGCGACCTCGAGGGCCCCGAGCACATGTACTTCATCCTGGTGGACGCCGGCCGCACGAATCTCCTCGGCACCGACATGCAGGAGATGCTGCGCTGCATCCGCTGCGGCGCGTGCATGAACCACTGCCCCGTGTACCGCACCGTCGGCGGCCACGCGTACGGCTGGGTGTATCCCGGCCCAATGGGCTCGATCCTCACGCCCTCCTACGTGGGTCTGGAGAACGCGCTCGACCTGCCGCACGCGGCCACGCTGTGCAACCAGTGCGGCGTGGTGTGCCCGGTCAAGATCCCGCTGCCCGACCTGCTGCGCAACCTGCGCGAAAAGCAGGTCGATCGCGGCCTGCGTCCGGCCTCGGAGCGCCTGGGACTGCGCGCGTGGGCTTTCGCGGCGCGGCATCCGAGGCTCTACGCGCTGGGGACGAAGCTGGCCGTGCGCTGGCTTGCGTTCCTGGGGGGCGGCCCGAAGCTGATCCACCGGCTTCCCTTCGTCGGCAGCGGCTGGACCATCGGGCGCGATTTCCCCGCGCCGCAGGGCAGGACCTTCCGCGAGCTGTACCGGCAGCGCAAGGGCTAGGCGGGGGCCCGTCGGCATGACGGCGCGCATTGACACTGCGAGCCGCGCGCAATAGCTTCACCCTTCGCCCGACGCGCCCTCCAGAGGCGCACGGGTCACCCCACCGGAGACCGACATGCTCAAGCCGCTCCTGGCCGTCGCCGCTGCCGCCGCCCTGGCCGGCGCCGCGCCCGCGTACGCCCAGACCTACCCCTCGCAGCCCATCAAGTTCGTCGTGCCGTTCACGCCCGGCACCGGCATGGACACCATCGCGCGCACCGTCGGCCCTAAGCTCGCCGAGCGGCTCGGCCAGCCGGTGGTGGTGGAGAACCGCCCCGGCGCGAGCGGTAACATCGGCACCGAGCAGGTGGCCAAGGCCACGGCAGACGGTCACACGGTGCTGGTCAGCGCGAACACCATGCTGATCGCCGCGCATCTCTACAAGAACGTGCCGTACGAACCGATGACCGACTTCGCGCCGGTGACGCTGGCGGCCTGGGGCACGCTGCTGCTCACCGCCAATCCGAAGTCGGGCATCGAGAGCGTGGCCGACCTCGTGGCGAAAGCGCGGGCGAACCCGGGGAAGATCACCTACGCCTCGCCAGGCATCGGCACGCCGCACCACATGTCGATGGAGCTGTTCCGCGAGCGCACCGGCCTCGACATGCTGCATGTGCCCTACAAGGGCAGCGCGGGCGCGCTCACCGACCTGCTCTCGGGCGAGGTGAACGTCGGTTTCGTGCCGGTGCACGTCGCCATGCCGCACATCAAGGCGGGGCGCCTGAAGCCGCTCGCGGCCGGCGCAAAGCAGCGCCATCCCAACGCGCCCGACGTGCCGACGCTGGACGAGCTCGGCTTCCGGGGCATCGACGTCGAGATGTGGTACGCGTTCTACACGCCGAAGGGCACTCCGCCCGCGGTGGTGGCCAAGCTGAACGCCGAGATGCGCGCCATCCTCGCCGACCCCGAGGTGAAGGGGAGCTTCGACAAGGTCGGGCTGGACGTGGCCTCGTCCTCGCCCGACGACCTCATGAAGCTGATGCAGCGCGACAACCCGCGCTGGCTCGAGGTCATCCGCAAGAACAACATCACCGCGCAGTGAGACGATGACCGCTCCGGAGCGCCTGCCCATCGTCGTCGCCGGGGCCGGTCCCACCGGCCTGATGTGCGCGCTCGCGCTCGCACGTCAGGGCGTGCCGGTGATCGTGTTCGAGCAGGAGCCTGCGCTCACCCACGACCTGCGCGCCGGCTCGTATCACCCACCGACGCTCGAGATGATGGCGCCGTTCGGCGTCACCGCGCGCATGCACGAGACCGGCATCCGTGTGCCGCGCTGGCAGATGCGCAATCGCGCGGGCGATCTCGTGGCGGAGTTCGATCTGGGCATGCTCGCGGATGTCACCCCCTATCCCTACCGCCTGCACCTCGAGCAGCACCGCCTCACGCCGATCCAGCTCGACCTCGTGCGCGCCGAGCCGCTCGCCGAGGTGCGCTTCGGCCACGAGCTCGTCGCGTTCGAGGAGCGAGGCGATTCCGTGCGCATCACGGTTGCCGGGCCGAACGGCCGCGAGCACGTCGAGGCGGCGTGGCTCGTCGGCGCGGACGGCGGGCGCAGCGTGGTGCGCAAGCAGCTCGGCGTGGAGTTCGAGGGGTTCACCTGGCCCGAGCACTTCCTGGTGGTGAGCACGCCCTACGATCTCGCGCAGCACGGCTACACGCCCAACGCGTACGTCGCCGATCCTGCGGAGTGGGCGGCCGTGTTCAAGATGCCGCACGAAGGCCCGCCGGGGCTCTGGCGGGTGGCGTTTCCGAGCAGCCCCGACGAGTCCGAGGAAACCGTGCTGGACGGCGACGAGGTCGAGCGCCGGATGCAGGGCTTTCAGCCGAAGGCCGGCCGCTACGACATTGCGTACAAGAGCATCTACCGCGTGCACCAGCGCGTCGCGCGCGAGTGGCGCTTCGGGCGGGTGGTGCTCGCCGGCGATGCGGCGCATCTCAACAACCCGCTCGGCGGCTTCGGCCTGAACAGCGGCATCCACGACGCGATCAACCTCGCCGCGAAGCTCGGCCCGGTCTGGCGCGGCGAGGCCGATGCGTCGCTGATCGACCGCTACGCGCGCCAGCGCCGCCACGCCACCGTCGAGCAGGTGCAGGCGATGTCGATCCGCAACAAGCGCCTGCTCGAGGAGCGCGACCCGGCGGTGCAGCGCCGGAACATGGAGCAGATGGTCGCCACCGCCGCCGACCCGGCGCGCGCCCGCGAGCACCTGCTCAACACCAGCATGATCGCCGGCCTCGCCCGCGCCATGGCGATCCAGTAGGAGCTTCATGAAACTCTGCCGCTACAACGACGATTTCGTGGGCCTCGTGATCGACGGCTGCCTGCACGACGTCACGCCCGCGCTCGCTGCGCTGCCGGTGTGGCGGCATCCGCTTCCGAAGCACGATCCGCTGATCGCGAATCTCGCCCGGCTGCGCGCCGCGCTGGAGGAGGAAGCGGGCCGTTCGCCGCCGATCCCGCTCGACCGGGTCACGCTGCTGTCGCCGGTCGCGAATCCCGGCAAGCTCATCGCCGCGCCGGTGAACTACCGGAAGCACCTCGAGGAGGTGCTGGCCGACAAGCAGATCCACCACGGCAACCTCATCAACGAGATCCATCGCGCCGGCCTGTTCCTCAAGGCGACCAGCTCGCTCGTGGGGCCGGGCGAGGGCGTGCGCCTCGTGCACACCGACCGGCGCAACGACCACGAGGTGGAGCTTGCCGTGGTCATCGGCAGGCAGGGCCGCAACATCAAGGCGGCCGATGCGCTGGGCTACGTCGCCGGCTACTGCATCGGCCTCGACATGACCATCCGCGGGCCCGAGGAGCGCAGCTACCGCAAGTCGCCGGACAGCTACTCGGTGCTGGGGCCGTGGCTGGTGACGCCGGACGAGATTCCGGATCCGTCGAAGCTCCAGCTCTCGATACGCGTCAACGGCGAGGTGCGGCAGGATGCGAATACCGAGGACTTCGTCGTCGACGTGCCGGGATTGATCGAGATGGCGTCGAGCTTCTACACCCTCCACCCGGGCGACGTGATCTACACCGGCACACCGCAGGGCGTCGGCCCGGTGAAGCCGGGCGACGTGATGGTGGCGAGCATAGAGCGCATCGGCAGCATGACGGTGGCGGTGAGCGCGGCCTGAGCGGACGCGCGGCTTACAATATTCGATTGATCAGGAAGGCGACCCCCATGAACAAGCCCGTCGAACTGCAGACCGTCCCGCACTGGATCGCCGGCAAGGCGGCCGCAGGATCCAGCGGCCGCTCCGGCCCCGTCTACAACCCCGCCACCGGACAGGTGAGCAAGCGCGTCGCCTATGCGAACGCCGCGGACCTCGACGTCGCGGTGCAGGCCGCGCGCGCGGCGCTGCCCGAGTGGCGCGATGCGTCCATCCTGCGCCGCGCCCGCGTGATGCAGAAGTTCCTCCAGCTCCTGCAGGCCAACCAGAAGCAGCTTGCGGCGCTGGTGACCGAGGAGCACGGCAAGACCCTGCCCGACGCGATGGGCTCGGTGATGCGCGGCATGGAGGTGGTCGAGTTCGCCTGCGGCATCCCGCATCTCCTCAAGGGCGAGCATTCCGAGAACGTCGGCACCGCGGTGGACTGCCACACCGTGCGCCAGGCGGTGGGCGTGTGCGCCGGCATCACGCCATTCAATTTCCCGGCGATGGTGCCGATGTGGATGTTCCCGATGGCCATCGCCTGCGGCAACACGTTCATCCTCAAGGTCTCCGAGAAGGTGCCGTCGTGCGCGATGCGCATGGCCGAGCTGCTGACGGAAGCGGGCCTGCCTGACGGCGTGTTCAACGTGGTGCACGGCGACAAGGAAGTGGTGGACGCGATCCTCGACCACCCCGGCATCAATGCCGTGTCGTTCGTCGGCTCGACGCCCATCGCGAAGCACATCTACGAGACCTGCGCGAAGAACGGCAAGCGGGTGCAGGCGCTGGGGGGCGCCAAGAATCACGCGGTGGTGCTGCCCGACGCCGACCTGGAGTTCACCGCCGATGCCCTGATCGGCGCGGCCTACGGCTCGGCGGGAGAGCGCTGCATGGCGATCTCCGCCGTGGTGGCGGTGGGCGACGCGGCTGACCCGCTGGTTGCGCTGATCGGGAAGAAGGCCAGGGCGATCCGCATCGGCCCCGGCGACGCGGACGGCATGGACATGGGCCCGCTGGTCACGCGCGAGCATCGTGACAAGGTCGCGGGCTACGTGGACACCGGGGTGAAGGAGGGCGCGAAGCTCGTCGTCGACGGCCGCGGGTTCAAGGTGCCGGGGCGCGAGGAGGGCTTCTTCCTCGGCACCAGCCTGTTCGATCACGTCAAGCCGGACATGAAGATCTACCGGGACGAGATCTTCGGACCGGTGCTGGTGGTGCTGCGCGTCGCCACGCTGGAGGAGGCGATCGCGCTGGTGAACGCCAATCCCTATGCCAACGGCACGGCCATCTTCACCGAGTCGGGCGGCGCGGCGCGACGGTTCGAGAACGAGATCCAGGTCGGCATGGTGGGCATCAACGTGCCGATCCCGGTGCCGGTGGCGTTCTATTCGTTCGGCGGCTGGAAGAACTCGCTCTTCGGCGACCTGCACGTGCACGGCGCCGAGGGCATCAAGTTCTACACCCGCACCAAGGTCGTCACCACGCGCTGGCCGCACCAGGACACGCCGCGCGGCGGCGGCTTCGTGATGCCGACGCTCGGATAGCGTGACGACCGCCCGCGCGGCGATCCCGCTGATCGTTGTCGCGGAGCTCTTCGGCACGTCGCTCTGGTTCAGCGCGAACGCGTCGGCCGACGCGCTCGCGCAGGCGTGGGGCCTCGCGGCGCGCGACATCGGCACGCTCACCTCGGCGGTGCAGCTGGGCTTCATCGCCGGCACGTTCGTCTTCGCTTTCTCGGGACTCGCGGACCGCTACGCGGCGAGCCGCATCGTCGCCGCGTGCTCGGTCATCGGTGCGCTGTCGAACGCGGGCTTTGCGCTCGCCGCACAGGGGCTTGCCGACGCCTGGGCGTGGCGCTTCCTGACCGGGCTCGCGCTCGCCGGCATCTATCCTCTCGGCATGAAGCTGGTCGTGAGCTGGGCCCCCGACCGCTCGGGCGAGGTGCTCGGCTGGCTGGTCGGCATGCTCACGCTGGGTACCGCGCTGCCCCATGCAGTGCGCGCGGCCGGAGCGGCCTGGCCGTGGTCGTACGCGGTGCTGGCGAGCTCGGCGCTGGCGCTCGTCGGGGCGGCCCTGGTGCTGCGGCTGGGCGACGGCCCGCATCTGAAGCGCGGCGTCGGCAAGGCGATCGGCTGGGGCGACGTGATCAAGGCGTTCCGCATTCCCGCATTCCGCGCGTCCGCGCTCGGCTACTTCGGCCACATGTGGGAGCTGTACGCGTTCTGGACGCTGGTGCCGTTCCTGCTGGTGGCCGCGCTTGCCCAGCCGGCGCCGGCGGAAGTGGCGTGGTGGTCGTTCGCGGTGATCGGCGCCGGAGCGCTCGGCTGCATCGTTGGCGGGCGCGCGTCGCGTGCAGTGGGCGGGGCGCGCGTGGCGGCGGTGGCGCTCGCGGGATCGGCGGCAGCCTGCCTCGCGTTTCCGTTCGCGCAGGGGTGGCCGGCCCCGGCGTTGCTCGCGCTGTTCCTCGCCTGGGGCGTGGCGGTGGTCGCGGACTCGCCGCAGTTCTCGGCGCTCTCGGCGCGCGCGTGTCCGCCCGAGATCATGGGCAGCGCGCTGGCGTTCCAGAACAGCATCGGGTTCTTCATCACCGTGGTGGCGATCTCCGCCGCGACCGCGCTGCTGCCCGCGCTCGGTGCGTGGGTGTCATGGCTGCTGCTGCCCGGGCCGCTCCTCGGCCTCGCCGCCATCGCGCCGCTCGCGCGGCGGCGCGCTTGACCCTCGCGGGGGCGCGGGGCATCCTCGGGCGCTCATGGGCTGGATCGATCGCATTCCCCTCGTGGTGCTGGTGCCGCTCGCGCTGTGGCTCGGGCTCGCGCCCTTCGCGCCGGAGCCGCACCTCTGGGAGAAGCTGAAGATGCTCGCGGCCGGGACGCTGTCGCGGCCGATCGACGTCTTCGATCTGTTGCTGCACGGCGTGCCGGTCGTGTTGTTGCTGATACGCCTCGCCCGCATGGGGCGATCGCGGGCCAAACGGGAGACGGGATGACCACGGGTACCGCAGTGATCGTCGGCGCAGGGCATGGCCTGTCGGCGTCGCTCGCGCGCGCCTGCGCCGCGCGCGGCATGCATGTGGCGTTGGCGGCGCGCAATCCGGACAAGCTCGCGCCGCTTGCCGGCGAGACCGGCGCGCGGGTGTTTGCCTGCGACGCCGCCGATGCGGGCGCGGTGCGGACGCTGTTCGCACAGGTGGATGCGGCGTTCGGTGTTCCGGAAGTGGTCGTCTACAACGCTTCGGCGCGCGTGCGCGGTCCGCTGGTCGACGTGGACGCAGAGGGGGTGTCGAAGGCGCTCGCCGTCACGGCGTTCGGCGGTTTCCTGGTCGGGCAGGAGGCGGTGCGCCGCATGCTGCCGGCCGGGCGCGGCTCGATTCTCTTCACCGGCGCCTCGGCGAGCGTCAAGGGCTATCCGCAGTCGGCGTCGTTCGCGATGGGCAAGTTCGCGCTGCGCGGCCTCGCGCAGAGCATGGCGCGCGAGCTGGCGTCCAGGGGTATCCACGTCGCGCACTTCGTCATCGACGGCGGCATCCGCCAGCCCGGCGATCCGCGCGCCGCGCAGCGCGGCGAGGACGGCCTGCTCGACCCGGACGCGATTGCGCGCACCTATCTGCAGATCCACGACCAGCCGCGCAACGCGTGGACGTGGGAGGTGGAGCTGCGTCCCTGGACAGAAAGCTTCTGAGCCGAGGGTGCGGGCTCAGGCCGTCGCGGCAGCCCGCGCGCGGACCTTGCCCCGCGGTCGCGGGCCCGCGAGACCGCCTGCTGTCGCATCGACCGTGCGCGAGTAATGCTCGCGCAGCGCCCGCAGGGCGCGGGCCGTATCGCGGGCGAGCACGGCATCGAGCAGTTCACGATGTTCCGCGGCGATGTCGCGCGCCAGCACTGCCTTGGGCGTGCGCAGGACGCGAATGAGGCGGTAGCGCTCCGCCTGGTCGTACAGGTTGGCGGCGTAGTTCATCAGCCAGGGCGAGTCGCACGCGGCGAGCAGCGCCATGTGGAACTCGCGGTGCCGCTCCGCCCAGGCGCGGGGATCGGCACCCGGGCCCACCGGCAGGGGCATGCGCGCGAGGCGGTGAAACGTGCCCATCACGCCGGTTTCCCACTCGACCCCGCCGCGGCGCATGGAGCGCTCGAGCGCCTCGCCCTCGATCAGCAGGCGCACGGCGAGGATGTCGCGCGCCTCGGCCGCGGACACCGGCGCCACGCGGTAGCCGCGCTGCCCCTGCGTGATCACCAGCCGCTCCACGGCGAGCTTCGACAGCGCCTCGCGCAGCGGGCTCACCCCCAGGCCGTAGCGCCGCCGCAGGGCGTCGCTGCGCAGCGCCTCGCCCGGGGGCAGCCGGCCCCAGACGATGTCTTCGCGGAGGCGGGCATATGCGAGCTCCCCCAGGGTGCGGAACGGGTTCCCCGTGTCGTCGTGCACCGCAGCGACCGCCCGCTTCATCGCGCTTCCATTGACAAGGAATTTCCAAAGCGTAGAGTATTTTGGAAAAGAGCCCAAGTCCAGACCCCCGCCGCCGCAACAAAGGGGCGTCCCGCACCAAAGGAGAACGTGCATGGTCCTTCGCGCCCTGCGGCTTGCCGCCGCGGCAGCCTTCGCCGTCGTACTCGCTGGCTGCGCTACCGAGCCGCCCGCGCCGGCGCGGCCCATCGAGGTCAACGTCTTCCCCGGCGGCTTCAACTGGCCGATCTGGGCGGCGCAGGAGAAGGGCTTTTTCGCGAAGCAGGGCGTGGCGATCAACATCACGCCCACGCCCAACTCCGTCGCGCAGCTCTCCGGGCTGATCGACGGCAAGTTCGACATCGCGATGACCGCGATCGACAACCTCATCGCCTACCGCGAGGGGCAGGGCGAGGCGCCCAAGCTCGGCACGGACCTGGTCGCGGTGATGGGCGGCGACAACGGTTTCCTGCGGCTGGTGTCGATCCCGGAAGTGAAGGCGATACCCGAACTGCGCGGCCGCACCGTGTCGGTCGATGCGCGGACCACGGGTTATGCATTCGTGCTGTTCGAGATCCTCGATCGCAACGGCCTGCGCGAGCCGGCCTACGCCATCGAGCGCGCCGGCGGCGTGCGCCAGCGCTTCGATGCACTCATGGAGAAGAAGCACGCCGCGACGCTGCTGATCTCGCCGTTCGAGGTGCAGGCGCAGGCGCGCGGCTTCACGCTGCTCGCCGACGCCTCCGCCGCGCTGGGCAGCTACCAGGGCCTGGTCGCCGGGGTTCGCAAGGGCTGGGCCGAGGCCAACCGGCGCCAGGTGGTGGGATACATCCGCGCCTACACCCAGGGCGTCGAGTGGCTGTACGATCCGGCCAACCGCGCCGAGGCGCTCGCGATCTTCCAGAAGAACGTGCCGAACTCGACCCCGCAGCAGGCCGAGACCGCCTATCGCATCCTGCTCGATCCGAAGAACGGCTTCCAGCGCCGCGGGCAGATCGATCTCGCCGGGGTGCAGACCGTCATCACCCTGCGCGAGAAGTGGGCCGCGCAGCCGAAGAAGCTGCAGCCGCCGTCGGCGTACTACGACGGCAGCTTCCACCGCGAAGCGATGCGCTGACCACCAACAGGGGGCCACCGTGGGATTCCGCGTCACGCTGCAGCCGTCGGGTCATTCGTACGAGGTTCCCGACGGCAAGACCATCCTGCACACCGGGCTGGACGCCGGGTTCAGCATGCCCTACAGCTGCAAGACCGGCGTGTGCAAGACCTGCCGCGGCACGCTCCTGGAGGGCAAGGTGGACTACGGCATGGTCCATCCGACCTATCTCTCCGACGAGGACAAGGCGCAGGGCTACGCGCTGCTGTGCATGGCGAAGCCGCTCTCCGACGTGGTGCTCCAGGTGCGCGAGCTCGAGGGCCTGGCCGGGATCACCGTCCGCACCGTCCCCTGCCGGGTGATGAAGATCGACAGGCCGGCGCCGGACGTCGCGGTCCTGCACCTCCGCCTGCCGATGAACGAGAACATGCGCTTTGTCGCCGGCCAGTACGTGGAGTTCCTGCTCAAGGACGGCGTGCGCCGCGCGTACTCCATCGCCAACAAGCCGCTGGTCACCGGCGTGATCGACGTCGAGCTGCACGTCCGGCACACGCCCGGCGGGCTGTTCACCGACCGCGTGTTCTCGTCCCTCAAGGAGCGCGAGCTGCTGCGCTTCGAGGGACCGCTCGGGACGTTCTTCCTGCGCGAGGACAGCGCCAAGCCGATGGTGTTCGTCGCGAGCGGGACCGGCTTCGCGCCGATCAAGGCGATGCTCGAGCACGCCTTCGAGCGCGGCCTGAACAAGTCCCGGCCGATGGCGCTCTACTGGGGCTGCCGCGCGCAGCGCGACCTCTACATGCGCGACCTGCCCACGCAGTGGGCGCGGGAGCAGGAGAACTTCACCTTCGTGCCGGTGCTCTCCGAGCCCGCGCCGGAGGACGCCTGGACCGGGCGCACGGGCTTCGTCCACCGCGCCGTGATGGCGGACTTCCCCGACCTCTCCGGGCACCAGGTGTACGCCTGCGGCGCGCCGCCGATGGTCGAGGCCGCCAAGGCGGACTTCACCGCGCAGCGCGGGCTGCCCGCCGACGAGTTCTACGCCGATTCGTTCCTGACCGAAGCCGACCGCGCGAAAGCCGCGGTCGCCCCGTAACGCCACCACCGAGGAGGACAGCCATGAGCGTCGCCGCCGAAATGATCAAGGATCCGATCGTCGAGCCCAAGCATCCGGGGTCGATCGTCAAGCCCTACGTGCTGTCGCACGGCACCTGCGAGTGCTTCAACATGGCCGAGACCCGCAAGTTCTACGAGGAGTTCCTCGGCATGGAGTGCGTGCGCCATGCCAAGCCGGCGATGGTGTTCCGGCTCGGCCTGAAGTTCCACGTCGTGTGCGTGGAGGTCGGCAAGGCGGTGCATCCCTGCAGCGTGCTCAACCACTGGGGCGTGGACGTGCGCTCGCACGAGGAGGTGGACGCGGCGCACGCCGCGGCGCTCCAGTACAAGGAGAAGTACAAGATCCGCCAGGTGCTGCCGGTGGTGGAGCAGCACGGCGTCTACTCCTTCTACCTCGAGGACCTCGACCACAACTGGTGGGAGATCCAGTGCTACGACGGCTTCCAGCACGACGACATGTTCGACTTCGGTGACCGTTTCGCGATGGACGAGAGCGGCGACCCCAACCTCAAGGAAATCGCGATGTCGAAGTGATCCGCACGGACCTCGCTCGCATGCCGCCCGACACCAGGAGCCACCGCAAATGAACAACCGCCTCACCCTGGCGGCGCTCGCCGCCGCCGCTGCGCTCGCGTCCGCCCCCGCGTCCGCACAGCAGGTCATCAACCTCACCATCGCCTCCAGCCATCCGGTGCAGGTGCCGTGGGTCTCGGCGATGGCGAACCACATCGTGCCGGAGATCGACCGGCGCCTGGCCGCCGACGGCAACAAGTACAAGATCAACTGGCGCCAGGCCTACGGCGGCGTGCTGTACAAGGCCAACGCCACGCTCACGTCCATCACCGACGGCATCGCCGACATGGGCTGGGTGTTCACCAACCTGGAGAGCGCGCGCATGCCGCTCGCGCAGGTGTCGACCTTCACGCCGGGGGTCACCGACAACTACCGGCTGATGGCCGAGGTGCACAACGAGCTGATGGACACCAATCCGCACCTCAAGGCGGAGTGGGACAAGGCCAACGCCATCTTCCTCGGTGCGATGGCGATCGACTCGCTGCATCTGTTCACCAAGGCCCCGGTGAAGAACGTCGCGGACATCAAGGGGCGCAAGATCTCCGCCGCCGGCACCATCGGCTCGTGGATCAACGCGATCGGCGGCGTGGCCGTCGACGGCGCCCTGCCGACCTTCTACACCGACATCAAGAACGGCGTCTCCGACGGCGGGATGACGGTGGCCACCGGGGCGCTGGGCGTGAAGCTCTACGAGGTGACCCCCTACGTCACGCTGATGAACATGGGGACCTTCTATGCCGGCGCGCTCGCCATCAACAAGGACTCCTACAACAAGCTGCCGCCCGAGGTGCAGAAGGTGGTGCGCGAGGTCGGCCGCGAGTACACCGTGAAGGTGGCCGAAGGCGTGGACCGCGCCTTCCAGACCGCGTTCAAGGTGTTCCGCGAGCAGACCAACCCGCCGGTGGTCATCACCGAGCTGCCCGCCGACGAGCGCCTGAAGATGTTCCAGTCCATGCCCAACATCGCCGACGGCTGGGTGAAGGCGAACGAGGCGCGCGGCCTGCCGGCCCGGCAGGTGCTGAACGATTACATGGAGCTGATGCGCAAGCGCGGCGCCACGCCCGCGCGCAACTGGGACAAGCAGTGAGCTGGACACTGGCCGCCTGGCGCCGCGAGGACGGCGCCGAGCGCGCCGGCGTGGTCGCTGGCGACCGCGTGTACGACGCGGCTGTCCTGACCGACCGCAACGCCTATGCGACGACCATGGCGCTGCTGGACGACTGGCCGGCCGCCTCGGCGCGCATCGACGCGGCGCTCGCGCGGCCGTCGGCGCCGTCACTCGCGCTGGCGGACACGCCGCTGCTCGCGCCCGTCGCGCGGCCCGGCGCCATCTACTGCGCCGGCGCCAACTACACCGACCACATGGCGGAAATGGCGCGGGTGATGAACATGCCGCCCGAGCGCGATCCGCGCGAGGCCGGGCTCAAGCCCTGGCACTTCCTCAAGACCTCGCGCGGCTCGATCGTTGGTCCAGGCGCCGGAGTGGCGATTCCGGCCTACGCGAAGCTGCTCGACTGGGAGATCGAGCTCGCCGCGGTGATCGGCCGGCCGTGTCGCCACGTGCCGGTGGAGCGGGCCCTCGACTGCGTGGCCGGGTACACGATCGCCAACGACCTCTCCGCGCGCGATCACGTCAAGCGCGAGGGCGTCGGCGACCACTCGCCGTTCAAGTGGGACTGGGTGAGCCAGAAATGCTTCGAGGGCGCGTGCCCCCTCGGGCCGTGGGTCACGCCGGCTGCGCAGATCCCCGATCCGCAGAACCTGGCGATGAGGCTGTGGGTGGGCGACGAGCTGATGCAGGACTCCCACACCAGCCGCATGATCTTCTCCACCGCCGAGCAGATCGCGCATCTCTCCACGCGCATCACGCTGTTTCCCGGCGATCTGGTGCTGACCGGCACGCCCGCCGGCGTCGGCATGGCGCGGCGGCGCTTCCTGGCGCGCGGCGAGACGGTACGGCTCTGGATCGAGTCGATCGGCGAGTTCTCCCACCGGGTCGTCTGACCGGGGCGGGTATCATCCGAGCGAGCCGACCCGGAGCCCGCCTGCCTTGAACCGTTCCATGCCCATCTACGACCTCACGCGCATCACGCTGGGGGTCATCACCATCCTGCTGCTGATCTGGGCGAGCCTCTGGGTCCTGCAGCCTTTCCTGCCCGCGCTGGTGTGGGCGACCATGGTGGTGATCGCGACCTGGCCGATGATGCGCGCGGTACAGGCCCGCCTCTGGGGCCGACGCGGCCTCGCCGTGGCGGTGATGACCGTGGCGTTCATGCTGGTCCTGGTGGCGCCCCTCTGGTCGGCAATCACCGTCATCCTCGATCACGCGGACGACGTCGCGGCCATCGCCAAGAGCTACTCGGTGGCGAAGTTCCCGCCGCCGCCCGAGTGGCTCGCCCGCGTGCCGGTCGCCGGCCCGAAGGTCGCCGCATTCTGGGCGGAGCTCGCCGCGTCCTCGCCCGAGCAGCTCGGCGAGAAGCTGCTGCCATATGCGCGCGTCGCCGCGACGTGGGCGGCCACCCAGGCGGGCGGCCTCGGCAAGATGGTGCTGCACTTCGTGCTCACCGTGGCGATCGCGGCCATCCTGTATTCCGGCGGCGAGACCGCGGCGGCGGCGGTGCTGCGCTTCGCGCGGCGGCTCGCGGGTGAGCGCGGCGAGCAGGTTGCCACGCTGGCCGGGCAGGCGGTCCGCGCCGTCGCGCTGGGCGTCGTGGTCACGGCCATCGTGCAGACCACGCTCGCCGGCATCGGCCTGTGGATCGCGGGAGTGCCGTTCGCGGGCCTGCTCACCGCGGTGGTGTTCGTGTTCTGCATCGCGCAGCTCGGCCCGGCGCTGGTGCTCTTTCCCGCGGTCGGCTGGCTCTACTGGAAGGGCGACTTCGCGTGGGCGACCGCGCTGCTGGTGTGGTCCGTCATCGTGGGATTTCTCGACAACTTCCTGCGGCCCTGGCTGATCAAGCGCGGCGCGGACCTGCCCATCCTGCTGATCCTGGTGGGCGTCATCGGCGGGTTGCTCGCCTTCGGCGTGATCGGCCTGTTCGTCGGTCCGGTGGTGCTGGCCGTCACCTACACGCTGCTCGATGCGTGGATGAAGGAGGCGGATCAGCAGGCACCCGCGACGCCATCCGGCCCTGCTACTGGCCCATCATCTTGATGACGCGGTCGGTGATGTCGATGCGCGGGCTCGCGTAGACCGCCTGCCCGAACACGACGTCGAGCTTGTCGGCTTCGGCGATCTGCCGGACCGCGTTCATCGCCTTCTGCAGCAGGCCGCCGAGCTCGTCCTTGCGGCGCCGCTCGAAGTCCTCGCGGAGCTCGGCCTGCTTGCGCTGGAAATCGCGCGTGGCATCGCCGAGCTCGCGCTCGCGGTTGCGCCGATCGTTCTCGGAAAGCGTCACCGCGTCCTTCTGCAGCGCCTCCTGCATGCGTTGTACGCGGCCCGCGAGATCCTTGAGCTCCTGGTCGCGGCGCGAGAACTCCGCCTCGATGCGCTTCTGCGCCGCCTGGGCGATGGGCGCGTCGCGCAGCACCCGGTCGAGGTTGACCACCGCCACCCGGGTTGCGCCGCCGCCGGCTGCGGGCGCGGCGGTCTGGGCGAAGGCGGCGGGTGCGGCGGCAAGGGTTAGCGCGAGTGCGGCTGCGCGGGTCAGGGATGTGATGCTCAAGGCCATGCTCCTCCGTGCCGGCGATCTGCCGGCCATCTGCAATTCTAACTGCCGCGCCGCCACTCGGCCCTTCGGTGATAATCCTCGCACCAAGACAAGGACAAGGAGGAGGAACCATGAAGCGTCTCGTTTCCGCGCTGGTGCTCGCGCTGGCCTCGTTCGCGCTCGGCCTGCCGGCGGCCCAGGCGCAGGGCTACCCGTCCAAGCAGATCCGGCTGATCTGCCCGTTCCCGCCCGGTGGCGCGGTGGACATCGCTTCGCGCGCCATCGCCGATGCGCTCACCAAGGTCACCGGCCAGACCGTCCTCGTCGAGAACAAGCCGGGCGCCGGCGGCAACCTCGGGGGCGAGCAGGCGGCGAAGGCGCCCCCGGACGGCTACACGCTCTTCATGACCACCAGCGGCATCCAGGCGATCAACCCGTTCCTGTACCAGAAGATGCCGTTCGACCCGAACCGGGACTTCGCCCCGGTGATCGCGCTGGTGTCGCTGTCCAACGTGCTGGTGGCGCATCCCTCGGTCAAGCCCTCGACGGTCAAGGAGCTGATCGCGGCAGCCAAGGCGGAGCCCGGCCGCATCACCGCCGCCTCGAGCGGCAGCGGCACCTCCATCCACATGTCGCTGGAGCTGTTCAAGCACCTGACCGGCACGGACATCCTGCACGTTCCGTACAAGGGCAGTGCGCCCGCCGTGGCGGACCTGATCGGCGGCCAGGTGCAGATCATGTTCGACAACATCCCGTCTGCGCTGCCGCACATCCGGTCGGGCAAGCTCAGGGCCATGGCGACGACCGGCGCGAAGCGCGCGCCGTCGTTGCCGGACCTGCCGACGGTGGCCGAGGCCGGCGTCGCGGGCTACGAGTCGGGCGTGTGGTTCGGCCTCGTCGTGCCGACGGGCACGCCGAAGGACGTCATCGACAAGCTCAATGCCGACGCGCGCAAGGCCATGGCGCTGCCGGAGTTCCAGAAGCGCATGACCGACCTCGGCTACGAGCTGCTCGGCGGCTCGCCGGCAGAAATGGCCGACATGGTCCAGGTGGAGCTGAAGCGCTGGGGGCCCGTCGTGAAGGCGTCGGGGGCGAAAGCCGAGTGACAACCCTTTGAACCGCAGAGCCACAGAGACACAGGGAAGAAGCAGTTCGTTCTTTCTGCAGTTCTCCGTGTCTCCGTGCCTCTGCGGTGAAAGCAGTCCCTAACCGCGCCCGTGCGGCGCCATGAAATCGAGCACCGGGCCGAGCGGCACGATGCCCGACGGGTTGATGGAGCGGTGGCTGGCGTAGTAGTGCTGCTTGATCTCGTCCAGCCGCAC
>Ga0209254_10000438_pt1 | contig 33454 bp, 35 predicted proteins | sample FrelakmetDIP11DI_FD_187148 | JGI IMG/M metagenome (GOLD analysis project Ga0209254, IMG submission 187148) | Freshwater lake sediment microbial communities from the University of Notre Dame, USA, for methane emissions studies - DIP11 DI (SPAdes)... | ecosystem: Environmental > Aquatic >... | reverse complement strand
CGGTCAAGCGCTCGGGCGCGAAGCCGATGCGCAGCAACTCGAGCAGGTTGCCGCCGGCGCCGCAGCCGACCTCGACCGCGCATTTGTCGGCCAGCGTGGACCAGCCGGCCCGGCTGAACAGGCCAAGCATCGCGCGCTGGCGCTCCTGCACCGACTGCCAGACGTCGGGCTGGAGATAGCTGTAGCGCTCCGGCGTGTCGCGGCGGGCGTAGCGCGCGGCCATCGCGTCAGCGTTGTCGCGAGGCTCACTCATGCCCGCTGCGCGGCGTTCACCGCGTCCAGAAAGGCCTGCGCCAGCACCGGGTAGGTGTGGCGCGCCTGCACGAAGGCACGACCTCGCTGGCCCATCACGCGGCGCTCGGCGGCCGGCAGCGCGGCCAGGCGGGTCAGGCCGTCGGCGATGGCCGCCGCATCGCCCGGCGGCACCGACAGTCCGCAGCCGGCTTCGGCGACCGGGTCGTTGCCCGCCTCGACCGCATGCAGGACCGCGCAGCCGGCCATCATGTAGTCCATCAACTTGTTCGGTGCGATGCCGAAGCGGTAGATCGGTACCCGCTGCCAGCAGATGGTGGCGATGTCGAACTGCGCCAGCAACGACGGCACCTGGGCCTTGGGCACCGGCGGCAGCAGCGTCACATGGTCCAGTCGTTCAGCGGCGATGCGCGCCGCCAGGTGCTGGCGCAGATGGCCGTCGCCGACGAGGACGAAGTGCAGCGCCGCGTCGCGCAGCCGGGCTGCGGCATCGAGCAGGGTATCGAGCGCATTGGGCTCGCCCATCGAGCCGGCATAGCCGACGATGGTTCGACCCGCTCCACGCGCGGCCTCGATCGCCTGCAGCACATCGGCGCGCAGCGCTTGCGGGGGCGCGCTCCAGTCGTCAGGCGAGATGCCGTTGGGCACGATCGCCAGTTTGGCAAGGTCCAGGCCATGGGCGGCCATGTGGGCATGCACCTTGGGCAGCATCGAGACGACGACGTCGGCATGCCGGTAGGCGCTGTTCTCGGCCCATTGGCACAGCAGTGCGAAGGGATGCCACTTCGACATGCCCGACAGCTCGATCGGCGACAGCGGCCACAGGTCATGCACCTCATGCACCAGCGTCGCACCCGACCGGCGGGCGATGCGCCGCGCCACCCAGCAGTCCATCGGGTAGGTGCTCGACGCGATCACCACCTCGGGTCGACACTGCGCAACGAGCTGCGGCACTTGCAGCCACGCCTGACGCAGAAATGACGCGATGTTGCGCAGCCGGCCGAGGCCATTGCCACGGTAGCGTGGCGTCGGCAACCAGCGGTAGCCAATGCCATCGATCACTTCGTCACCGGCCCCGGGCTGGCGCGTGCGCACATGGGAGAAGTCGGCGGCCAGGATCTGAACGCGGTGACCGGCGCGCACCCACTCGCGTGCCAGGTAGTAGGGCCGGTACTCCATGCCCAGCGCGGGGCTGCCGGCGTAATGGTTGATCAGCAGGATGTTCACGGCGCGAGCTGCTTGACGCGCGCCAGGAAGCCGCGCACCGCCGGGGCGAACAGCGCGTGCTCGGCGATCCAGACCCGGTTGTCGGCGGCGATGGCCACGGCGTCGCCCCGCAGCCGCTCGAGATCGGCCGGGTCGGGCAGCGCCGCGTCGGCCAGGATCAGGCCGTTGCGATCGCCCTCGACGAGCTCGCGGTTGGCCGGCAGGTCCGACAGGATCGGGATGCAGCCGTTGGCCATCGCTTCGAGCACCGAGACCGAGACCGAATCGCTGCGCGGCAGGCTGAGATACCACTGCGCCGTGCCATACCAATGCGCCTGCGCTGCGGCGTCGAGACGGCCGACGAAATGCACCGCAGCAGTCAGGCCCCGCGCCTGGACTTCGGCTTCGAGCAGCACACGCAAGGTGCCGTCGTTGGCGATCACCAGTTGCGCGTTCGGCCAAGTCGCATGCACGTGGGCGAATGCCGCCAGTACGCGCTGTGGCGCATACAACGCCTCGAGGGCGCGGTTGGCGAAGAACAGGCCCTCGACCTTGGCGCCTGTGATCGGCGGCAGCGTATCCAGACCGAACGGGAAGGTCATCACCTCGCAGGCACCGAGCGCCGTCATGCGCCCGGCCATGTGGCGCGAGTCGCTGGTGGTCAGCGCACAGGCGCAGAGCACGCGCCGGATCAGCCTGCGCTGCACGGCGCTGCGCTCGGGCGTCTGCAGAATGTCGGAGCCCCAGGCAGAGCCGACGAGGGTCGCGCGCACGCCGAACAGCCGTTTCGCCAGCCAGGCCAGCGTGCCGTGCGACGTCAGGTAATGGGCATGGACGCAGGCCGGCTGCACCTGCTTCAACCAGCGGGCAAAGCGCGGCAGCTGGCGCAACAGCGCCGTGTTGCCGCCCTCGAACGCCGGCGAGGTCTGCAGCGCCAAGCGCCGCGAGGCTGGCACCAGGGCATCGAAGCCGGCCGCGAAGCCGCGGCTCGACGCCGCCCACAGCTCGAAGCCGTCGAACACCTTGGGGCCCTCCGCCGCCAGGGCCCGGGCCCACTTCAACAGGTGTGGGCTCTCGCCGTCGCCCCACAGGACATACCTCATGTCGGCCAGCCCGCCCACGCTTCGTAGTGCATCCGCAGCTCGGGGTGGCGCAGCAGCAGTTTCTCGTCGGCATGGCGCGAGTCGCCAACGACGCGCGCGGGGCGGCCGTCGAGAATGGCGAAATCCGGGAACTCGCCGCGCACGAAGCTCCCGGCACAGACAATCGTGCCGCGGCCCAGACGCGTGTTGGCCTCGATCAGGGAGTGCGGGCCGACAAAGCTCCAGGCGCCGATGTGCACCGGGCCGGCGATCCAGCCCGGGCGCGGCTGCCGGGCGTCCGCGGGCCACGCGGCGTAGCGTTCGCGCAGCAGGCGCATGGCGCGGTGCGAGCTGTGTGTGACGATGCTGACATGGCTGGTCACCTGCACGCCGTCTTCGAGCGTCACGCCGCCGCTGGCCTCGATGAAGTTGAAGGGGCCGATGAAGACATGGTCGCCGAGTGTCAGCCGATCTTCGTGCTCGATGCAGGCCGCTGGCGAAATGCGGGTGTGCGGCAGCGCCCGGCCTTGCGAGCGCTCGCCGAACACGCGGCGGAACAGCAACGCGTTGACGAAGCGGCGGCGCCAGCGGTTCAACCATGCACGCATCGTCGGGTCTCCTTGGTCAGTGCGCGGCGCGCAGCCGCTGCAGGTCGGCCGCAAGCATGCGCCAGTCGGGCCGCAACAGCACGCGGGCGGGCGTGCCCGAGGCCCGCACGAACAGCCAGGCGCCGATGGCGACCGTCACGGCATACGACAGGCTGGTGGCCAGCGCGCCGCCGATCATGCCCAGGCGGGGAATCGCCAGCACCGACACCACCACGTTGATCAGCAGCGAAGCCGACGCCAGCAGCGCCGGCACCCGCGGGCGCCCGGCATGGTTGGTGAACCAGGCCGACAGCGCCGACGCGGCGCCATACACCGCCACGCCCGGCAGCAGCAGCGCCAGCACCAGCAGCGACGGCGCATACACGGGGCCCAGCAGCCACGGCACCGCGACCGCGGCGCCCAGCCACAGCAAGGGGCTCAAGGCGCACAGCAGCAGCACGCTGGCATGCACCGCGCGCACGGTGATGTGGGCCGCCGCAGCGGCATCGGGCGTGCCGATGCGGGCGTAGGCCGCGGTCGTGACCGAGGACGAGACGAGCCACAGCAGTTCAGCCACCATCACCGCGATCGAGTAGACGCCGGTCGACGCCAGGCCGAGGAAGCGCTCGACGAGAAAGATGTCGACCTTGTAGTTCAGCAGGCCGACGAGATTGGTCAGGCCGATCACCCCGATGAACCTGGCCTGCGCCACCAGTGCCGGCCCATCAGGCGAGCCCAGCCAGCCGCCGCGCGCCGCCGCCACCAGAACAGCGGCCGCGACGATCAGGCGCGCCAGAACCCAGGCCCAAAGCACGACCATCAGCGCCGGTGGCAGGCCCAGCAAGGCCGCCAGCGCGATACCGCCCAGCGTGAGCAGCGGCGCACCGAGCGTCAGCCGCGCCAGCGCCGCCATCCGGCCGCTGCCCAACCACAGGCCTGCCAGGTTCGGTGTCACGAACATCAGCGGCGCAGCCAGCGCCAGCAGGGCCAGCGCCTGGTAGGCGCCACCCGCCGCCGCCGACATGGCGAGCAGCCCCACGCCCACCAGCACGCCGCCGGCCACGCAGGCGAGTACGCTGGCCGCGACCAGACCGCCCGGGCGCTCGCCGTGGTGCGAGATGCGGCGGGCAATGGCCACGCCGAAACCCGAGCCCAGCGCGAGCAGCACCGCTTCGACGGCGGTGAACAGCGCGAACGCGCCCTGCTGCTCGGGCCCCAAGCGCGCGGTGTAAAGCGTGATCGCCAGGCCCAACGCAACCGCGACCACGCGTGTCGCGAGGTTTATCAGGGTCCCGCGGGCGACGCTGTCCATCGCGGTTCAGCGCGCGTGCGCCAGCGTGACCTGCATGATGTCGCCGCGGCCGAACAGGTGGCTGACCACGATGCCCGGCTTACTGCGCGCCAGAGCCCCGTCGCCAGCGACGCCGCGCGCCGCGATGTGCTCGACCCGCAACCCAGCGCGCGTGGCCAGCGTGGCCAGCGTGGCACGCGAGAAGAAATACAGGTGCCACGGCGGCGTCATCAGGTGCCAGGCGGCGGCGCGCGCTCGTGCGTACGCGCTACCGATGTCGCCGGTGGTCAGCACGACGCGCCCGTCGGGGGCGAGCACGCGCGACACCTCGGCCAGCACGGCGCACGGGTCGCTGACATGCTCGATCACATCCCACAGCGTGACGAGATCGAAGCGGGCATCCGGGTAAGCCGCGTCGTGCAGCGTGCCGGTGACGACGTCCAGGCCGAAGCTCTCGCGCGCGAAGCGCGACGCGAACTCGCTCAGCTCGACCCCCTGAACGGCGTAGTGCACCGCCGCCTCGGCCAGGAAGAAGCCGGCCGCACAGCCGACGTCGAGCAAGCGGCCACGCGGCCTGAGTCGCCGCAGGCGCCACAGTCGCCGGCGTGCTGCAGCACGCCGGGCCGGTGCCTGGCCGACGTAGTCGGTGAACACGCCCGCCTGCCCGCCGGTGTAGTAGCTCTCATCGTAGAGCGAGCCGAAGTCGATGCCGGCCGGGTCTTCACCGACATAGGCGAGACCGCAGCCCACGCACTCAACGATGTGATAGCCATCGCGCTCGAAGAGCTCGCGCGGGGCGCCGGCGCCGCACGCGTTGCACGTGCGCCAGCCACTCATGCGCCGGCCGTTGCTCGCCGCAGCGCGTCGACCACGCGATCCTGGTCGGCTTCAGTGAGGTCGGCACTCATCGGCAGACTGAGCACCTGCTGCGCCGCCGCCACGCTGGCAGGGCAGCAGCCGGAACAGCAATGGGCCGCGTAGGCCGGCTGGTGATGCAGCGGCAGCGGATAGTGCACGGCGGTCGGGATGCCAGCGTTCTTCAACGCGGCCTGCACGGCATCGCGGCCCTTCAGGATGAAGACCGTGTACTGACCCCAGACGCAGTCGCGATCGGGGCGCACAGCCAAGGTGCGCAGGCCCGCGATGCCACGGAGTTGCTGCTCGTAGCGAGTGCCGAGGGTGCGGCGACGCTCGAGCTCCCACGTGAAGCGCGGCAGCTTGGCCAGCAGCACGGCCGCTTGCAGGGTGTCGAGCCGGCCACCGACACCGACGCGCGTATGGCGATAACGCGCGCTCTGGCCATGGATGCGGATCTCGCGCGCGGCCTGGGCCAGGGCGTCGCTGTCGGTGAACAGCGCGCCACCATCGCCGTAGCAGCCCAGCGGCTTGCTGGGGAAGAAGCTCGTCGCACCGAAGGTGCTGAGTGCCGTGCTGCGCCGGCCCTTGTAGGTGGCGCCGAGACTCTGGGCAGCGTCTTCGATCACCGCCAGGCCATGGCGCGCGGCGATGGCATTGATCGCGTCCATGTCGGCACACTGGCCATACAGGCTGACCGGCATGATGGCTTTCGTGCGCAGCGTGATCATGGCTTCGATCAACGCGGCGTCGATGTTGGCAGTGTCGGACTCGATGTCGACGAACACCGGCTTGCCGCCCGCCAGCACGATCGTCTCGGCGGTAGCGGCGAACGTGAACGGCGAAGTGATGACTTCGTCGCCGGGTTGCAGGTCGATTGCCATCAGCGCGATCAGCAGCGCCTCGGTGCCGCTGGCCACCGTGATGCATTGCCTGGCGCCGGTGAAGGCCGCGAGCGCGGCTTCGAGCTCGGCAATCTCGGGGCCCATGATGTACTGACCATGGTCGAGCACGCACTGGATGCGCGCATCGATCGCCGGCTTGAGCACCGCGTACTGGGTCTTCAGATCGGTGAACTGCATGCTAGCTGCAGGTGACGGTTTCGCCTTCGAGCACATAGCGCTCGCCGGTGACCGGGCAATGCGCCTCGGCTCGACCCTGGACCGGAAGCGCCAGGCGCTCGGCGTGCTTGCTCATCCAGCCGACGCGGCGCGCCGGCACGCCAACCACCAGCGCGAAGTCGGGCACGTCCGCCGTCACGACGGCACCCGCGCCCACGAAGGCATGGGCGCCGATCGTGTGACCGCAGACCACCGTGCAGTTCGCGCCGAGCGTCGCACCGCGCTTGACCCGTGTCCGCCGGTACTCGCTCTTGCGCGGCACCGCGGCACGCGGATTGCTCACGTTGGTGAAGACCATGCTCGGGCCGCAGAACACGTCATCCTCGAGCGTTACCGCGTCGTAGACCGAGACGTTGTTCTGCACACGCACGTTGTTGCCCATAACCACGTCATTGCCGACGAACACGCCCTGGCCGAGTGAGCAGCCCGCGCCGATACGGGCGCCAGCGCAGACATGGCAGAAGTGCCAGACCTTGCTGCCCTCGCCGATCACCGCACCATCATCGACAACGGCGCTTTCGTGCTGCCAATGCATGCTCAGAAGACCAGCGGCAAGCCGACCCGCACGCCGTCGCGCGCGCTTCGGTAGGCGGCGATCACGACCTCGAGCGAGCGCAGGCCTTCATAGCCGTCGACCTCGGCGTGGGCCTGACCGCGCAGCGTATCGATGACGTTGGCGTAGTAAAGCGGGTGGCCGTGGCCATAGACCGAAGGCGGCGCGTAGTTGGCGCTCTTGACGGCCTCGTCTTCGGGCCGCGACTCGTCGAACTGCCAATGCTGGATCTGATTGACGGCCACGCCGCCGATGCGCACGGTGCCGCGCTCGCCGAGGATGGTGATGCTGCCCTCGAAGTTCCGGTCGTGCGTGAGCATCGTGACGTTGATCGAAGCCAGGCCGCCGGAGCGCAGGCGCAGGCTCATCACGCCGGTGTCTTCGGCCTCGATGTCGCGTGCCAGCGTGGCGGTGTAGGCGTGCACGTTGTCGACCGGGCCGACCAGCCAGTCGACCATGTCGACGTAATGGCTGGCCTGGTTCATGAATGCGCCGCCATCAAGATCCCAGCGGCCGCGCCACGGCGCGTCGTCGTAGTAGCTCTGCGGCCGCGTCCAGAAGACGTTCACATTGACCATGAAGATGCGGCCGAAGCGACCTTCGTCGACAGCCTGCTTGAGCAGCTGCATGGTCGGATTCAAGCGGTTCTGCTTGACGACGAACAGCTTGACGCGTGCATCGCGGCAGGCCCGCACCATGGCCATGCCCTCGTCCCATTTGGTCGCCATCGGCTTCTCCGACAACACGTGGCGGCCGGCCTGCGCCACCTCGATGGCTTGTTGCGGGTGCAGGCCGCTCGGCGTGGCCAAGGCCACGACATCGGCGTCGGTCGCGGCCAGCAGCTCGGTCAAGGAGGCAAAGCCGGGCACACCTGTGCATGCCACTGCCGCGGTCAGTGCCTCGGATCGGTTGTCGCACACGGCGACCAGCTCAGCATGGTCGCCATGCTGCGCCAGTGCGTCGATGTGGTTGGCACTGATGCGTCCGCAGCCAACCAGCGCGAAGCGCAGCTTGCGGTCGAAGATCGGAAGGCGCATGTCGGGCACGTCGGCAGACCGCGTGGAGCGGCACGGCAAGGGAGTCGGGATTTTAAGGGGCGGCCCTGGCGTGCGCCTAAAATTGCAGCAAATTCAACGAGTTGCCGATGACTACTGTCCCTGCGCACGAGCCCGCCGCGATCCTCACCGCCGACGAAAACAAGCTGATCGCAGAACGCCGCGAAAAGCTCGCCGCGATCCGCCGACAGGGCGTTGCGTTTCCCAACGATTTCAAGCCCACCCACCACGCCGCCGACCTGCAACTGCGCCACGGCAGCACGCCCAACGACGAACTCGAGCCGCAGGCGATCCGAGTCGCCGTCGCCGGCCGCCTGATGTTGAAGCGCGTGATGGGCAAGGCCAGCTTCGGAACCCTGCAGGACGCATCGGGGCGGCTGCAGCTCTTCGTCACCCGCGACGCGCTCGGCGAGGCCGGCTACGAGGCCTTCAAGCATGGCGACCTGGGTGACATCGTCGGCGCCGAAGGCGCACTCTTCCGTACCAAGACCGGCGAACTCTCGGTGCGCGTTTCAAAGCTGCGCCTGCTGACGAAGAGCCTGCGCCCGCTGCCCGACAAGTTCCACGGCATGACCGATCAGGAACAGAAGTACCGCCAGCGCTATGTCGACCTGATGACCGACGACACGGCGCGGGCGCGCTTCGTGGCCCGCAGCAAGGCGGTGTCGTCGATCCGCAATTTCATGGTCGAGCACGGCTTCCTGGAGGTCGAGACGCCGATGCTGCATGCCATTCCCGGCGGCGCCAACGCGAAACCCTTTGTCACTCACCACAATGCGCTGGATCAAGAGATGTTCCTGCGCATTGCGCCAGAGTTGTACCTGAAGCGCCTGCTGGTCGGCGGCTTCGACCGCGTCTTCGAGATCAACCGCAACTTTCGCAACGAGGGCATCTCGGTTCGGCACAACCCCGAGTTCACGATGATGGAGTTCTATGCCGCCTACTGGAACCACCACGACCTGATGGACTTCACGGAAAACGTGCTGCGCCATGCTGCGCGCGCCGCGGCCGGCAGTGCTACGCTCAGCTACGCGGGCAAGCCGTTGGAGCTCGACCGCCCGTTCACACGCTTGTCGGTGCGCGACTCGCTGATCGAGCATGCAGACTTGAGCTCTGCCGAGGCCGATGACGCGCACCTGCTGCACGCCAGGCTGAAAGCACTCGGCGAAGAGCCGCCCGCGCGTTGGGGGCTGGCCGAGTTGCAGTTCGCCATGTTCGAAGCGGTGGTTGAGGCCAAGTTGTGGCAACCGACCTTCATCACGGACTACCCCGTCGAGGTCAGCCCGCTGGCGCGCGCATCCGACACCAACCCGGCGGTGACCGAGCGCTTCGAACTGTTCATCACCGGCCGTGAGGTGGCCAACGGGTTTTCGGAGTTGAATGACGCCGAAGATCAGGCCGCCCGCTTTGCCGCGCAGGCCGCACACAAGGACGCCGGCGACGAAGAGGCCATGTTCTACGACGCCGATTTCATCCGCGCGCTCGAGTACGGCATGCCGCCGGCTGGCGGCTGCGGCATTGGCATCGACCGCCTGATCATGCTGCTGACCGACAGCCCGAGCATCCGCGACGTGATCTTGTTCCCGGCACTGCGACGCGAGGCTTGAACGCGATGACCCCCGACCGGCTCGACTCGCTGCCCGCGATCGAGGCCGCGTTGTGGCGTGAACTCGCTGACGCCGCGCACCACCTGGCGCACCCCTGGCGTACCGCGGTGCTGGCCACCACCGACGGCGAGGTGGCCGACGCCCGCAGCGTGGTGCTGCGGGCTACCGACAGCGTGGCCCGGTGCCTGACCTTCTTCAGCGACGCGCGTGCGCCGAAGGTGGCCCAGCTCAGCGCCAATCCGCTGGGCACCTTGGTGATGTGGTCGCCGGCGCTGAACTGGCAATTGCGCATTCGTGTGCAGCTGCAGGCGGTGACCGATGGGCTGGCCGTCTCGTCACATTGGGCCCACTTGAAGCTCTCGCCCGCGGCCCACGACTACTTGAGCGCCAAGGCGCCCGGCAGCGTGCTGGCCAACGCCCTGGGGGCGCGTGGCGACCGCGCGCACTTTGGACTGATCCTGGCCGACGTGCTGGCCATCGACTGGCTCGAGTTGCACCCGCAGGGGCACCGCCGGGCCAGCTTTGCCGGCGGCGAAGCGCTCTGGTTACAAGCCTGAGCCGGCGCGCGTTAAACAAGTCGCGCCAATTTTGCCCGGACATCGGCTGGTCGCTGCGCCGGTCAGCCGGCGCCGGGGATCATGCGTTGCCTCAACCTGCAACGCTCCCCTTGCCGAAATGCCTACACCGCAGCACCACCCGATCTACGAACGCCTGATCGCACCGGCCGATCCCTGTGCACGCCACGCGCTGCTGCACGACATGGAACGACAGTTGTCGCAAGTACCGCGCTGCCCCGGCCTGCACGCCCGAGTGCACAGCTTTGTCGACCGCGGCGTGCCCTACTTCGCGCCTGCCGACGCGCACTACCGCGAGTGGGCGACGCGCGCCGCGTTGCTCTGGGACGAGTTGCACCAGCGCGCTGACATGCCGGTGGCGGCTTAGGACTTGCCCGGCCGCGCCGCTTCGGCCAGGCGCTTTTCGACTTCGGCCGCCGGCATCGCACCCGGCACGCGCTTGCCGTCTTCGAACAGGATTGCCGGCGTGCCGTTGATCCGGTACTTGCGTCCGAACGCGCTGTTGCGCTCGATCGCGCCAATGTCGCAAGCCCCCGCAACCTTCGGCGGTGTCACTGCATCGATCATCCAGGCGCGCCAGGCTTTCATCGCGTCCTTGGCGCACCAGATCGAGCGCGACTTGTCGTTCGAGTCGGGCCCGAGCACCGGGTACAGGAAGGTGTAGATCGTCACGTCCTTGACGGTCAGCAAGTCGCGCTCGAAGCGCTTGCAGTAGCCGCAGTTGGGATCCGCGAACACGGCCATCTTGCGTGCGCCCGTGCCCTGTTTCATCACCATCGCGTCCTTGAGCGGCAGCTGGTCGAACTCGATCGCGTTCAACTTCTCCATCCGCTTCTCGGTCAGATTGATCTTGGCCTTGGTGTCGAACAGGGTGCCCTGGATCACGTGGTTGCCCTGCTCGTCGGTGTAAAGCAGTTCATTGCCGATGCGCACTTCCCACAAGCCTGGAATCGGTGTCTTGCTGACTTCGTCGATCTTCGGAAAGTCGGGCAGGCGCTCGGCCAGGTTCTTGCGAATGACGGCTTCTTGCGCCATCACCGGCCAAGCCAGCGCGGCCGCCAGGGCCAACACGGAAATCGAACGAATCAGCATGGAATGTCCCAAGTTCAGAGACCAAGTGCGCGGCCGGTGAGCCAGCGCTTCAGGGGTGTCGCGGCATTGACCAGACCCAGGCCGCGGTTGCGAAGTTCCTTGGCCCAGGGCGCCGGGTGTGAAAAGAGCTGCAGCAGGCCGTCGGTCAGCCCGAGCATCGCACGCGTGGGCCCCTCACGCGCGCGGGCATAGCGCCCGAGCAGCCGAACGTCGTCCAGTCTGCGCCAGGTTTCACGCTCGCCGACGACTCGCGCCAACGCCGCGACATCCGCCAGGCCCAGGTTGAGACCCTGGCCCGCGAGCGGGTGCACCAGGTGCGCGGCATCGCCCAGCAAGACCCAGCCGGGGCCGCAAAGCCGATCGGCGCGGGCAAGTGCGAGCGGCCAGGCAGCGCGCGCACTGGCCAGCCGCAAATCACCGGCTGCGTCTGCGGTGGCCTGCGCCAGCTCGACCTCGAAGGCCGCGTCGTCCAGCGCCAGTAGTGCTTCGGCGCGCTCGGCCGGAAGCGACCAGACCAGAGCCAGGCCGCGGCCAGCCTGCGGGCGGTCGGTGGGCAGCAGCGCCAACACGTCGGGGGCGCGAAACCACTGCCTGGCCAGGCCCTGGTGCGGCTCGCTGGTGATCAGCCGCGCAGCGATCGCACGCTGGCCATAGTCATGCGTCTCGAAAGCCACGCCGAATCGCTCGCGGGTCGCGGAGGCCTTGCCTTCGGCCACCACCTGCAAGGCGGCCTGGACTGGCTCTGCGGTGAGCTCGACATGCGGCGCGTAGCGCAAGGCCGACGCCAGCTCGGCCTGCAGTGCCCCCGCGTCGACGATCCAGGCCAGCTCACGAACCTGTTGCTGCCAGGCCGAGAAACTTAGCGCACTCGCCGATCCGGCGTCACCCTCGACCCGCATGTCGTAGACGGGGGTGCGCGCATTGGCAGGCAAGGCGGCCCAGACTTTCAACGAGTCGAGCAACTCGACCGAGGCGGCGTTCAGCGCATAGGCGCGCACGTCGTCGTCGCGCGGCGCGGCGGGCAGCGCGATGGCCACCGACAAGCCCTGGCGTGACAAAGCCAGCGCAGCCGTCGAACCGACAATGCCGCTGCCGCGGATCTGGACGTCAAGTGTTTTCATCAGCCCGCATTCTAGTTTTCGCGGCCGGCGAGAATCGACGCCCACCTCGCCGCAGGGCGAACACGACGAAACCTGAAGGGAGTCTTCAAGTGAGCGACGCTGCCTCGGCACCCGATGACCTGCTGGTCAGCCGCCTTTACCTGCACCCCATCAAGTCCTGCGGCGGCATCGCCGTCGATGAGGCGCTGCTGATCGAGACCGGCTTCGAGCATGACCGCGCCTGGATGGTCGTCGATGCCTCGGGTGAGTTCGTCACCCAACGAGAGTTGCCGCGCTTGGCACTGATCAAGCCCGCGCTGCGCACCAGCGATGTGATGCTGCGGGCGCCCGGCATGCTGACCCTGCACCTGTTGCTCGACACCGTCGAGGCGCCCTGCCGCGTGAAGGTCTGGGACGACACGGTGGCTGCCTACGACATGGGTGATCTGGCCGCGCAGTGGTTCAGCGACTTTCTCGGCCAGCGCGTGCGCCTGGCGCGTTTCGACCCCGCCGAACGACGCCTGTGCGACAAGCAGTGGACCGGCGAGTTCGAAGCCGAGACGGCCTTCGCCGATGGTTTTCCGTTGCTGGTGACGTCGACTGCGTCGCTGGCGGAATTGAACCGCCGACTGCTCGCTGCGGGCCACGACGCCGTCGCGATGCAGCGTTTTCGGCCCAACATCGTGCTCGATGGTCTGCCCGATGCCCATGGCGAAGACTTCATCGACGAGCTGACGATCGAATCGCCCGACGGACCGGTGTTGCTCAAGCTCGTCAAACCCTGTGGACGCTGCACGATCCCCGATGTCGACCCAAGCAGCGCCGTGCAGGGCAACCATGTCGCCGACGCCTTGACCGCCTACCGCGCCGAGCCGCGCATCGGCGGCGCACTGGCTTTCGGCATGAACGCGATCATCGTCTCGGGCGTGTCGCACCGGCTGCGGATCGGCGCGCGCGTGACGGCCACGCTCAATTTCTGAGGCCATGCCAGCCCGCCGCGGCCTGCCGACCTGGCAGCTGTTCGCAATCGCCGTCGCCATCTGGGGCACCACCTGGCACGCGATCCTGTACCAGCTCGCGCACACGCCGCCGGAAGCCGGCGTCGCACTGCGCTTCGCGCTCGCGGGCGCGATGGCACTCGGCGTCGCGCTCTGGCGCGGCGACCGCCTGCGCTGCACCGTCGCCGAGCACGCGCGCATCGCCGCGCAGGGCGTGTTCATGTACTCGCTGGCCTACCTGTGCGTCTATCACGCCGAGAGGCATGTGCCTTCCGGTCTGGTGGCCGTCGGCTATTCGGCGTCGCCGCTGGTCAACGGCATCGGCGCCTGGTTGCTCTGGCGCAGCGCACTGACGTGGCGTTTCCTGACCGGCGGCGTGTTGTGCGTGGCCGGCGTGGCCATGATCTTCGCGCCCGAGTTCACGGCCGTGAAAGCCGGCGACGCGACCCTGCGCGGGGCCCTGTTCACCATCGGCGCGGTAGCGCTGTCTGCCGTGGGCAGCCTGCTGTCCAGCCGCAATGCCACGCACCGGCTGCCCTTCTGGCCGACGATGGGCTGGGGCATGCTCTACAGCGCGCTGCTGTCGGCGCTGATCGCCGCGGCCAGCGGGCAGGCGCTTGCCCCACCCTCGCCGGTGGCTGCGCCAGGGTGGTGGTTGTCACTGGCCTACCTGGCCGTTGCCGGTTCGGTGATCGCCTTCGCCTGCTACCTCACGCTGCAGCAGCGCGTGGGGCCTGGCGCGGCGTCGACGGTGGGCGTGATGACCCCCGTGCTCGCGCTGGTGATCTCGGCCGCGTTCGAGGGTTTTGTGCCTGTTGCGCTGACCTGGGCCGGCGGCGCACTGGCGGTCGCCGGCAATGTACTGATCCTGCGACCCCGACTCGCCAGTGCCAAGGCCGACGCTCGGTCAGCGGGATGAACTCGCGCTCGCCCGGCATCTGCGTGGTGCGATCGGCCCACCGCGCCGCTGAAGCCGGCAGGCGCCGGTGGTGGGCACACCTACAATTCGCGGCTCGCCTCCACAGAGAATCTCATGAGCCTTCAATGCGGCATCGTCGGTTTGCCCAACGTCGGCAAATCGACCCTTTTCAACGCCCTGACAAAGGCCGGCATCGCGGCCGAGAACTACCCGTTCTGCACCATCGAGCCCAATGTCGGTGTGGTCGAGCTGCCCGACCCGCGCCTGGCCGCCCTGTCGGCCATCGTCAAGCCCGAGCGGGTGGTCCCGGCGATTGTCGAGTTCGTCGACATCGCCGGCCTGGTGGCGGGCGCGAGCAAGGGCGAGGGCCTGGGCAACCAGTTCCTGTCGCACATCCGCGAGACCGACGCCATCGTCAATGTGGTGCGCTGCTTCGACGACGACAACGTGATCCACGTCGCCGGCAAGATCGATCCGGTGGCCGACATCGAGGTCATCCAGACCGAGCTTTGCCTGGCCGACCTGGCGACGGTGGAAAAGAGCCTCGTGCGCTACACCAAGGTGGCCAAGTCGGGCGGCGACAAGGAAGCGCAGCGCCTGGTCGATGTGCTGAGGAAGTGCGAGGCCGCACTCGACGATGCCCGGCCCGTGCGCAGCATCGACTTCAGCAAGGAAGAGCGCATCGTGCTCAAGGGCTTGTGCCTGATCACCGCCAAGCCGGCGATGTTCGTCGGCAACGTTGCCGAGGACGGCTTCGAGAACAACCCCTACCTCGACCGCCTGCGCGAGGTCGCCGCCAAGCAGAACGCGCCCGTGGTGGCGATCTGCGCCAAGACGGAAGCCGAGCTCGCCGACATGAGCGACGAGGATCGGGCCATGTTCCTGGCCGAGATGGGCCAGACCGAACCCGGCCTGGCGCGGCTGATCCGCGCGGCCTTCAAGCTGCTCGGCTTGCAGACCTACTTCACCGCCGGCGTGAAGGAAGTGCGCGCCTGGACCATCCACACCGGGGACACCGCGCCACAGGCCGCCGGTGTGATCCACACCGACTTCGAGAAGGGATTCATCCGCGCGCAGACCATCGCCTTCGACGACTTCATCGCCAACAAGGGTGAACAGGGCGCCAAGGACCACGGCAAGATGCGCGCCGAAGGCAAGGAGTACGTGGTCAAGGACGGTGACGTGCTGAACTTCCTCTTCAGTAGCTGACGCGCGACTGCCCTCGATGGCTCTGAGTTCGATGCAGCAGGCAAGCGACACCCGAGCCAGCTTGCCTGCGTGGTGGTTGAGCGTCGCGATCGCGTTCGCCGGCTACCTGGTCTGTGCGCGACTCGGCTTGCTGCTGGCCATTCCACCGGGCATTGCCTCGCCCTTCTGGCCAGCGGCCGGCCTGGCGCTGGTCACCGCGCTGGTATGGGGCCGCTGGGCCTTGCTCGGCGTGGCGTTCGGCTCGGTGGCTGGAAACCTCGGCTTTGTCGCCAGCGCCGGGCCGACCGGTGTTGTCGACGTCGTCGTCACGGCCACGATCGGGGCCGGCGTGGCGCTGCAGGCATGGGTCGGGGCAATGCTCGTGAAGCGATATGTCGGCCAGCCGCTGCGGCTGGCCGAGCCGGCGCAGCTGTGGCGATTCTTCTGCCTGCCGGCGCTGCTGGCCAGTTGCGTTAGCGCCAGCGTCGGACTCTGCGCACTGTGGGTCGCCGGCCGTCTGGACGGCACGCAAGCCCCGCTGCACTGGGCCGCCTGGTGGGTCGGCGACACGCTGGGCGTGCTGGTCTTCGCCCCGGTGATGCTTACATGGATCGGCCAGCCGCGCGACGAGTGGGCCCCGCGCCGCTGGCCAGTGGCGCTGCCGCTGCTGACGGTGGCCCTGCTGATGGGGCTGGGCATCCGCGAGGTGATCCGGCTGGACACCGCGCGTGGGCGCCAGGCCTTCGAACGCGAGGCCGAAATTGCCACCAACGCCGTTCGCGCAAGCCTGCAGACGCCGCTGCACGCGCTCGAGGCGATGCGCGGCCTGATCAGCGAGAGCACCACGCCCGATCGGCAGGCGTTCGCCCGCGCCAGCGCGCCCTGGCTGTCGGGTGACGGCAGCCTGTTGGCGCTGGGCTGGAACGAGCGCGTCGCAAAGACCGAGACAGCAGCGTTCGCAGCGCGCGAACAGGCCTCCGGCGCGCCCGGATTCCGCGTCTTCGAGCGGCGCGATGCCGGCGTCAGCGACGTCGGCGATGCCGATGCGCATGTGATCCGCTTCATCGAGCCGCTGCGCACCAATGCCCTGGCCCTCGGCGTGAACACGCAGTCGATCGCCATCGCTCGGGCGGCGATTGCGCTGGCGGCCCGCAGCGGCCAGCCGGTGATCAGTGCAGGCTTCAAGCTGACCCAGGGCGGCACCGGTGTCGTGCTGTACCAGGCGGTTTACCGCGGCCAGCCGAGTAGCGACGAAGAGCGGCTTGCGGCGCTGCGCGGCGTGGTCTTTGCGACAGTTCGGCCCGATGACGTGCTGCGGGCAGCCGCGGCTGGCCTGCCGCCATCGCTGAGCCTTTGCCTGCTCGACAACGACGCGCCGCCGGCGTCACGCGTGCTCAGCGGCGCACCGGACTGCGACAGACTCTCCGCCTTCACCCCGCTGCAGGTGGCGCCGCTGACACTGGCCGGGCGCCGATGGGATCTGCGCGTCTCGTCGGCCGCACCCATGGCACCCAGCGCCGGCAGCACCTGGCCGTTTGCCCTGGTCGGACTGCTGGGCGCGGCCATGCTGGGGTCGCTGTTGCTCACCGTCACCGGGCGCGCGCGACGCATTGCCGAGGCCGTGCAGCAGCGTACCGCCGAGCTTGAGCAGCGCAGCGCTGAGTTGCAAGCCGAAGCGACAGAACGCCAGCGCACCGGCGCCGCGCTGCGCGACAGCCAGCAGCGGCTGCGCAACATCCTCGACCACACGCCGATCGGGGTGGCTTACACCGACACCAGCGGACGCATTCGCGAGGCCAATCCGAAACTGCGCGAAATGCTGGGACTGGACAGCGCAGTACTGGCCGGCAGCCATGTTGCCGACCTGCTGCACCCGGACGATCGGCAGGCCGAAGCCCAGACCCGCGAGCGCCTGCTGGCCGGTGAGGTGCCAATGGCGCGCTGGCAGCTGCGCTGCCTGGCCGCCGACGGCCGCGTCGTATGGGCCCAAATGGGGGTCAGCGTGCTGCGTGATGCAAATGGCGAAGCCAAGCGCATGGTCTGGGTGGTCGAAGACATCACGGAGCACCGGGCTCTGGAAGAAGCACAGCGCGCGCAGCGCGGCGCCGAGGCGGCCAACCAGGCCAAGAGCGAGTTCCTGTCGCGAATGAGTCACGAGTTGCGCACGCCGCTCAACGCGATGCTGGGCTTTTCGCAACTGCTCGAACTCGATCGCCGCCAGCCGCTGGCGCAACACCAGCTGGAGTGGACCGGGCAGATCCGCCAGGCCGGCTGGCACCTGCTGCACATGATCAATGAGACGCTGGATCTGGCGCGCATCGAATCGGGCCACATCGAGTTGCAGCCGCAGACCCTCGACTTGGCCGACGTGGTTGCTGCTGCCTCGGCACTGCTGGCGCACAACGCCGAGAAGCACGGCGTGCAGATCGACGTGCGCCTGTTCGATCAGGCGCGGCTGGTGCTCGGCGATAACACCCGTGTCAAGCAGATCCTCACCAACCTGCTGTCCAACGCGATCAAGTACAACCTCGAGGGCGGCCGCGTGCTGATCGGCAGCCACATCACACCGAGCGGCATGGTGGCGCTGGAAGTCACCGACACCGGTCCGGGCATGAATGCAGCGCAATTGGCGCAATTGTTCCAACCCTTCAACCGCCTGGGTCGCGAGGCCGGGCCCGTCGAAGGCACCGGCATCGGATTGGTGATCAGCCTGCGCCTGGCTGAGTTGATGGGCGGGACCCTGCTCGCCCGCAGCCGCAATGGTGAAGGTGCGACCTTCATCCTCGAACTGCCGCGGGCGGTCAGCGCCGCGCTGCCCCAGGCCATCGACGACGACGACGCCGATCTGCCGCTCGCCACCTACCACCGGCGCCTGGTGCACTACGTCGAAGACAACGAGACCAATGTCGAGGTCATGCGTGGCGTGCTGGCGCTGCGTCCACAGGTCCAGCTCGAGGTTTCGACGCTCGGCCTGGACGGTTTGTCCGCCATCCGCCAGCGCCGGCCGAGCCTGATCCTGCTCGACATGCACCTGCCCGACATCGATGGCCTCGAACTGCTGCGCCACTTGCAGGCCGACCCGGACACCGCCGATATCCCGGTGATCGTGGTTTCGGCCGACGCCACGGATACGCGCGTCAAGGAGGCCATCGCGGCCGGCGCGACGCACTACTTGACCAAGCCGGTGAACGTGCCGCAATTCCTCGGTGCGCTCGATGAGTTGCTCGAACAGCTCGACACGATGTTTTGATAAGTTTGCGCACGCTATCTTTGGATGCCAATTGGAAACTGTGAAGTTGACGATTGATCCGTGCGAAATTCCACCGTCAGCACTCTTTGGGCGAGAGTGCTAATATCTTGGAACCCGGACCTACCAAGTCCCTCAAAGAAGCCATGACGACTGCTGCAATATCTTCTGACCTGACGCTGCGCAACCCCTGGGCGCTGGTGCCGCCGATTGGCAACCTTGATGCCTATATCTCGGCGACGCACCGCATTCCATTGCTTACGCAGCAAGAGGAAACCGACTTCGCGCGGCGACTGCGCGACACCGGCGATCTCGAGGCGGCCGGGCGCTTGGTGCTGTCGCACTTGCGGCTGGTGGTGTCGGTGTCGCGCCAGTACATGGGCTACGGCCTGGCACAGGGCGACCTGATCCAGGAAGGCAACGTCGGCCTGATGAAGGCCGTCAAGCGCTTCGACCCCGACCAGGGCGTGCGCCTGGTCAGCTATGCGCTGCACTGGATCCGCGCCGAAATGCACGAGTACATCCTGAAGAACTGGCGCATGGTCAAGGTGGCCACCACCAAGGCTCAGCGCAAGCTGTTCTTCAATCTGCGTTCGATGAAGCAGGGCCTCCAGTCTGCCGCTGCCGATGGCGACACCCATCGCGGCACGCTGAGTCCGAGCGAGGTCGATACGGTCGCGCGCAAGCTCAATGTCAAGCGCGAAGAAGTGCTCGAGATGGAAACACGGATGTCCGGCGGCGACGTGCCGCTGGAGCCGCAGACCAACGAAGACGGCGAAGAAAGCTACGCGCCGATTGCCTACCTTGCCGACGACGCCAGCGAACCGACGCGCGTGCTCGAGGCCCGCAGCCGCGATGAACTTGCCGGCGACGGCATTGCCCGCGCGCTCGAGGTGCTCGACGCGCGCAGCCGGCGAATCGTCGAAGAGCGCTGGCTGAAGGTCAACGACGACAGCTCGGGTGGCATGACGCTGCACGACCTGGCGGCCGAATACGGGGTCAGCGCCGAGCGCATCCGCCAGATTGAAGTGGCGGCAATGAAGAAGATGCGCGGGGCGCTGCAAGCGGCGTCTTGAGAGAGCCGCGCCCTCCGAGACACGGCGACCGCGGGTCGCCGTTTTCTCGTCTATGCGCCCGCCAGCAAGAGCTTGATGTCGCTGACCATCGCCTCGACGCCAGCGCCGTTGCGCACGAACAAGCGTACCCGCCCGGCCGGGTCGAAGACGAACGAGCCTGCCGTGTGGTCCATCGTGTAACTGCCTTCCGTCTTGCCCGGCACCTTGGCGAAAAAGACCTTGAACTCCTTGGCCGCGGCCTGGGTCTGTTCGAGCGAGCCCCGCAGGGCAACGAAGTCGGGGCCAAAGGCCGCCACATAGGCCCCGACCACGGCGGGCGTGTCGCGCTCGGGATCGACGGTCACGAACACGGACTGAACCCGGTCGCCGTCGACACCGAGCTTCTGCTTGACTTCGGCAATCTCGGCCAGTGCGGTCGGGCACACGTCGGGACACTGGGTGAAGCCGAAAAAGACCACCGTCACCTTGCCTTTGAAATCGGCCAGCGTGCGCTGCTTGCCGCTGGCATCGGGCAGCGTGAGTTGGCGCGCGTACTCGGCGCCAGTGATATCGATGCCCTTGAAGGCCGGCTTGTCGGCGCTGCACGCGGCCAGCAGGGCCAACATGCACAGCGCAATGCGTCGATTCAGGGTCTTCATCTGGCAAACATCCATGGCGAGAGGTAGTGGTCGAGCAACAGGGCAGCAAACAGCAGCGACAGGTGCCAGATCGAGAAGCGAAAAGTCTTGCGGGCCAGCGCTTCGCTGTAGTGGCGCCAGAGCAGCCAGGCCAGCGCGATGAACCACGCGCCGAGCAGCAGCGCCGCAACCAGATAGATCGGCCCGCTCATGCCGTGCACGAAGGGCAGCAAGGTGGCAGCCAGCAGGACGAAGGTGTAGAGCAGGATCTGCAGCCGCGTGTACTCGTTGCCATGCGTCACCGGCAGCATCGGCAGGCCGGCGCGGGCATAGTCTTCTGCGCGGTACAGCGCCAGGGCCCAGAAGTGCGGCGGCGTCCACAGGAAGATGATCAGCACCAGCAGCCAGGCCTCGGCGCCGACTTCGCCGCGCATTGCCGCCCACCCCAGCAACGGCGGCATCGCACCCGAAGCGCCGCCGATGACGATGTTCTGCGGCGTGGCCGGCTTGAGCACCACGGTGTAGATGACGGCATAGCCGACGAAGGTGGCCAGCGTCAGCCACATCGTCAGCGCATTCACCCACAGCAGCAGCACGGCGCTGCCGACCGCGCACAGTGCGGCCGAGAAGATCAGCGTGTGGGTGTTGCTGAGCTCGCCCTTGGCAGTGCCCCTCCAGGCCGTGCGCGCCATCTTGGCGTCGATGCGCTGCTCGACGACGCAATTGAACGCGGCAGCGGCCGCAGCCACCAGCCAGATGCCGACGGCGGCCGGCAGCAGCACGGACCAGTCGGGCCACGCCGGCTCGGCCAGCAGCATGCCGATGACGGCACAGAACACGATCAGCTGCACCACGCGTGGTTTGGTCAGCGCGTAGAACTGGCGCCTGCGCGACGCGCCGCGCTTCGGGCTGGCTATGCCGGAAGGCACGGCGGACGTGGGGGTGGACGACATGGGGCGCAGAGCGGTGGATTCTCTTACACGCCGATGGGACGAGCGGCCTGCGTTGCGCGCTGTGGCCTCGCGGCTTCTCGCCAATGGGCGCGGGCGAGCAGCGAGGCCAGCAGCACTGCCAACAACGCCGCACCACCGGTGTGCGACACAGCTGCAACGATCGGCCAGCCGAGGACCACGTTGGACAAGCCCGTCGCCAATTGCCACGCACCGAGCAGGCCAAGACCCAAGGCATAGCGGCGCTGCGCCGGATCACCCGCCCTGTGCAGGCGCCAGGCCAGCAGCGCCATGGCAACCAGTACAACGAACGCGGCCAGGCGATGCGTGACGTGTATCGCCGTCAACGCGGCGAAGGGCAGGTAGGCGCCCGCCGCGGTCTGGCCCAGCTCCCTGCGCAGCGTGAAAGCCTGGGGGAAGTCCATTTGAGGCCACCACAGTCCTTGGCAGGTCGGAAAGTCGCTGCAGGCCAGCACGGCGTAATTGGTGCTGACCCAGCCGCCGAGGGCGAGCTGCACCAGCACAAGCGCGGCAACGGCCCAGGCACCGGCCAGCAGACTGCGCGACAACGCCAGCGGGCGCGGCGCGAAGGCCTGATCCTGCACTGCGAGCAATGCCAGCAAGCCCAGGCCGCCAAGCAGGTGCAGCGTGACAATGGCAGGGTAGAGCTTCATCGTCACCGTGAGAGCACCGAACGCGCCCTGCGCGATGACCCAGGCCAGCGTCAGCGTGCCCCACCAAGGCGACGGCGCGTGCGCGGCGGATCGTTGCCGCAACCACCAGCTCATCGTGGCGATCACGGTGATCAGCACACCCACGGCCGTGGCCAGGTAGCGGTGCACCATCTCGACCCAGGCCTTGCCGTGGGTGACCGGGCCGCTCGGCTGCGCTGTCTGTGCCGCAAGAATCTCGTCGCGCGCCCCGAGTGGGCTGGCGCTGCCATAGCAGCCGGGCCAATCCGGGCAGCCGAGGCCGGAATCGCTGAGGCGCGTGAAGGCACCGAAGAGCACGAGGTCGAAGGTCAGGAACAGCGTGAGCAGGGTCAGCGCATGCAGGCGGCGCGTCGGTGTCGCATTGCGGTGGCGCAGCCAAAGCCAGGCCAGGGGGCCGAGGGCGATAGCCGTGCCCAGCAGCGCCATGCGCAGCAGCGGTGCCCAGTCGATCAGGCCGGTGCTCATAGCCGCTTCGGCGGTAGCCTCATCGGCCCGGCCGGTCCCAGGAAGAGGACGCACGCAGCAGCTTGTCGATGTCGCGTTTGAACTTCTCTGGCTGCGAAAGTGGCGGTGCACGCATCATCCATTCGCCCATCGGGTCGACGACATAGAAATGGGATTCGAGCGACTCGCCGGGTGCCGGTGCGAGCCATTGCTGAAGGGCCGGCAACGGCACTCGCAGCACCTGCGTGGCGGGTGCAGCAGCCAGCGCGGCAAGTAGCGTGGGAGAGACCGGCGCGTCATCGATCAGCAGCCAAACCTTGTCGATGCGCTCGCGCTCGCGGCCAGTCATTTCGCGCAACTGGCGTTGCATGTAAAGACGCTTTTCACAATCGCCGTCGCAGGCACCGCGCCCGACCGTGACGAGAAGCCACTGGCCTCTCAACGAAGTCGCACTGACGGCGCGGCCGTCGAGGTCGGTCAGCGGGAGCTCGGCCGGCATCGACCGCGAAGGCGCGATCAGCGTGGCGTAGTTGCTGCGCCCCTCGGGGCGCAGCACATAGAAGCTGACGTACGACGCGATCACCGGCGCCGCGCACGCCATCAACACCAGCAGCATCTTGGCGCGGCCCCGCGCAGTGCGGCGCAGCGTTTCGTCGCTGGCGATGTCGGCATGCGGCATGGCATGCACCGTGAGGTGCAAAGGCTCAGCCACGGGCGCGGCGGCGGTTGGGTTGGATGATTTGGAACCAGACATACAGGGCAAGGATCAGCGCCGACAAGGCAAACCACTGGGCCGCGTAGCCGTGGTTCTTGGCCACGCCACTTGACGGCGCCGGCCAGTCGCGTTGCAGCCCGTCGCCTGCGCTGGCCGGTGACTCGGTCAACAGCAGCGAAAGCGGCCGCAGCGCGAGCCCGGTTTCACGGGCGAAGGCGTCGAGGTCGAGATTTTGCCGGATGCGCCCGGCCTCGGTGCCGCTGAACTCGAACAGCCGAGCCGGCGGCGGGGCGATGCGGCCCTGCACGACCACTTCGCCGCTGGGAGCCGGGACCTCGCGGACGCGGCTGCGCTCGAGGAAGTCACGCGGCAACCAGCCGCGTTGCACCAGCAAGGCACTGCCGTCAGCCAAGACCAGCGGCGTGACCACGAAGAAGCCCGGACGACCGCTCATTTGCCGGTTGTCGAGGAAGACCGTGTGCGCGGCCGCCCAGCGGCCGGTGAGTTGCAGCCTGCGGTGGTGCTGGCTCTGCGCGGCGTCGACAGTGGCTGCGAGTTGGGTCAGCTGGTCGATCGCCGGCAACATGCCCCGTTCCTCTGTAGCTGCCTGAGCCGCCAGCTTCTGCGCTGCACGGTCGAGCTGCCACCAGCCCAGCCTGGCCGTCAACAGCGCCGCGGCAACCGCGGCCGCGGTCACGCACCACCAGCGTTGCCGCGCACTCAGCATGCCGTGCCGGCGGTGGGAGAATCGCGCATGAAATTCGTCATCGTCATCACCCTGATCGGCGTGCTCGCCGCGTTGGCCAGCGCCGGATTCTTCATGCTGCGAAAGTCGCACGACGGCGAGGACGTCGAGCACCGCGACAAGCGCATGGCCCGCGCGCTGGCGGTGCGCGTGGGCTTGTCGATTGCGCTCTTCCTGTTCATCCTGGTGTCCTGGATGATGGGCTGGATCTCCCCGAGCGGCATACCGACCGGGCGCTGACAAGCCGCTGCGTTCGTGCAAAGCAAAAGAGCGCCTCGCGGCGCTCTTTTTGCTTGGCGCGAGCCTAGGCGCATCACATCCAGTACACGACGATGTACAGCCCGAGCCAGACCACGTCGACGAAGTGCCAGTACCAGGCTGCGCCTTCGAAGCCGAAGTGGTGAGACGGCGTGAAGTGGCCTTTCATGATGCGCAGCGTGATGAACAGCAGCATCAGCATGCCGACGAAAACGTGGAAACCGTGGAAGCCCGTCAACATGAAGAAGGTCGAGCCGAAGATACCGCTCGACAGCTTCAGGTTCAGATCGCGGTAGGCATGCATGTACTCGTAGGCCTGCACGCCGAGGAAGGTGGCGCCCAGGATCACCGTGATCCACATCCACAGGACGGTCTTGCTGCGCTGGCCGGCAAGCAAGGCGTGGTGAGCGATGGTGAGCGTCACACCCGAGCTCAGCAGCAATGCGGTGTTGAGCGTTGGCAGCGGCCACGGGCCGATCGTCGAGAACGGCTCGATGGTGCCGGCTGGCGACGCCGTGATGCCTGGCCCGGCGCTCGGCCACACGGCCTTGAAGTCGGGCCACAGGATCTGGTGATCCAGGTTGCCGAGCATCGGCAGTGCGTGGGCTCTGGCCCAATACAACGCGCCGAAGAACGCGCTGAAGAACATCACTTCCGAGAAGATGAACCAACTCATGCTCCACCGGAAAGAAACGTCGACGCGGTGACCGTAGCTGCCGCCTTCGCTCTCGCCGATGGCGTCGCGGAACCACTGGTACATGACCACGGCCCACATCGCCAGGCCAAAGATCACGAACCACTTGCCCCAGGAGGTGCCGTTGACCCACTGGCCGCCGCCGAAAATGATCAGCAGCATCGCCACCGCAGTCAGCGCAGGGTGGCGCGACGGCGCAGGGACGAAATAGTGGGGGGCTGCCCCGGTGGAGTGTGTCGCAGCGGACATGTTGTGTGTTCTCCTCGAAGCGAATCGGAAATTCTGTTTGTCGTCGCGTGTCAGCCGGCGACGCCGCTGCCCACGACCCATCTCACCAACAGCACCAGCGCCAGCACGAACACTGCAGCCGCGATCACGCCGGCCACGACGACGTGCACTGGGTCGAGCTGGGCCGCATCTCTTTCATACTCTCTGGCCTGGCGCACGCCGAAGAACGACCAGGCGACCGCCTTGAAGGTGCGCGCGATCGACCGCCGCGGCACCGTCACAGCGCTGCCTCGGCAGCCTGCGCGGCGACCTTGCCCTTGACTTCGAAGAACGTGTACGACAGCGTGATCGTGCGCACGTCCTTGGGCAGCCGCGGGTCGATGACAAAGACCACCGGCCACTGCTTGCTCTCGCCCGGCGCGAGGGTGTATTCGTTGAAGCAGAAACACTCGAGCTTGTTGAAGTGCGCGGTGGCCTGCTTGGGTGCGTAGCTCGGGATCGCTTGCGCCGCCAGGGTACGGTTCTGCGTATTGCGGAACTCATACATGACGGTCGTCAACTCGCCGGGATGCACTTGCAGCGAGTTCTGCGCCGGCTTGAACTCGAACGGGCCGCGCGAATTGGCGTCGAACTCGACGCTGATCGTGCGTGAGCGGTCGATCTGCGTGTTGCGGCCATCGGTGGCGGGCTTGCCGACACCGTTGACCTGCCGCTCCGACAGCGACAACACATTGATGCCCAGCGCTTCGCAGATCGACTTGTACAACGGCACCAGGGCGTAGCCAAAGCCGAACATCAGCACCGCAATGACCGCAAGCTTGCGCAGAAGCGCGCGGTTGTCGCGCTGCAGGGCTCGGCCGTGGGGCATCAGGCTCATGAGGGGTTCAGCCGCCGATGAATATGATCTTGACCACGAAACCGGCGCCGAACGCCAGCGCCAACGCCGCGAGCATCCAGCCCAGACGGCGGTTGGCCCTTCGTTGCTGCTCGGTCGCTGCCATGCCGCTCAGCCAATGATCCGCGTCGCGGTCACGTCGAGTTTGGGTGGGGTTTCGAAGGTGTGGAACGGCGCCGGCGACGGGATCTCCCACTCCAGGCCTTCAGCGCCTTCCCACGGCTTCTGCGGCGCCTTTTCACCCTGGCCCCGCATCACCGGCAGGGCGACGAAGAGGAAGAAGAAGACTTGCGCCAGACCGAAACCGAAGGCGCCCACCGACGCCAGCATGTTGAAGTCGGCGAACTGCATCGGGTAGTCGGCGTAGCGGCGCGGCATGCCGGCCAGGCCGAGGAAGTGCATCGGGAAGAAGGTGATGTTGAAGAAGATCAACGACGACCAGAAGTGGATCTTGCCGCGCGTTTCGTTGTACATCACGCCGCACCACTTCGGGCTCCAGTAATAGAAGCCGGCGAACATGCCGAACAGCGAGCCGGCCACCAGCACGTAGTGGAAATGTGCGACGACGTAGTAGGTGTCCTGCAGCTGGATGTCGATCGGCGCCATGGCCAGGATCAGGCCTGTGAAGCCGCCCATCGTGAAGACGAAGATGAAGCCCACCGCCCACAACATCGGCGTCTCGAAGGTCATCGAGCCGCGCCACATCGTGGCGATCCAGTTGAAGACCTTCACGCCGGTCGGGATCGCGATCAGCATCGTCGCGTACATGAAGAACAGCTGGCCCGTCACCGGCATGCCGGTGGTGAACATGTGATGCGCCCAGACGATGAACGACAGGATTGCGATCGACGACGTGGCATAGACCATCGAGGTGTAGCCGAACAGCTTCTTGCGCGCAAAGGCGGGCACCACGGCACTGACGATGCCGAAGGCCGGCAGGATCATGATGTAGACCTCGGGGTGGCCGAAGAACCAGAAGATGTGCTGGTACATGATTGGGTCGCCGCCGCCAGCCGGATTGAAGAAGCTGGTGCCGAAATGGCGATCGGTCAGGGTCATCGTGATCGCGCCGGCCAGCACCGGCATCACGGCGATCAGCAGGTAGGCGGTGATCAGCCAGGTCCAGGCGAACAGCGGCATCTTCATCAGCGTCATGCCCGGCGCGCGCATGTTCAGGATCGTGACCACGATGTTGATCGAGCCCATGATCGAGCTGGCACCCAGGATGTGCATTGCGAAGATGCCGGCGTCCATGCTCGGGCCCATCTGCAGGGTCAGCGGGGCATACAGCGTCCAGCCGGCCGCCGGGGCACCGCCGGGCATGAAGAACGAACCGGCCAGCATCAACGCGGCCGGGATCAACAGCCAGAAGCTGAGGTTGTTCATGCGCGCGAACGCCATGTCGGGCGCGCCGATCTGCAGCGGCACCATCCAGTTGGCGAAACCGACGAAGGCCGGCATGATCGCGCCGAAGACCATGATCAGGCCGTGCATCGTCGTGAACTGGTTGAACAGTTCGGGGTTGACGAACTGCAGGCCGGGCTGGAACAGCTCGGTGCGGATGCCCAGCGCGAGCACGCCGCCGATCATGAACATCGTGAACGAGAACAACAGGTACATCGTGCCGATGTCCTTGTGATTCGTCGCGTAGACCCAGCGCCGCCAGCCGCTGGGGGCGTGATCGTGGTGGTCATCGTGGCCGTGATCGTGGCCGGGGTGGTCGAGAACTGCGCTCATGGGGCGTGGCCTTGTGTTTGCGATGCTGAGTTACTTGCGCGCGGCGACGACTTCGGCGGGCTGCACGAGCTGCCCGGTCTTGTTCGTCCACGAATTCTTGGTGTAGGTGATGACCGCCGCCAGCTCGGTGTCCGAGAGCTGCTTCCAGGCCGGCATTGCGGTGCCCGCCACGCCGTTGAGCAAGGTCGTGATTTGCGTGCCTTTGTCGGCATTGAGCACCACCGCTGAACCGACCAAGGGCTTGAACGGCCCCGAACCCAGTCCGCTGGCCTGGTGGCACACGGCGCAGTTGGCGCTATAGACCTTTTCGCCACGCGCAACGAGGTCAGCGAGCTGCCACACCTTGGCCGGGTCGTCGGCCAGCGCGGCCATGGCTTTCTTCTTGCCATCGACCCAGGCTGTGTAATCGGCCTGGCTCAACACCTTGACGTGGATCGGCATGTAGGCGTGTTCCTTGCCGCACAACTCGGCACACTGGCCGTAGAAGTCGCCGGTCTTCTCGGCACGGAACCAGGTGTCGCGCACGAAGCCGGGTATCGCGTCCTGCTTGATGCCGAAGGCCGGCACCATGAAGGCGTGGATCACGTCGTTGGCGGTGGTGATGATGCGGATCTTCTTGTCGACGGGCACAACCAATGGGTTGTCGACCTTGAGCAGGTAATCGTCGGTGGCGGTCGGCTTGCCGCTGTCGCTCATTGCGCGGTGGCTGGCATCGAGCGCGGACAGGAAGCCGATGCCCTCGCCCTCGCCTTTCAGGTAGTCGTAACCCCATTTCCACTGCTGGCCCGTGGCCTTGATGGTCAGGTCGGCGTTGCTGGTGTCCTTCATCGCCACCACCACCTTGGTGGCCGGCAGCGCCATGCCGATGACGATCAGGAACGGCACCACGGTCCAGGCGATTTCGACGCCGACACTGTCGTGGAAGTTGGCCGGCTTGGCGCCTTGGGACTTGCGGTGCTTGAAGATCGAATAGAACATCACGCCGAACACGGCGATGAAGATCACCACGCAGATGATCAGGATGTAGTTGTGCAGCCACTGCTGCTCGGCCGCGATCCTTGTCACGGGCGGGTGCAGATCAAGCTGATTGACCGCCGGCCCACCGGGCAGGCTGTTGACAGCCAGCGCTGCCGTCGCGGCAACGCTGATGCCGAGCACCAACCATGCCTGGGCAACACGCTTGCAGAGTGAGGAAAGGTGGGTCATCGTCGTCACTTCGGTTCGGAAAGGGGGGGTCGGGGTTCGGTCGCTGCGGGCACTGCAGTGCTGGCGCGCAGGGCGGCGCGAAGCTCGTGCGCCAAGTGCGTGCGCAGGTCGGGGCGCAGGTAACGGCCAACAAAGGATTGGCGGCCGTCGCCCGAGAGCTCGACCAGCGAGCCTTGGCCATGGCGCGGTTCAACGCGCACCCAGGCGGCGCGAAATTCGGTGAGTGCGGTCTGCTGGCCGCGAACGTGCTCGACGCTGAGTGAGCCATCGGCCAAGGTGATGCGTTCCTGGTCGGCGGCATGCCGGGCATAGATCAGCAACGCCGCACCAACCAGCAGCAACTCGATGCCCGCAAACGCCAGCACAGGCGATGCGCCGTGCCAGGTGAATCCCAGGGCAATGCTCAACGACACGACACACAGCGCCAGGTAGGTGCCGAACAGTTGTGCGGGTGTGATCGAACAGTTGCGCTTGAGCACCCATTGCAGCCCGGCCGCGCCGCTATCGAGACCCTTGGCAAATCGCCATGCAATCACGGCGCCGCTGCCACTCGAAGTGGGCGCGGGCCAGGGGTGAGGGGCGGCGGCGGCGGACATGGGTAGGCGGCAGGTACGGCTCAACGGTGGCGTCCGGCAACGCGACAAGGCACTCCGACGGGCCGGGCAAACCAAGATTTTAGCCCAGCGGCCGAGCGGCCCGCTCTTCACCCAGCCGGCCGCCGGCCATGGCGCGCCATCGCGCGCAGGTCCTCGAGCGCAACAAGCGTCTCGCCGGCCACCTTCGCGCGAGGCGGCGGGTTGAAGGCGTGGCCATAGATCAGCTCGAATTCGAGCGCGATGCGCCCATCGTCTGCTGCGCGTTCGCGCAACGCAGCGAGCAAGCGCAGGCGCCAGCGTGGCGTGCGCAGGCCCCCGAAGCGCAACGGGTCCGCGTTGCCACCGAGCGTGCGCAATTCGCCCAACAAGGCCTCCGGCGTGGCCCAGGTCAGGGTCAGGCGCTCCTGGTCCATCACGGGGTCGGAAAACCCAGCGTCAACCAGCATGTCGCCCAGGTCATGCATGTCGGTGAATGCCGCGTGCGCGCTGCCCCAGCCGGACTCGCTGTACAGCGCACGCAAACCGGCCAGCGTGTCGGGGCCGAGGGTCGAGAACATCAGGAAGCCATCGACCGCCAGAGCGCGACGCCAGCGCTGCATCTGCAACGCGGGATCAGCCACGGCGTGCAACATCATGTTCGCCCACAACAGCTGCCCTGCGCTGGCTGGCAACTCAGCTTCGGCGACCGGCGCCAGCTCGCGGCGCCAGCGTGTTGCCGACCACCAGGGCGCTCTGACGGCCGGCCTCGCCCGGGCCTCCGGTTCGACGCGCAACTGTCGGGCCTGCGGGTAGGCCGCGGCCAGCACCGATTGGCTGGCGCCGGCATGGGCCCACCAGTCGATGACGGTCTCGGGTTGCTGCCGGATCACCTGCAAGCGCTCGGCCATGCGCCGCGCCACTTCAGCGTGCAACCACGGCGCCGTGTTTGCGTGGGCCTGGCGGCGCTGCACGCGTGCCAAAGCCCGTGCATCGATGGCTCGTCCCGCCATGGTTCAGGCCGCGACGCGCTGTTCGTCGGCAATGGGCTTGGCCATGGTGCCGAGTCGGATCGGGAAGGGATCGAAGCAGTCGGGGTTCATCGCGTGCCGGGCAGTATATTGAGCCGATGCCCCTGTGCGCCCGGTTGCCAACGCAATGCGCAGTCTGTCGTGGCTGGGCCCATGAGCGCATCTGCGCCGACTGTCGGCAACGCCATGCCGCGCCGCGGCCTCGCTGCCGCATCTGCGCGATCACGGTACCCAACGCCACCACCGTGTGTGGTGCCTGTATTCACCACCCGCCACCCTTCGCGCACAGCGTGGCCGCGGTCGACTACGCCTTCCCATGGAGCGGCCTGGTAGCGGCGTTCAAGTTCCGCGCCGCACTTGACCTGGCGCCGGCCTTGGCCGCCTTGCTGGCCGACGCCGCCCGCACCACGGACTCGATGCGGCCATCGCTGCTGCTGCCAGTGCCGCTGGCGGCCGAACGCCTGGCCGAACGCGGCATGAATCAGGCGTGGGAGCTGGCCCGGCGCGTGGGAGCAGGGCTTGGCATCCCGGCCCGCGCCGACGTGTTGTGCCGGCTGATCGACACGCCGCATCTGGCCGACCTGCCGCGCGCGCAACGCGCAGCGCGCATCCGCGGCGCCTTCGGCATCAACCCCGGTCACGCGCAGCACTTGCGTGGGCAATGCATCGGGCTGGTCGACGACGTGATGACCAGTGGCGCCACCGCGGCCGAAGGGGCCCGCGCGCTGCTGGCCGCCGGCGCCACGCAAGTGCAGGTCTGGGTGCTGGCCCGCACGCCGGCGCCGGGTGACTGAAGACAAGGGACACAGCGCAGTGGCGACAATCGGTGCATGTTCAACATCGTCCTGGTGCAGCCCGAGATTCCGCCCAACACCGGCAATGTGATCCGGCTGGCCGCCAACACGGGTTGCACCTTGCACCTGGTCGAGCCGCTGGGTTTTTCGATGGACGACAAGTTGCTGCAGCGCGCCGGGCTCGATTACCACGAGCACGCCAGCGTGCGTCGGCATGCGTCGTGGACGGCAATGATCGGCAGCGAACAGCCCGATCCGACGCGGTGCTTCGCATTCACCACCCGTGGCGGGCGCATGCTGACCGATGTGGCATGGCAGCCCGGCGACTGGTTGGTCTTCGGCAACGAAACGGCAGGACTGTCGGCGACCGTGCGCGACACGTTCGCGGCGACGCAATGCGTGCGCCTGCCGATGCGCGCCGGCCAGCGCAGCCTGAACCTCAGCAATGCGGTGGCCGTGGCGGTGTTCGAGGCCTGGCGTCAGTGCGGCCATGCCGGCGGCAGCTGACACGGCCGGGTCAGGTTTCCGAGCGCGCCCCCCGACCCATCAGGGCCCGCACCCCATCGTCGGCGCTGAGACGGCCGTCGAGCACGCCGACAACGGCCTGCGTGATCGGCATCTCGATGCCCACTGCGCGGGCGCGCTGCAGGACCATCGGCGCGCTGTAAACGCCCTCGGCGACATGGCCCAAAGTCGCCAGCGCTTGGGCCAACGGCGCACCACCGGCCAGCGCCAACCCGACCCTGCGATTGCGCGAAAGCTCGCCCGTGGCGGTGAGCACCAGGTCGCCCAGTCCCGACAAGCCCATGAAGGTTTCAGGCCGCGCGCCCAGCGCAACACCCAGCCGTGTCATTTCGGCCAGGCCCCGCGTGATCAGCGCTGCACGCGCATTGAGGCCGGGCTGGCCAGGCCCACTTCCGCGCGCAGCCAGGCCGTCACACAAGCCGGTGGCGATCGCCATCACGTTCTTCACGGCCCCGCCGACCTCGACCCCCACCGCGTCGCTGCTCGTGTAGATGCGCAGCAGGTCGGTGTGGAAGGCTGCAGCCGCGGCCTCACGCAACGCTGCGTCGGCGCTGGCGACCACCAGTGCGGTCGGCTGACCACGCGCCACTTCTTCGGCAAAACTCGGGCCCGACAGCACGCCGGCATGCGCCTGCGGACGCAACTCGCTGGCGATCTCATGGCCGAGCTGGCCGCTGCCGGCCTCGAATCCCTTGCACAGCCACAACACACGGGCCTCGTCGGGCACCGCGGCAAGCATCGCGCGAAGGCCCGACATCGGTGTGGCAATGATCACCAGACCCGCGGCCGCATGGGCCAGGGCCGCGTCGAGGTCATCGACGATGCGGATCTCAGGCGCCAGCGCAACCCCGGGCAGGTACAGCTCATTGCGGCGCGTGGCTCGCAGCGCGTGCGCATGCGCTGGCTTGCGCGCCCAAAGGTGAACGGCGTGCCGCGACGCGGCCTGCACCGCCAGCGCGGTGCCCCAGGCGCCGGCGCCGAGGATCGTGACGTTCACCGGAACGCCTCCGGGTGCGCGCTCAGTTCAGGACGATGCGCGACGGCTCTTCACTGCCGTTGCCCTGCTGCGCCGCGAGTTGCTGCTGTTGAGCCTCGAACATGGCCTGGAAGTTGACTTCCGACAACAGCACCGGCGGGAAACCGGCACGGGTGCAAACGTCGGACACGATCGCGCGGAGATACGGATAGACCATGCCCGGGCAGGCGATGCCGAGGATGGCCTGCATCTGGTCATTCGGCAAGTTGCGGATCTCGAAGATGCCGGCCTGTTTGGCTTCAATCAGGAACAGCGTGCGGTCCTGGACCTTGGTGGTCACCGTGGCGGTCACACAGACTTCGAAGACACCCTCGGCCACCGTCTCTGCTGAAATGCCGAGGTTGATGTCGACTTGCGGCTGTTGCTGCTCGAGCAGGATCGTCGGCGAATTGGGTTGCTCGAGCGACAAGTCCTTCAGGTACATGCGCTGGATGTTGAAAATGGGAGGGGTCTCTTGCGGCTCGGCCATGGTGGTGGGGTTCCAATGAAA
>Ga0209254_10000437_pt1 | contig 33488 bp, 29 predicted proteins | sample FrelakmetDIP11DI_FD_187148 | JGI IMG/M metagenome (GOLD analysis project Ga0209254, IMG submission 187148) | Freshwater lake sediment microbial communities from the University of Notre Dame, USA, for methane emissions studies - DIP11 DI (SPAdes)... | ecosystem: Environmental > Aquatic >... | reverse complement strand
GAGCCGCTCCGGCGCAGCCGTCGGGGAAGGGCAGGTCGAGCGCGTCACCGAGGCGAAACTCGACATACAGCTGATTCCGCCCGCTTTTCTCCCGGGCTACATCCAACATCTCCTCCGAGACATCCACTCCCACAACCCGGCCCCTGGGACCCACGGCCCGCCGCAGTGCGAAGGCGAAGTCACCTGTGCCACAACACACGTCCAGAGCTGCCGCTCCCGGACCCACCCGGGCCACCATCACCCCGAACTCCCTCCACCGGTGGTGGAGACCGGCGGTCATCAGGTCGTTCAGAAGGTCATAGGACCCGGCGATCCCGTCGAACATCTGCCGGACTTTGCCCGGCTCCGGGGATGCATCTAGTCTGGTCCGCCCCACCTGGTCGCTACTCTCGTCTTTCGCGCGGCCGGTCGCCGCCCATGCGTCCGCCGCCCATGCGTCCACCCCTGCTCACGGGACGAAGAGACTGAGGGTAGTGAAGAAAAGGAACACCACGCTGATGATGCCGTTCATGGTCATGAAAGCCACCCCCACTCTCTCGAGATCGGCTCTTCGCATGAGCCAGTTCTCATAGAAGAGAAGGGCGGCACAGATCGCTACTCCCAGGTAGTACACGTAGTTCGTCCCCTGCGCGTAGCCGGTGAGCGCCAGCAGCACGACCGCCAGCACATGGAAGACCCGGGTGCTCCACAACCCGGCCCGTTCCCCCAGATCAGCCGGGATGGAATGCAATCCCTGGGCGCGGTCGACGGCGATGTCCATGAAGGCGTAGATCACATCGAACCCGGCGATCCACAGACCCACGCCCGCGCCCAGAAGAAAGGGCTCCCAGGTCACCTTGCCTGTGACCGCCACCCAGGCGCCGACCGGCCCCAGGCCGTCGGCGACCCCGAGCACCAGGTGGCAGAGCCAGGTCCAGCGCTTGGTGTACGGATAGATGACCATGGGGATGACCACCAACGGCCATAGATACCGGGTGATGACCGGCAGGTTGAAGGTGGCCACGACAAGTATCACCAACGAAGCCAACGCGAAGAGCCACACCTGCCACCGCTTCAGCCGCCCCGCCGGGATCTCGCGTCCGGCCGTCCGCGGATTGCGAGCGTCGATCTCTGCATCGATCAGCCGGTTGATGGCCATGCCGAAGCTGCGGGCGGACACCATGGCCACCGTGATCCAGAACATGCGCCAGAAGCCGGGGACGGCCATCTCGGCCAAGAAGGCCGCCGCATAGGCGAAGGGCAAAGCGAAGATGGAGTGTTCGAACTTGACCAGACTGGCGAAGCGGCGAGCGTAGGTTATGAGCACGCCGGCACCCTAGACTCCCGTGGCCCCCGCCTCGTCTCCTGCCGCCTGGCCGGAAGCCGCCCCGTCGCCGGCCGCCCCGGGCCACTGGCCCAGCTTAAGTCCGGGCCACATCTCATCGATCCGCGCCTTCACTTCCTCCGACATCTCTACGTCGGGCGGCCACTCGCGGTCATGGCCCTCATCCGGGCCTTTCTTGGTGGCGTCGATACCGATCTTGGCGCCCCAGAGCGGCTGTGGGGCCGAGTGATCGAGCACGTCCAACGGGCCGTCCGAGACCATCACGTCGCGCTTCCAATCGACATTGTTGAACACCCGCCAGGCGACTTCGGCGTAGTCGTGCACATCGACATCCGCATCCAACACGACGATGCATTTGCAGAACTGCATCTGCCCCGTGCTCCAGAGAGCGTGCATCACCTTGCGCGAATGCAGGGGATAACGCTTGTCTACCGATACCAAGGCGCAGTTGTGGAAGCCACCTTCTTGGGGCAGGTCCAGATTCACCAGCTCCGGGAGGATCAGGCGCAGAAGCGGCAGGAACAGGCGCTCGGTGGCCTTGCCCAGATACGTATCCTCCATCGGTGGCCGGCCCACGATGGTCGTGGAGTACACGGGATCGCGCCGGTGTGTGAGAGCGGTAAGATGGAAGACCGGATACGGATCGGCCAGAGAGTAGTAACCGGTGTGGTCGCCGAAAGGCCCCTCCACGCGGGACTCCTCTAGATCCACGTAGCCTTCGAGCACGAACTCGGCGTGCGCGGGGACCTGCAGATCGACCGTGCGGCAACGGACCAGCTCCACCGCCTTGTCGCGTAAGAAACCGGCGAACGTCATCTCATCGATCATGGCAGGCAAGGGGGCAGTGGCGGCGTAGGTGAGCGCTGGATCGGTGCCGATGGCTACCGCCACCTCCATGCGACCCTCCGTTGCCCGGTAGTGCTCGGCGGCATCCTTGTGCAGGTGCCAGTGCAGACCGGTGGTGCGCTTGTCGTAGACCTGAAGACGGTACATGCCGACGTTCCGGCGGCCCGTCTGCGGGTGACGCGTGAACACCAGCGGCAAAGTGATGTAGCGACCCCCGTCCAAAGGCCAACATTGCAGGATGGGGAGCATATCCAGATCGATCTGATCCCCGGTGAGGACAACGTCCTGGCAGGCTCCAGTCTTCACTATCTGGGGCTGCACCGAGGCCAGCTCCTTGAGCCGCGCCAGGGCTTTGAGCTTCTCCCAGGTGGAGCCGGGCACTTCCAGGGAGGTCAGGCCCTCCACGCGGGCTGCCAGGTCGTCGTAAGATCCCGAACGCAAAGCCAGGCACATCCGTTCGTCACTGCCGAACTGATTGATGAAGACCGGCACCCTGTAACCTTTCGGGCGCGTGAAGAGCAGGGCGGGGCCTCCGGCCTTGACCACCCGGTCCGCGATCTCGGTGATCTCCAAGATCGGGTCGACCGGCGTATCCACGATGGCCAGCTGCCCGCGGTCCCGTAGGAGCTTGATGAAGTCGCGCAGATCTTTCATCCGTGTTGGGTCACGGCTGAGGCTCCCGGGACAGATGGAAGCTGATCACCATAAGCTCGGTGGAGAGATCCAGTTGATGGACGAACACACCTTTGAAAGCCGGCAGCCGCACCGGAGCAAAGTTCAGGATGCCTTTGACGCCTCCCTCCACCGCCAGCATGGCCATCTCCACCGCCGACTCCGCAGGCACTGCCAGCACGGCGATCTGCGCGCGGCGATCGCGGATGACATCCACAGCCTCGTCGATGGGTCTCACAGCGAGACCGCCGACCTGCTCTCCCACGGTCCCGCCGTCAAGGTCGAACACGCCTACACAGTCGAAACCCTCGCCCCCGAAACCGCCATGGCGAGCCAAGGCCAGACCCGTCGGCCCAGCCACCAGGATCACCATGCTCCACTCCCGGTCGACGCCGAGACAGCGGGATAGCTCGGAGATGAGGAACTTGACCTGGTAACCGACACCCCGCACTCCGAACTCGCCGAAGTAGCTGAGGTCTTTGCGGATCTGAGCGGCATTGCCCTCCAACCGGTCGGCCATCTCTCGGGAGGAGATCCTGCTGATCCCCTGTTTATCCAGACGATGCAGCAGCCGCAGGTAGCCGGCGAGCCGGGGAACGGCCACCTGGGGAACACCCGCCTTTCCCGCTGACTTGCTCACACAGCCTCCAGAACGACGCCCAATATCGCCCGACGACCCGGACCGTGGGTCGAGTCTAGCACAGTGGTTGTGAAGGAATAAGCAAACCTGCCGCCCGCCCGGCCCACCTGGGGGGCGGCTTCAGCGGCGGGGTGCCTGCGTCCGCGTCTCGTCCCAGACTGCCCGGTAGACCTGGAGAGTCTCGCCGGCCGCCTTGCTCCAGGGGAAGAGGGCCGACTGTTTCAAACCCTCCTGCCGCAGCCTCTCGTAGAGATCGGGCTGGGTGAGGACCCGGAGCATGCAGTCCTCGAAGTCGTCGAGCGAAGTGGGGTTGAACAGCAGGGCTGCGGAGCCTGTCACCTCAGGCAAAGACGATGAGTTGGACACCACGCAGGGCGTGCCGCAGGCCATGGCTTCGAGGGGAGGCAGGCCGAAACCCTCGTACAGCGAGGGGAACACGAACACGGTAGCCGCCGAATACATAGCCGGCAGGTCGTCATCCCGGATGAAGCCCGGGAAGAGCACCGCCCCTTCGATACCGTGCCGGCCCACGTCTTTCTTGAGCTTCTGGAACTCTCCCGCCTGAGCTCCCGCCAACACCAGAGGCAAGGGCTCCGGTAGCCTCTTTTGGAGCCGCGCCCAGGCCTGGATCAAAAAGACCAGGTTCTTCTCGGGGCGGAAGTCGCCCACCCAGAAGACGAATCTCTCGGGCAGTGCGTAGCGGTGCCGTACGGCCAGCAGCGTTTCCGGCGTGGTCTGAGGCCGAAATCTCTCCGACACACCGTTGTGTATGACCCTAACCTTCGCGGCATCCACCCCGGCGTACGCGCTGAGAGCCGAGAAGGAGATCTGCGAGACGGTGATGATCCGACGCGCCTCCTGCAGGGTGCGTCCAAGCTGCCGCTTGTAGCGCAGGCGAAGGACCCGTGGCAGGCTGCGCGGATAAAGGAGCGGGGTAACGTCGTGGACGGTCGACACGAAGGGGACCGGTACCGGGGTGGGCGCCCAAGAACTCGGCACATGCAGCAGATCTACCCCACTTCTCTCCACCAGGTTCCTGAAGGCCGCCCGTCCGTGCGGCGCCAGAGGGTTCATGTTGGCGGATACCAGGGTGAACGAGTCGGACGGGGGTATGGTGTCCTTCTCCTGGTCCTGACAGAAGACGACGAACTCGATATCGGAACCCGCCAAGTGGCTAAGCAGGTTCCGGGAATAGGTCCCGATGCCCCGGTAACGTATCGCTCTGGCGTCGAATCCTATTCTCACGGGGCCTCCAACGCACTTGCGCCTACTGCCCGTCCGCACTAAACATATACCCACTTCTATCCGAGATACTATCAGAGAGAGGACATGCGTCACGGGCTTGCGCGTTTGGGCAAAGAGATTATAAAATGAGTGTATGTTTACATCCTGAGCGAAGAGGTTAGCCCGTGCAAAGGGTAAGCGATCCTGGGGGGCCGAGTGCGGTGACCGAGCCCGGCGCAGTCCTGGAAAAGGCCAGGCGTATCCTCGACCTGTACAAGCTCGATATCACCAAGAGCTGGCTCAGCCGTCTCATCAGTCAGATCGACGACCTCGACGCCCTGGAGCGGTTCCCCACCCAGGACAGCATCCGTACGTCGGTGGAGCTCATCGAAGGGCTGGCCAACTGCCTGGGAGACGAGACGACTCTTGCCCAGTTCGAGGCCGGCGGTCTCTACTACGGCCAGGCCGCGAGCTTGGGCCTGCTTCAAAGAGGCGAGAGTGGCACGATCGGGTCCCTGGCGTACAGTCTCGACAATCTCGAGGACGCGATCTGGGACCGGCTTTCGGAGAACATGCGCCACCAGGACCAGGAGGTGCTGGACTTGGTGCGCATCCTGCGTCGCGGGTTGCACCAGATCTTCGCTTCGGCCGCTGAGGCCTACCACGAGCAGTCGAGCACCGAACTCGACCGTCTGGCCCACACCGACGCGCTGACCGGGCTGCACAATCGTCGGTTTCTAGAGCAGGAACTGGAGCGGCACGCAGAGATGTACAAGCGCTATCGCCACCCGTTCGCCCTTCTCATGCTCGATTTCGACAACCTCAAGTGGGTCAACGACACCTTCGGACACGCGGCCGGTGACTCGGCTCTCAAGCACCTGGGCACGCTGATGCAGATGAACGTACGGGACGTGGATATCCCCTGCCGGTTCGGTGGAGACGAATTCTTAGTCCTGATGCCGGAGGCGGAGAAGAACGCCATCCAGATGGTGGGACGAAGGATCGCCGAATCGGTGGCGAAGACCCGGTTCAAGCTGGGACGGTCTTTCACCAGCCTCCAGGTCAGCTTCGGTGTCTCCGCCTGCCCCGAGGACGGGGTGGAAGCCGAGGTCCTTCTGCAGGAAGCCGACGCCAGTCTCTACCGAGCCAAGCAGCAAAAGGCGGAGCAGGCGACCCCTTAGGACCCTAGGCCGAGCCCTCCGGCGAAGCACACTCGAACGCTTCCCCCCGCAGAGTCTCTATCGCATGGTCCAAGACGGGGGCGATGACGGCGAAATGCTCCCGGCAGGCCTTGGGGCTCCCCGGCATGTTGACGATGAGAGTCCTCCCCCGCACGGCGGCCGTCGCCCGGCTCAACATGGCATGAGGAGTCACCGACAGGGAGGCGGCACGCATGGCCTCGGCGAATCCTGGCGCGAGGCGATCCGCCACCGCTCGGGTAGCCTCAGGAGTACGATCGCGCGGCGCAAGGCCGGTCCCCCCTGTGGTGAGGATCAGGTCCAGATCACCCTCATCCGCGAGAGTGGCCAGGGTCTGCTCGATCTGGGCCTGCTCGTCGGGCACCACGTAGGGGCCGGCCACGACTGCTCCGAGCCCTTCTAGCAGCTCCCGTAGCAAGGGTCCCGAGGCGTCGGCTCGCAGGCCGGCGCTGGCCTTGTCGCTCAGGGTCACCACAGCCGCGCGCATTTGGCGCCGGCCACGGGGGTCGCTCGCGCCCGCGCCGGTCACGAGCCCACCCGTGAGTCGGCGGATCCCTGGTCTACGGGCCCGCGGTCGGCGGTGCCCTGATCGCCCAAGCCCCAGGCGCGGACACGGACCGGGTCTCCCGGCGCCACGCGGCCTCCCCCCAGCACGCGGACGAAGATGCCTTCACGGGGCATCACGCAGTCTCCGGCCTGCTGATAGATGGCGCAGCGAGTATGGCACTCCTTGCCGATCTGGGTCACCTCCACCAGCGCCTCTCCCAATTCGAGGGTGGTCCCGAGGGGCAGCGCCGCCACTTCCAAACCGGACACCGTGACGTTCTCGGCGAAGTCTCCGGGGCCGACATCCAAGCCCTGAGCAGTCATCTTGTCGATGGATTCCTGGGCCAACAGGCTGACCTGCCGGTGCCAGGATCCGGCATGCGCGTCGCCCTCGATGCCATGCTCCGGACGCAGGAAGACTTCCGCTACGGGCTTCTTGCGCTCGCCTTTGGCCTCGCTGACGTTCACCGCAACGACCGTCCCGACGGCAACCGTTGGCGCGGAGCCGGGGCCACCCGGTGGCCAGGAGCCGGCGGCGACCGTTGGCGCGGAGCCGGGGGAGACCGCGGCCTCATCGTCCGGCCTCATGTAGTCTTCCTTGCCGCCCGTCTTCTCGAGCAGGCGGATATCGCCTATGATCATCGCCCTGTCCACTGCCTTGCACATGTCGTAGATGGTGATGGCTGCCACGGCCGCGCCGGTCAGGGCCTCCATCTCCACCCCGGTACGGTCTTCGGTACTAGCAAGGCACTCTATGTCCACCCGGGACTCATCGCCCGCCATAGTGAAAGTGAGATCGACCCGGGTGAGAGCAAGCGGGTGGCAGAGCGGCACCAGCTCCGAGGTGCGCTTGGCCGCCATGATGCCGGCCACCTTAGCCACGGTAAGGACGTCGCCCTTGGGCAAGGCCTGCTGCTCGAGCAATCGCATGGTGGCAGGCGCCATCCACACGCGCGCGCCCGCCCGAGCCGCGCGCCGGGTAGGCTGCTTGCCACCCACGTCGACCATCCGGGCGTCGCCGCTCGAGTCGACATGGGTCAGATGAGGCTCGTCCATCTCAGCCTCCTACCTGCGACATCCCCCGGGCGGTGCGGCCCGGCAGAACGTTTTTGTCGAAGGTCTTGCATGCCAACGATTCTGCGATCGCGGCCAACACGGCCTCTTCATCCCGAGCCTGCAGAGCGCTCTTGACGTCGATCTCCTCGCACGAGAACAGGCAGTTCTTCAGCCGCCCGTCGGCCGTCAGACGCAGGCGGTTGCACTCTCCACAGAAGTGATCCGACACAGAGCCGATGAAGCCCAAGGTGCCCTCGTGTCCATGGAAGCGGTAATAGCGGGCCGGGCCCCACCCGCCGGGGGATGCAACGGGCTCCAGGGCGCTCAATCCGTCTGCTCCCAACTCACCCAGCGCAGCCATCACTCGGTCCTTGGAGAGTGATTCACTCGTTGACCGCGGACCGCAACCTCCTACCGGCATCCACTCGATGAAGCGTACGTGAAGCGGCCGGTCCTTGGTCAGAGCCACGAAGTCGGCGAGTTCGGCGAGCAACTCGGTCATCAGGACCACGTTGAGCTTCACCGGACTAAGGTCAAACTGGAGGGCAGCTTCGACCCCGGCGAGAGCCGCTTCCAAGGAGCCGCCCCGGGTGAGCAGCCGATAGCGCCCCGGGTCGAGCGAATCGAGACTGATGTTCACTCGGTCGAGCCCCTGCTCTTTGAGGTCCCTGACGAATCGGGGAAGCAGCACCCCGTTCGTGGTGAGCGAGATGTCGTGGATCTCCGGTAGGTCGTGGAGCATCCCTATCAGATCAGGCAGGTCCCGGCGCACCAGTGGTTCGCCCCCGGTCACCCGGACCTTCGAGATGCCCATACGCACGGCCGCGCGCACGAAGAACACCATGTCTTCATAGGAGAGCACCTCCTCGTGCGGTTTGAAAGGCACTCCCTCCGGCGGCATGCAGTAGACACAGCGGTAGTTGCACCGGTCGGTGACGGAGAGACGGAGATAATCAACAAGTTGGCCCATCGGCGGATTCACTTGACGGCACCCTTCGCTAAGAGACCCCTGAGCGTTATACTCGGACGAGTATACGCCTTTCGATCAGGTCAGCCAATCCAATGAAATCATCCAGCGCCAACTGCGGCACCGGATAGTGGGGGAACTTCTGGTCGCTGGTTATGCCTATCAACTCGTCAGGGGTGCTCACCAGTTCGGTGCTCCTGGCCCGGCGGGACACCTCGATCTTGGGAGCGTCCTGTCTCTTGAACCCTTCGGTGATGATCAGATCGACCGGCTCCCGTATCTGCCGGGCCAACTCTCCGAGGGAATGCTCCTTCTGGCAGCTATTCACCCACACGTATTTGTCCGGAGAGGAGATGCCCACCACTTCCGCCCCCATCTCCCGGAAGCGATAGGAATCGGTACCGGGTATGTCGACCTCGAACCCGTGGGTGTCGTGCTTGAGAGCCGCCACCCGGTAGCCACGGCTGCGCAGTTCTCTGATGACGCCGAGAACCACCGTCGTCTTGCCTGATTTCTTCTTTCCGATGAAAGACACGATAGGCAGAGGACACGAGTCCATGAAGGCTTGGATCCGGGGCTGGAGCGCCGCGCGCCAGCCCCCTTCCCCACTCTCCCCAAGAGCCTGCCGAGCCGCCTCCAACTCGGCGGGGGTGTTCACATTCATGAACAGCTTCTCGGGGTCGCCGTAGCGGCCGTCGTCCATGTCCAGATAGCCGGTGTGGAAATCGGGATAGATGTCGATTATGCGCCTGCCCCCAGAGATGATGAATTCCCGATAGGCATCCAGCGTCCGCTTGCCGTAGACGGCGCACAGCGGTTGCAGATAGTCGCCTTGACGGGGTACGAAGACGTCGAAGCCGGTGGATCTGTCCGCCAGCTCCCACAGTAGCCGAGGGGTGACGAAGGGCATGTCGCAGGCAACACAGATCACCCGCTCGGTCGGAGAAGCCAGGACCGCGGTGTATATGCCCACAGCCGAGCCGCCCTCCGGGAGGGCGTCGGTGACGACGGGGATGCCCAACCCGTGGAAGCGGGAAGGCTCCCTCGTGACCACGAACACATGAGGGAAAAGAGGAGCCGTGCGGTCCCGCATCCACTCGATCAGGGTGCCGCCCTGAAACGGAGCGAACGCCTTATCCTCTCCCATGCGCGTGGACAACCCTCCGGCCAGCAGGGCCACAGTCACATCCGACCGGTAGGGTCGCCAGAAGAGCGTCCCCCGCGTTTCTTCGCCGGGTTCGACCTCCGCACTCCTCATGTCACTTGTCCTCGTGTCACCGATATCCGTGGTCATTCGTGCCGAAAGCCGTCCTTCTTCGCTCTTTGCTCAGCCGGCGAGCACATGCAACGCCGTGGCCTTCACGCTGGCCGTCACCCGTCTCCCCGCTCCGATCTGCAGCTCTTCGGCCGACGCCCGCGTGATGAGAGAGATTACCTCACCTTCGCCGCCGAAGACGGGTGTTACCCCGCCTTCGCAATCGAGCCTCACTACCACTCTCACCAGAGGACCGGCTGGGGTGACACTGTCGACTTCTCCGCACCACCGGTTGCGAACGCTCGTCGCCGGCGGCGCGGCGTCCGTGAGCGCGAGCGCGACATCCTCCGGTCGGATCGCCAAGACCACCGGCCTCCCCACGTCCACCTCCGCGACCGTTTCCACTGGGATGCCTGCCAGGGTTCTCACGATGCACAACCCTTCACGGCACTCTACCGCTTCGCCGTGCCAGATGGTCTCAGCGCCGGTGAAATCTGCCACAAAGGCGTTCTGGGGGTGGGTGAACACGTCCTCCGGCGTGCCGATCTGCACGACAGCCCCGTCCTGTATCACAGCCACCCGCCGGGCCAGCGCCAAAGCCTCGTTATGCTCGTGGGTGATGATGACCACTGTGGCAGCCAGACTATCGACCACTCGTCTGAGATCCTCCCGGAAGCGGCGGCGGACGTGCACGTCGAGATTGCTGGTCGGCTCGTCCAGAAAGAGTATTTCCGGTTCGAGCACCAGGGCCCGGGCCAGAGCAACCCGCTGCATCTCCCCTCCGGAGAGAGTGCGCATGTCGGCGTCGGCCAGACTGGATATGCCCATGAGCTCCAGTGTCGCGCGCACCTTCGCCCTGACGTCCCTGCGCGGGAGCCGGCGAAAGCGGAGCCCAAAACCCACGTTCTCATCTACCGAGCCCTGAAAGAGCAGGGGCCGCTGGAAGACCGCGGCGGTGCGACGCCGGGCCGCGATGTCGTGGATCCCGACTCTCTGGCCGAAGTGGGCCACCCAGCCCGCATCAGGCCGTTCCAACAGAGCGAGGAGCCGGAAGAGTGTGGTCTTGCCGGCGCCGTTGGGTCCCAGGATCGCGAGCACCTCGCCTTCGAAGACCCGCAGAGACTCCACCGAGACGACCGTCCGCTCGCCGTATGTCTTGACAAGGCCCCCGGCCTCGATGGCGACAGGAGATGTTTCCGCACCCGATGAGGCCGCTCCGGCGCGATGCCCGGTCACGACTGGAGCCACCGGCGCCTGATCCCTTGCTGGGTGCGGGTCAGCAAGAACGTAATGACGAAGGCAAGCAGGAGGAGGATCAGGCCGAAGGCCATGGCCATGGCATAGTCGCCCTGCCGCACCTTGGCCATGGTCGCTGTGGTCATCGTGCCGGTCAGGTTGTGGCCGCCGATCGAGATATTCCCCCCGACCATCATCACGGCCCCCACCTCGCTGATGGCCGCCCCGAACCCGGCTACGATCCCTGCCAGAAGAGTGACGCGGGCCTCACGTATCACCAGCCACGTGCTCTGCCGGCGGGACGCTCCCAAGCCCATGGCCTGCAGCCGTACGTCCTTGGGGACCGAGGCAACTCCACCCATTGTTATCGCAGCTATGACAGGGGCGGCGATGAAGAACTCGGCGATGATCATCGCCGTGGGCGAGTACAGCAGGCCGAGTGGACCGAGCGGCCCTTGGCGGGACAACAGCAGAAAGACGAAAAGCCCCACGACCACGGGCGGGAGCATGAGACCGACATTGAGGACCGTCGCCGCCGCCCCCCAGCCCCAGAAGCGCTTGAGAGCCAGCCAGGTGCCTATGGGGATGCCCACCACCATACCGAGGAGCGTAGCGCTGCCTGCAACCCGGAGCGACATCCACATGACCTCGTAGACGAAGGCGTCACCGGTGAAGAGGAGCTCGACGGCTTGTTTTATCGAATCCCAGAAAACGCCCAACGTGGTCTCATCCTCGCGAGGAATAGGGGGCGCCTCGCCTGCCGGCGAGGCGCCCCCTATTGTACCCTTCCGTCTCTCCTACTCGGCCTGGCCGGCGTTGGGGACAAACAGCGGCTGGCCGAACTCCTCGATTCCAAAGGTGCCGATGAGCTCCTGCGCCGGTGCAGAGATGATCCAGTTCAGGAAATCCGTCCCACCCTGTGGGTTCGTCGCTTCTGCCACGGTTATGACATGGTATTGGTTGAAGAGCGCTTTGTCTCCCTCCACCAGGATCTCGAGCGAGAGCGTGTCCTTCTTCGAGAGGTAGGTGCCTCGGTCGGCCAAGGTGTTACCGCTCTTCTGGTCGGTGATGGTGAGGGTCTCGCCCATGCCCTGTCCGGTAGTCTGATACCAGTCCCCTTCGGGTGTAATGCCGGCCTCTTTCCAGATAGCTTTCTCCTTGTTGTGCGTGCCAGAATCGTCACCCCGGCTGAAGAAGAGAGCCTCGGCAGCGGCTATTGCCGTGAACGCATCGGAGGCGTCGGTCATGCCCTTGATCTTGGCGGGGTCTTCCGCGGGACCCACGATAATGAAGTCGTTGTACATGACCGCTTCACGCTCAACCCCGTAGCCGTTGGCCATGAACTCTTCCTCAGCGGCCGGAGAGTGGACGAGAAGCACGTCGGCGTCGCCTGTCTCACCCAGCTTCAGAGCCTCGCCGCTGCCCACCGCCACCACCTTAACGGTGTACTGGGGATAAGCCTCGCTGAACGCCGGGATCAGAACGTCGAAAAGGCCGGAATCCTGGGTCGAGGTGGTCGAGGCCAGAATCAGGTCGGATTTGGCCACCGTGGTCGTGGTCTGTGGCGCCGTGGTGGTCGTCTCGGGCGCGACAGTCGTGCTCGACTGCGCGGCTGTGGTCGTGGTCTCCTCTTCCTCGCCACACCCCGCGGTAGGTAAGGCAACCGCCAAGGCGATCACCAGCACCAGCAACGCGGCGAGCCACAGGTTCCGGTCCGACCGCATCGCCCTCATCTTCTCGACTACTCTCATCCCCAATCCTCCCGACAGTCGTTACCTGGGGGAGAGAGCTGCCGGAACCAGAGATCCTCAGAAGCAGCCCAATTCACAGATGCGTACCTTGACGCCCGCGTCATTGCAGGCCTGCCCCACCAGCGAGTATTCCACTCCAAGCTGTTCGGCGAGGGCGCGGGCATCGTGGCAGGTGAGCACTCCGTTCGTCGCTGCCTGCTCGACCGCTTCTTTGACTTGCTCTAGATCCATGTCACCTCTCCCATAAATCAGTTGTAAGCATACATGAAATACATTGGACCAACAGGCACCGTGTCTCGCCGCTTGCTTGCGTTCCCCGGTTTGCCGGAGCACAGGCTACCCGACAGCGTGCTCCTTGCCCAGGCCGTGGCGTCGAGACCGGCGACCGAGTAGAATCGCACCATCCCGACAAGACGGGAGAACTAGAGTGCCCACTTTCGATCGGATACTCATTGCCTACGAGGACCGCCTGAGGAAACTTGCCGACGACCTTATCGGCGAGATGGATCCTCCGGAGCAAGAACGGGCCCAGCTGATGCTCATCGTTCAGCTCCTCCAGGCGGTGGTGCATGCCTACGACTCCTACCAATTCAACCGGGCGCCCTCCCTTGAAGCTGCCACGTCGGTGATGTACGCCGCCGCCGCCGCCGACCGGGAGCACCGTGTGCTCAATGTGCCTCTTCGCAGCCTGGTGGACAACAACACGGTTAGCCCCTGGTATGCACGCTACTTCAACGGCAGTCTGGGACTCAAGCGGAGCATGATCATCAGCGGCAGTCCCGATGTGGGAAAGTCCACCCTGATGAACGCCCTTATCGAGTTCTTGCCTCGCGACGAGCGCATCGTCACGGTCGACGACGGGCAAGTAGAACTGCCGGCCCTGCGTGGCCGCTCCTTCACGGTGCAACTCACGGCGAAGCACGGCACCCCGGCCCGGGCCACGGTGTTCCGCAAAGCCACCGGGATGAAGCCGAACTGGGTGATAGCCCGCGACTTGGTCCGCCGAGATGGCCCAGGGTTCCTCGAGACTCTGGTCCAAGGGACCTCCGGGCTGGCGACGGTGTCGACGCCGGATCCCGAGGCCACGCTCGCCGACTGGCTCGCTATGAAAAGGGAGACGGCCGATCACCTGCGCTCTGTCGGACCGCTGATCATCCACATGGAAAGGGACCAGGGGGGCCGGCCTCGAGTGCAGCGAGTCCTCGAAGCGACCGCGGACGGAGAGAGGCTCGTTCTTACGGTTCTTCAGCCTGGCTAGCCTCGAGAAGCGCCTTCAGCCCATCCTCGTCCAGTTGGGTCAGGCCTAGTTCCAGGGCTTTCGCCGATTTCGAGCCGGGGTTTGCACCGACCACCACATAGTCGGTCTTAGAGCTCACCGATCCGCTCACCCGGCCGCCGGCCGCCACGATGAGATCGGTGGCCTGTTCCCTGGTGAGGGTCGGCAAGGTACCGGTGAGGACCAGGGTCTGACCCGCCAGCGGCCCGACGGACGGGGCACCGTCTGCTCCCCGACCAGGGCTTCCCTCGCTGCCGTCAGCCTCGCCTGCCCCGGCAGCCGACTCCACCGTCACGGTCACGCCGACCGCCTCCAGCCGGGCGATCAGATCGAGGTTGCGCGGATCGTGGAAGTACTGCCACACGCTTTCGGCGATGATCGGCCCGATCCCCGTCGTCTCGCCGATCTCCTCGGCCAAAGCCTCACGCAGCGCCGCCATGCTACCGAACCGCCGCACCAGCAGCTCGGCGTTCTCCCCGCCCACATGGGGGATACCCAGAGCGAACAGCACCCGTGCCGGCGGACGCTTCTTCGAGTCCTGTATCGCCGCGGTGATGTTGGCGGCCGACTTCTCTCCCAGCCGTTCCAGCTCCGCCAGCCGGGATGCCTCCAACCGATAGAGGTCGGCGGCGTCGCCGATCATTCCCAGCTGCAGCAGCCGCTCCACCAGCTTGTCGCCCACCCCCTCGATATCCATGGCGCCTTTGCTGACGAAGTGCTTGATCGCCTCCGCTCGCCGGGCCGGGCAATCCGGATTGGGACAGCGCACCGCCACCTCTCCAGGCACCCGCACTATCGGTGTTCCACACGAGGGGCACTCGCTGGGCATGCGGAACGGTCTCTCCGCACCCGTGCGCAGGTCGGTCAGGGGGGCGACCACCTGGGGGATCACGTCGCCGGCCCGCTGGACGATGACCGTGTCGCCCTCGCGCAGGTCTTTGCGCCTGATGTCGTCCTCATTGTGGAGAGTAGCTTTCTCCACGGTCACCCCGCCCACTTCGACAGGCTCCAATTCCGCCCATGGGTTGAGCACCCCGGTCCGTCCCACGTTGATGTGGATGGCTACCAGCCGGGTCTGGGCGGTGGTAGGGGCGAACTTGTAGGCTACGGCCCAGCGCGGGTCGCGGCCGACAGCCCCCAGGCTGGTCTGCAGCCCGCGGTCGTCCAGCTTCACTACCACCCCATCGATGTCGTAGTCTAGGTTGCTCCGCCGTTCCTGCCACTCCCGGCAACCCGAGACGATCTCGTCCACACCGCTAGCCACGCGCACTTCCCGGTTGACCCGGAACCCGGCTCTACGCAACCAGGCGAGGACTTCATTGTGGCCGGAGAACTTCATCCCCTCCAGGTATCCGATGCCGTAGAACCAGGCCGAGAGAGGTCGCGAAGCGGTCACCCGGGGATCGAGTTGGCGCAAAGATCCCGCAGCCGCGTTGCGGGGGTTGGCGAAGGTGGGTTCACCTGCTGCCACCCGCTGCTCGTTGAGATGTGCGAATGCCTCTAGAGGGAGATAGACCTCGCCCCGGACCTCTGCCACTGCAGGGTAGGGCGCCGACGCGGGCAGCATGGCCAGCGGCACGGCGGGGATGGTGCGCAGGTTGCTGGTAACGTCCTCGCCCACCTCCCCGTTACCTCGCGTGGCCCCCACGACCAAACGGCCCGCCTCGTAACGCAGGGAGACGGCCAGGCCGTCTATCTTGGGCTCGAGAACGAAGCGGAGCCGGGCAGGATCACCGCCGGCCTCTGCAGCCAGCTTGACCGCCCGCGCGTGCCAGGCTCGCAACTCCTCCTCGTTCTTCGCGTTCGCGAGGGAAAGCATGGGCTCGCCGTGTCGGACCTGGGTGAAGCCGGCAAGGGGCTCACCACCGACCCGTTGGGTGGGAGAGTCGGAGGTCACCAACTCGGGATGCGCCGCTTCCAACTCCTTCAACTCTCGGAAGAGAGCATCGTATTCGGCGTCGGAGATCTCCGGGCTGTCGAGGACGTAGTAACGGTATTCGTGATGACGGACCAGCGCTCGTAGCTCCTCCGCCCTTTCGGCCGCCCCCCGGTCCACGGTCACCGTACCGCCTCCCGCTAGATCCCCAGCACCTCGACCAGCTCAGGGATAGTATGGACCACTCTGTCCGGCTTTTCAGCCGTCAGCGCGTCGAGATCGAACACGCCCCAGGCCACCGCTATGGTCTCCACACCGGCCGCCAGCGCAGCTTGGACATCTGCCGGGCTGTCGCCGACGTAGGCCGCGTCCGCGGGCGAGACTCCCATTCGTTCCAGACACAGAAGGATCGGATCTGGGAAGGGCTTGTTCCGGGGGCTCTCGTCCGCGCAGATAGAGGCGTCGAAGTAGCTCTCGATACCGGTGAGGTCGAAGGCCATCTGCGTGGTAAAGCGGGACTTCGAGGTGACCAAGCCCACCTTGACACCAGCCCTTTGTAGGCCGTCCAGGAGATGCGGGATCCCGTCATACAGTGTGAGCATGCGGTCATGCTCGCGGTGATTGAACTCACGATATGAAGCCACCAGTTCATCGGCGTGCTCGGGACTGAACGCCATCATCTGCTCGCGTAGGGGTCTGCCCACATGGGCTATCGCTTCTTCGCGGTCCACCTCGCGGCCCAGGACTTCCCGCATCGCGTGCTGGAAGGAGATGACGATCAGTTCCACCGAGTCGACGATCGTCCCGTCAAGGTCGAAAACCACGGCCTGGTAGGGCCGTCCGCTAGGTCGGTCGGTCCGCCGCCCAGTCGGCCGGTCGGGCAGCCGACCCGGCACGTTTCCTTCGGGGGCCCGCTCCCGACGAGGGCGCCCGCTCAGAGTCGCCCTCGGTTCTCGCCTTCCTGAGCCTGCCCCTCTCCCCACGGACCCAGGTGTTGTTCCCAGCCTTGGAGTCGATCCAGGGCATCGTGGGACATCAGATCGAAATGGAGAGGGGTGATGGACACCCAGCCGCCGGCGATAGCCTCGAAATCGGTGCCCGCTTCATGGTGGTAGCTGAGGTCGTCGTTGTAGACGTAGTACCGGCGGCGGCCGTCCCGGGTGTCGTGGTACTGCACCTTGTCACCGTAGATGCGCTTGCCGAGGGTGGTAAGGCGCGCGCCCCGCAAAGCTCCCCAGGGACGGTCCGGACAGTTCACATTGAGAAGCGTCTTGGCAGGAAAACCTCTTGCCAGCATGACCGATACCAGACGGTGCGCGAAACGAGCGGGCACCGCCAGGTCGTACCCGGGATGGTAACCCTCGGCCGAGAGCGCGACCGCGGGGATATCCAGCATGATGCCCTCCAAAGCGGCGGCCACGGTACCCGAGTAGGTGATGTCGTCACCCATGTTGCCGCCCAGGTTTATCCCGGAGACGATCAGGTCGGGCGTGCGGTCGAGCAGGCCGAGGACCGCCATGCGTACGCAATCTACTGGAGTGCCGTCGGTACTGTAGGCCAGGGTTCCGTCGGGAAGCTCCACCTCCTCCACGCAGAGCGGGGAGTGCATGGTGATGCTCCTCGCGGCCCCCGAGCGGTTCTGGTCGGGGGCTACGATGCGGATCTCGCCTAAGGGGTCCAGAGAAGCCTTCAGCACGGCCAGGCCGGGCGACCAAACCCCATCGTCATTGGTGAGGACGATCAGTGGGCGCGAGGGACCGAAGCCGACCAATGCGCAGTCCTCTGCGTCCCTACCGGGCATGGCGGGCGGAAACGGACTCAGTCGTTCTTGGCGGCCGCGGTGGCTACGGTCGAGGGGCTCGACTGCGGCTCCGCGGACTTGACTCCGTCGTTGGAAGCAGCACTGTCTGATGTCGACGAGCTTTCGGACCCGCTCCCGTTCGCGGCGTGGGTGCCTGCCGAGCCAAGGGCGTTCCGCCGCGCGTAGTCGGTGCTATAGAACCCGCTACCCTTGAAATGGATGGCCACGGGGAAAAGCAGCCGCTTGACGGACGACCCACAGACCTCGCACTCTTTCACCGGGTCATCGGACATCCGCTGGAAGCGTTCGAACTGATGCTCACACGAAACGCAACGATACTCATACGTAGGCAAGGCTACTAGACCTCCTGATCCATCGCCGCCAAAGTATAGCGAAAAACGCGCCGGCTGTGCAGGGTTTCGGCTGGCACTCTACATATGAGAGTGCCAGGCCCACGGGGCGACACGCCACTGCGCAGGCATTGCGTCGACCGCTCGACGATCACCGGTTCCGCGACCAGGCCAGGTAGGCGGCAAAAGCCATCACGACCCAGTTGATGACCCCGCGGGTCGAAAGGGTGAACACGACTATATCCCAGCTCACGCCGAAGCTGATGAAGGCGGCAGTCACCGGTGGCAGCAAGAAGGCCCACACCGTAGAGAGCGCCGCCACCAGGGCCGTCTTGAGCCCGTGGTAACGGCCGGAGGCCCTTGAAACGGCCTCGCCTACAAGATACCCGATGCCCGCGGCCGCGAAGAAGAACAAGAAGAAGAACCCGATGCTCCCGAGGATGTAGTAGTAGGCGAAACCAAGGGCAATGCCTGCCCACAGGCCCGCCGTCACAGCCCACAGCAGGCGCCTGCCACTCAGGGTCACTCGGGCCGATCGCGGCATTCGCGCGCATTCCTCGCACTTGATGCCGACCGCGGAGTACACCATGCAATCGGGGCAGAGCGGCTTACTACAGGCGCTACAGGTCACCATGGTGGCGCGACTAGGATGGTTGGCACAGAATTGCTCTCGAGCCGCGGGCAGTTCGCCGCCTACCGGCTCTTCAGCCGACTCGACCCCTTGGGCGTCGTATGAGAGCTCGTCGGTCAAGAACTACCGGGAACCCGGCGATCCGAAACGACGCTGGCGGGCCACGACCAGCACCTCACCCCGGCTGGTGAGAGGCACAAGCTCTTTGCGGTAGCTACGATGCACTGCTTCCAGTTCCTCCCCTGCCTGTGCGCTCAGACGGTCCATCTCGGCCTCCAGCTGGTCAAGCCGCCTTTGCAGTGTGACCAACTGCTCCTCCATCTCGAGGACCCGTTCCACTCCAGCCAGATTGAGACCGCATTCAGCCACCAGCTGCTGGATGCGACGAAGCTTGTCCACATCGTCCATGGAATACAGGCGAGTGCTCTTCGAGGACCGCCGGGGACGGATCAAGCCCCGCCGTTCGTACATACGCAACGTCTGCGGGTGCATCTCGGCCAGTTCAGCGGCCACCGAGATCATGAACACCGGCCTCATCTTGTCTTCAAACGCCATGTGCGGCCTCCGTCAGATTAAGTCGCATGGTCATCCCCGGTCCTCCCTGCTCAGGCTGACCAGCCCGGTCGGTCGGCCCGTGGATCTTCTTCGCGCGACTCTGCGAACTTCTTGAGGAGGTCTTTCTCGTGCCTGTTCAGGTTCTGAGGAGTCAGCACCTTGATGCGCGCGATCAGATCACCCTTGCCGGAAGCGCCCAAACGGGGGGCGCCTTTGCCCTTGAGCTTCAGAAGCTTACCATCCTGGGTGCCGGCCGGCACCTTGAGAGCCACGCCGCCCTCTGGGGTGGGTACCCGCACGGTGGCTCCCAGAGCGGCTTCCACCATAGTCACGGGCACCTCCACCAGCAATTCCGCACCCCGGCGCTCGAAAAGGGGACTGTCGCCCACCTCGGCGATTACATACAGGTCCCCCGAGGGCCCACCCCTTCGCCCCGATTCCCCCTTGCCCTTCAAGCGGATCTTCGTCCCCTCCTTCACTCCGGGAGGCAAGGGTACGGTGAACTTCCTCAGAGTCCGAGTCGCGCCAGACCCGTTGCAGACAGGGCACGGGTTTTCCACGATTCTGCCGACACCCCCGCAGCGGCCGCACGGCTGGCTGAGGGCGAAGAAGCCCTGGCTCTGGCTCACCACTCCTCGCCCTTGGCACTGCGGGCAGGTGATCGGCGCGGTCCCCGGTGCGGCCCCGCTCCCGCCACAGGTCGTGCATTGCGCGGTCTGAGGCACGCTGATCTTCGTCGTGACCCCTTTGAGCGCGTCCTCGAAGGACAGCTTGACCGACACGCTCACATCTTCTCCGCGCTCTGCCCGCTGCTGCCTTCTCCCGCCGAAACCGCCGGTCCCGCCGAAGGCGCCACCGAAAAGGTTTCCGAACAAGTCGCCCCAGTCGCCTCCCGCCGGTTGGCCGCCTTGGTAGCCACGGAACCCGCCGCCCGCCTGCGGGCCTTGCCCAAAGAACGAAGGCCCGGCGTCGTATTGCTTCCGCTTCTCGGCGTCGGAGAGCACTTCATAGGCGCTGGAGACCTCTTTGAACTTCTCCTCGGCCTTCGGGTCGTTGGGATTGGCGTCAGGATGATACTGGCGCGCAAGTTTGCGGTAGGCCTTCTTGATCTCATCCTGAGAGGCCGACTTCTTGACTCCCAGGACCTCGTAGTAGTCGCGCGTGCCTGTAGCCACCGTGTCCCGCTCCTACCCGGCGGTGCCTGATCCGACCGGGGCACCGGGTCCCGAGGATACCGCCACTCTCGCCGGCCGCAGAACGTGTTCCCCCTGTCGATATCCGCGCTCCAGCACGGCGGTCACGATGCCCTCATCGCTATCGGAGGGCTGCAGAAGCATAGCTTCGTGGACGACAGGGTCGAACCTGACGCCCACGGTCTCGATCTCCTCGACTCCTGAACGCCGTAGCAGGTCCGCGAACATATCCCGGGTCATCCGTACACCGCCCAGCACTTTGCCCTCTTCGTGATGCTCGGCCGCCTCGAGGGCGCGCTCCAGATTGTCCAACACCGGTAGCAGCTCGCTGAGCAATTCTCCTTGAGCTCGATCCCGCGCTTGAACCAGCTCGCGGGTAGCCCTTTTGCGGTAGTTCTCAAACTCGGCCCGCAGCCGCAGCACCGATTCGGTCAAAGCGTCCCGTTCCTCGGTCACCTTGTCCAGCTCGGCTTGTGCTTCGATCAGGAGTGTCTCGGCAGCCTGCAGCTCCGCGAGGCGCGGGTCCGGGGCGTGCGGTCCCTTGCTATGAGACCGCTGCATCTGGGGCTCCGTCGCCTCAGCTCCCGTGGGCCCCGGAGCGACGTCCGGCCCGTTTCCCGGGAAGGCGGGTCCCGTGGCCCCAGAGGATGTGGCCTCAGGCACCTGAGGCTTGGACGCGTGTGCATAGCTCGAGGCCGAGCCCGTGGCCGCGTGGTTCGCGAACGCATGATTGTTGATCGGGATACGCCGTCTGCTGGTAGTCATGAGCCTGTCTCTCGTCTCTCGCCTATCTTCCACTACTTTGCGCTTGGCGGGGCGGGCGGCGGCCTGCGGCCGCCGCCCCGACATGAGTCGTCTTTCGTCTACGCCTCGCCCTCGGTGGCCCTGGCCTCGACCGTCTTCTGGGTCTCTCCGCCCACGGCTACCGTGATCTTCTTGGGCTTCGCGATCTCGGCTTTGGGCACCGAGACCTCGAGCACCCCGTTTTCGTACTTGGCTTCGATCTTGCTCTCATCCACCGTTTGAGGAAGAGCTATCGAGCGGCTGAACGAACCGTAGCGCCGCTCGATCCGATAGTACTTGTCTTCTCTCACTTCCTCTTGGAAGCGGCGCTCGCCGCTCATGGTGAGGACGTTGTCTTGGACCTCGATGTTGATGTCGTCCGGCTCCAAACCGGCAAGCTCCGCTTTGAGCTTGATGGCGTCATCGGTCTCGATCACGTCGATCGAAGGCGTCCAGGACTGGCGCTCGGCCATGTCGCCGGTTCCGGCCCGGGAGAACAAGCGGTTCACCTCTGTCTGAAGCGCCGTCAGATCGCGGAACGGATCCCACCTTACCAATGCCATTTCTGTACCTCCCTGTTCTTTCCGCCGCGCCCACCTCCTGTGGGGCACGGTCCGGCCGCCGCTGGGGCGGCCGGTCAGTCTACTGTTGTCCGCTCGCCACCAGCGCGGGGCGAACGGGTTTTGCACCCTATTTGTCTTCGTCGATGACCTCGTAATCGGCCTCTTCGACCACTTCGTCCTCGGCCGGGCCCGAGCCGGCGCCCTCAGAGCCGCCCGCTGCGCCGCCGCCGCCGCCACCGCCGCCACCGCCTGCGCTGCCCGCATACTGCGCTTGCGCTGCTTGGTAAGCCGCCTCGGAGAGCTTGTATGCGGCTTCCTGAAGGGTGTTCATCCGGCTCCGGATAAGGTCGATGTTGTCGCCCTTGATGGCTTCTTCCAGATCTCTCAAGGCGTTCTCTATGTCGCCGCGGGCGGCGCCGTCTACCTTGTCTCCGAAGTCCTTGAGCGACTTCCTTGTGGAGTAGATTAGATGCTCCGCCTGGTTCTTGGCGTCGACCAGTTCCTTCTTCTTACGGTCTTCCTCGGCGTTGACCTCGGCGTCACGCATCATCTGCTTGATCTCGTCGTCGCTCAAGCCGCTCGAGCTCTTGATCACGATCTTCTGCTCGTTGCCGGTGGCGAGATCTTTCGCCGAGACATGGGTGATGCCGTTGGCGTCGATGTCGAAGGTCACCTCGATCTGCGGGATGCCCCGTGGAGCGGGCGGAATCCCCATGAGCTGGAATTTGCCCAGGGTCTTGTTATAGGCGGCCAGGTCGCGTTCGCCCTGGAGCACGTGGATCTCTACTGAAGTCTGGCCATCCTCCGCCGTGGAGAAGATCTCGCCTTTGCGGGTGGGGATGGTGGTGTTCCGATCGATGAGCCGGGTGAAGACGCCGCCCTTGGTCTCGATACCCAGGGAGAGCGGGGTCACGTCGAGGAGGATGATGTCTTTGACCTCGCCGGCCAGCACCCCACCCTGGATGGCCGCGCCCAGGGCTACGACCTCGTCCGGGTTGATGCCCTTATGCGGCTCCTTGCCGGTCAGTTCTCGAACCTTCGCCTGTACCGAGGGCATGCGGGTCATGCCGCCTACCAGGATCACCTGGTCGATATCGCCGGTCTTGAGGCCGGCGTCCGTCATGGCCTGTTTGGTGGGACCGACCACCCGGTCGAGCAGTTCTCGCGTGAGTTCCTCCAACTTAGCTCGGGAGAGAGTCATCTCCAGGTGGAGCGGCCCGCTCTGATCCATCGTGATGAAGGGCTGGTTGATGCTTGTCTCGAGCACCGAGGACAACTCGACCTTGGCCTTCTCGGCCGCTTCGTAGAGGCGTTGCAGGGCCTGACGGTCTTTGGTCAGATCGACACCCTTCTCTTTCCGGAACTCGGTCACGATCCAATCCACCACGGCCTTGTCGAAGTTGTCGCCGCCCAGATGGGTGTCACCGTTCGTGGATTTGACCTCGAAGACCCCGTCGCCCAACTCCAGGATGGAGACGTCGAAGGTGCCGCCGCCCAGGTCGAACACCAGGACGGTCTGCTCGTGCTCTTTGTCGAGCCCGTAGGCCAGAGAGGCAGCGGTAGGCTCGTTGACAATCCGCTTGACCTCCAGGCCGGCGATGATCCCAGCGTCTTTGGTAGCCTGCCGCTGAGCATCATCGAAGTACGCCGGTACGGTGATCACCGCTTCGGTCACCTCGGTACCCAGGAAGGCCTCAGCATCGCGCTTGAGTTTCTGGAGGATCTTCGCCGATATCTCAGGTGGAGAGAATTGCCCGTCCTTGACCTGCACTCGCACGTCGCTATTTGGGCCTTCGACCACTTTGTAGGGGACGATCTTCATCTCTTCGCTTACATTGGAGAACTTGCGACCCATGAAGCGCTTGATGGAGAAAACGGTGTTTTCAGGGTTGGTGACTGCTTGGCGCTTCGCCACGGTACCGACCAGTTGTTCGCCGGTCTTGGTGAAAGCCACAACGGACGGGGTGGTGCGGCCACCCTCGGCGTTGGGAATGATGGTCGGCTCGCCGCCTTCCAACACGGCCATGGCCGAGTTGGTCGTGCCCAAGTCGATGCCGATTATCTTGCCCATTACATATCCTCCAAAACTCGAATCACGTGCATTAGCATGGAGGCATTATAAAATCTGAGTCCGATAATGTCAAGTGTGGCGGCGCGCCACCGGGCGAGTTTGAGGTGGCGAGTTCTCGGGGAACCTCCGGTCGGCTAAAATGCGTCTAGCGGAGTGCCTCTCCAGAGGGGCTAACTGTCACACGGAGGCCAACGCGAGCGATCATGAGAGTCGGTAGAGAGAGACGGAGCGCGCGACAGCGACGCGCCCACGCGGTGAGGCGGCAGCGCGTCATCGTCCTGATCGCCGTGCTCGTCGTCATACCCTTGATCGCAGCGATCGTCCTCGCCGGGGTCTTTAGCGCGGGCCTGCGCACAGTGGCCGCCATCGAGAAGGACCTACCTTCGCTGGAGGCCCAGAATTCGGTCGCGCTGGCCGAGACCACGGCGCTCTACGCCGCGGATGGGACCCTCCTTGCCTATCTACACGGCGTAGAGAACCGCACCGTCATCAGCGGCAAGGCAATGCCCGACTCCCTGAAGCACGCCCTCGTCGCCGTCGAGGACGAGCGTTTCTATGAACATTCCGGCGTGGACCTCGAGGGGTTCATGCGCGCCCTGGTCACCAACGTCCAAGCCAGGGGGGTGAGCGAGGGCTTCTCTACGATCACCATGCAGCTCGTCGGCAACCTCTACCTCGATCGCACGGATATCACTTTCTCTCGCAAGTTCAACGAGATGGCGCTGGCCTGGCAGATGGAGAAGAAGTACTCCAAGGACGAGATCCTGGAGATGTACCTGAACACGGTGTACTTCGGCTCGAACGCCTATGGGGTGGAGGCAGCCGCGCGCACCTACTTCGACAAAGACCCCATTGACCTCACCATTGCAGAGAGCGCTCTCCTGGCCGGACTTCCCCAGGCGCCCAGCGCGTACTCGCCCCGCAAGCATCCCGAGGACGCCCTCAGGCGCCGCAACCTGATCCTTCTCAAGATGCATGACCAGGGCTTCGTCACCTTGGACGAGGCTCGCCAGGCCCTACGCGAACCGCTTGAGTTGGCCCCCTACTCGCCCTACACCCAGGTGCAGGAGCCATACGTGGTGGCGTACGTTCGCAAGCTGCTCATCGGCATGTTCGGGGAGGAAAAAGTCTTTGAAGGCGGGTTACGGGTGGAGACCAGTATCAATCCCGCCTACCAGAAGCTGGCGATGGAGGCTATCTCCACCACTCTCGACAAAGAAGACGACCCCTCGGCCGCGCTGGTGAGCATCGAGACCAAGACCGGCTTCATCCGCGCCATGGTAGGGGGGAGCGACTACGATAGCTCCAAGTTCAACCTAGCCTCCCAGGGGCGTCGGCAGCCGGGTTCAGCGTTCAAGACGTTCGTCCTCACCGCCGCTATCGAGATGGGGATCAGCCCATACGACACCTACTACGAATCGATGCCGGTGGTCCTCGACTACCCCGGGGCGCCTGAGCCCTGGGACGTCAAAACCTACGGCAACAGCTACTACGGCACCTCGACGGTGGCCGAGGCCACGCTCCGCAGCGACAACACGGTCTATGCGCAGATGGCTCTCGATGTGGGAGCCGAACAGATCGTCAACGTGGCCCATCGCATGGGCATCACCTCTCCCCTGAACGCCGATCCGGCGATAGCTCTTGGCGGTCTGACCGTAGGGGTGTCTCCGCTCGAGATGGCCTCGGCCTACGCCACTCTGGCCAATGGCGGGGAGCATATCGAGCCCACCATCATACTGAGGGTCAGGGACGCACAGGGGAACGTGATCTGGGAGGCGGAACCCAAACGCACCCAAGCGATCGCCGGCGGCGTCGCCTATGAGGTCACCCGTCTCCTGCAGCAAAACATCTGGCACGGCACCGGCAAGAAAGCCGACATCGACAGGCCATGCGCCGGCAAGACCGGGACCGGCCAGGAGTGGTATGACGCCTGGTTCTGTGGCTATACGCCGAACCTGTCCACGGCGGTGTGGATGGGCCACCCCGAGGGTCAGGTCTCTATGGACGATGTCCACGGCATCAAAGTCACCGGGGGCAGTTTCCCGGCCGAGATGTGGCGCAAGTTCATGTACGACGCCGACCGCGACTACTCCGAGGAGGAGTTTGCGGAACCCGAGGTCTTGGTCGAGTACAATCCCTTCTTCCGGAGCGAATACGCGGTCGCCCCCACGTCCAGCACCACCACCACCAGCAGCACCACGACCACAACCATTCCCACCACCGACACGACCACCGAACCGACCACGGATACCACGGCGCCGCCCACTACCGGGCCGCCCGTCACCAGTTTCTAGCTCGCGCGGGCGGGTGCCGGCTGCCCTTTGTGCGCGTCCTCCTGGACAAGTCCCATGACTCCTTGCGACTCCTCCCGGAGCCCGGAGCCTCCCGGACTCGCCTGTCTCCGACAGCGTTCTCTTGTGCTTCTTAATATAGTATTTCTTGTTTACCGACCGGACCGTCAGCAGGGAAACGAGGAGCGCTGATACACATGCAGTTGGACAGGTTCACACTCAAAGCCCAGGAAGCTCTGGCGGCCACCCATAAGCTGGCGCAAGAACGCGGGCACGCCCAGATCGAGCCGGAGCATCTGGCGGTCGCCCTTTTCGATCAGGAGGGCGGATTGACCGTGCCGATTCTGGAGCGCGTCGGCGTCAGCCATGCGGCGGTACGGGCGGAGCTGGAAAAACGGCTGGACTACTTCTCCACGGCGCACGGCGCCACACAGATCGGGCTTGCCCGGGAGACGCAGGCGGCCCTCGAGGCGGCCCAGTCTGAAGCGAACAAGATGGGCGACGCCTACGTCTCGACCGAGCACGTGCTCATGGGTCTAGCGGCCAACCAGGCCTGGCTCGGTGACCTCTTGAAACGCTATGGCGTCACCCGGGACGGCATCTTCCAGGTCCTCAAGGGCATCCGCGGCTCCCAGCGGGCCGAGGACCCCGATGCTGAGGAGAAGTACCAAGCGCTGCAGCGTTTCGGCCGCGACTTGACCGATCTGGCTCGTCGCGGCAAGCTCGACCCGGTGATCGGCAGGGACGACGAGATCCGGCGGGTCATCCAAGTCCTCAGCCGCCGGACCAAGAACAACCCCGTCCTCATCGGAGAGCCCGGGGTGGGCAAGACGGCCATCGTGGAGGGACTGGCGCAGCGGATCGTGTCGGGCGACGTGCCCGAGGGGCTCAAGAACAAGCGCGTGATCGCTCTCGACATCGGGGCGATGGTGGCCGGCGCCAAGTACCGGGGGGAGTTCGAGGAGCGCATGAAGGCGGTGCTCAAGGAGATCGCCGGTTCCGAAGGCGAGATCATCACCTTCATCGACGAGATGCACACCATCGTGGGTGCCGGCGCAGCCGAAGGGGCGGTGGACGCCTCCAGCATGCTCAAACCCATGTTGGCTCGAGGCGAGCTCCGGGTGGTGGGCGCTACCACCCTGGACGAATACCGCAAACACGTGGAGAAGGATGCCGCTCTCGAACGGCGTTTCCAGCCGGTCTTGGTCGGAGAACCGACGGTGGAGGACACCATCGCCATCCTGCGGGGGCTCAAGGAACGGTACGAAGTCCACCACGGTGTCCGGATCCAGGACTCCGCCCTGGTGTCGGCAGCCGTGCTTTCCCATCGGTACATCTCCGACCGGTTCCTGCCCGACAAGGCCATCGACCTGGTGGACGAAGCCGCGAGCCGCCTGCGCATCGAGATCGATTCCATGCCCATGGAGATCGACCAGGTGGAGAGACGGATAAAGCAGCTCGATATCGAGTTGCACGCCCTCAGCAAAGAGAAGGACCCCGCCTCCAAGGAGCGGCGCAAGGCCATCGAGGCCGAACTGGCCGAGCAGCGCGAACAGTCGGCCGGCATGAAGGCCCACTGGCAGGCCGAGAAGGAGGCCATCGGTAAGATCCAGGTCCTCAAAGAGCAAATAGAGGAAGCCAAGACCGAGACCGAGAAGGCCGAACGGGTCGGCGACCTACAGAAGGCGGCGGAGCTACGCTACGGAAGCATCCCTGAAGCCGAGCGGCAATTGGTGGCGGAAAACGCGCGGCTGAACGAGCTGCAGCGTGACGTCAAGATGCTCAAAGAAGAGGTGGAAGAGGAGGACATCGCCGAGGTGGTGGCCAAGTGGACCGGCATCCCCGTGTCGCGGCTGCTCGAAGGCGAGGTAGAGAAGCTCATCCAAATGGAGGAGCGACTGCATCTGCGGGTGATAGGTCAGGACGACGCCCTGCAGGCGGTGGCCAGCGCCATCCGTCGGGCCCGCGCCGGCCTACAGGACCCGAACCGGCCGATCGGCAGCTTCATCTTCCTGGGACCTACCGGCGTGGGCAAGACCGAACTGGGCCGGGCCCTGGCCGAGTTCCTGTTCGACGACGAGAAGGCCATGGTCCGCGTGGACATGAGCGAGTTTCAGGAGCGGCACTCGGTGGCCCGGCTAATCGGGGCGCCGCCCGGCTACGTAGGCTACGAGGAAGGCGGCTACCTCACCGAGGCCGTGCGGCGCCGCCCCTACTCGGTCCTCCTCCTCGACGAGATCGAGAAGGCTCATCCCGACGTCTTCAACCTGCTGCTCCAGATCCTCGACGAAGGCCGGCTGACCGACGGTCACGGACGCACCGTGGACTTCAAGAACACGGTGGTAATCATGACCTCCAACATCGGCAGCCAGTTCATCCTCGACCCCGACATCACCGAGATAGACATGGACGTGCGGGTCACCGAGCTCATGCAGGCCACCTTCAAGCCGGAGTTTCTCAACCGGGTGGACGAGGTCATCATCTTCCATCGTCTGTCGTTGGAGGACATCAAGGGGATAGTCGAGATCCAGCTGGGCCTGCTGCGCAAGCGCCTGGCCGAGCGCGACATAAGCTTGGACATCACCGACGCCGCCAAGGCCTATCTGGCGCAGCAAGGGTACGACCCCGCTTATGGGGCGCGGCCGCTCAAGCGGCTCATTCAGAAGGAGATCCAGGATCAGGTAGCGTTGGCTCTCCTCAAGGGCGACTTCCGCGACGGCGACACGATCCGGGTGGACGAGCGCAATCTGGAACTGGTGTTCGAGAGAGTGGCCGGAGCCGGCGCTGAGACAGCGCCGGCGCCCGCATAGCCTCTGCACCCCGGGGAAGCCTGCCGGGCCGCGACCCCCACTCGGACAGGCCGTCTGCGGCGGCAGTCCGCCGGCGGGCGCTGCCCGAACGCAGGTGCTGGTAGCATTGATCACCGTGAAACCGCACAAGGGAGACATCCTCGACTTGCCGGTCGGCTCGATCGCCTTCGGCGGCAGGGGGGTGGCCAGGGTCGAGGACTTCGTCGTCTTCGTGACCGGCGCTGTGCCGGGCGACGTCGCCCGAGCCTTAGTCACCAAGACCAAGAGGCGCTACGCCGAGGCCCGCGTGCTGGAACTGATAGAGCCCTCTCCAAACCGAGTCGAGGCGCGCTGTCCCTCCTTTGGAGCGTGCGGCGGCTGCGCCTGGCAGAATCTGGACTACGGGGTCCAACTCGAGTACAAGGCCCGACAGGTGCGGGAATCGCTGGAGCATCTGGGCGGTCTGGAAGATTTCCAGGTCCTTCCCGCCCTGGGCATGGCCGAGCCTTGGCGGTATCGGAACCGGGCGGACTTCGCCGTCGGGATGGGCGAGTCCGGTGCCATCGTGGGGTTCCGCCCGCCGGGTCGCTGGGACTTGGTCCTGCCCCTGTCGGAGTGCCACCTCCTTGGCCACGTCCTGGAATCCGTGCGGGCAACCGTGGAGTTCTGGCTGCGGGAGAATGGCGTCCCAGGATGGGATCCACGGACCGGCTCGGGCTTGGCCAGGCATCTGCTGGTGCGCTCCGCGCAGATGGAAAAAGAAGTCCTGGTCAGCCTGGTGACCGGATCGCCTTTCCTACCCGACGCCCACGGATTGGTGGAGCGCTTGCGCGCCGCCCACCCCCAGGTGGTGGGGATCGTCCACGCGGTCAACCAGGGTCGAGCGGAGATCAGCTCGGGCCTGGGATTCGAGACCCTGTGGGGAAGACCCTTTCTTCTGGAGCGCATCGCGGGGATCACTCTCAAGGTGTCGGTCGATGCCTTCTTCCAGACGAACACCCTTATGGCCCACGTCTTGTACGGTCTGGTCGCGCGGGAAGTCCACGCGCCGGTCGGCGGCGGCGCGACGGGCGCCTCCGCCGCGGGCACCGTGGTGGCCGTTGCCCCTGCGGTAGGTGCCCCCTCAGCCGGCGTCTCCGCGCTCGACGCCCCGGTTATCTGGGACCTCTACTGCGGCGTGGGGTCGATCGGGCTTTCGTTGGCGGGAAGAGCCACAGCCGTTCTGGGCATCGAGGCCGTGCCTACCGCGGTCGGAGACGCCCGTGAGAATGCCCGCCTCAACGGTATCGAGAACGTAGCGTTCGTGGAGGGCGACGTGCGCCGAGTGCTCCGGGAGGTGGCTCAGGGCAGTCGCAGACTGCCCCCAGGATTGGAGAGACCGGATGTCGTAGTGGTTGACCCGCCTCGCGCCGGACTGAGCAATCGAGTCGTCTACCGCCTCGGCGAGGTGGGGGCGCCCCGGATCGTCTACGTCTCGTGCAATCCCAGCACGATGGCGCCCAACATCGCCCAGTTTCAGGAATACGGATACCGGCTGGAAAGGGTCACTCCCGTGGACATGTTCCCGCACACGCCGCACGTGGAGGCCGTGGGCCTGCTGGTGCGCCAGGGTCCTGCGACCGCTGTATCCAAGGCCACTGCGGACAACGGCTAGGACTGGCTCTTTTCAGCCTCTTCGAGTTCCTCCAAGGAGCACTCGTAGACTTTTGTCTCGCCCCCCAGGCTGACCAGCTGTTCCGTCACGGCCGTCACGCCCGCTTCTTGGACAACTATGGCAACGGCAGCCCTGCCCGAGCAGAGTTGATCGGTCAACTCGGTCAGATCCCCCTCGTACATGCCAAGACCCTTGTGGATCAGGCCGCCCCCGACTCCGCCCACCAGGGCGCCGGCGGCCATACCGCCGAGCAGCCCGATGCCGAGGGTCAGGGCGCCGACCAACCCTCCGATGACAAGGCCCAATCCTGCCCCGGCTTTGGCGTCACGCTTGCCTACGCGGTGGATCTTGATCTCCCTGTCTGCCCCGGCCGTGAGGACGCCTATCGCATCGAACTTGAGGTCATCGACGTCCTTGTTCATGCTCTCCCACTTCTTCAAATACTCAGCAGCTGCCAAGGCCGCGGCTTCGGTTTCGAAGACCGTCACGACAAGGTGCCTGTTGTCAGCCATGTATGCCCTCCAAGGATCGATTCACGGGTGGAGCCTTCAGAAGTACTTTACCCGGTGACCGGCGAGCCTATGCGTCAGGCGCCTGGTGAGACGCTCCGGTGACAGATTCTAGTAAGGGGGCTCGTCACGGAACCACTCGCCCAGGTTCCGAAATGCCTTCCAGAATTCGGCCTTCGCCTTTTCCTCGTCCAGGGCGTCGTCGATGTCGGGTGTGACCAGCGCTTTGCAGAACGCTGTGAAGTCCTGCAAGGCCCCCGGGTCCCAGGCCAGTTCCTTCATGCCCGCGACCCGGTCGCGGTTCACCACCTCGAGAGTCTGCCGGCCCATGAGCACCACGATCCGAGGTTGGGTGATGTGGAACTCCTCCAACCAATAGACGGGGCAGTTTTGCTCCCCTTCGGCGGAGTTCACGTCGTGGCACTTGAGGAGGTTGGTGCCGTACACGATCAGGGGGTTCACGCCCAGGCGCTCCATGCTCTTGAGGACCGCGGCGCCCGAACGACCGAAGAAGGCTACTCCTTCGGTCACTTCGAGATGGCGGGGCCGGTATTTGATCAGGAGTATGTCGGCCAGCGGATGTCCGGACCCCACCGTGGGGAGGAAGTCACTCCGCCGGCATAGTCGGCAGTGAGCCACGCGCCGGTTGAGATCGTTGCTCTCGGTGATGGCCCGCTCTTCGAGCTTTCGGTAGATCTCGTTCGCTTCCGCGAGAGGCGGAGATTCTTTCACGTTGTCGCCCAAATCGCTCTCAAGTCTTGTGGTGCGCCGCTGCCCCGACCGACCACGATGAGAGCGGACGAAGGCGCCGCCCGGTCGGTGAGGGTAGACACTATATTGGCGGGTGGCCGGTGAAATCCTCCGGCCCGGGAGCGAAAAGAGCTAGTCTTCCGGAAACACCCGGTCCATGGTGGTCTGTAGAAGCTTCAGCGAGGTCAGATAGAGCAGGTTCTTGCGTTTGGCGATGATGTCCGCCTCCCACAACGCCGCCATGAAACTCTGGGAGTCGGTGAACCGGGGCATGCGTAGCATCGCCGTGCCCAGTCCCTGGAGCACGTGTGCGTCGCTTCCTGCTCCGGCGACGACGTTGTATTTGGCGGCGAAGCGTTCGGCGCTGAGGTTGAACGAGGAGAGGGCCACCCTTGCGTTGTAGGTCTCGATGACATCGATGCGATGGAGATTGTCCACCATCGAGCGGTAGGAGGGGGTGGTGCGCAGAGCGTCGAAGGGGTGGGGCACATACACGAGGCCCCCCTGTTCCTTGATCAAAGACAAGGTGTCGTCAAAGCTCAGCCCTCGGGGAACCGCCTCCTTGAGGAAGAGCCCGATCACCTCTCCCTCGGTCGTCTTGACCTCCTCGGCAACGATGATGAAGGGGTCGCCTTGGGCAAGCTCCCGGGCCAGAAACGCTCCCTCTATCTCGTTGTGGTCGGCTATGGCCAAAGCGCCAAGGCCGATCTCCCGGGCGGTCTCCAGAATGGACTCTATGGGCATCACGCAGTCTTTGGAGTAGTTGGTGTGAACGTGGAGATCGGCGTTTATCCAATCGGGCCGGGATGGGCCCAGGGCAGCGTGCCGCATGCGCCTTCGGGCGGACTCCTCGCCGATGCCGCGCACATGCAGAGAGTAGCTTGCCGCAGGAGTCTTGCCCGAGAGGCCTTCCCGCCCGCTTGTGGCGGCGAGGGTGGCCTGATAGATCTCTTCCAGCCGACCGGCGACCGCACCCATCGTATGGGCGTCGGAGGGCAGGCGAGATCCGAGCACAGCCTCCCCGATGGCCGCGTTCAGAGAGCCTGACTGGTTGGGGGAGAAGACCGCTCCCCGGCCCGGGTCCGCAGACACGTGCTCACGGACGGGTGGGAGGTCAGGCCCCACCACCGGGCACCCGCAGACGGCCGCCTCCGCGGCGGTCGCACAAAGCCATTCTCCCCCAAGATAAGGCAGGATGGTAACGGAGGCAGCCTGGTACAAAGCGGCCAATTCATCTGGGTCGTGGAAGCCGAATAGAGCCAGCCGTGATCCGAGCTTGCGAGGAACCGCCCGCGGGAGCCAGCGGTCCACCGACGGCTGGTGCAAAGCCACCACCAGGCGATCGAGTCCCGGAGGGAACCCGGCGAGGAGGGTGCGGAGCAGCGCCCGGTACGAGCGACGCCCGTCTCCCCTGTAGACATAGAGACCAAGACGGTCGGAAGACGATCCCGGGGCCCGCCGCGCCTCGGAGCCGCGGACCATCCCGGTACCGCAATTCAGGGTTTCGAAGTCGCCGGAGTAGATCTCCTCCATCATCTGCTTGCCATGCGCAAACGTGACGATACGAGCATCAAGCCTGAGGAAGAACCTCTCCAGTACGGACTGCCCCAACTCGTAGGCGGCCACGCCAACCGGAGTGAGATGGAAGGTTCCCACGACCGGGCTCCGCGTCTCTCGGAG
>Ga0209254_10000436_pt1 | contig 33491 bp, 30 predicted proteins | sample FrelakmetDIP11DI_FD_187148 | JGI IMG/M metagenome (GOLD analysis project Ga0209254, IMG submission 187148) | Freshwater lake sediment microbial communities from the University of Notre Dame, USA, for methane emissions studies - DIP11 DI (SPAdes)... | ecosystem: Environmental > Aquatic >... | reverse complement strand
GAAGCCCGGCGGTACGCTGTTCGTGCACATCTTCACCCACACCCGCCATGCGTACCCTTTCGACGTGCGCGACGACGACGACTGGATGGCACGCTATTTCTTCACTGGCGGCCTGATGCCGAGCGACCACCTGCTGCTCTACTTCCAGCGTGACCTGCGGCTAGCGCAGCATTGGCGCGTGGACGGCACCCACTACCAGAAGACCGCCGCAGCGTGGCTCGCCAACATGGACCGCGAGCGCGCCCGCGTGCTGCCCGTGCTCGAGGCCACCTACGGCGCGCCGCAGGCACGTCGCTGGTGGGTGTACTGGCGGGTGTTCTTCATGGCCTGCGCTGAATTGTTCGGCTATCGCGGTGGCCGCGAGTGGATCGTGTCGCATTACCTGTTCGAGCGCCCCTGACGATTGCATGCCGCCACTGCGCCGTGTCAGTGTTGCATGGCGTGGCAACCACTCTCCCGACAACTCGGCCAGCAATGGCTGCAGGGCTTGTGCTCCTGCTCGGCCTGGCTGCAGCCGCGGCCACCGAACCCGTCGGTGCGCCGTCGCCCGCGGCAGCCCCGGGCGTGCCGGCGCTGACCACTGCCGCAGTCGATGCACGCACCGCGGCCGACGCCGAGTTCAACCGGCTGTTCGCGGCAGGCCAGTTCGAAGCTGCGGTCGAGCAGGCGCACAAGGTCGTCGAAATCACCGGGCAGGCGAGCCCGCCGCGGCCGGACGAGCTGCAGGCGGCGCTGATGAACCTCGCGCTTGCCGAGCGCCGGGCCGGCGACTTCCTGGCGGCCGAGGCCAGCTACCTGCGGGTGATCGAGCTGCTGGAAACGGCGGGGCGACTCACCAGCCCGCGGCTCGCCCGTGCCCACGCGGGCCTTGCGCTCACCTACTACGACGCGCGTCGCTACGACCTTGCGGCCACCAGCTTCGAGCGCGCCATTGCCCTGAATCGCCGCGCCGAAGGATTGTTCAACGAGGCACAGCTGCCGCTGCTCGACCGCCAGGCCAACGTGCTCACCGAGCTCGGCCGGGCGGAAGAAGCGCATCTCGCCCGCCGCTACGCGCTGCGCCTGACCGAGCGCCGGCATGGCGAGCGGAGCCTGCCGTACGCGCAGCAGCTCGAGTCGCTCGCGCGCTGGTACACGCGGGTGGGTGCGTACGATGCGAGCCGCGCGGCGCTGCGCCGTGCCATCGACACCGTCGTGTCGCTGCAGGGACCGGAATCGACGGAACTCGTCGGCCCACTCACCGCCGCCGCCGAGAATGCCCGCCGCTGGATCACCGACCCGCAGCTGCGCGAGGCGGCGGCCGACGCGGAGCGCAGCGAGATGTTCCACGACGTCACCATGCCGACGCCGCCGAGCCTGGCGCTCAGCGCCATCGCAGCCGAGGGTCAGAAGGCGCTCGAGCGGGCCGTGGCCATCGTCGACGCGCATCCGGACGCGTCGCCGGAAATGGTCGCCGGCGTGCAGGCGCAGCTCGGCGACTGGCACCAGGCACGCCAGCAGCCCGACAAGGCGTTGCCTTACTACCGCAAGGCATGGCAGGTCGCTGGCAAGGCGCCGGATGCCGCCGCGATGCGGCGCAAGCTGTTCGACGCACCCGTGCTGCTGCATTACATCGTGCCGGGCGAGTGGGACCGCTATGCACGCCGTCCGGCGGACGAAGTGGAGTTTCGCAGCCTCGAGGTCGAGTTGACCGTGACGGCGCAGGGCAGCGTCACCGACGCGCGCGCCGCACCGGATCTCGACAAGAATCTCGCCGAACAAGTGTTGCGCGCCGCCGCCACCGCACGCTACCGGCCGCGCATGGTCGACGGCGAGCCGCTGGCGACAGTCGGCGTGCGCTTCCTGCAGCCCTGGTACGTGCTGCGCGAGAAGGACGCATCGGCTCAGGGCGGCGGCTGAACCTCGGCACCGACCGGCGCCGGCGCACCGTTCGCCTCGATCAGGCCGCGCACGATCGCCTGTTCGCGGAACTCGACCGCGATCTTCGCGCCCGCATCGCGCATCGCGATGCCTGCCGCCTGCTGCAGGGTTTCCGTGCCCTTGCCGGGCATGGAGCTGGCCGGCTGCGCTCCATAGCCCGTGAAGGTCCACGAGTCCACGAACTCGCCCTTGGGCGAGTAGGCGTTGATGCGATAGCGCAGGCTGACCGCGTACAGCTGCGTGCCCGTGTCACGCGGCGTCACGAACGAGAATTCCTCGAGCACCGGCTCGAACACGCCGCGGATCTCCGGATCGGTGCTGGCCCCCGCATCGGTCGCTGGCACCGGCACGGCGCGGGTGAACATGGCGGTCATCAGGCGCTCGAAGCCCTCCGTCTGCGCCTTGCCGACCGAGATCGCGTACTCCGCGCCGTCGCGCTCTTCGTGATGCACCGCCTCGCGGAACGCCACCGGCAGGTGTACTCCGACCACCACCGGGATGCGCGGGATCAACGGCTGCGGGATCACGGGCTTCGCCTCGAATTGCGTCGGCCCGCAGCCGGCGAGCAGCGCAAGCACCGGCCACGCCAGTCGTTGCAGGCGCCGCACGCGGCATCCTGACCGCGTGTGCGTCGATCTTGCACTCGTGCTCATCGTCGCCATCCTCTCACGGCCCCGCTCAGCGCCGGTAGCTGCCGGGCTCGTTGAGGCCCACGAACGTGCCGCCGTTGCGGTCGCACAGGATGCGCATCAGCGTCGCGAAGCGCACGCTGGTGTATTGCGGCGCGTCGGGCCGCACCGGGAAGCCGATGGCGTGGATGCGCACGCGCCGTCGTCCGCTCTTGTCCTCGCGGTTGATCACGTCCACCGCGCGCACCACCGAGTCGACCGACGATCCGGTGAATTCGTCGCCGAGCACGTACAGGCTGATGCGCCGGCCGCTCGCGTAGTAGGTACGGATCGCCTCGACGATGCCCTCGACCGGGCTCGAGTTGGAGAACGGGAACCAGTCCCGCAACCGGTCCAGCACGATCTTGCGCTGCGCCGGCGTGTCGGGCAGCCAGCGCCCGCGGTACGAGGGAAACATGTAGCCGCCCTCGTCGTTCATCACCTGCCAGCCCTTGACCGTCGGGTGCACGTCGAGCACCTCCTGCATCTTGCGCAGCATCAGTGGCCACGCGTAGTTCGCCATCGAGCCCGAGGTGTCGATGATGAAGATGATGTACTCGCTGTCCACCGGCACGCCGCCGACCGGCGAGTCGTCCCTGCGGCGGTACTGCGCGCCGAGCAGCCGCTTCATCTCCTCGGAGAGGTCCTGCTGCGCCGACACCAGCCGGCCCTCGATCTCGTTGGCAACCTCGGCGTCCTTGCGCGATGACTGGTACTGGCCGCGCAGCGCGCTCAGGTCGCCGCGCAGCCGCGCGATCTTCTGCTGCTCATCGGAAAGCTGGATGCGCCGCGCTTTCAGCTCGCGGTTCAGCACCTCGCTGGTACCGCGGATCTCGGCGAGTTCCTGCTGCAGCTTGAGCACGCGGCCTTCGAGCTCCTGCCGCGTCTTCTCGAACACCACCGGCTCGCCCACCTCGGTGAGCACCAGCAGCAGGATGACCGCGCCGAAGCCGCAGCAGATCGCGTCGAGGAACGACAGGCTGAACACCTCGACGTCGCGGCGGCCGAGCCGCGAGCGCTTCACGGCCAGTCCCTCGCCGGGCTGAGGAACGAGCCGTTGGTGCGACGCGCCAGCGCCCAGAACGCGGCCGGCGCGAGCGGGTCGCCTTCCATCGGCAGCAGGATCACGTTGACCGGGACGCCGGGCGGCACCCTGCTGATCGACTTCTCGAACACCTTGAGGCGGCCCTCGCCGTCGATGGTCTTGCGGATCGGTGGCGGCGTGGCGCCCTGCGTCGGCAGCCCGTCGGTGATGAGGATGATGTTGTCGGGACGAGGCGCAAGAGACAATGCCGCGGTGAAAGCGTTCTCGAGGCTGGTGCCGTCCTGCGGCACCACGCGCCGCAGCTCGCGCAGCGCCTCGCTGAGCGCCTTGGCGTCGCCGGCCGACGCCCACCGGCCCGCGCTGCTCGGCACCAGCGAGCGCGCCTGCGTATTGAACGCAAAAGCCTGGAACTGCGCCTTCGCCGGCAGCTGCGAGGTGAGCCAGTCCACGGTGGCGACCGTCCGGCGCCACTTGGCAGCAGCCACGCGGCGCGACTCCGGCATGTTGCGCAGGCGGATCACGTTCACCACCGTCTCGTCCATCATGCTGGCCGAAGCGTCCACCAGGATGACGATGCGTTCCCCGCCGACCTTGAGCCCGGTGAGGTACTGGCGGTCGCCGCTGCCAACGAACCCCTTGATGCGCGTGCCGGGCTGGCCCGGATCAGGCGTGCCCGCTGCGAGGCGGCGCGTGCCATCTTCCAGCGACTTCAAGTCCTGCTTGAGGCGCTCGATGGTCTCGCGTTTCGACAGCGTGTCCTGCTCCGCCTCGGCAAGCTGCTGCTTCAGGCGCTCGGACTCCTCGACGATGCGCGCGGCGAGTCCCTCGGCGGGCACGGCCTCGTCGGTGCTCTCGAGCGAGTTCTTAAGCACTACGAGGTTCTTGTAGCCGACGAGCGCCTCTTCCTCGAGGCGGTCCACCTCCGCCTGCAGGTTGTCGTTGCGGTCCTCGCGCTGCTTGCCCGCCTGTGCGCTGAGGATGGTATAGAACAGGACGACTGCGCCGAAGCCGCACGCGATCACGTCGAGGAACGAGAGGCTGAAGACCTCGGTCTTACGCCGCGCCATTGCCATCCACCACGCGCACCAGTTCGAGCTCGACGCCTGGATTGCCGAGACGCAGCCGGTCGCCGGCCCGGAGCGCGACCCGACTGCCGATGCGCTCGCCGTTCAGCCGCGTGCCGTAGGTGCTCTGGTCCTCGAGCCAGGCGCCGTGCGCATCGCACTGCAGCCGGCAATGCACGCGCGACACGCCCGGGCCGGCCGCGACGGTCAGCGCACGTTGCGCCACGGGCACGGCCGCGCCGACGTGCAGCGGCTCGCCCGCCAGTGGCCAGACACGGCCGAGATACACGACGTGCGTCGGCCGATCCGCGGGTGCGACCCGTGCGACGGGTTCGGGCGCGGCGGCCGTGCCGCGTGCCAGCGGCACCGGCAGGCGTTGCACCAGCGCGAGCTGCGACGGGTCCCGCCGCAGCGCACGCTCGAACGCCAGCGCTCCCAGCGCAGCGGCACCGCGCGGCAGCGGCAGGACGCTGCAGTCACGCAATTCGGCGAGGCGGTCGGAAAACCCGGGCAGCTGCATCCAGCGGTGCGACACGCGCAGGTGCAACGGACCGCCCGCGGGTCGCGCACGCTGCAGCACGTGCACCACCGCGTCGTATACGCCGCAGGCCGCAGCGGCGAAATCGGCGCGCGCGAATTCGACGGCCAGGGCGCCGCCCGCCGCTGGCAGTTCGACGGTCAAGGCGTCGCCCTGCCCCAGGACGGCGACCCAACCCGGCAGGCCGTCCCACAACCGCTGCTCGCTCGCCGCCTCGTGCAGCGGGTCGAAGCGTGTCTTGCGCACGAACGCCGCCGCGATCATGTCGAGCCAGGCCTGCTGCAGCGCCAGCCAGCCGTGCTGCGGCAGTATTTCGTAACGGGCGCGCCGCAGGTCCCCCGCATGCTCGAGCACCGTGATCACCGCGCGATGCAGCGTGAGCTCGAGTTGCACGGCCGCGGCCGGCACGGGCTCGAGCGACGCGGCCGCGAGTCCCGCATCCACCAGCCCTGCGGCCGGCAGGCCGGCCTCGCGCGCCACGCCCAGCAATACAGCGAGCTGCGCGCGTGTGTACCACGCGGGCACCGCGAACAACGTCTCGCTGCCGACAGTGCCTGTCTCGCGGGCCAGTTGCGCAAGTTGCGCGAACGCGACCTCCGCGTAGCTGGTGGCCGCCGGCATCTGGCGCGGCAGGGCCTGCTCGCCGAGATCCTGCCAATGGCGGGTCTCGGCGAACAGCGGCTGCAGTCGTGTGCGCCGCAGCGCCGCCGTACCCGTCTCGGGCTGGCGGCGGTCGAGCATCGCGCAGCCGGGCTCCTCCGCGACGATCTGGCCGTCGCGGGCCAGGATCAGTCCGGCGTCGTTGATTTCGAGGGCGAGCGTCATCGACGGTCAGCGCACCTGCATGTGCCGGATGAGGTATCGGTCGAGGTAGGTTTCGCTGTCGAGCACCAGGCGCTCCTGTGCGAGCTGCAGCTGGTGCAGCAGGAACATGAGGACGATGCTGATCAACAGCGCGACGAGCGTGGAATTGAAAGCGGTGCCCAGCCCCTCCGTCACCCCCGAGACGTCGCCGCTGACGGCGCGGTGGGCCTGGCCGAGCGCATCGCCGATGCCGCGCACCGTGCCGATGAACCCGATCGCCGGGATGGCCCAGGCAACGTAGCGCAGCATCGACAGTTCCGCGTCGAGACGATCCGCCTCGGCTTCGCAGACGCCGCGCGCGGCATCGGATACGTCCTGAACGTTGCGCGTGGCGCCGAACCGGTAGAGGGCCGCCAGCAGCGTGCGCGGCAGCAGGCATGCTGCGTCCGCCGGCGGCAGTGCCTCGAGGGGCCGCGCGTAGTCACGCGAGTCCTCCGGGAGGATGCGCATGCCTTCCGGAACCTGCACCAGGTCGCGCGTCAGCAGTTCGCGCTCGCTGCGGGCGCGCCAAGCCTTGTAGCCGATGATCGCGAACGCCCACAGCCCGAGGATGATCTCGGCCTCCTGCTCCCAGTCCTTGAGCACCACGTACAACGAGCGATCGGCGATGAACTCCGGGTCCTTCAACATCGCTGCACGCTGCTCGACGAGCACCGCCGTCGCCCGCGGCCGCACCACCGTCACATACACGGTGTGCACGGCGATCGCGATGATGATGAACGCGAACAGGCTGTAGAGCAGCTCGTTCGGGGCGCGGGACTTGAATCGGGCCATGCCGCGGCTCTCCAGCTCAGATGTCGATGGGGAAGGACACGTCGAAGTCGGCGCGCACCTTCTCGGTGGGTTCGAAGCGCGCCGGCGTCGACGTGGACGTCGCCGGCGGGTTGGTCGGCGGGTTCACCGGCTTGGCCGGCCCCGCGGCCGGCGGCGCGGCCGGCTTTGCGGTGGTCGTCGTGGCGGGCTCCGAGGATGCAGAGTCCGCAGGCCCCGGCACGGGCGGCGTTTCCTGCGCACGCAACACCGTGATGCCGGCGAGCACGCCCGCGAACAGCAGCGCCGCGCGACGCAGGCTGCGGCTACTGCGCGTAACGCGCGATGCGGAAGCCGAGGTCATTGCGTTTGCCGTCCCCGTAGTCCCGATAGGCGAGCCGCAGCTCGGTCACCGCGGAATCACGCCAGCTCGAGCCGCGGATCACGCGCAGCCCGCCGGCGCCGCCCGCGGCCGGATCGACGCTGGCGGCACCCGAGGCCGGCTGGACAGTGTAGAGGTCGTGGGTCCATTCGGCGACGTTGCCGCCGAGGTCGTGGAAGCCGGCCGGATTCGCGGCGAAGCTGCCGACCGGCGCGGTACCCGCGTAGCCGTCGTCATAGTCCGGCAGCACCGCATCGACCAGTGGCTGCGCCCTGGCATCAGCAAAGTTGCCGGCGCCGGCGGGCATCGGCAGCGCGTCACCCCACGGGTATTTGCGCGAGCCGGCACCCGCGCCGCGCGCCGCCCATTCCCACTCGGCCTCGGTCGGCAGGCGATAGCCGTTGGTCGCGGGCACCACCGGCACCAATCGGCCGCCCTGCGCTTCGTACGCCGGCTTCAATCCTTCCTGCGCGCTGAGCCAGTTGCTGTACTGCGCAGCATCCTGCCAGGTCACGTTGACCACCGGCTGGCGGTCGAGGTCGAGGGTCTGCTGCAGCAGGAAGCCCGAGCGATGGCCAGGCCGGAACTGCCGGAACTCGGCATTGGTGACCTCGCGCGTGCCCAGGTAGAAGCGCCGCTCGAGCTTCACCGCCCGCTGCGCTTCGTTGGCCCGGCGCCCGGCCTCGCGGCGCGGGCTGCCCATCGTGTACGCGCCTGCCGGCACCAGCTTCAGCTCCGGCCCGGCGGGCGAGCGGACGGTCGGCGTCAACGCGACCACGGCACCTGCCGGCGGTGAAGCCGAGGCTGCGGCCGTCGCAGTGCCGACGTCGCCAGCGGGCGCAGCGCCCGACTCCGCGGCGCGCGCCACGCCCTCCAGCAGCGTGATATCGATGCTCTGCGGCAGGCCGGGCCGCGGCGTCACCGTCACGCGATGCGTCGCGTAGCCCGGCTTGCGGATCTCGACGACGTGAGCCGTCGCGGGCAGCTCGAGGGTCTGGGTGGCGACGCCGCGTGCCACGCCATCGACGAACAGCTGCGCGTCCGCGGGCCGTGCGGTCACCACCACCTGGCCAAGGATCGGCTCGAGGGTCATGGCCACTGCGCCGCGCTCGCCGCTCGCGACGCTGACTTCACGGCGTGCGGGCTGATAGCCGTCACGCTGCACCGTCACCACCTGCGCGATGTCGGGTCGCACCTCGATCTCGACGGGCGTCCGGCCACTGTAGGCGCCGCCGACCGTGACGCTGCCACCGGCCGGTGTACTGCTCACGACGAGGCGTCCGTCCGGGACGCCGAGGCGCACCGGGCCGAGCGCGAGAGGAGTGTTGGCCTGCACCTGCACGTCGCTGACCCAAGGCTTGTAGCCGCGGTGCTGCAGCTCGACACGGTGCGAACCGGCCAGCAGCTCCACCTCGAGCGGCGTGCGGCCGCGCTCTTCGCTGCCGATGCGCACCTCGGCACCGGAGGGTTCCGACCTGATGCTGACCCTGGCCCACGCCGGCGTGAGCGGTACCGCGAGCTTCTGCAGGCGTCCCCGGCCTTCGATGGCCACGTCGGCGGTGAAGTCGAGGTAGCGCTCGGCGCCGATCGACAGCGTGTGCTTGCCAGCCGGCAGCTCGAAGGTGCCCGGCACCGCGCCCGCGTCGCGCCCGTCGATGCGCACCTTGCCGGCCACCGGCAGCGTGATCTCGAGCCGGCCCGGCAGCGGCGACAGCGTGTAGCTCAGGCGCTGGTCGCGCGCCTCGGTCACCTGCACCGGCACGCGTAACGTGGCATAGCCGTCGCGCTCGGCGACCAGCTGGTAGGCGCCCGGACGCAGCAGGTGATTGGCACCGAGTCGCAGTGCTGGCCACTTGCCCTCGAACGCGACCCGCTCGGGCGCAGGGTCGACCTCGACCTGCACCGGCACGGACGTAAACACCAGCGCGGCCACGGCAGCGAGCACGGCGAGCGCCGCACCGACCGCGATGCGTCGCCACGGCACTGCGGGCCGCTCAATCTTCGCAGCCGCGTCACGAGCGCGGAATGCGATCGGCTCGATGCGTTCATCTTGCTCGGTACCGAAGCCACCGAGCGTTGCCACGCTGTCTGGCGCGGGTGGCACCGTCGCGTTGCCCACGCCACCCGCCACGACTTCGAGCACGCGCAGCCCATCCTCGAGCCACAGCTTGAGTCTGCCATCGCCGATGTCGAGCACGTCGCCCGGGCGCAGCCACACCGAGCCCGCGATTGGCGTGCCGTTGTGGCGCACGCTCGAGGCATTGCCGTCCGGCTGCACGAACAGCTGCCCATCGTGCAGCCCGAGCCAGGCGAGCACACCCTCGGCACCGGGCAATGTCACGGTTGCGCCACTGCCGCCGAGCGACAGCGGCAGGTCGCCAGCGCCGAGCAGTCGCTCGCCGAGCGGCTCGCGCAGGCTGAGTGCGGCGCTCAAATCGGCTCCTCGCAACGGATCACCAGCGTCGGTGCCTCGCGGCCCGGCACCAACGTGATCTCGCGACGCACGTCGCGGAAGCCCGCGCGCACGCCGACCACCGTGTAGCGTCCCGGCAGCAACTCCACGTCCTTGCGATCGAAGGCCCCGAGCCGGCCAATGCGATTGATCGTCACCTCGGTGACGTTGTCGGACGCGAGCGCGACGCGCAAGGGCGTCTCGGCGGCCGCGACCAGGCGCTCCACGGTCTCGACCTGGCGCGCGAGCACCGGTCCCGGCGCGGGTACCGCGCGTGCCTGCTGCAGCGTGGCGCGCGCAGCGCCGCGAATCTCCAGCAAAAACAGCCGCTCCGGCCGCTCGATCACGGCTCCCAGCTCGGCGTCGAGCATCGCGCGCGGCTCGGCGCGCTCCACGCCCTGCCGCGCGGCCAGCAGGTTGCGATCGACGTCGAGCGCCTTGCGGTACTCTGCCAGCGCCTCGGCCCAGCGCTCGGCCCGCTCCGCCTGTAGCGCGGCCTCGAGGTGCGCGCCGATGGACCGGTCCGCCAGCCCGCGCTCCACCTGCGCGAGTCCCTCGGCTACTTCCGGCACACCCGGACGCAGCCGGCCGGCACGCTCGAACGCTGACCGCGCAGCTGCGAAATCGCGTCGCGCGAGGCCGGCGAGGCCCTGCGACATCGCTGCGGCAAAAGCGCCACCGGTCGCCTGCGCGTCGAGTCGCGCGAGCGCTTGCCGTGCGGCGTGGGCATCGCGGTCCAGCTGCAGCGCCTTGCGATAGGTCGCGGCGGCGGCCGCGGCTTGCCCCTGCTCCTCGAGCTGTGCCGCCTCGGCCAGCAGCTGGCGCACGTCGGTGAGCGTGCCGGCCCGCTCGAGGCCGCGCCGTGCCACGGCATTGCCCGGCTCGATGGCCAACGCGCGCTCGAACGCGCTGCGCGCGGCAGTGGCATCGCCGCGGTCGAGTGCCGCGCTGCCGGCGGCCAATGCGCCCTGCAATTGCGCGGCGGACTCGCGCTCGGTCGCGGCCAAATCCTCGGCGGCGGCGCGCAGCGTGGCGAGCGCCACGAGGTGTTCGCGCTTGCCGAAGGCAGCATCCGCCTCGGCCAGCGCCCGCTTGCCACGGGCGAACACCTCACCGCCCCACTGTCCCGCGGCTCGTCGCTCGAGCACATCGAGACGCTGCCCGACCGACGGCCGCAACTCCTCGAAGGCGCGCTGTGCCTCGGCGAGCTTCTGCAGGTCGGGTGTGGCGGGCAACGGTGCAGCGGGCTTAGCCGGCATTGCAGGCGTGGCCACCGTGGGCGTCGATTGCGCAGCACGCTCGACGCGTTGCGGCAACACGAAGAACACGAATCCCGCGACCAGCAGCAGGAACCCGAGGCTCGCGGCAACAAGGCCGCGACGGAAGCCCTGCGAGCGCAACTGTCCGGGCGAAGGCCCGGCCGGCGCGACACGGTTCCAAACGGGCTCGATGCCTGGCTCGGCCTGTGGCGGCGGACGCAACTGCACGGCGGCGGGTGTCGCCGGGCGGGATGCGTCCGGCAGCGCCGCGCCGAGTGCACGCAGCGACGCGGCCAGTTGCGCAGCGTCGGGCGGGCGGTCGCGCGGATCCTTGGCGAGGCAGCGCAGCACCAGCTGCTCGAGCCCGGCGGGAACGCTGGCGCGCGTCGGCAATGGTGCCGGCGACTCGCTGCGGATCCGCTCGTGGCGCCCGTCCGGGTAGAACGGCGGATAGCCGCCGAGCAGCTCGTAGGCTAAAGCACCGAACGCATACAAGTCGTCTGCGGGCGCGGGCGGCTGGCCATCGAGCTGCTGCGGACTCATCGCGAACGGTGAGCCGCCGCGCGGCGCCGCGGCATCCCCCGCCGCGGCGGCGAGGCCGAAGTCTGCGAGTACGGGTACGCCGTCATCGCCGAGCAGTACGTTGGCGGGCTTGAGGTCGCGATGCACCAGTCCGCGCGCGTGCAGCTCGGCCAGGCCGTCGGCAATGCCTGCCAGCGCGCCGAGCAGCTGCGGCCAGGAGCGGCCGCGCAGCGCGGTCAGGTCGCCGGGCGCCACGCCATCGAACACGGCGAACGGTGGCTCGCCGTCACTCACCACGGCGCACGCCTGCAGGTTGGGATGCGCGAGTTGCTGCTGCAGGCGCACCCCGGCGAGGAACCGTTCCCGCTCGCCCGGCTCGACGGAAACCAGGACCTTCAACACGCGGTCGGCGCCAGCCTCGCGATCACGCGCCTGCCACACCTGCGTCGCACGGCCTTCGCCGAGCTTGCGCAGCAGCACGTATCGCGCAGCGAGAATCTGCCCGCCCTGGAGCATCACGACCGGTCCATGCCCCGGCTCAGGTCCGGCCCGGTGGCGCGGCCGCGGCCGTCGCTGGCAGCCCCGTCTCGTTCTCGTACAGCTCGCGCAGCAGCTGGCGCCACTCGGCGTACTGCTGCTCGGCCGAGCCCTTCAGCTCCAGCGTGCGTCCCTCGACGTCCACCACCAGTGGCTGCACCTCGGACTGGAACGAATCGCCGAGCTGCTTGAGCGACTCGGTGTGGATCTTGATTTCGGCGCGGCGGTCGAGGCCGCTCTTGAAGGCGTACATGCCGCCGATCACCGCGGCCGTCGCGGCTGCCGAGCCGGCGCTGCTGCCCGTCGCCTCGCCGGCCATGATGCCGCCGACGATGGCCACGGCGCCGAGCACCTGGCGCGTGATTGCCTCGCGCCTGGCCTGCGCCTCAGCCTCGAGTTCCTCGTAGTTCGCCTTGCGCCACTGCGTGTAGGGCTCGGCCATGCTGCCGCCGAAGCTCGCGTAATGCTCGTTCAGCGTGTCAACCAGTGCGTAGTCGCGCTCGCGCACGCGGTCCATGCGCTGCACCACCGGGTCATCCTCCGCCGGTAACCGCACCGCGCTGTAGAGCCCCTTGCGGTCCTTCGCGAGGTAACTGCCGAAGGCGTACGGCGCGAGGTCTGCCGCGAAGCGCAGCTCCGCAACGCGGCGCAGGTCGACGCGCTGCTCGCGCGTGAGCGCGCGACGCGCCGTGAGCAGGTCGTTGGCAAACGTGTTGTAGACATTCTCGAACGGATCGTGCGGCTTCGACAGCCCGTCCTTGTAGGCGCGCGTGTCCGCCTCGCCTTCGTAGACCTTGTTGAACCAGGCGCGCCCCGTGGCGTCGGTGACGACCAGCTGCAGGCGCAGCTCGCGCCCGTTCGACTCGAGGATGCGGCCGTCGACGAAAACTTCCATGCCGGTGCCGTCGCCCGGCAGCACCCGCACCTGGCCCCACTGGCCGGTGTTCTCCAGCGTGTCGCGGATCACCAGCGGGATGTAGCGCGACTCGGCCTTGCGCACCTCGGGGAACACGCGGTCCTTTTCCTGCTGCTCCGTGGTCGCCGGCACGTTCGCATCGAACAGCCGCACGCCGACGTCGAGCAGCTCGTCCTCCGCGACCTCGGTGGTGGCGCGCTCCGCGGCGACCCGCTGCATCGGCCGCTGCTCGTTGACGACGCAGCCCGCGAGCAGCGCCGTGGCGAGCAGCACGCCCAACATGCGCCGCAGTAAGCCGTTCATGACCAGGGTGTCGTTCACTGCGTGCTCTTCTTGTACTGCCGGTATTCTTCCCAGAGGCGTTCGCGCAGCTCCGGATCGGTTTCCTTCGTCGCGGCCTCGCGCAGCTGGCGCGCCACGATATCGTCATCGCGGCCGTCGGGAATGTCTGCCGGCACCGTGTTCGGCCCGGAGCCACCCAAGGGGCCACCGCCGCCGACGCCGCCACCGCCGCCGCCTTGCGTGCCGGTCGCTCCGCCCGTTGATTCACCCCGGCCGCCCGGTGAACCGGCGCCATCGCCCTGGCCTTCGCCAGTGCCGTTCCCACCCTCGCCCTCGCCCTCGCCGCCCGTGCCGTCGCCATTGCCTGCGGCAGCCTCCTCGCCCTCGGCAGCCGCACTACCTGCGCCACTGCCCGAACCACTGCCGCGCGCCGCGCGCTCCTGCGACACGGCTTCCTGCTCCTTGCGCATGCGCTCGTCGAACACCGCGAAGGTTTCGTCGAAGCGGCGGTCGATCTGCGCGCGGCGGTCGTCGCTGGACTGCGGACCGGCACCCGACCCGCCGCCGGACGTGCCGGAAGGCGCACCGGCGTTGCCGGCGCCGCCCGTGCCGCCGGAGCTGCCCTTGCTGCTCGAGCCAGCGCTGCCGCCGGACGTGCCGGCCGTCCCCGTCGTTCCAGCCGACCCTGTCGATCCCGTTGATCCTGTGGACTGCCCGGCCTGACCGCCCTGCGTGCCGGACGGCGAACCCGAGTCCGGCGCCTGTCCGGTCGAAGCCTGCGACGAATCCGAGGGCGGGGTCGGCCAGCGCTGCGGCGCAGGCTCACCTGGCGTCGAACCACTCGACGCCCCACTCGACGATTCAGCCGCCCCGCCGGACGCCGATGGCTGCCCGCCCGTCGACGACGACGTGCTGCCGGACGGCGAGGACGTACCACTACTCGGGGAGGGCAGCGACGGTGGCTGCGGTGGCGACGGCAGCGTTTCGCTGGTCGTGGCGCAGCCGCCCGCCGCCAGCGCGGCCAGCACGACCAGCACGACCAGCCCGATCCTTCCGACGCTGCGACGCTGCATCAAGCAACTCTCCAATGGCGGGCACGGCGGATCCCGCCCGCGCGAGGCATCTCACACTGGCTTGGATTCGTCCCGCGGGACAGGGTTCAACGCGAGCCGGCCCCGCTCGCCGCAGCCCCGGCCGCGCCGGCAGTGACCAGGTCCCCGCCAACCAGGAAAGAACGCAGCTGGTCGGCCAGGCGATTACACGCGGTGCGCTGCACCGGCGTGATGATCGGGATTGGGGCCACGGCGCCGATCAGCACCGAGGTGCCGCTGACGTCGGTGCTCACGCTGCCAACCTCGGTGCCGTTCTGCATGTCCCACACCGAGGCCACGTAGCCCGACTGCTTTTCCCACCAGCCGAGGCCGAAGCAGCCGCCGCCGCCGGGCCCGATCGCGCAGGCGACGCTGCCGCCGCTGTCGGTCTTGCGGGTGCTGCCGTCGAGCCACACCACGTAGCGCACGCCGATCTGCCCGAGCCGCTCGGTCACGCCGGGCCGCTCGAGCAGCGCCTTGAACCCGGCCGCGTTGCCCGGTGCGGTGCTCGGCTCGAACCAGGGGAACAGTGCGTCGGCAAATTCCTGCTCGCCGTAGATCTTGAACGGCACCACGTTCTTCGCCTTGGACGCCTTGGCCGCCTGGCCATCTTCGGGGTGCACCAGCTGGCCGCCGAGATTCTCCTGCACGCAGTCGATGAATTTCTCCTCGGTACCCGTGCCTTCGAGCTGCGGCTTCTTCAGCACGACGATCGACTCGTTGGCCTGGATGGCCGCGGCCACCTGGCGGTTCTCGTCGACCTTGGCGGTCATGCAGCCGGATGCCGCGCCGGCCAGCGCAGCGACGGCCAGGGCCAGCCGCCACCGGGAGGTGGCCGGACGATCGCTTGCGTTGGGGTGGGTGCTCATGGCGAGTACCGATAATGGGGCCGCCCGAGTATACGCCACGGGTCCGCTCGCCCTGCCGCGGGGCCTCCGGGGTTGGTCAGCGCGCGGCGCCCTTGCGCCGCCGGGTGCCGATTTGCCTGCCGCATGGCCGGAGCATACTGTATGTTTATACAGCCATCACGGGCCGGCTCCGGGGAAGCGGTCCATGCGTGCCAGCTCCGGAAAAAGCCGCGACCAGAGCCCGGCCACGGCCAGCGTCGCGCAGCCGCCGACGATCACGGCCGGCACGGTGCCGAACCACGCCGCGGTCACGCCCGACTCGAACTCGCCGAGCTCGTTCGAGGCGCCGATGAACACTGAGTTCACCGCACTGACCCGGCCACGGATCTCGTCGGGGGTCTCGAGCTGCACCAGCAGGTGGCGGACGTACACGCTCACCATATCGCCCGCGCCCATGGCACCGAGCGCGCCTAGCGACAACCAGAAACTCGTCGATGCGCCGAACACCAGCGTGGCGAGGCCGTAGACGATCACGCCGCCGAACATCCAGCGACCGACCCGCTGTGTCACCGGCCGCAACCCGAGTGCCAGGCCGCACAACGCGGCGCCGATGCCGGGCGCCGTGCGCAGCCAGCCGAGTCCCGCCGGTCCGACATGCAGCACATCGGCCGCGTACACCGGCAGCAGCGCGGTCGCGCCGCCGAACAGCACCGCGAACAGGTCGAGCGAGATCGCGCCGAGCACCAGCCGGCGCGAGCGCACGAAGCGCAGGCCCGACAACAGTGACTGCCAGCCGGGCGGCTCGACGATGCGCGCCTCGTCGCGACCACCCTCGCGCAGGCCGAACACCATGATGGCGGCGATCGCCAGCAACACGGCGACGCTCGCATAGACCACCGGCGCGCCGGCCAGGTACACGATGCCGCCGAGCGCCGGCCCCGCGATCGTGGCCACCTGCCAGGTGGACGAGTTGAGCGCGACCGCCGTGCCGAACTGGGCGCGCGGCACAAGGTTGGGCAACAGCGCCTGGCCGGTCGGCATCGCAAAGGCGCGCGCAATGCCAAACAGCACCATCACCGCGAACACCGGCCGCGCCGACTCGAGGCCGTGCGCGGCGAACGCCAGCAACAGCAGCGCACAGGCGCACTCGAGCGCGAAGCACGCGCCGAGGATGCGGCGCCGGTCGCTGCTGTCAGCGAGGTGACCGGCCGGCAGGATCAGCAGCACGAACGGCAGGAACTGCGACAGGCCGACCAGCCCCAGGTCGAGCGGATTGCGCGTGACCTCGTAGACCTGCCAGCCGACGGCCACGGTCTGCATCTGCACGGCCAGCGTGGCCAGGAAGCGCGCGGCGAGGAAGCGCGTGAACTCGCGGTTGGCGAGCAGTGCGCGGCGCGAAACAGCCGTGGTGTTCATGCGGGGGCGCAGCGCGTGCCTGCAATCCTGGGACGTGGCAGCATAGCGCGCTTCATCCGCCGACCGGAGCGCCGACCATGCGCCACCTCCTCGCCCGCACGGGCCTGCTGTCCGCCGTACTGTGCATGCTGGCCTCGACCACGAACGCCGCCGGCACCGACGCCGATGCGCGCTTCGCGGTGCTCAGCCAGCGCTATGTGACCGAGCTTGGCCACCATGCACCGGTGAGCGCGACCTCGCTGGGCGACCATCGCTTCGACGCCGAGCTCGACGACCTGAGCGCCGCCGGCCGCGGGCGCAGCGTGGCCTGGTTGCGCGAGCTGCTCGGGGAACTCGGCAGCATCGACCGCGCGGCCCTGTCGCGCGCCAACCAGGTCGACGCGGCCATGCTGGACAACCAGCTGCGCTACTCGGTGTGGACCGCCGAGGTGTACCGCGACTGGACGTGGGACCCGCTGGTCTACACCCAGCTCGCGGGCCAGGCGCTGTACGGCCTGCTGGCGCGTGACTTTGCGCCGCTGCCCGAGCGCCTGCGTTCGCTCACCTCGCGCCTGGAGAAACTGCCGGGGCTGCTCGAGCAGGCGCGCAGCAACCTCGAGCCGGCGCGCGTGCCGGCGATCCACGCCGAGACCGCGGTGAAGCAGAACCCCGGCGTGCTGAGCCTGGTCGACCAACTGGTGATGCCCAATCTCGGTACGCTCGAGGCGGCCGATCGGGAGCGGCTCGAACGCGCGATCGCCACGGCGCGCACCGCCGTGCAGGATCACCAGCGCTGGCTGGAGGGCACGCTCGTCCCGGCGGCGAAGGGCGAGTTCCGCATCGGCCGCGAATTGTTCGACCAGAAGCTGGCCTTCGCGCTGCTGTCGCCGCTGTCGCGCCAGGAAATCCGCGCGCGCGCCGAGGCCGAGGTGGTCCGGGTGCGTGCCGATATGTATGCCGTGGCCCGCACCGTGCTCGCCGGCCGCCCCGGGGCACCACCGCTGCCCGACGCGCCCACCGCCGACCAGCAGCAGGCGGCGATCATGGCGGCGCTCGAGATCGCCTACGCTGAGCGGCCCGCCCGCGACGGCGTGGTGGACCTCGCGCGCGCGACGCTGCAGGAGACCACGGACTTCGTGCGCGCCCGCGATTTCGTCACCCTGCCGGACGAGCCGCTCGAGATCATCCTGATGCCGGAATTCCAGCGCGGCGTCGCAGTTGCCTACTGCGACTCGCCCGGTCCGCTCGACAAGGGCCAGCGCACGTTCTACGCAGTGTCGCCGCTGCCCGACGGCTGGACCCCGGCGCAGGTCGACTCGTTCCTGCGCGAGTACAACAGCCGCTCGGTCGCGAACCTGACGATCCACGAGGCGATGCCGGGTCACTACCTGCAGATTGCGCATTCGAACCGCTACCCGTCCGTGCTGCGCGCGATGCTGGGCTCGGGCCCGTTCATCGAGGGCTGGGCCGTGTACGCCGAGCGCGTGATGCAGGAGCAGGGCTTCCGCGCCGGCGACCCGCTCATGCGGCTGGTGCAGCTCAAGTGGTACCTGCGCTCGGCGACCAACGCGATCATCGACTCCGCGATCCACGTGGACGGCATGAGCCGCGACGACGCGATGCGGCTGATGACGCAGACCGGCTTCCAGGAGGAGCGCGAGGCGGCGGGCAAATGGGTGCGCGCGCAACTCACGTCGACGCAGCTGTCGACGTACTTCGTGGGCTACCTCGAGCAAGCCGACCTGCGCGCGGAGGCGGAGCGGCGCTGGGGTGAGCGCTTCGCGCTCAAGCGCTACCACGACCAGGTGCTCTCGTACGGCTCGCCTCCGGTGCGCTTCGCGCGTGCGCTGATGTTCGACGAGCCGATCCGCTGACGCCTGGTGCCAGTCGCCGCTGCGTGTCGTTCAGCGCGGACCGTTCTTGATGACGTCGATGAGGTCTTGCGAGCCTTGCTTAACCTTGCGCAGCCAGTGCCGCGCCCACGCGAACTCGACACTGAGAATCGCCAGGCCGAGCGGAATCACCACCAGCGCCGGCCCGGGCAGCACGAGCAGCGCCACCCCGATCGCCAGCACCGTGCCGCCCACCAGCCCGATGGCGATGCGCCGCGCCCAGCGGTAGGTAAGCTGCCCACGGCGGCCGTCGAGCTTCATGCACTGGGCGCCAGCTTGTACGCGATCGACGGGTCGACCGCGGCCAGCTGGCGGTCGTGCCGGCGTTCGAGCAGGAACTGCGCCGCAATGGCACCGCAGCCGGCGAGGAACATGTCCCACTGCGTGTCCCACGGGTCGCCCTGCGTGCCGAGGAACGCGGCCGAGGCCTCCTCGCTTGCAAGCGCGGCAGCCCACTCGATGAACTCGTAGGTGGCGCTTACGCCAAGGATGCTGAACAGCACCAGCGTGAACAGCCACTTGCCGGTCCGCAGCGGCGAAGTGCGCAGCAGCAGCTCGCGCAGGATGATCGCCGGGCCGAAGCCCTGCATCAGGTGGCCGATGCGGTCGTAGTGATTGCGCGCGAAGTCGAACCAGTCCTGCATCCAGAAGCCGAGCGGCACGCGCGCGTAGGTGTAGTGCCCGCCGAGGATCAGGATCAGGCTGTGGATCGCGATCAGCCAGTAGACGAGCGGTGTAAGCGGGAAGCTGCGGTACGTGGCAATGAGCAGCGGTGCCGCGATCAGCACCGGCGCCACTTCCATGAACCATGTCAGGCGGTCGTAAGGCTCGATACCCGAGACCAGCAGTGCGCCGACGACGACTGCCAGCAGCACGGCGGGAAGCGCTTGCGAGCGGGTACCGTTCATTGCTGGCATCGATCCTCCTGCGAATGCGTGCCGATTATAGGGTCCGGGCCAGGAACGCCTCGATCTCCCGTGCCAGTCGTTCCGGCTGCTCGTGGTGCACCATGTGGCCGGCATCGGCAATCAGGCACGGCTCGAGGCCACGGATGATGCGCGCCATGGTTGCGGGGCGGCCGTCCTCGCCGAGCCGGGCCAGGAAGTCAGACTGCTCAGCCACCACGTACAGCACCGGTACCGCGATCTCGCGCCAGACGAACTCCGCTTCGTCGCGCCGGTACAGCACCGCGTTGACCCGCTTGTGCGCCGGGTCCGCACGCACGGCGACGCTGCCGTCCAATTGCAGTTCGGTCCAGGCCGCGGCGATGAACGCGGCACGCTCCGGCGTGAGGCGCGGATTACGCCGCAGCAACAGGTGCGCGAACGCCTCGAGCGACGGAAAGCGCGCGAACACGGGCGGCGTGCGCAGCTGGTCGAGCCATTCGCGGTAACGCGCGGGCGCCTGCTCGGCGTGGGTACGCGCGAGGCCGAAGCCCTCGATGCACACGACCCGGCGCACGCGCCCGGGTCGGATGCCGGCGTACAGCGTGGCGATGTTGCCGCCCATGCTGTGGCCGACGAGCGTGACGGGCGTGTCCGGGGCCAGCCGGTCGAGCAGTTCCTCTAGATCGGCGAAGTAGTCGGCAAACCAGTAGCCCTCCGCCGGCCACTCGCTGCGGCCGAAGCCACGCAGGTCGGGTGCGATGCAGGTGCGCGACGCCGGCAGCGCGTCCACCAGGAACTGGAAGGTGTCGCCGGTGTCGGCCCAGCCGTGCAGCAGGAATACCGGTTCCGGGTCGGTCCCCGGCCAGCGCGTCACGTGATGGCGCAGGCCGCGGACCTGCAGGTCGAACGCCTCGGGCGGGCGACGCGGTAGGTACGCATTGGTCATGGCAGGATTATTGCGCAGCGGCAGCCAACCCGGGCAAGCTGCGACGTCGATGCGCAAGATCCTCGTCTTCCAGCATGTCGCGAGCGAGCCCCTCGGCCACCTCGACCCGCTGCTGCGCGCCTCGGGCGTACGCATCCGCTACGTCAACTTCGGCCGCGAACCCCATGCCGAGCCGGACGTCCGTCGCTACGACGGGCTGGTGGTGCTGGGCGGGCCGATGAACGTCGACCAGGCCGACCGGCTGCCGCACCTGCGCTTCGAGCTGGAAGCGATCCGTGCCGCGATGGCCGGCGAGCGCCCGGTGCTCGGCATCTGCCTCGGTGCGCAGTTGCTGGCCACGGCGATGGGCGGCGTGGTGCACCCGAACGCGGTGCCGGAAATCGGCTGGTACCGGCTGCACACGCGCCCGGCGGCGCACGGGGACCCGTTGTTCGGCCACTTCGAGCGCCGGCCGCAATACGTCTTCCAGTGGCATGCCTACACGTTTGCCAATCCGCCGGGCGCCGTGCCGCTCGCCTGGACGCGCAACTGCCGCAACCAGGCCTACCGCCTCGGCGACCGGGCCTGGGGGCTGCAATTCCACCTCGAGGCCGATGCGGCACTGATCGAACGCTGGCTCGGCCAGCCCGCGGGCCGCAGCGAAATCGAGCAGTACTGGGACGCGCGGCGCATCGCGCGGATCCGTGCCGCCACGCGCCAGCACTTGCCGGCCGCATCGGCACTGGGCGAGCGCGTGTTCGGCGAGTTCATCCGGCTGTTCTCGAGCCGGCGCTATTCCACGCTGCCGTCGCGTTGACTCGCCGGCGGTCAACCACCGAGGAACATGCGGTAGGCGGGGTTGGACGTCTCTTCGGTGTAGGCGTACTGCAGCTCGCGCAGGTGCTGCTCGAACTCCGCGCCGCTGTCGGGCGGCACCTGCACGCCGGCCAGCACGCGGCCGTAGTCGGAGCCGTGGTTGCGGTAGTGGAACAGGCTGATGTTCCAGCGCGAGCCGATCGCCTGCAGGAACTTGAGCAGCGCGCCTGGCCGCTCCGGGAACTCGAAGCGCAACAGTCGCTCATGCTGCAGGCCGTGCGCGCGGCCGCCGACCATGTAGCGCACGTGCAGCTTGGCCATCTCGTCGTCGCTCATGTCGAGCGCCGTGTAGCCGGCCTCGGCCACCGTTTGCAGCAGCTCCTGCTTCGCGCGCCGGCCATTGCCGAGCGCCACGCCGACGAAGATGCGCGCCGCGCCCGCATCGTCGTAGCGGTAGTTGAACTCGGTGACGCTGCGCCGGCCGAGCAGCTGGCAAAAGCGCAGGAAACTGCCGGGCTGCTCCGGAATCTCCACCGCCAGCAACGCCTCGCGCCCGGCACCGATGTCGGCACGCTCGGCCACGTGCCGCAGGCGGTCGAAGTTGATGTTGGCGCCGCAGTTGATCGCGACCAGCGTGCGGCCGGTGCAACCCTCGCGCGCCACGTACTTCTTCACACCCGCCACGCCGAGCGCCCCGGCCGGCTCGGCGATGGTGCGGTTGTCCTCGAAGATGTCCTGGATCGCCGCGCAGATCTCGTCGGTCGAGACCAGGATCACCTCGTCCACGTACTGCTGCGCGAGACGGAAGTTCTCCTCGCCCACGCGCCGTACCGCGACGCCGTCGGCGAAGATGCCGACGCGTGCGAGCGTCACGCGCTGCCCGGCGAGCAGCGAGTCGTGCATGCTGGCCGCATCCACCGGCTCGACGCCGACGATGCGCACCTGCGGATAGAGCGACTTCACGTACGCGCCGATGCCCGCCACCAGGCCGCCGCCGCCGATCGCGACGAAGATCGCGTCCGGCGGATCCGACAGCTGGCGCAGGATTTCCATGCCGATGGTGCCCTGCCCCGCGATCACGTCCGGGTCGTCGAACGGGTGGATGAAGGTAAGGCCGCGCTCGCGCGCCACCTCGACCGCGTGCTGGTAGGCGTGGTCAAAATCGTCGCCATGCAACACCACCTCGCCGCCGAGGTCGAGCACTGCCTGCACCTTGATGGGCGGCGTGGTCTGCGGCATGACGATCACCGCCGAGATGCCGCGGCGCCGTGCCGCAAGCGCCACGCCCTGCGCATGGTTGCCGGCCGAGGCGCAGATCACGCCGCGCTGTGCCACCGTGTCCGACAGGTGGGCGATCTTGTTGTACGCGCCGCGCAGCTTGAACGAGAAGACCGGCTGCAGGTCCTCGCGCTTGAACAGGATGCGGTTGTCGAGGCGCCGCGACAGGCGCGGCGCGGCCTCGAGCGGCGATTCGATGGCGACGTCGTAGACGCGCGCCTTGAGGATGCGTTCGATGTAGCGTTCTTGCATGGGGGCGGTGCGGACGGGAGGCGGCACCTACGTTACCATCGCCGCGCCATGCCCCGCATAGAACTGTGGATGACACTGCTCGCCGGTCTCGCCGGCGGGTTGGCCGGCGTGCTGTGGAGCGGCCTCGTCACGACGCCCTGGCTGGCGCCAGGCGGCGACGCGGCCGCCGCGAAAGGGCAAGGCGAGACGGCGGCGCGCCTATTCGTTGAGGCAGCCCTGCGCGCGGCCGCTGGCGCGGCGCTCGGCTTCCTGTTCTGGCTGGGCTGGGGACTGATCGCCGTCGTCGGCTGGCCCTGGTACGCGACCGGCCTGCTGTTCGGTGGCCTGTGCTGGGTAGCGATCGCCGCACCGGTGCTCGCCACGTTGCTACTGCATGGCCGCGCGCAAGCGCGGCCGGTCGCCGCACATGCCGTGGAGTGGCTGGTCGCGTGCTTGAGCGTCGGGCTGCTCTGCGCCCTCGCCTGGCACCGTTACGCCTGAGCCGGCTCAGCGGTCGAGGAACTCCCGCGTGTAGCGCGCCACGTCCGCGGCGCCCGTGTCGAATAAGCCGCCGTTGTGACGCTCGAGGTCCACGCGGCGGCTCTCGCGCAGCAGCGCGTCGGTGCGCCCGGTCATGTCCCAGAACTCGTCCCGCGCGCGCAGCACCAGCGTCGGCTGGCGCAGCAGCGGCAGGCGCTCGCCCGTTGGATAGTTGGCGGCCGCTGCCGGCAGCCACGCGGCTGTGTCACCGCCACGCAGGGCGGCGGCGAGGTCCTCGCCGATACGATTGAGCGACGCACTCGCACCGCGCGAGCGGCGCACGCGCTGCCATTCCTCGACGAGGTGCGAGCCGTCCTCGCGCGGCTTCGCGGGCCACGGCCGCGCGTTGTACGACTCGCGCTCCCGGGCGTCGAACACCGGCACGCCGACCAGGATCAGGCGGCGTACCTGCTCAGGGCGGGCGAGCGCGAGTTCCACGGCGGCGAGCGACCCGGTCTGGTAGCCGAGCAGGTCCACCTGGCGCAGGCGCAGCGTGTCGAGCAGGTCGCCGATCGCTGCGGCGTACTCCGCCACGCCCGGCGGCGTTTCGGGCGCGTCGGACTCCCCGCAACCGGGCAGGTCGGGCGCGTAGACGCTGCGTTCCTGGCCGAGGTCGGCGAGCAGCGCGCTGAAGACCTTGCCGGACAGCGGGCCCGGGTGGCAGCACACCAGCGGCGTGCGCTCGTCGAAGCCCCCGTTCGAGGGGAAGGCGGTGTGCAGGTGCAACTGCCCGTAGCGGCAGTCGACATACATCTTGCGGAGGTGGACGGTCACGGGCGGGGATTTCCTGCTCGAGAGAGAGGCCTGGCGCGCGGCGCTGCGGCTCGGAGTGCTTGTCACGGTGAGGGGACCTCGTGGACGGTGTGCGACTTGTGGACGCAATTGTCCGCGTCGCCGTCCCGCGTCACGTTGATCCGGCTCTCACAAACCGGGCCATTCACCTGACTTAATGCGCGCCGCGTAATTATGTCGCACTGGCTCAGGCGGTATCGAGGTACCACTCGTAGTCGCGGTCGGTGACCAGCGCGCCGAACTTGTCGCACTCGCGGCGCTTGACGGCGAGGTACACCTCGAGGAAGTCGCGGCCGAGCGCGGCGGCGAGGAATTCCGACCCGGCGGCGCGCTCGAGCGCGACGGCCCAGTGCGTCGGCAGGTCGCCATCGCGCAGCTGCTCGTAGCCGTTGCCCTCGACGGGCGGCCCCGGATCGATGCCGCGCTCGATGCCGCGCAGCATGCCGGCGAGCACCACGGCGGCGACGAGGTATGGATTGGCGTCGGCGCCGGCGACGCGATGCTCGACGTGGCGGCTCGCTGGCGGACCCGCTGGCACCCGCAGGCTCACCGAGCGGTTGTTGATGCCCCAGGTGCGCGCCACCGGCGCATAGCTCATGGCGCGGAAGCGGCGGTAGGAATTGGCGTGCGGCGCGAACACCGCCATGCCGTCCGCCAGCGTCTCGCGCAGGCCGCCGATCGCGTGACGCAGCACGGCCGACCCGGCGGGCGACTCGTCCGCGCAGGCGTTGCGGCCGTCGCGACCGTCGAGGCTCGCGTGCAGGTGCATCCCGGCGCCGGAGCGCTCCGCGAACGGCTTGGCCATGAAGCAGGCGATCTTGCCGTGCCGCGCCGCGACGCCGCGCACCGCGCGCTTGAACAGGATCGCCTCGTCCACCGCGCGCAACGCGTCGGCGCGGTGCTCGAGCGTGATCTCGAACTGGCCCGGTGCGTACTCCGACATCAGGGTACGCACCGGCAGGCCAAGGCCACGGGCGGCGGCGTACAGCTCGTCGAACAGCGGCGACATGTCATCGAGGCGGCCAAGGCCGTAGGCCTCGATGCGGTCGCTGCGGGCGCCCGACAGCAGGCCGCGCGCCGGGCGCACGCGGCCGTCGCCGTCGCGCTCGAGCAGGTAGAACTCCAGTTCGACCGCCACGACCGGCGTGTAACCTCGCTCCTGCAGTTGTGCGATCGCGCGCGCGAGCACGTGGCGTGGGTCGGCCTTGGCCGGCCGGCCGTCCAGTTCGAACATCGTGCCGAGGACCTGCGCCGTGGGCCGCGCCAGCCAGCTCGCGCGGGCCAGCGTGCCCGCCACCGGGCGGCAGCACTGGTCGGCATCGCCCACCGACCAGACGAGGCCGGTGTCCTCGACGTCCTCACCGGTGACGTCGAGCCCGAGGATCGACCCGGCGACGTTGCGGCCGCTGCCGTAGAACGCGTCCAGCTCCTCGCGCGCGACGTTCTTGCCGCGCCCGACGCCGTTCAGGTCGGTGATCACCAGTTGCACGGCCTCGATGTCGGGGTGCCGCTCGAGAAAGGCGCGCGCTTCGTCGGGGCGGCCCAGGCCGTCCGCCGGCGGTGAGGATTCGTGCATCGGGATCGCTCCGTGGCCACGGCATAGTGACGGAACCGCATCCGGGGTGGCAAGCTCGCGCACCCGCTGCCGGACTGCCGGCGGAGCCCAGATGGCCGAAGCCTTCACGCTGATCGATAACGCTGCGCTTGCGCCGCTCAACACGCTGCGGGTCGCGGCCACGGCGCGCTGGCTCGCCACGCTGCGCGACCCGCTGGCGTTGCCCGCGCTGCTGGACCGGCCCGAGGCGCAGGGCCCGCTGCTGGTGCTCGGCGAAGGCAGCAACGTGCTGTTCGCGGGCGACTTTGCCGGACTCGTGCTGCGTCCGTCCTGCACCGACCTGCGCATGCTGGCGGACGATGGTGCCATCGCCCGCGTGCGCGCCGAGGCCGGCGTCGGCTGGGACGCATTCGTGGACTGGACGCTCGGCCGCGGACTCGCCGGCCTCGAGAACCTCGCGCTCATCCCGGGCCTGGTCGGTGCCGCCCCGATCCAGAACATCGGTGCGTACGGCGTCGAAGTCGCCGAGACCATCGCCGCCGTCGAGGCCTGGGATCGTACGCGCGGGCAGATCGTGCGGCTGGACCGCGCGCAATGCGCCTTCGGCTATCGCGACAGCACGTTCAAACGCGACCCGGGGCGCTGGATCGTGACCGCCGTCGAGTTCGTGCTGTCCCGCGCGGCGGCCCTGCGCCTCGACTACGCCGGCGTACGCGAGGAACTGGCGGCCGCGGACGCTGGCGAACCGACGCCGCAGCAGGTGGCAGACGCCGTGCGGCGCCTGCGCCGGCGCAAGCTGCCGGACCCGGCGGTGATCGGCAATGCCGGCAGTTTCTTCAAGAATCCCGTGGTGACGGCCGCATTCGCCGCGCAGCTGCGCGAGCGCCATCCGGACGCACCGGTGCACCCGGCGGGCGAGGGGCTGCGCAAGCTGTCCGCCGCGTGGCTGATCGAGCACTGCGGCTGGCGCGGCCGCCGTGACGGCGACGCCGGCATCTCCGCGCAGCACGCCCTCGTGCTCGTGAACCACGGGCAGGCGCGCGGCGAGGAACTGCTGGCCCTCGCGCGCCGCGTCGCGGCCTCGGTGGCGGAGCGCTTTGCCGTGCGGCTCGAGCCCGAGCCGCGCATCGTCGGCGCCGAGTGGTGACTCAGCTCCCGCCCGGTGCGATCACCAGGCGCCGGTGTTCGGCATGCTGGCCCAGGGCTCCTCGAGGGCGCGCGCCCCGCCCTGCTGCAGCAACTCGATCGAGATGTTGTCCGGCGAACGCACGAACGCCATGCGGCCGTCGCGCGGCGGGCGGTTGATCGTGACGCCGTGCTCCATCAGCCGGCGGCACGCGGCGTAGATGTCCTCGACCTCGTAGGCGAGGTGGCCGAACGCACGGCCGATGCCGTACTGCTCCGGATCCCAGTTGTGGGTCAGCTCGACCTGTGCCGCGTCGTCGCCGGGCGCGGCCAGGAACACCAGCGTGAAGCGGCCCTGGGCATTGTCGTAACGGCGCACTTCGCGCAGCCCGAGGGCGTCGCAATAGAACCGCAGGGACTGGTCGAGGTCGGTCACGCGGACCATGGTGTGCAGGTATTTCATCGTGGTATCCGGTCGGGGAAGCTGGCCAGCATGGTAGCGGGACGCGGCGCTGCGCGGGGCCTCGGCGACACGGGACGCTTGTGCGAACGCAACGCTCCGGGCAGGCTGTGCGCTGCTTTCTTTGCCTGAATACTACCCATGAACCGTCGTCCGTTACTGTCGACCGCCGCCCTGCTCGCCCTGCTGCTCGGCACAGCCGTCACTGCCGCGGAGCCGCCAGCGCCTGCCGCGGCCCCCAGGCCGGTGCGATACTTCAACCAGATGGGCAGCGCAGACGCCCCGGTGCTGCTGCTGGAGTTCACCGACCTGCAGTGCCCGTACTGCGCGCGACACGCGCTGCAGACTTTCCCGCAGCTCAAGCGCGACTACATCGACACCGGCAAGGTGCAGTACGCCTCGCGCGACCTGCCACTCGAGCGTCACAAGCATGCCTTCCCGGCCGCGGTGGCCTCGCGCTGTGCCGGTGAGCAGGGCAAGTTCTGGGAATTCCGCCACGCGCTGTTCGACCAGCAGGACACGCTGGCGTCGGAACCGTACGCGCGCATCGCGGGCGAGCTCGGCCTCGACGTCGAGCGGCTGGAGGCCTGCCGCAAGGACGCCCGCCAGGCAGACAACGTGCGCGCCGACATGGCACTGGCAGAGCTGAGCAACATCAGCGCAACGCCGTCGTTCGTGCTCGGCCGCATCGTGAACGACGAGTTCCTGGGCGAGACGTTCTCCGGCGCGCAGCCCTACGAGAAATTCAAGGCGATGATCGACGAGCAACTCAAGGCCGCGCAGGCCCAGGCGAAGTAGCTCAGGCCCAGCCACCGGCCTGGACGGCGAGCCCGGCGAGCGCAGCGCCGGCGAGCACCCAGTGCAGCCCGAGGCGCGCACGCTCGAGCGACCACCAGGCCGCCGCGGCAATCGCCAGCGCTGCCCAGCCGACGGGGCCGGTGAAGCCCTCCGGCAGGAACACCACGCGCGCGAACAGCAGCGCCAGCGTGGCGATGATGCCGACGACCGCGGCGGTGATCGCGGCGAGCGCTGCACCGACGCGCGGGGCGCGCATCACGCGCTCGACGTACGGCGCACCCAGGAAGATGAACACGAACGATGGCAGGAACGTCGCCCATGAGGCGAGCAGCGCGGCAAGGATGGCGGCACTTGCCGGTGACAACGGACCGGGCTGGTTCCAGCCGGCCATGAAGCCCATGAACTGCAGCACGATGACCAGCGGCCCGGGCGTGGTCTCCGCCAGTGCGAGGCCGGCGACCGATTGCGCGGCGGTGAGCCAGCCCAGGTCCTGCACCAGGTGCTGGGTGACGTAGCCGAGCACGGCGTAGGCGCCGCCGAACGTCACCAGCGCAGCCTGCGTGAAGAACAGGTACAACCGGCTCCACAGCGACTGCGGACCGAGCGTGGCCGCGACCAGCAGCAGCGGCAGCAGCCACAACACCAGGCCGGCGGCCGCGACGCGCAGTGGTGCGCCGCCCGGTGTCGCTGCGGCGGGCAGCGATTCGGGTCGCGGCGCCCGCCACGCCGAGGCGAACCCCGCGACGCCCGCCACCAGCACGACCAGCGGAAACGGCACGCGCAGCACCTCTAGCGCCACGAACGCAGCAATTGCCAGCGCGACGTGCAATGGCGTGCGCAGCGCGCGCCGCCCGATGCGCAGCAGCGCCTGCAGCACCAGCGCGAGCACCGCCGCCTTCAGGCCGAGCAGCAGTCCGGTGGCCGCGGGCAGGCTGCCGAAGCGCGCATACAGCCACGACAGCCCGAGCAGCAGCACGATCGCGGGGCCGATGAAGCCGAGGCCCGCGACCAGCCCGCCGCGGATACCGTGCAGCTTCCAGCCGAGGTAGATGGCGAGCTGCAGCGCCTCGGGGCCCGGCAGCAGCATGCAGAAGTTGAGTGCGCGGGTGAATTCCGGCTCGTCGAGCCAGCGGCGCCGCTCGACCAGCTCGCGGTGCAGGACGGCGATCTGCCCCGCCGGGCCGCCGAAGGAGACGAAGCCGAGCACGAGCCAGAAACGCGCGGCCTCTGCGAAGGTCGGTGGAAAAATGGGGACATTCACCGATTTTTCCGGCATTCGGAAAAATCGGTGAATGTCCCCATTTTTCTAGAACATCTCGGACGCATCGGCTTCGCCCGTGCCCTGCTTGCTGCGCGACGCGATGTGGTCGCCGGTGATCATCTCGTCGTACGACTGGCCGGGTCCCACCATCGGGTAGACGCCGGCCTCGGTGTCGATGATCACCTCGAGGAACGCCGGTCCCTTGAACTCGACGAACTCCTGCACCACGCGCGGCACGTCGGCCTTGCGGTCGAGCCGCACGGCGAACGGGAAGCCGTCCGCCTGCGCCGCCTTGACGAAGTCCTTCTTGTGCAGCGACTTGTCGCTCGCGGCGTGGCGGCCCTTGAAGAACAGCTTCTGCCACTGCCGGACCATGCCGTCGCCGAAGTTGTTCAGCACCACGACCTTGATCGGCAGGTCGTAGGTGGTGACGGTCTCGAGCTCGCCGAGGTTCATGCGGATGCTGGCGTCGCCGTCGATGTCGAGCACCAGCCGGTCGCGGTGCGCGAACTGTGCGCCGATCGCCGCGGGCAGGCCAAAGCCCATGGTGCCCATGCTGCCCGACGTGAGCCACAGGCGCTGCTCGCAGAAATCGAAGTACTGCGCGGCCCACATCTGGTGCTGGCCGACGCCGGTGGCGATGATGGCCTTGCCCCGGGTGTGGCGGTTCAGCTCCTCGATCACGTAGTACGGCTGGATCAGCTCGCTGTCGCGATCGTAGTTCATGGCGTGGCGCGCCTTGAGCCCGTCGAGGTGACGGTGCCAGGCGGACCAGTCGCGCGCGAAGGCCGTGCGCCTGGCGTGCGCACCGAGCGCGCCGAGCGCGGGCGGCAGCAGCCCGACGTGGCTCCACTGCACGCGCTTCACCTTGTTGATCTCCGACGCATCGGCGTCGATGTGGGCAATGTGCCGGGCGTTGGGCGCGAAGCGGCCCGGCACGCCGGCCACGCGATCGTCGAAACGCGCGCCGAGCGCGATCAGGAAATCGCAGTCGTCCACCGCGTAGTTGGCGAACGCGGCGCCGTGCATGCCCAGCATGCGCAGTGACAGCGGGTGCGTGGTATCGAACGTGCCGATGCCCATCAGCGTGGTGACGACCGGGATGCCGAGGTCGATCGCGAAGCGGCGCAGCGCTTCGGACGCCTCGCCGTGGATCACGCCGCCGCCGGCGTAGATCAACGGCCGCTCCGACTGCGCGAGCATGGCGAAGAACGCCTCGCACTCGTCGTCGGTCACGGCATTGCGGCGCAGCGCGTTCATGCGCTGCCGGTAGCCGCGCACGTCGAGGTGACCTTCGCCCTGGTAGGTGCCCTGCCAGTTCTGCACATCCTTCGGGATGTCGATCACCACCGGGCCGGGCCGGCCGGTGCGCGCGATCTCGAACGCGGTTCGCACCGTCGCCTCGAGGCGCGTCGGGTCGGTGACCAGGAAGCAGTGCTTGGCCACCGCGCCCATGATGTTGGGCACCGGCGCCTCCTGGAAGGCGTCCGTGCCGATGGCGGCGGTAGGCACCTGCCCGCAGATCACCACGATCGGTATCGAGTCGGCGGCGCAGTCGCGCACGGGCGTGACCGTGTTGGTGGCGCCGGGGCCGGAGGTGACGATGGCCACGCCGACGCGGCCGCTCGCGCGCGCGTAGCCCGCGGCCATGAAGCCCGCGCCCTGCTCGTTGGCGGGCACGATCAGCGGCATCGGCTTGCCGCCGGGGCCGGACTGTTCCTGGTTCCAGCGGAACACTGCGTCGTAGGTCGGCAGGATCGCCCCGCCGCTGTAGCCGAAGATGGTGTCGACGCCCTCGTCGGCGAGCACCTGCACGATGATCTCGGCGCCGGTCATGGCCTGGCCGGCTTTGGGGTGCGGGGCGTTGCCCGCGGCGGCGTGGCTGTTTTTCACGGCGAAATCCTGCCTGGGGCCAAGGCTCTTGCGTTTATGTTGCGGTGCAACCGAGACTAGCAGCCGCCCTGCCGGGCGTCCATTGGCGGCCCGGCGGGCCTTCACCTATGCTGGGTCCGGCCCCCGACCGCCCCAGCAGCGTGAAAATAGTCTTTCAATCAACGAGTTGACGCATCACCGCGGCACCGTCCCGCAGGCAGGCTCCCCGTGCGAGGCAAGCGACACATCATCTCCGTCACGCTGCAGAACGAGGTCGGCGCCCTGACCCGGGTGGCCGGGCTGTTCTCCACGCGGGGCTACAACATCGAGTCCCTGAGCGTGGCGCCGACCGACGACCCCACCGTGTCGCGCCTGACGCTGGTGACGACCGGCAACGAGGCGGTCATCCAGCAGATCTCCAACCAGCTGCTCAAGCTGGTGGACGTGGTGGACGTCGAGGACATCACGCGCGAGGAGCACTTCGAGCGCGAGCTGCTGCTGGTGAAGCTGAAGGCGAAGGCGACACAGGTCGGCAAGCTGTGGTCGGCGGCGCAGCGCGCCGGCGGCCGCGTGCTGTGGGACTCGGCCGACAGCTTCACGATCGAGCTGACCAGCAACGAGGCGGAGATCAACCGCTTCATCGCCGAGGTGTCCGCCTACGGCGAGGTGCTCGAGGTGGTACGCAGCGGCGCGCTCGCGATCCAGAAGGGCAAGGAAACGCTCGAGTCGTGAGCTATCGGCTGTACGACTACCTGCCGTCGGGCAACGGCTACAAGGTGCGGCTGGTGCTGCACCAGCTCGGGCTGCCGTACCAGCTGGTCGAACTCGACATCAAGCGCGGCGAGACACGCACGCCGCAGTTCCTGGCGAAGAACCCGAACGGGCGCATCCCGCTGCTGGAGATTCCGGGCCACGGCCTTCTCGCGGAGAGCCACGCGATCATCAGTTACCTCGCCGAGGGCTCACACCTGATCCCGGAGCACCGGTTCGAGCGCGCGCGGATGTGGCAGTGGCTGTGCTTCGAGCAATACAACCTCGAGCCGAACATCGGCACGGCGCGGTTCTGGATCGCGTCGCTGGGCAAGTCCGAGGCGGAGCTGGGCGACAAGCTGGTTGAGAAGCGGCGCAACGGCCGTGCCGCGCTGGCGGTGCTGGAGCGGGGGCTCGCGGGGCACGAGTTCCTGGTCGGCGACCGTTACTCGCTCGCCGACATCGCGCTCTATGCCTACACGCACGTCGCCCCGGAGGGTGGCTTTGCGCTCGACGACTATCCCGCCATTCGCGCGTGGTGCGACCGGGTCGCGGCGCAGCCCGGGCACGTGCCGATCACGTCGCGATAGCCGCCAGCGCTGCACGAATCGGCGCCGGGACCGGCACCGGGCGCCGCGTCTCAGCATCCACGTACACGTGCACGAAGCGGCCGAGCGCGGCGGGCTCGATCTCGTCGTTGCGAAACAGCCCGATGCGGTAGACGACGCTCGAGTTGCCGAGCCGTTCGAGCGCGAGGCCCGCCCACACCGTGTCCGGGAACGACAGCTCGCGCAGGAAGCGGCAACTGGTCTCCGCCACGATGCCGATCGCCGGCAGGTCGCGGATCTCGGTGCCGCTTGCCTCGATCAGGAAGCCGTTCACCGCGGTGTCGAAGTACGCGTAGTAGACGACGTTGTTGACGTGGCCGTAGTGGTCGTTGTCGTGCCAGCGGGTGGTGATGGCGCGCAGGACGCGGAAGTCGCTGCGTTGCGTCGGCTGCGCCTTGTCGCTCGTTTCGTTCATGGGCGGCACGGTAGCCTGCGTTGACGGAGTGGGGAAGGGGGTCGCGAAACACGCCGTGAACCCATCCATGGGGGCTCGCGCGCGACGTCCGTGTCGCGCGACGGTTTCGCGACCCTCTTCCCCACTCCGCCAACACCGGTCGCGGTCGCCAGCGCCACAGAGCACCTGCCCTGCATCGCGCCGAGCGGCGCCATGCCGCCGGATTGCTGCAATGCAGCTGACGCTACGCGCAAGCCCGTTGCAGCAACCACGAATTGAAGGTTGCGGCCCGGCGGCGCACCTTGGGTGCATGGAGCCGGGCGTGCGCCCGGCCCCCTTGCGTTCGGGAATGCAATGGTCGGAACAAAGGGGGATGCGATGGAACGATTCTGGCTGAAGAACTATCCGCCGGGTGTGCCCGCGGACGTCGACGTGACCCGCTATCGCTCGCTGCCGCAGCTGCTGGAAGACTCCTTCCGCCAGTATGCGCAGCGCGACGCCTTCGTCTTCATGGACCATGCCCTGTCCTATGCCGAGCTGGACCGGCTGTCGGCCGCGTTCGGCGCCTGGCTGCAGGGCACCGGGCTGCCGCGTGGGACGCGCGTCGCACTCATGATGCCGAACATCCTGCAGTACCCGGTCGCGCTCGCCGGGGCGCTGCGCGCCGGCTACGTGGTGGTCAACGTCAACCCGCTGTACACGCCGCGCGAGCTCGAGCACCAGATGAAGGACTCGGGCGCCGAGGCGATCGTGATCCTGGAGAACTTCGCGGCC
>Ga0209254_10000435_pt1 | contig 33513 bp, 32 predicted proteins | sample FrelakmetDIP11DI_FD_187148 | JGI IMG/M metagenome (GOLD analysis project Ga0209254, IMG submission 187148) | Freshwater lake sediment microbial communities from the University of Notre Dame, USA, for methane emissions studies - DIP11 DI (SPAdes)... | ecosystem: Environmental > Aquatic >... | reverse complement strand
TACACTCGCGCCGCGTCGGCCCCCCGCGACTGCAACCCCGAGACTCACGTGCAGACGAATCCCGCAGCCGCGCCGCCGTTCATTCCCCCACCGCCCGGCGAGTACCTCGGCCACCCGCGCGGCCTGTGGATGCTGTTCTCATCGGAGTTCTGGGAACGCTTCGCCTACTACGGAATGCGCGCGCTGCTCGCGGTGTACGTCGCGACCGCGTTCTTCGGGATGCTCCCGGAGGGCGAGGCGCGCGCGAAGGCCAGCCTCACTTACGGCGCCTACACTGCGCTGATCTATGCGACCGGGATTTTCGGCGGAACGGTCGCCGACCGCTACCTCGGTTATAGGCATGCAATCCTGCTCGGCGGCGCGCTGATGGCGGCAGGCCTGTTCCTGCTGCTCGTTCCTGATCTGACGTGGTTCCTGCTCGGACTGGCGGTGATCGTCGTCGGCAACGGGCTGTTCAAGCCGAACATCTCGGCGATGGTGGGGCAACTCTACGCACCGGACGACGTGCGGCGCGACTCGGGCTTCACGATCTTCTACATGGGCATCAACGCCGGTGGCGCGCTCGCGCCGCTCATCTGCGGCACGCTGATCGGGGCGCGCTTCGGCTACCAGTGGGGCTTCTTCACTGCGGGCCTCGGCATGATCCTCGGGCTCGTCGTGTTCCAGTGGCGCCGACACCTGATCGGCCACATCGGTGCGCCGCTCGCGCCCCCGGAGTGGCCGCGGCGCGTGCTCACGGTGCTCGCGGGCTGCCTCGCCGCGGTGCCGGTGGTGTACCTGCTGCTCAGCCGCGCGTCGCTGGTGGGCTACATCCTGCTGGCGCTGTTCGTCTCGCTCGCCGTCTACTTCGTCTCGAGCGCCGTGCGCAGCGGCGACCAGGTGCAGCTGCACCGCTACGTCGCCATGCTGCTGCTGTTCCTCGCCAAGATCCTGTTCTGGGGAATGTTCGAGCAGGCGGGCTCCTCGCTCAATTTCTTCGCGCGCGACCACGTGGATTCACCCTTCGACTTCACCTTGTTCCAGTCGGCGAATCCGTTCTTCATCCTGCTGCTGGCGCCGCTGTTCGCCTGGGCGTGGCCGCGGCTCGAGCAGGCGGGGCGCAATCCTTCCATTCCGCGCAAGTTCGCGCTCGCGCTGATCCTCGTGGCCTGTGGCTTCACGGTGCTGGTGATGGCCATACGCGGGATCGACGATCCGGCGGCGAAGGTCGGCTGGGGCGTGCTCGCGGTCACCTACCTGCTCAACACCATGGGCGAACTGTGCCTGTCGCCGATCGGGCTTTCGATGGTGAGCAAGCTCGCGGCGCCCAAGGACACCGGGCTCGCGATGGGCGCGTGGTTCATGTGCACGGCGATCGGCAACTATTCCGCCGGCCTGATCGCAGCGGTCGCGGCCGGCGGCAGTGGCGCGGAAGGACTCGCGCAATACGCCGCGACCTACTCGCAGATCGCGATCGGCGGATTCGTGCTCGGCGCGGCCTTCCTGCTGTTCGCCCCGTTCATCAACCGGCTCATGCACGGGGTCCGCTGATCGTGCAGATCGCCTGGCTCTCCGTCGCGATCCTCTGCACGGTGGGCTACCACCTCGTGCTCAAGCTCACGCCGGCGGGCGTCAACCCGCTGCTGTCGCTGATGCTCACCTACGCGCTCGTGACGCTGTCCTTCGGCGTGATCCTGCTGCTCTCTCCGGGCGGCCTCGAGTGGCGGCACGAGCTGCGGCAGCTCAACTGGACGGTGCTCGCACTGGCCGTGGCAATCGTCGGCCTCGACCTTGCCTTCATGTTCGTCTACCGCAGCGGCTTCGAGGTGAGCCTCGGCGCGCTGGTGACCCAGTCGGCGGCGGCGATGATCCTGCTCGTGATCGGCGTCGCCGCCTTCCGGGAAAAACTCACGGGCGCGAACGCCGTCGGGGTGGTGCTGTGCCTGGTCGGCCTGTGGCTGGTTAACCGCCGCTGAGCCTGCCGGGCGCGGGCCGCGACGCTTCGCGCAGCCCGAACGGCATGCCGATGGGTGTGCCGACGAGCGGAATGGGGCGCGATGCGCTGGGCCGCTAACGCTCGAGATGGTTCCAGGCCGATGCGGGCATCGCATCGAAGAACATCTGCACGCGATGCAGCAGCTTGTTGCGATCGGCCCAGGCGAGCTGTTCCTGGAGTCGCTCGATCTTGTCGCCCTCGGTCGGCTCGTGGTCGAGCGCGTAGACGATAGGTGGGGGTGGCGGCGTACGTCCGCGCTTCTCGGCCTCCTCCTCGAGCATCTGGTAGAGACGGTCCCAGTACTGCGGCTTGGGGTAGGAGCGTCCGCGCAGGCGGTGATGCAGCAGCAGCGTGTGCGCGCGACCGGAGGGTTTCCACTGGACCATGTCTTCAGCTCTGCACGAGGTGGCGGCGGAACCAGGCGAGTTCAGGGTCGAGAAAGTCGCGGTGCCTCGGGCCTTCGTAGGGGTCGAAGTGACGGCACTGCACGACGACCAGCGATTTCGGTTCCCGCGCGCGTTCGAACGCTTTCCGCTGCTCGGCCGTCGGCGTCACGATGTCGTCGCTCGCGATCACCATCAGCAGCGGCGTTGGCGCGACCAGGTGAATGAACCGGGCAGGGTCGTAGTACATGCCGGCCTCGAGCGACTCGACGGTGACGCGGTTCTCCCAGGTCGGCGCGATTGCGGCCGCGCGCGTCACCCACTCCAGGGCCTCGGGCTGCGGCATTACCGCGGACTGCCCGGGCGGGGCCACGACGGCTGCGTACAGCACCTTCCCGGTCGCCATGAGCTGTGCGCGTGCCTGCGCATGCCATGTCGCGAGCTGTTCGACCTGCACGGCGGGCAGCGCGGTGAAGTACGAGTCCCAGGTGCACATCGCCGGCACCTGCGCGACCACGGCCTTCACGCGACGGTCGAATGCCGCGAGCTGCAGGACGTGGCCGCCACTGTACGACGTGCCCCAGACGCCGATGCGCGCGGCGTCGACGCCGGGCTGCATGGCGAGCCACGTGATCGCGTTGCGGTAGTCCCTGATCTGCTCGTACCAGAAGATCTGCTGCCGTGGCTCGCCCTCACTCGAACCGAGGAATCGGAAGTCGAACGCGAGCACGACGAAGCCGGCGCCGGCGAAAGCGCGCGCAAAATTGTCGAGGTATTGCTCCTTGACGCCACTGTAGCCGTGAGCCATCACGATCGCGGGGAGCCTCTGCTCGTCCCGGGCCCGGTTCGCGGGCTCGTACAGCCAGCCCGCACAGCGCAGGCCATGGCTGGTGAAGCCGACGTCGCGTCGCAGGCATCCGGCCGCGGTAATCACGGCCTCATTATCCTCCGGGGCCAGGTTCGTGGCACGTCGCCATCTACTGTTCGCCACGCTGCAGCGGCGGCAGGGAAACAGGGGCCATTGCCTGGTTTCCCTATCTCCTTGAGCGCCACAGGCCGTCGGCGGCGTACACGGCAAGTCCCGCCCAGATCAGAATGAAGCCCACGGCGCGCGCAGCCGGGAAGGGTTCCTGGAACACCATCACTCCGATCAGGAACTGCAGCGTCGGCCCGATGTACTGCAGCAGGCCCAGGGTCGAGTACGGAATAAGCCGGGCGCCGTAGGCGAACAGCGCGAGGGGCAGTGCGGTGACGAGGCCGCTGCCGAGCAGCAGGGCGTTCACCGTCACGCTCGTGTGCCCGAGGGTGCCGCTGCCATGGGCCTCGGACCACAGCAGGAAGGCCAGGGCGAACGGCGCGAGCAGCAGGGTTTCCGTCGCGAGCCCCGGCACGGCTTCGACAGACGCCACTTTTCGAATGAGCCCATACAGTCCGAACGATGCCGCGAGCGCCAGCGCGATCCAGGGTGGCCGGCCCAGCACGAAGGTCAGGTAGACGACCCCGATGGCCGCGAGCGTGACCGCAAACCACTGCGCCCGGCTCAGTCGTTCGTTCAGCACGAATACACCGAGCACCACGTTGAGCAGCGGATTGATGAAGTAGCCGAGGCTCGCGTCCACTGTGTGCTCGTGAGTGACGGCCCACACGTAGATCAACCAGTTGACGCTGATGAGCGCCGCGGAAGCCATCAGCCGCAGGCGGGTCGCCGGTTCCGCGAGTGCGCGACGCACGGCGTCGAGCTGGCCGCGTGCTGCCAGCCACGCAAATACGAGCAGGCAGCACCACACGATCCGGTGCGCCATGATCTGCGTCGCGGATACGCCCGACAGCGGCTTGAGATAGAGAGGAAAGAGCCCCCACATCAGGAAGGCCGCCACCGCGGCAGTGAGACCTGAACCGGCGGTCGGCCCTTTCGCAGCGGGCGAAGGTGTGGAGGCGCTGCGCATGGGGCCGCGCATTGTGGCAGATCCCGATGCTTCGGAAAGCCACGAGCGCAGCCGTCGGCGGCTCTGCGGCAAGCTGCGCTGGCGTCGGCACGGCCGGCACCGCCAGACCACCGGAAATGAGCCTAGAGACGCCCCGCCTGCAACGCGAGCACCGCACGATGAGCGCGATGGTCGGCATCTATTGCCGCGATCACCACGGCTCCCCGACGCCCTGCGAGGAGTGCCGGGGGTTGCTCGATTACGCGAAGCGTCGTCTCGAGAAGTGTCCCTACGGCGAGGCGAAGCCTACCTGCGCGCGCTGCCCGATCCATTGCTACAAGCCGGCGCAGCGCGAACAGGCGAAGGTCGTAATGCGTTATGCAGGACCGCGGATGACGTTGAGCCATCCCTGGCTCGCTTTCCTGCACGTGCTCGACAAGCTGCGCCGCGTCGAGCATCCGATGGACATCCGCCGGCGCCGGCGGTCCTGATTCCGCGCTCTCAGGCGGCGCGTGCGCTCCGGGCAGCCATCTGCGGTGCGCGCTCGGGCACCTGATCCTTGAGAAAACCGTTTTCCGGCCGCCAGGCGATCTGCTCGAGCTTGCGGCGCAGCGCCTCGGCATCTCCATCCGCGACCAATCGGGCGCGGGGCGAGATCCGCAGGCTACGGTCGGTGATCCAGCTGAGATCCATGCGTCAACCTCCAGGTGCCTCGAGGGCAATGATGCGCATGGACTGTTGCAGGATCTGTGCCAGCCCCGGCGAGCCGCGCAACACCTTGGATTTACCGGAATCGCGACCGCACGCTGTAAGAATCTCCGACGTATCCGTGCCCCAGGCTGTTGTTCAGAAACCACGCAGGGAAGCGAACTCCTCGATCGGCGCGCGATCCGTTCTGAGCGTGTTGATCGGCGCCGACTCGTCGCGCCAGCCGAGCGCCATGCCGGAGAACAGCAGCAGCTCCTGCGGCATGCCCAGGAACTCGCGCACCGATCCGTGCCACAACGACCATGCCTCCTGCGCACAGGTGTGCAGCCCGTGCTCGCGTGCGAGCAGCATCACGCTCTGCATGAACATGCCGACGTCGGACCATTGCGGCGGGCCGAGGCGGCGATCCAGAAAGAACAGCAGCCCGACCGGCGCTCCGAAGAACTCGTAGTTGCGCGCGAACTGAAGCAATCGCCCGAGCTTGTCCTCGCGCTTCACGCCGATCGTTGCGTAGAGATCCTCGCCGCACTTGTAGCGCCGCGAGCGATACGGTTCCCACAGCGCCGCAGGGTAGATGTCGTATTCGGGCGTTTCGCCACGCGGGTGCACGCGCATCTGCGACTTCACGTGCGCGATGAGATCGGCCAGCGGCGCGCCCGCGAGCGCACAGACGTGCCACGGCTGCAGGTTGCCGCCGGAGGGTGCCTGCCGCGCTGCGTCCAGGATCGTGCGCACCGTCGCTTCGGGGACCGGCGCGGGCAGGAAGGCGCGGCAGCTCATGCGCGTCGCGAGGGCTTCGGATACTTTCACGGTCACTCCTCCACGTTGGACCGCGATTCTCTCAGCCGGCGCGACGCGCCGTCACGCAACGCTGCTTACGCGCGCTTCGGTACCGCCTCCTTCGTCTCGCGCAGCTCGCGCCGCAGGATCTTGCCGACGTTGGTCTTCGGCAGGTCGCTGCGGAACTCGACGTGCTTCGGCCGCTTGTAGTTGGTGAGCTGCTGCCGGCAGTACTCGAGGAGCTCGGCCTCGGTGAGCGCCGGGTTCTTGCGCACCACGTAGAGTTTCACCGCCTCGCCCGAGCGTTCGTCCGGTACACCGACCGCGGCGCACTCCAGCACGCCCGGATGCGCCGTCACGACGCCCTCGATCTCGTTCGGGTACACGTTGAAACCCGACACGATGATCATGTCCTTCTTGCGGTCGACGATGCGGGTGTGGCCGCGCTCGTCCATCGTGCCGATGTCGCCCGACTTGAAGAACCCGTCGGGCGTCATGACCTTGGCGGTCTCGTCCGGTCGCTGCCAGTAGCCGGCCATCACCTGTGGTCCGCGAATCGCGATCTCGCCCGGCTGGCCGGGCGGCACCGGCCGGCCAGCGTCATCGAGGATCGCGATCTCGGTGTTCGGCAGCGGCAGCCCGATCGTGCCGCTCCATTCGCTCGCGGCGAGCGGGTTGCAGGTCGCGGCCGGCGAGGTCTCGGTGAGGCCGTATGCCTCGACGACCGGACAGCCGGTCAGCGCCAGCCACTTCTCCGCCACCGCCTGGTGCACCGCCATCCCGGCGCCGATCGTGATCCTGAGGCCCGAGAAGTCGAGGTTGCGGAACTCGGGGTTCTCCGCCAGCGCGTTGAGCAGCGTGTTGACCGCCGGCAGCGTGTTGAACGGATGACGCCGCACGTCCTTGACGAGCTGGTGGATCTCGCGCGGATTGGCGATCAGCACGTTCAGCGCGCCGAGCCGGATGCCGAGCAGGCCGTTCGCCACGAGTGCGAACGCGTGGTAGAGCGGCAGGGCGCACGCGAACACGAACTGCTCGGGCACGGGTCCGCGGCGCGTGTCGCGCAGGGCCGGTTCGAACCAGGCCTCGCACTGCAGCAGGTTGGCGATGAGATTGCGGTGGAGCAGCATGGCGCCTTTCGCGACACCTGTGGTTCCGCCGGTGTATTGCAGGAACGCGACGTCGTCGGGCCCGAGCGACACGGGCGTGAGCGCGCGGTCGAGACCGGCCTCGAGCACGTCGGTGAAGCGCAGGTGCCCCGGCAGCGAGTACGCCGGCACCAGCTTCTTGATGCGTCGTACCGCGAAGTTCACTACCGCTGCCTTCGGGAAGCCGAGCAGGTCACCGATCGACGTGACGATCACGTGCCTCACCGCGGTCCGCTCGATCACCTGCTGCAGCGTGGCCGCGAAGTTCTCCAGGATCACGATCGCCTCGGTGCCCGAGTCCTTGAGCTGGTGCTCGAGCTCGCGTGGCGTGTACAGCGGGTTGACGTTCACCACCACGTAGCCGGCCCGCAGGATGCCGGCCAGCGCGACCGGGTACTGCAGCACGTTCGGCAGCATGATGGCGACGCGCGCTCCCGGGGCGAGTCCCGTGCCCTGCAGCCAGGCACCGAACGCCCCCGACAGCCGGTCGAGCTCGGCATAGCGGAGCGGATGGTCCATGAAGACGAAGGCGTCGCGTTCCGCATACCTGCGGAACGAGTCCTCGAGCAGCTCCGTCAGCGACCGATACCGGGCGACATCGACGTCCGCCGGCACGCCCGGCGGGTAGTGCTTCAGCCAGATTCGTTCCATGGCATCCCCCTTGGTCCGTGAGGTGCGGCCGAGGGAGTGCCGGAGCCCTCCGGGCCCCCGGTCCTACCGCCACTGTGCTCCCGCGCGGAGCACCCTTCAATTCGCGTGGCGCAGTGCCACCCCCAGCTTGCGCGAATTGCAGGCGCGCATTGCGCGATGCGATGCTCCCCGCTCGCATGACCCGGCGTCACAAGATCCTGCTGCTCACCGGCCTGTACGTCGCGCAGGGCCTGCCCTTCGGCTTCTTCACGCAGGCCCTGCCGGTGCTGCTGCGCGACGCGGGGCTGTCGCTCAAGGCGATCAGCGCGACCAGCCTGCTGTTCCTGCCATGGGCGCTGAAGTTCCTCTGGGCGCCTTTCGTGGACCACTACGGGACGCGCAGGCAGTGGCTGCTGCCGCTGCAGCTGGCCTCGGTCGCGGGCGCGCTGGTGCTCTCGCAGGTCGACCTGTCCAGCGGCTACGTAGCCGTGCTTGCCGCTGCATTCCTCTTCAACCTGATTGCCGCCTGCCAGGATGTGGCGACCGACGGGCTCGCGGTCCGCGTGCTCGACACGCGCGAGCGCGGGCTCGCGAACGGAATCCAGGTGGGCGCCTACCGCATCGGCATGATCATGGGCGGCGGGATGCTGCTGTGGATCTTCGCGCGCACCGACTGGTCGACGATGTTCCTGTGCATGGCGGTGCTGCTGGCGTTCACCGCGCTGCCCGTGCTCGCGTTGCGCGAGCCGCCGCGTGCGGCGCGCGCGCGCAGCGAGAACCCGGCGCGGGTCGCGTTCGGCTGGACGCGACGCCTGCGCGTGCCCGGCATGGCCACCTTCGTCGTGCTCATATGCTTCTACAAGTTCGGAGACTCGATGGTCGCGACTCTGGTCGGACCGTTCCTGCGCGACCAGGGCGTCTCGAAGGAGTTGATCGCGCTCATGAAGGGCACGGTGGGCTCGGTTGCGAGCCTTGCAGGCGCGGCGCTCGGCGGCTGGTATGCCTTCCGCGCCGGACGTCGCCGCGCGCTGCTCGTCTGCGGGCTGCTGCAGTCGGCGAGCCTGCTGTTCTATGTGGCGGCCGCCTTCGGCATCGGCGGCATCGCCATGCTGTGGGCGGGCAACGTCGCCGAGCACCTGCTGGGCGGAATGGCCACGGTGGCGCTGTTCACGCTGATGATGGACGCCTCCGATCCCGAGCACGCCGGCACCGACTACACGCTGCTCGCCTGCGCGGTCGTCTTCGCGATGGGACTCGCGAACTTCACCGGCGCCACGATTGCCGATGCCTACGGCTACGCGCCGGCGTTCATCGCAGGGTTCCTGCTTTCGGTCGCCGGTTGCCTGGTGCTCGTCCGCGGCATCGATGCGCGGCGCGGGCCGGCGCGCCTGCAGCCGGTGTGGCAACCGGCGTGATGCTCGCCGCGGGCGGTGAATTTCGCTAGGCTCGCGGCGCGAGGTGAGCATGGATGATCTGAAGTCCGCGGTTGCCGATATCCCCGATTTTCCGAAGCCCGGCATCCTGTTCCGGGACATCAGTCCGTTGCTGCGAAATCACTTCGGTTCGACCATCGAGGCGATCGACGCACTGTTCTCGGACGTCGAATGGGAGGAAGTGGACGTGGTGGCCGGTATCGAGTCGCGCGGCTTCATTCTCGCCGCCGCGCTCGCCGAGCGGCGAGGCAAGGGCTTCGTGCCGATCCGCAAGAAGGGCAAGCTCCCGCCACCGGTGCTCGACGTTGCCTACGACCTCGAGTACGGCTCGGGCGTGCTCGAGATGCAGACCGGCGAGGGTCGCCTGATGCTCATCGACGACGTGCTCGCCACCGGCGGCACGCTCGGTGCGTCGGTCGCGCTGGCGGCCCGGGCGGGTTACACGCTGCACGGTGTAGGCGTGCTGATCGACCTGGGCCTCGTACCCGGGCTCCGCTGCGGCGATTTCGAGCCACGCGCGGCGCTTCGTTACGGCTGATTCGCGCATGAGCAATCCAGCGCCGGAAGGCGGGCGCCGTCGCGCGGCGCTCGGCTTCATCTTCATCACCATCGTGCTCGACATGTTCGCGCTGGGACTCGTGATCCCGGTGCTGCCACACCTTGTCGAGGACTTCATGGGCGGCGACACCGCCGGTGCGGCCATGGTCTACGGCGTGTTCGGCACCGTCTGGGCGCTGATGCAGTTCCTGTCGATGCCGGTGATGGGCGCGCTCTCGGACCGCTTCGGGCGCCGGCGAGTGATCCTGCTGTCGAACCTCGGGCTCGGGCTCGACTACGTGTTGATGGCGCTGGCGCCGAACCTCGCGTGGCTGTTCGTGGGTCGCATCGTCTCGGGTATCACGGCGGCGAGCATCAGCACGGGCATGGCCTACGTTGCCGACGTCACGCCAGCGCCGCAGCGTGCGGCCGCGTTCGGGCGCGTGGGCGTTGCGTTCGGCCTCGGCTTCGTGCTCGGGCCCGCCCTCGGCGGACTGCTCGGCAGCGTGGATCCGCGCCTGCCGTTCTGGGTGGCCGCGGGCCTGAGCCTCGCGAATGCGGCCTACGGAGTGTTCGTGCTCCCGGAATCGCTGCCGGCAGAGCGTCGCCGGCCCTTCGAGTGGCGGCGCGCGAACCCCCTCGGATCGCTCGCGCTGCTGCGGACCCGTCGCGAGCTCGCAGGACTCGCCGGCGTGATGTTCCTCAGCAATCTCGCGCACGCCGCACTGCCCGCGACCTTCGTGCTCTATGCGGGACTGCGTTACGACTGGGACGCCCGCGACGTCGGTCTCGTGCTTGCGGCAGTCGGTGTCAGCTCGGCCGTGGTGCAGGGACTCGTCGTGGGTCCGCTCGTGCGGCGCTGGGGCGAGCGTCGCGTCCTGCTCGCGGGACTCGCCTGCGGCGCGGTCGGCTTCTGTGCCTATGGGCTGGCGCCCACCGGGGTGCTGTTCCTGGCGGCCGTGCCGGTGGTTGCGCTGTGGGGCCTGGCATCACCGGCGGCACAGGGGATCATGACGCGGCAGGTCGGAACCAGTCAGTACGGCGAGTTGCAGGGTGCGACCGGGGCCGTGATGGGCGTAGCCACGATGATCGGACCTTCGATGTTTGCGACGACCTTCGCGCACTTCATCGGCGAGGGGGCTGGACTGCACCTGCCCGGCGCGGCGTTTCTGCTCGCGGGACTGCTGCTTGCAGTCGCGCTGCTGCTCGCCTCGGGCGTCACTTCCAGGAGCCCGTCGTGACCGTGGGGCAGCGCGCCCACCCGGCCTTCGAGCTTGAGGCGATTCCGCCCTTGCTGCATCTGTCGCTCGAGCGGCGCCTCGCGGATCTCGCCGGGCGCGGCGACTGGCCTTCCGGCGGTGACGCTGCGATTGCGGCTCGCAGCCTGCCGCTCGTCTGGGCCTGCAGCGATTTCGTGGCCGAGTCGTGTCTGCGCGTTCCTCTGCTGCTCCCATGGCTCTGCGACGACGGTCGCCTCAGCGGCTCACCCGGCCTCGCCGACCTCGAACGTGACCTCGCCAGAGAGGGTGCGGTGAACGACGATGCGCAGTTCATGGACGCGTTGCGGCGTTTCCGGCGCCGGCAGATGGTGCGCATCGCGTGGCGCGACCTGGCGGGACTCGCCGACGTGGAGACGGTGCTGCGTGAGCTCACGCAGCTCGCCGACATCTGCATCGCCGCCGCGTGTCGCCACTCGACGGCGGCACTTGCCGCGAGGCACGGCGCCCCTCGCGGCGCCGACGGTTCGCCGCTGGAGCTCATGGTGCTCGGCATGGGCAAGCTCGGTGGCGGCGAGCTGAATTTCTCCTCCGACATCGACCTGGTGTTCCTGTTTCCCGAGCACGGCGAGACGGTCGGGCCGCGCCCCATGGAGCACGAGGAGTTCTTCGCGCGTGTCGGCCGACGGGTGGCACAGCTGCTCGGGAGCGTCACCGCGGACGGCTTCGTCTACCGTGTGGATCTGCGGCTGCGGCCCTTTGGCGAGTCCGGACCGAGTGTGGTGAGCTTCGACGCTTTCGAGGACTACCTGCAGCAGCACGGCCGCGACTGGGAGCGCTATGCCTACGTCAAGGCGCGGCCGGTGTTCGGTGCGGCGCCGTTCGCCGAGCTCTATCGCAACGTGCTGCGACCGTTCGTCTACCGCCGATACCTCGACTTCGGAGTGTTCGAGTCACTGCGGGAGATGAAGGAGCTGATCTCGCGGGACGTCGAGCGGCGTGAGCTGCGCGACAACGTCAAGCTCGGCCCGGGCGGCATCCGCGAGATCGAGTTCATCGTGCAGGCCTTTCAGCTGATACGCGGCGGAGGCAAGCCTGCGCTGCAGACGCGCAGCCTGCTCGAGGCGCTGCCACTGGTCGCCGGGCAGAAGCTCCTTGGCGCCACGGCCGTGGAGGAACTCAGCGATTCCTACCGGTTCCTCAGGCGTGTCGAGAACCGCCTGCAGGAGCGCAACGACGAACAGACCCACGACCTGCCGAAAGACGAGATCGGCCGCGCGCGACTCGCGCTGGCAATGGGCGCGCCGGACTGGGAAACAGCCAGTGCCGAGATCGAGCGGCACCGCCGGAGCGTGAGCAGTCATTTCCAGGCAATGATCTTCGCGCCTGCCGAGACTGGCTCGAACGCCGAGGCGGGACGTGAATTGGCCGCGCTGCTCGAGCCAGCCCTCGAGGAGACGGGGCGCGTCGCGATGCTGCGCAAGTCCGGTATTCGCGATGCCGAGGCCGTGGTTGCCCGCCTCGAACTGCTGCGTGGCAGCACCTACTGGCAGCGCCTGGACGAGACGGGCAGACGCCGGCTCCAGACGCTGCTGCCGGCGCTGCTCGCAGGCATCGCCGGAGGCGAGGCGGAGGCCGTGGCGCTCGGGCGACTGCTGCACGTGATCGAACGCATCGGTGGCCGGACCGTGTACCTGTCTCTGTTGAACGAGAACCCGGTGGCGCGAAGGCGGTTGGTGGAGCTCTGCTCACAGTCACAGTTTCTAACCGACCAGGTGGCCGCCTTTCCGCTGCTGCTCGACGAACTGCTCGACGAGCGCCTGTTCGAATCGGTGCCCACGCGCGCCGAGTTCGAGCAGGACCTGCGCGCGCGCATGGCGGGCGCGGACGAGGATGATCCCGAGCAGCAGGTGGATCTGCTGCGGCAGTTCCAGCGTGCCGCGGTGTTCCGGGTCGCCGTGCCCGACCTCACCGGCCGACTGCCGCTCATGAAGGTGAGTGACCGACTCACCGACATCGCGGAGCTGATCGTTGGCGAGGCGCTGTCGCTGTCCTGGAACCAGATAGTCGCGCGTCACGGTGAGCCGCGCTGCGGGCTCGACGAGTCGACGCTCGGGACGCCGGGGGTGATCGTGGTGGCCTACGGCAAATTCGGCGGCATCGAACTCGGCTACGGTTCGGATCTTGACCTCGTGTTCCTTCACGACTCCACGGGCGAGGTGCAGCACACAACGGGCCCCAAGGTCGTCGACAACGGGGTCTTCTTCCTGCGCCTCGTGCAGCGCCTCGTGCACGTGCTGTCCGTGCACACCGCGGCGGGGCGCCTTTACGAGGTGGACACGCGGCTGCGCCCGAGCGGAAAGGGCGGATTGCTGGTGCAGAGCATCGATGGCTTCGGCGCATACCAGCAGCAGGAAGCGTGGACCTGGGAGCACCAGGCCCTGCTGCGCGCGCGTGTGGTGGCCGGCAAGCGGGCGCTGCGCGAACGCTTCGAGGCGCTGCGCCGTGACGTGCTGCGTTACGCCGTGAGGCGCGACACGTTGCGCGAAGACGTGCGCGCGATGCGTGAGCGCATGCGTGCGGAGCTGTCGGGCGCGGGCTCCGGGCAGTTCGATCTCAAGCAGGATGCCGGCGGCATCACCGACATCGAGTTTCTCGCGCAGTACTGGACGTTGCTGTGGGCCGAGCGCTACCCGGAACTCGTCACTTTCTCGGACATCATCCGTCACCTCGAGAGCCTGGCGTCGGCAGACCTGGTGCCGCAGGCGACGGTGGACGTGCTCACGGGCGCCTATCGCGGCTACCGGCAGCGATTGCACCACCTGTCCCTCGAGGCGGCGGACAACCTGGTGTCGGACCGCGAGTTCCCCTCCGAGCGAGCGGCTGTGCGCGCAATCTGGCAGTCCGTGTTCGGCGAGCGATAGAGGGGAGACATTCCCCGTTTCTTGCGAATCGGGAGAATGTCGCCTATTTTCCGGTCATGCCTGAACTGCTGGTTCCCGTCTCGCCGGGCGAGCTCATCGACAAGATTACGATCCTAGAGATCAAGTCGCAGCGCATGAGCGACCCGGCGAAGCTGCACAACGTCCGTACGGAGCTCGCGCTGCTCAACGACACCTGGCGCGCGTCGCCATACTCGGCCACCGACGTCGGAGCGGAGTGGGCCGCGCTGCGCGAGGTGAACGCGAAGCTGTGGGACATCGAGGACCGCATCCGTGACAAGGAGCGCGACCACGCATTCGACGACGTGTTCATCGAACTCGCGCGTGCGGTCTACGTGACCAACGACGAGCGCGCCGCCGTGAAGAAGAGCATCAACAGCAGGCTCGGCTCGACGCTGGTCGAGGAAAAGAGCTACGCCAACTACACCCGCAGGGAGTGACGTTCAGCGCTTGAGCGTGTACTCCGCCGAGCAGTACGGGCACTTGGCCCAGCCGGTCTTCTCGATGGGCAGGTAGACGCGCGGGTGACTGTTCCAGAGCTGCATGCCGGACATCGGGCAGGACAGCGGCAGGTCGTCGACCGTTACCTCGTAATGGTGCTGGGCGTTGGGCTGGATCGGCGCTTCGCTGGTTGGGGCACCCATCTCGACTCCTTGCATGCTCGATGCATTATCGCCCCGCGCGCCCCGTCCGTCAGCCGGCGGGCGTGCGCGGGGCACCCGCGGCCATCAGCGCGTCGAGACGCTCGATCACGTCTGCGGGCGAGATCAGGTCCATGACGCCGGGCTCCTCGATCTTGGTCGCCCACGGCAGTTCCTCCGGCGGACGGCCGCGAAAGCGCCGGGCGGCCTGCTCGTAGCGATCCACGCACCACTGCCGGCTGTAGTAGGGTCCGCTGCGCGCGGGATTGGTGGCGGCGTACAGGCCAATCACCGGCGTGCCGACGGTCGTGGCCATGTGCGCGGGTCCCGAGTCAGGCGCGAGCAGCACCGTGGCGCGCGCCAGCGTTGCGAGCAGCTGTGGCAGCGTGTCCTTGCCGATGAGGTTCGCGCACGGTGCGCGCATCAGCGACTCGATGCGCGCACCGTAGTCGGCCTCGAGCGCCGTCGGCCCGCCACACAGCAGCACTCCCAGGCCGTGCCGCGCAGCCGCGTGGTCGGCGACCGCCGCGTAGCCTTCCGCCGGCCAGTTGCGCAGGGCGTGGCTCGAGCAGGGGCTCACGACCAGCGTCGGTCGGTCGTTGGGTATGACGCGACTTGCGTAGGCGAGCGCGTCTTCGGGCAGCGGGATATCCCAGCGCATCGAGCGCGCGCGCACGCCGAGCGCCTCCGCGAATCCAAACAGGCTGTCGAGCACGTGCTCGCGCCGGCGCGGCGCGATGGATTCATTGGTGAACAGCCACTGCAGCTCGCGCGCGCGGGCGCGGTCGAAGCCGATGCGTCGGCGCGCGGGCACCAGCGCGGAGGCGAGGCTGGCGCGCATTGCGAGCTGCATGTGCAGCAGCGCGTCGTAGCGTCGCCCCGTCATGCTGCTGTGAAGCCTGCGATAGGCGCCGCGGCCCGCCTTCTTGTCGAAGACCACGAAATCGATGTCCGGGAGGTGCCCGAGCAGCCTGTGCTCGAGCTTGCCGATGATCCAGGTGAAGCGCGCACCGGGCCACGCGTCCTGCAGGGTGCGCACCACCGGCAGCGCGTGGCACACGTCGCCCAGCGCGGACAGACGCAGCACGCAGAGTTCGCGGGGCGAATCGTCGGACATCGGCATCGCAGACGGGGCGGTATGCAGCAGCGGTGGGATGGTGAACAATCCGTCCCGGGACCCAGCGAGGAACTCTAGCGCGTGAGCGCAGGCCCGGAAATCGTTGCGCCGATCGCGCGCGGCGCGATGCTATACGATGCTTCGCGCTGCAGCCAGCCGGCCCCGTGGATCTTCGATCACGCGGCGTGGCGTGCGCGGGGCGCACTGGAAGCGACCGTCGGCGGACGCGGGACGATAGCGTTCATTGCCGATGACGGGCGTCGATGGGTGTTGCGCCACTACCGTCGCGGCGGCCTCGCGGCGAGCCTGCTCGACGATTCCTACCTCTACACCGGGGCCGAGCGGACGCGCGCGTTCCGTGAGTGGCGCCTGCTGTTCCAGCTGCGAGAATGGCAGTTGCCGGTGCCCGCTCCGGTCGCTGCGCGCTACGTTCGAAGCGGCCTGACGTACCGCGCCGACCTCATCACCGAGGAGCTGCCGACGCGGCGTACGCTCGCGCATGCGCTCGCGTCGGCGCCACTGAGCAGTGACGCGTGGCAGCGCGTCGGCGCCTGCGTCGGACGGCTGCACGCGCGCGGGGTGCACCATGCCGACCTCAATGCGCACAACCTGCTCGTCGCCGACGACGGCGCGGTGTTCGTGCTCGACTTCGACCGGGGGCGCGTGCGCGAACGCGGTCCGTGGGAGCAGGCCGTGCTCGCACGTCTCAGGCGCTCGCTGCTGAAGGTCACCGGCGGGCTTCCAGCCAATCGATTCGACGAGGCAGCGTGGAGCGCTCTGCTCGCGGGTTGCGAGGACACCCAATGCGCCTGATCTACGTCCTGCTCTCCTACCTCCTGGCCCCGGTGGTGATTGCAATGGAGGGGTGGAAGTCCATCTGGCAGCCTGATTATCGCGGTCGCCTCGGACAGCGACTGGGGTTCGTCGAGCCGCAGGCCACCCCTGGCAGCCTCTGGCTGCATGCGGTGTCGGTGGGCGAAGTGCAGGCCGCCGCGGGGTTGATCCGCGTGCTGCGCCAGCGATTCCCGGACGTGCCGGTGGTCGTGAGCACGGTGACTCCGACCGGTGCGCAGCGCGCGAAGACGCTGTTTGGGGAGTCGGTGCGCCACTGCTATCTGCCGTACGACCTGCCGGGCGCGGTGAACCGCTTCCTGGATCGCATTCAGCCCAGGGTGGCCATCATTCTCGAAACGGAGATCTGGCCGACGCTCTACGACGCGCTTGGCCGTCGCCGCATCCCGCTCGTAATCGCGAGCGCTCGGCTCTCGACGCGTTCGGTGGACCGCTACCGGCGTCTCGCGTCGCTGTTCCGCGAGACGCTGTCGCACGGCGTGCTGATCGGCGCGCAGACCGCTGCCGATGCTGAACGCTTCCGTGCCATCGGCGCCGCGCCCGCGCGCGTCGAGGTCACCGGCAACGTGAAGTTCGACATTGAGATTCCCGCCGCGACCGTGGCTGCCGGCCGCGAGTTCCGAGCGCGCTGCGCCAGGCAGCGGCCGACCTGGATCGCGGGCAGCACGCACGATGGCGAGGAGGATGCGGTGCTCGCGGCCCACGCCGCCGTTTGCGAACGGCACCCGTCGGCGCTGCTGATCCTCGTGCCGCGACATCCGCAGCGCTTCGATTCGGTGCGGGCGCTGTTGCGACGTCGTGGTACCGAGTATGCGCAGCGCAGCTCGGGCGCCGAGCCGCGCGTGTCCGACAGCGTGTTCCTGGTCGACACGCTCGGTGAGCTGCAGATGTTCTACGCGGCCTCGGACGTGGCATTCGTAGGAGGCAGCCTGGTGCCGATCGGGGGACACAACCTGCTCGAGCCGGCCGTGCTCGGTCTCCCGGTGCTTTCGGGCCCGCACACCCAGAATGCCCAGGACGTCGCCGACCTGCTCCAGCAGCGCGGCGCGCTGCGCCTCGTGCGAAGCAAGGAGGAACTGGCGCTGCGCGTGGCCGACTGGTTCGACGATCCGGAGATCGCGAGGAGCGACGGTGCCCGTGGGCTCGCGGCCGTGGCGCAGAGCCGCGGCGCGGTCGAGCGCCTGGTCGCCATGATCGCGCCGCTGCTGGGCGGTTCGGAGGCTACTTCGGGGGCGGCGTCGGGGCCGGGGTCGTCGCAGCCGGAGCGCGACCCCCGCCCGGTCGCGTGATCGGCAACGTCGTGGGCTGGGTGAGGCTGCCGTTGATGGCGGCGAGATCCTGTGGCAGCAGCGTGCCGGCCGAGGACTTCAGGCGTACGACGTTGATCAGGTAGTCGTAGCGGCTGCGCGCGAAGTCACGCTGCGCCTCGAACAGGCGGCGGCGCGCGTCGAGCACATCGACCGTGGTGCGCGTGCCGACCTCGAAGCCCGCCTCGGTCGCCTCGAGCGCCGTCTGGTTCGACTTGACCGCCTGCTGCAGCGCCTGGACGCGCGCCTTCTCCGCGATTACGCCGAGATATGAATCACGCGCCTGGCGCTCGGCGCCGCGCATCGCGCCATCGAGACGCTCGCGTTCTGCCCGATGCAGGTAGGTCTGCTCGCGCACCTGCGAGCGAGTCACGCCGCCGGTGAAGATCGGCACGGTGAGGCGCACGCCGACCTGGTCGTCCGTCCGATCGAGGTCGGCGGGGAATTCCTGGGCCGGAAGATTCGGGTCCTGGAATTCCTGCGGCACCTCCGTCAGCGACGTGGCGTCGGAGGCGGAATCACCGTAGCGCGCGTAAAGGTCGAGGGTGGGCATATAGCCCGCCTGGGCGATCTTGACATTGGACTTGGCAATGTCCACGCCGAGCCGCGCCGCCACGACGTCAAGGTTCTGTTCCAGCGCCTGGTCCACCCACTCCTGTTCATCCAGCGGCTGCGGCTGGTCGAGCGGCATGGCGTCGGCCGGCTTCGCGAGCTGCGAGTAGGCCTCGCCGGTCAGCTCGCGCAGGAATTCCTGGGTGGTGGCGAGCGCGCGCTTCGCAGCAATCACGCCGGCGGTGGCGCTGTCGTGCGCGGCCTGTGCCTCCTGGACGTCCGTGATCGCGATCAGCCCGACCTCGAATCGCTTCTCTGCCTGCTCGAGCTGGCGGCTCACGGCTTCGAGCGTCGCTTCGGCTGCGGAGAGCGTGTCGTCCGCAGCCAGCACATCGAAGTAACGCTGTGAGACGCGCACCATGAGGTCCTGCTGCGCGGCCCGGTAGTTCGCTTCGGCGAGCGCGACGCGCGAGTCCGCCTGCTTGAGTCGCTGCCACTGGTCCCAGCGGAACAGCGTCTGCGTCAGCTGAGCGTCGTAATTCCAGTACGCGTCCGTGTCGGTGGTGTTCGTGAACGGCACCGCCACGGCTTCCACCGCGGTTTCGCCGGTGTTCGGATCGGTGACTTCCCGGAACTGGCGCTGGAAACCCGACGTGTCGGCGTTGCCCATGTAGGCTTCGCCGGACAGCGAGATCTGCGGGAACAGCAGGCCGCGCGCCTGCGGCTTGGCCTCCAGCGCGGCGAGACGGCGCGCCTCGGCCTCGCGGACGACGGGGTCGCTGCGCGTGGCGTCCTGGTACACCTCGAGCAGATTCTCTGATTGCGCGGCCGCGGCGGCGAGCGTCAGCGCGACGCAGCAGGCAAGCAATGCGGGTTTCTTCAGCATGAATTCACCGTGGGGCGACCCGGTCGCCACTGGAGCAATTGGTGTTGTACCACACTATATCACCCGGCGGGCCGGCGCAAAGACCCTCCGGCTGCGTGCCCCTTCAGAACACGAACCGGGGTGGCTCCGCAGCATGGATGAGAGGATCTACAACCGTCTCGAACAGGATCTCCCGCGTGAACCTGCCCGGGCCAGAGCGGGTGATCCGAAGCGCTTCCATGACCTGGCCCTGGCCCACGACGGCGAACAGTCGTCCGCCATCGTTCAGCGCCTGCTCGAAACGCGCGTCGTAGAGCGGCAGCGAACCGGTCAGCACGACCACGTCGTAGCGTCCGAGGTCGGTGCGGGAGAACACGTCGGCAACCTCGACGGCGACGTTGGTGGCTCCCGCGCGCGCGAGGCTGGTGCGGGCGGTGGCGGCCAGGTCCGCGTAGTACTCGAGCGATGTGACTGATCGGACGAGGGCACCGAGGCACGCCGCGAAGTACCCGCTGCCGGTGCCGATCTCGACAACCGTGTCGTCCGGGCGCAGTTCGAGCGACTGCAGGATGCGGCCCTCGAGCTTGGGCGCGAGCATGTGCTGCCCGTGGCCCAGCGGAACGTTCATGTCGGCGAAGGCAAGTTCACTGAACGCAGGTGGAGCGAACTCCTCGCGCGGAACCCTGGACATGGTCTCGAGAACCGCGAGGTCCAGCACGTCCCAGGCGCGGACCTGCTGTTCGATCATCTGGCGACGGGCAAATTCGATGTCAAGCATCAGTTGACTTCCAAGCCGCGGCGTGGCCGGACTGTTGCCGAGAGGAGCGCGCAAGAGGCTAAGCAATGCAACGCTGGGCGACAAGCCGGCGCGGCGCAGGCATTATGGTGAAATTTGGCGGAGCCGGCGAGCGGTTCCGTTATCCTCGGGTACCAATTCGAAGAATCAAAACGCAAGAGGATGACGGGCGCACTCGGCGCCCCGCGTTGCCAGGGACGATCCGGACCACGACATGCAGACCGTCGCGCTTGTTGCCGTCGGAGTGCTGGCAGCACTGCTTGCGCTGCTATTTGCCGTACGCGTGCGGGAGATTCGCCGCGTTCGCGAGGTCGGCGATCGCCTCGAGGCCGCGGTGCAGTCCGGCGATCTCGCGCCTGAACTCATCGCAGAAGCGGGTGCCGGTCCGGCGGCGTCACTGGCACGAGGCGCCGACGAGCTGCTCACCCAGCTGCGCGACGAGCGCGCGGCGCATGCCGGACGTGAAGCGGTGCTGCTGCGCGTGGCCTCCGCAATGCACGAGGGCCTTGCAGTCGAGCGCGACGGAATTCGTCTGGCGAATGCGCGCTTCGCCGAGCTCTGCGGCGCGAGTTCCACGACCGCGCTGCTCGCCCGCCCGCTCGCGGACATCGTGCACCCCGATTTCCGCGCACTCGTCGAGCAGCACCTCGAGCGTCACCGCGGCGGCCAGCCGGCACCGGAGCGCCTCGAGGTCGAGCTGCCGGCGGCCTTCGGCGTCACCCGCGCCGAGTTGGGCGTCGAGCGCGTGGTCTACGACGGCGGCGCTGCGCTGCTCGTATCGCTCGTCGAAATGCGTCCGCCGCCTCCGCGCGAGCCGCAGTCCCGGATGCACGCCACGGCCCGGGAGGCGCTCGACGCGCTCGGCGAGGGTGTGATCACCACCGACCTCGAGGGCCGCATCACCTACGTCAATGCTGCCGGCGAGGAACTGATCGGGCGTGATGCGCGGGAGGCGCTCGGGCTCACGCTGCTCGAGGTCATCGAGCTCGTCGAGGAGGGTGCACGCAAGGCGCTCGGGGACCCGGTACGCCAGTGCCTCACGTCGGGCTCGCGGGTGCAGGTCGGCCGGCGCGGAATGGTCGTATCGGGCGACGGCGAGGGCGAGCGTTCCATCGAGCTCAACGTTGCGCCGCTGCGAGATGCTGCAGGCGATCTCTCGGGCACGGTGATCGCCCTGCGCGACGTGAGCGACCTGCGCGGCCTCACGCGCCAGATGTCCTACCAGGCGAGCCACGACGCGCTGACAGGACTCGTCAACCGTCGCGAGTTCGAGCGACGCCTGGAGGAATCGCTCTCGGACGCGCACACGAGCGGACACCGCCACGTGCTGTGCTACCTGGACCTCGACCGCTTCAAGGCCGTAAACGACGAATGCGGCCACACCGCAGGCGACAGCATGCTCCGCGAGGTCGCCGGGCTCATCAAGGACGCGGTGCGCGACTCCGATACCGTCGGGCGCCTCGGCGGCGACGAGTTCGGCATCCTGCTGGCCGGCTGCCCGCTCGACAAGGCACGGCAGATCGCGGACGACGCCGTGCGGAGCGTCGCCGAGTACCGCTTCGTCTGGAAGGACAAGATCTTCACCATTGGCGTAAGCGTGGGCCTGGTGGAGATCTCGCGCGAGAGCGGCTCGCTCGAGGATCTCATCAGCGCCGCAGACTCGGCCTGCTATGTCGCCAAGCGACAGGGCGGTCACGTGCACGTCTACTCGGCGCGCGACGAGGCCGCGGCTCGCAGCCGCGGCGAGATCCAGTGGCTGCAGCGGCTGCAGGCCGCGCTGCGTGACGGACGCTTCGAACTGCACGCGCAGCCGATCGTCGCCGTGGACGAGAGCGTCGGCACCGGACCGGGCCTCGAGGTGCTGCTGCGCCTGCGTGACGAGGCGGGTACCGCGGCCACGCCTGCGGAGTTCATGGTCGCGGCGGAGCGCTATCGCCTCATGCCGCATGTGGACCGCTGGGTGGTGCAGACCGCGCTCGCCGCCTTCGCGCGCGGCGTGCTCAAGCTGGCGCCGGGCCGCAGCCTGTGCATCAACCTGTCTGGACAGACGCTCGGCGACGCGGCATTCCTCGAGTTCGTCGTCGACTGCCTCGACCGCACGGGCGTGTCGCCGGATCGCGTGTGCTTCGAGGTCACCGAGAACTCGGTGATCACCAACATCGACCACGCGCGCCGCTTCATCGGTGTACTGCATGGCATGGGTTGCCAATTCGCGCTCGATGACTTCGGCCGCGGTCTGAGTTCGTTCGCCAACCTGAAGAACCTGCAGCTCGACTACCTCAAGATCGACGGCTACTTCATCCGCAACCTCGCCAACGACAGCGTCAACCAGGCGATGGTGACGGCGATGATCAAGCTCGCCCGCTCGCTCAACTTCCAGGTGATCGCCGAGCACGTCGAGGACGCCACCGCGCTCGACTCGGCGCGGCGCATGGGCGTGGACTACCTGCAGGGCTACCAGATCGGACGCCCGCAGCCGCTGCCGATCGGGAACTGAGGCGCTGGTCGGCGTCGCATCCGCGACAGGGCCGGCTGCGGGGCCGCGGGATCGGCTAAGGTGGCGACGTGATCAGGCTGGCTGCACTCAACATCTACCCGGTGAAGTCCTGCCGCGGGATCGCGCTTGGATCCGCGCTGGTGACCGCTGCAGGCCTCGAGCACGATCGCGAGTGGATGATCGTGACCCCGGCGGGTCGCTTCCTGACCCAGCGGGAGGAGCCTCGGCTCGCCCGCATCGCCGTGGCGCTGGAAGAAGGCGCGCTGGTGCTGTCGGCGGACGGCGCAGGCCAGTTGCGTGTGCCAGTGCATGCCGGCGCGAGTTCATCGCCTGGCGGGGGGGCTGCGGAGTCTCGACCACCCGGCCGCTCGATCGAGGTCACGGTCTGGCACGACCACTGCCGCGCCATCGACGAGGGCGCGGCGGCCGCCGACTGGCTCTCGACACTGCTGGGTCAGCCGCTGCGGCTGGTACGCCTAGATCCGACGCAGGACCGCGTCAGCGATCGCGCTTGGACTGGTGAAGTGGAGGCGCTGACCCGCTTCTCCGATGGTTTCGCGCTGCTCGCGATCTCGACGGCTTCGCTTGCCAACCTGAACGGGCGGCTTGCAGAGCCTTTGCCGATGAACCGGTTCCGTCCGAACCTCGTGCTCGAGGGCTTGCCGCCCTATGGCGAGGACGAGTTGGGCGACCTCCTCGCAGGCGACCTGCGCCTGCGACGCGTGAAGCCCTGCACGCGCTGCATCATCACGACCACGGACCAGGAGAGCGGCACGCGCAGCGATGAGGAGCCGATACGAACGCTCAAGTCCTACCGGTGGAACCCGGCGCTGAAAGGTGTCACGTTCGGGCAGAACCTCATCGTCGTCGCGGGTGCCGGCGGCCGGCTCGAGGTCGGCATGGAACTGCAGCCGCTCACTTTGCTGCCGCAGACTTCGGCGCCATGACGAGCTGAGTCTGCGATACGACCGCGCACAGGCGGCCGTCCTCCCGACGGATTGAGGTCTGCCACACCATGGTCGTGCGGCCCTTGTGCAGCGGGATCGTCTCGCCAGTGATGAGCGTACCCTCGGCCGCCGCGGCGAGGAACTTCGTGCTGGACTCGATCGTGGTCGTCGTTGCGCCGGTCGGCAGGTTCATGAAGGTGCCGACCGCGCCCAGCGTATCGGCGAAGGTCATGATTGCTCCGCCGTGAAGGATGCGACCCACGGTGCAGATCTCGGGGCGTACGCGCAGCTGGCCGACCACGAGGTCAGGTGTAGCTCCTGTGATCTCGATGCCGAGCAGTCCCGGCAGGTGCGAAGCAATCACCTTCTGGATCGCGGCGGGCGTGAGGCCGCTGGCCGCGGACACCGGCGAGTCGCTCGAACGATCTTTCAAGGAGTTCATGGTGATTCTCCCTCCGTCTGCCAGAGCTCGGGCGAATGGAATGCGTAGCGATACGCCGCGAGAAAGGCTGGCGCAATGACCGGCAACGTGAGCAGCACCACGACGATCCCGTCGTGTCCGGCGATCGCGACGGGGATGATCGTGATCGCCGTGGCCGCGAGCACGACCCAGAACGCCGGGCCCCAGTAGCGGCGCGCCCCGATCGGACGGCGCAGCGCGTAGCCCCAGGTAGCGAGCAGCAGCACGAAGGTCAGCGCCCAGTTCGCATAGGTGCGCTCGTCCACGCGACCGTGCTGCAGGTTCCAGGCCTCGCCCATGACCGTCGCGGCGGTCAGCAAGGCGGCGTAGGCGGTCCAACCTCTGCGGAGCACGGCTGGTCTCAGTAGTGCGGCGGGATCTCGACGGGCGACGCGTCACCGGTGCGGCCGTCGACGTCCTCGATCTGCTGCCGCAGTCGCTGGTGTGCGGCGAGCACGGCGTCGAGCTGCTGCTGCTGGCGGTACGCCACGTCGCTCAAGTCCTGCACCGCCCGTTCCAGGTGAGCGACCTTGAACTCGACCGCCTCGAGCCGCGTCGCATTGGCGCCGGCCGCGCGTTCTACCCCGAGCGCCACCTCGAAAGCGCCCGCGTGGCACAGACCCTGCGTACGCGCCTCGTGGTAGGCCCGCGCTGCTTCCGGCCCGAGGCCGCCGGGCAGCTCGTCGCTATCGTCGGCCGTGCTCATGCGTCGAAGCGCCCTCCGGTCGCGGTCAGGCCATAGTGCAGGCGCCCGCCGCAAGGCGCAAACCGCCGGGCGGGTACCGGGCACGGCCGCGCCACGCGCGCCGTGCCGGCCGCCGTGTATCGTCCGCACATGAACACCGGTCTGCGCGTCGCAATCTCGTACCTGGTGGTTACGGCCGTCGGCACGCTGCTCTACTGGCTGGATTTCTTCACCACCAGTCGCGGACGCGTGCGCGCCGACCCCGTCTACCTTGCCTTCGAGCGTGCCTTCCCGCTCGCCGACGCATGGATGGCGGCCTGCGCGCTCGCCGGTGCGATCGGGCTCGCGCGACGGAGGCCGTGGGGTCTGCTGTTCGGCCTGCTCGCCGCGTCCTCGCAGATGTTCCTCGCTCTCATGGACGTGCTCTTCAACCTCAACGAGGGCAATTACTCGATCGCCTCGGGCGCGATGACCTTCGAGATCCTGATCAACGTGGTGCTGCTCGTGGGCGCGCCGTGGCTGATCACCTGGCTGTGGTGGAATCGCACGGCCTGTCTCGCAGCGGACGTCGATCGCTGAGGCCCCGCCGCTTCGTGATTCGGCCTGTGACCGATGACGCCTATCGTGAGCCGCTTCGCCCGCCGCGCAGCAGGAATGCGCACACCGCGATGACGACGAGCAGCGCGACGAGTTCGCCGGCGAGCCCGCCGAGCCGCGGCTCCATGGCCTTCGGCGCGATGCCCGCCGCGACCAGTCCAGCGACGGCGACGCCCGCGAGCCCCTCGCCTGCGACCAGTCCCGAGGCTGCAAGCACGCCCCGATCGCTTGCGCCTTCTGCGAGCGGTGGGCGGTCGCGCTCGACCATTGCGCGCATGCAACCGCCGACAAAGAGGGCTGCCATGGACGCGAGCGGCAGGTACACGCCGATCGCGAAGGCGAGTCCTGATACGCCACAGAGCATGGCGCCGATGGACAAGCCCGCGCCGGTCAGCACGAGGTCCCAGGGCAGCGCGCCCGACAACACACCCTCGATGATGGTCTTCATCAGCGTGGCCTGCGGCGCCGGGATCTCGGGCGAGCCGAACTCGTAGGCGGTGCCGAGCAGCATCACGGTCGCGGCAACGGCCCAGCAGGCGAACGCCGCGCCGATGAGCTGCCCGAGCTGCTGCCGCGCGGGCGTCGCGCCAACCAGCCAGCCGGTTTTCAGGTCTTGCGAGATGTCGCCCGCCTTGCTCGCCGCCACTGCAACGATGGTGCCCACCGTGAGCACGCCCGCCTGCGCGCCGGGACCGACCCAACCGGCCGTGGCGAACACCGACGCGGTGCCGAGCAGCGTGACCAGGGCGATGCCCGAGGTGGGTTGCGAGGACACTCCGACGATGCCGACGATGCGCGCCGCCACTGCGACGAACAGCACGCCGAACAGGCCGACGCCGGCGGCGAGCACGGCGCGCTGCATCGCCCCCATTTCACCCGCGAAGACGCCCGGCACGAGCGCCGCGACCAGTACAACCAGGGCGACGCCGCCGAACACGAAGCCGCCGGGCAGGTCGCGGTCAGTGCGCGCGAGCGACCCCGTGCCGCCTGCGCCGCTCCTGATCCCGCGTGCCACGGCGAGGAACGCGCCCGCCATGGTGGGCAAACCGCGCAGCACGGTGAGGATGCCGGCCGTCGCTACCGCGCCTGCGCCGATGTAGCGCACGTACTTCGACCAGATGTCGCCTGCCGACATCTCCGACACCATGCGCGTGGTCTCCGGGTACAGTGGCGCGCTCATCGAGCCGCCCATGAAGGCGATCAGGGGCGTGATCGCGAGCGCCGAGATGATTGCGCCTGCGACGCATACCGCGGCCTGCCGGTAGCCGAGGATGTACCCCACGCCGATCAACGCGGGCGCGACCTCCAGCGCCAGTTCCGCCTTCGGCAGTACCGGCACCGCGGCGCGCAGCTCGTCGGGCATCAGGTAGGCGAGCGAGACGGCGAGCTTCACCGCGGCGCCCACGGCCATGCCCCTGAAGATCCACGCGCTCGCACGTTCCGCGCCGTCGCCTTCCTGCGCGGTGGCCCGCAGGACCTCGGCGCAGGCCGTGCCCTCGGGGTAGGGCAGCTCCTGGTGCGCATTCACGATCAGCAGGCGACGCAGCGGCACCATCGCGGCGATGCCGAGCACCGCCCCGAGGAAAGCGAGTGCAACGACCTGCAGGTAGGGTGGCACCATGCCCCACAGGAACAGCGCCGGGATCGTAAAGATCGTTCCGGTTGCGAGCGAGGTCGAGGCCGAGGCCACCGTCTGGGAGAGATTTGCCTCGAGGATCGTGCCGCGGGTGCGCAGCAGGCTGAACACCGCGACCGTCATCACTGCGGCGGGGATCGAGGCCGACACGGTCATGCCCACGCGCAGCCCGAGGTAGGCGTTAGCCGCGCCGAAGACGATGCCGAGCACGATGCCGACGGCAACTGCCTTGAGGGTGAATTCGGCGACGTCGCCGCGCACGGGCTGCATGGGCCGGATCATGACGCAGCCGAGGCCTCGAGCGAAATGGCTGCAGCCGCCCCAGTCGTCGCGTCGACGGTGCTCGCCCGCCAGACCCGGCTCGCACGCGAGCGGCGCGCTCGCCTACGATGCGCGATCGCCGCCGAAGGAGTGACCCGATGATCCAGCGCAGACACGCCCTCGTTCCGCCTGCACCGGGAACGACGCGCGAACTCCTGAGCCTGCACTACGGCCCCGCGGACGCTGGCCGCAAGGCGATGATCCAGGCCTCGCTGCACGCAGACGAGGTGCCGGGCCTGCTGGTCGCACACCACCTTCGCCGCCGGCTTGCGCAGCTCGAGGAGCGCGGCGCGCTGCTCGGCGAGATCGTGCTCGTTCCGTTCGCAAATCCGATCGGACTCGCACAGCGCGTGCTGCAGTCGGTCGAGGGCCGCTTCGATCTCACCAGCGGCGAGAACTTCAACCGACGCTATGCCGACCTGGCGCCTCGCGCCTGCGAGCTGCTGCTGCCGCAGCTGCGCGCAGGCGGACAGCCCACGGTGGCGATGGTGCGTGCCGCCATGCTGCAGGCCTGCGCCGAACTACCGGCCGCCACCGAACTCGAGAGCCTGCGCAGGAAGCTGTTGTCGCTCGCCATCGACGCCGACGTGGTGCTCGACCTGCACTGCGACAACGAGGCAGTGCTGCACCTGTATACGACGCCGGAGCTATGGCCGGACGTGGAGCCGCTGGCGCGGCTCATGTCGGCCCGCGCGGTGCTGGTGGCCGACGGATCGGGCGACGAGCCCTTCGACGAGGCCTGTTCGCTCGTCTGGCCGCGCATCGCCGCGGAACTCACCCGGCGCCTCGGGCGCAGCGTGACCCTGCCGCCCGCCTGCGCCGCCGTGACCGTCGAGCTGCGTGGCGAGGCCGACGTACGCCACGAGCTGGCCGACACCGATGCCGAACACATCATCCAGTACCTCGCGTGCCGGGGACTCGTGCTGGATGCGCCCGTGGAGCTGCCGGGGCTCCTGTGTGAGCCCACGCCGCTCGCGGGTTCGATTCCGCTCGACGCTCCGCACGGCGGTGTACTGGTGTGGCTCGTGGAACCCGGCACGCAGATGCGCCGCGGCGAGCCGCTCGTAGAGGTGGTCGATCCTTCCACCGGCGAGGCGACGGTACTCGCGAGTCCTGCCGACGGCGTGTTCTACGCGCGCGAAAGCCGTCGCTTCGTGTCTGCCGGCACGCGCATCTGCAAGGTCGCGGGACGCGCAGCCGTGCGCAGCGGACGACTGCTGTCGGACTGAGGGCTGCGCCACCCGGCGCCAGCGTTACCGCGCGCGAGGTGGACGCATTCCGGAAGCATGCGCGGAGACGGCGTGGCGCCTACTTGAACGTCGAGAGCAGCAGGCTCGTCTCAGTCCGCGCGACGCCCTCGGTCTGGCCGATGCGGCGAAGCACCTGGTCGAACGAGGCGAGGCTGTCGGTGCGCAACTCGGCGACGATGTCCCAGCGGCCGTTGGTGGTGTGCATGGCGACCACGGCCGGGTCGCCGTACAGGGTCTCGAGGACCGCTTCGTTGCGGTTGCCCTCGACGGCGATGGTCATGAGTGCGCGGATGCCTTGTTCCTCGGCCTGCGGTTTGAGCCGCACGGTGTAGCCGAGGATCATCCCGTCCGCCTCCAGGCGTGCCATTCGGTTCTGCACGGTACCGCGGGCAACCCGCAGTTCCTTGGCCAGCGTCGCGATCGTGGCGCGGGCGTCGTGTCGCAGCAGGGCGATCAGGCGGCGGTCGGTATCGTCCATGGACGGCCTCCTTGGCGGCGTTCGACTGGTCATTTCGACAGTAAGAACTGTCTAAATGATTGAAGGAGCCGCCGAATTGTACAGTCTTCTGTCTTTTCTTTGGCCGCCAAAAGGCGGAACACTATGGCCACAGACGAGGGGTACGACCCCACCGTAAACACAGTGCCGGGTCACGTGCCCGGCCCGCGGGAGAGACGACCATGGTGGATTACACGGGCATCGAGCGCGTCCGCGAACTCGTGACGCAGACGGGAACGGCCTCCTTCATCGAGGCGCTGGCCGAGGAAATCGAAGCGGACTTCCGCCGCTGGCAGGAGTTCGACAAGTCGCCACGACATGCGATGCATTCACCCGTCGGGGTGATCGAGCTCATGCCGATCAGCGACGGAAGGCTCTACTCGTTCAAGTACGTCAACGGTCACCCGAAGAACACGTCCCAGGGTCTGTTGACGGTGACCGCTTTCGGTGTGCTCGCCGAGGTGGACACGGGCTACCCCATCCTGCTTTCGGAACTCACGCTCACCACCGCGCTGCGGACGGCCGCGATGTCGGCGCTGGCGGCACGCTGGATGGCGCGCCGCGAATGCCGCTCGATGGCGTTGATCGGCAATGGCGCGCAGAGCGAGTTCCAGGCGATCGGCTTCCATCACCTGCTCGGCATCCGTGAGCTGCGACTCTACGACGTGGATCCGGCGGCGACGACCAAGCTCGAGCGCAACCTCGCGGCACTGAGGCTGCCCGGGCTGCGAGTACTGCGCTGCGCGTCCACGGCGGAGGCGGTGCGCGGTGCGGACATCGTGACGACCGTGACGGCAGACAAGCGCAACGCCACGATCCTGACGCCCGAGATGATCGAGCCCGGCATGCACCTGAACGCGGTCGGCGGCGACTGTCCCGGCAAGACCGAACTGCACGCCGACATCCTGCGCCGACCCGATGCGCGCGTGGTCGTCGAGTACGAGGAGCAGTCGAGAATCGAGGGGGAAGTGCAGCAGATGCCCGCCGACTTCCCGGTGATCGAGTTCGCCGAAGTGCTTGCGGGTCGCGCGACCGGTCGCGCGGACGAACGCGAGGTGACGATCTTCGACTCGGTGGGCTTCGCGCTGGAGGATTTCTCGGCGTTGCGCTACCTGCACCGGCTGCACCGCTCGGCGCGTGGCGCACGGACAACCATCGACCTCGTGCCTGAGCTCGAGAATCCGAAAGACCTGTTCACGCTGCTTGGCGGTGCGCCCGCTGCCTCGCGCGAGCTGCCTCGGCGGGCCTCGGCGTGAGCCCGGTGCACGCGGGCGCCGCGGCGCTGATCGGCGCGCCGACCGACATTGGTGCGAGCGAGCGTGGCGCGTCGATGGGACCGGAGGCGCTGCGCGTCGCGGGCATTCGCCGACGTCTCGAGGAATACGGTCTCGAAGTCGTCGATCACGGGAATCTCGCTGGCCCCGGCAACCCGGTGCAGCCGCCGGTAGACGGTTATCGCCACCTCGATGAGGTGACAGAGTGGAACCGCCTGGTCCACGACGCGGTGTACGCCGAGCTGCGCGAGGGACGACTGCCGGTGCTGCTCGGCGGTGACCACTCACTCGCCATCGGCTCGATCAGCGCGGTGGCACGGCATTGCCGCACGACGGGCCGCAAGCTGCGAGTCCTGTGGCTCGACGCCCACGCGGACTTCAATACCCACGAGCTCTCGCCCAGCGGCAACGTCCATGGCATGCCGCTCGCCTGCCTGTGCGGCTTCGGGCCCCGAGAACTGCTCGCGCTCGCTGGTCCCGTGCCGGCGATCGAGCCCGACTGCGTGCGCCTGGTGGGCGTGCGCAGCGTGGACCCGGGCGAACGGCGCTTCGTGCACGCGCAGGGCATCGAGGTGTTCGACATGCGCTACGTGGACGAGGTGGGGATGCGGGCCACGATGGAAGCCGCGCTCGCCGGTCTCGATTCGAACACGCACCTGCACGTGAGTTTCGACGTGGACTTCCTCGACCCTGAGATCGCGCCCGGCGTCGGCACGACCGTGCCGGGCGGCCCGACCTACCGCGAGGCGCAACTGTGCATGGAGATGATCGCGGACACCGGCCTGCTGGCTTCGCTGGACATCGTGGAGCTCAACCCCGCGTTCGACCTGAGAAACCGCACTGCGACGCTGGCGGTGGACCTCGTGGAGTCGCTGTTCGGCAAGAGTACGCTGATGCGCCAGCCCGATCGGCGCGGCGAGGGCACGGTCGCCTCGACGGAGGCGCGGCTGCACATCGTCTAGAATCGCGCACTGGCGGCGACCCGCCGCGGATCGCAAGCCGGAGCTCCGATGCCATTCGTCCGCCTCGCCTGCGGGCTCGCCGCCGGCCTGCTCGTCCTGCCGGCTATCGCGGCCGGTGCGCTCGATGAGGCCGCACTCGCCGAAGCCCGCGCCCTGCGCGAGCGAGCGCTCGCCGACGACACCGCCTACGAACTGGTCCGCTCGCTCACCACCGAGGTGGGTCCACGGTCCGCCGGTTCGCCCGGCGACGTGCGTGCCGTTGCCTGGGCAGTGGAGCGGCTGCGCGCGCTCGGCTTCGAGAACGTGCGAGCCGAGCCGGTGACGGTGCCGCGCTGGGTGCGCGGCGAGGCGCACGCGGAGATCGTCTCGCCGTGGCCGCAGACGCTTGCGGTCGCGGCGCTCGGCGGCAGCGTCGCGACCCCGACCGGCGGGCTCGAGGCGGCGGTGGTGCCGTTCACGAAGGTCGAGGACCTCGAGGCCCAGCCGCGCGAGCGCATCGCGGGGCGCATCGTGTTCTTCACGCACCGCATGGAGCGCTCGCGCGACGGGCACGGCTACGGCACGGCGGTGGAGGCGCGCGGTCGCGGCGCCGCGGCGGCGGCGAAGCTCGGCGCGGTCGCGATGGTGATGCGTTCCTCGGGCACGTCGAGCGCGCGCACGCCACACACCGGCGCGCAACAGGTGGCCGACGGCATCCCGCCGATCCCCGCGCTGGCACTGTCGAATCCCGACGCCGACCTGCTCGAGCAGCAGCTCGCGAGCGGCCGCGAGGTGCGGCTGCGCCTCTCGAACACCTCGCGCTGGGAGGGCGAGGCGCAGTCGGCGAACGTGATCGGCGAGATCCGCGGCCGCGGTCTTGCCGAGGAGATCGTGCTGCTCGGCGCGCACCTCGATTCGTGGGACCTCGGTACCGGTGCCCACGACGACGGCGCAGGTGTGGCGATCGTGACCGCCGCGGCGAAGCTGGTCGGCGAGACGAAACAGCCGCCGAAGCGCACGATCCGGGTCGTGCTCTATGCCAACGAAGAGTTCGGGCTGTCCGGCGCGAAGGCCTATGCTGCGGCCCACTCTGGCGCAGTGGACCGGCACGTGCTCGGCCTGGAGTCGGACGGAGGCGCGTTCCGGCCCTACGGCCTCGCGGCGCGCGTCGGGCCCGACCGGCTGGCGCTGGTGCGTGCCGTGCAGTCGGTGGTCGAGCCACTCGGCATCGGCTATTTCGGCACCGAAGCGAGCGGCGGCGCGGACCTCCGGCCGCTGCGCGAGCGCGGCATGCCGGTGATGGACATCCTCACCGACGCGCGACCGTACTTCGACATTCACCACACCGCAGACGACACCTTCGATAAGGTCGATCCGGATCTCGTCCGGCGCAACGTGGCTGCATTTGCAGCGATCGCTTATCTCGCCGCGGAGGCCGACGGAGGGTTCGGGCGACTGCCGGTGAAGGAACCGACACCAGGCATGGGTCAGCCGGGCAAGTGATCGATCGAGCGTGGATGCAGTCGACGGGTCGGCACGTCCAGGGCGCCGACTCGCCCGTCCTCGATCGCCGCTTTCAGGAAATGCGAGGGCCGCGACACACCCATGCTCTGGGTGTGCGCGGCCTGTGCAAACGTGGCGCGGACCGTGGCGGCGCCGACCGCCGCCACGCGCCTCAGTTGATCGTCTTCTGCGCGATGTTCGAGAGATCGCTTTCGACGTTCGCGGACGTGTATGCCTTCACCGCGAAGTACCAGGTGCCCGACGAGAGGTTCTCGATCGACGCCGAGGTGATCGCCGAGTTGGCGACGGTGAGTGACTGCGAGAGTGCGCCCGCAGACTGACCATAGACGATGCGGTAGCCAGCGAGATCGGTGATCGGCGAACCGTCCACGTTGGTGGTAGGTGCCGTCCAGCGCAGCGTTGCCGAGCCCACCGTAGGAGCCGAGGCGACCGCGATGGAGAACGCAGGCAGCGAGCTCGAGAGACTTCCGTCGCTCGCGCTGATGACGATGCCGGAGTGCACGCCCACGTTGCTCGCAGTCGGCGTGCCCGCGAGGCGCCCGGTCGTGCTATCGAAGCTCGCCCAGGCCGGCCGGTTCGCGATCGAGAACGTGAGCCGCTGGCCCTCCGGATCGCTCGCGGTAGGCGTGAAGCTGTAGGCCTGCCCGACCGTGACAGAGTCCGCCGGCCGGCCGCTGATCTGCGGCGGCGTGTTCGCGGCGGTCACCGTGACGGTGAACGGTGCGAGCGAGGCCGATGCCCTTCCGTCGCTGGCGCTGATCACGATGTTCGGGTAGGTGCCCGCCTGCTGCCATGTCGGCGTACCTCTCAGAAGGCCGGTCGCCGTATCGAAGGTCGCCCAGCTCGGCAGGCTCTGGACCGTGAAGGTGACGGGATCGTTGTCAGGGTCCGATGCCGATGGCCGGAACGAATAGGTCTGGCCCGAGGTCACCGAGGTCGCCGGCACGCCCCAGATCGTCGGCGGGCTGTTCGGCTTCGGCGTCACGGTGATGCTGAACGGCGCGAGCGAGGCGCTGCTGGTGCCATCCGATACCGAGATCCTGACGTTCGAGTAGGTGTTGGCGGACCCGACCGGCG